>Ga0335081_10000359_pt1 | contig 83618 bp, 73 predicted proteins | sample Lox_Sample_35_FD_206713 | JGI IMG/M metagenome (GOLD analysis project Ga0335081, IMG submission 206713) | Soil microbial communities from Loxahatchee National Wildlife Refuge, Florida, United States - Lox_Sample_3.5 | ecosystem: Environmental > Terrestrial > Soil > Wetlands | place: USA... | reverse complement strand
GTGCTCGATCAACGTAGCATACATGATCCCTTGCGGGAAGGTCAATGACGGCCGTCCAGCCTGAGGCGTTGTCCTTCCCCTCGTCCCGCCTGCGCCCGGGGCGATCCGGGTCGGCCCCGCCCCATGTTCGGGACCGCGTGCCGCAGGGACGGTGAACAACGGCCGGCGGCGGGGTCTGCGGCAAGCCCGGGGTTCCACGCCGCCTTGACAGACCGGCATTCCTTTGGCAGATTGCCAGAGACCGCCATGAGCAAATTCCTCCTGTTCGCGCTTTTGACGATGCTGACCGGCAGTCCGTGGACGGCCCTGCTGGTGGTGCTGGCCCTCTCCCTGATCTTTGATTATCACTATATGGGCGTCAGCCGTTCCGCCGTCAGCTGGATCAAGACCGCCGGCGAGATCAGGGAGCTGCAGGCCGATGTCTCGCTGAACCCTCACAACGCCGCCGCCCAGAACGATCTCGGACGGCTCCTGATCCTGAACGGTCGCGCGCGGGAGGCGGTCGCGCCGCTCGAACGCGCCATCGAGCGGCTGGACGATCTCGATGAGACCAATTATTACCTGGGACTGGCCTATCTGAATACGGGCCGGGAGCAGGAGGGCGAGGCGAGGATCGAAAAGGCCCTGGCGATCAATCCACGGTTTCGATACGGCGAGCCGTATCTACGGCTGGGGGAGCATTATCTGCACACGGGCCGCTATGACGACGCGCTGGCGATGCTGCGCACACAGGGGGAGATCCATACCTCCAGCGTGGAAGGCCTGTATTTGCTGGGTGAAACCCACCGTCACATGGGCGACCCCGTGCAAGCCCGTGATGCCTATCGCGCGAGCTTGGCCGCCTTCCGGCAGTCCCCCCGCTACAAGCGGCGGGAGGAGCGGCGGTGGGCGTGGCGCTCGCGGCTGGCGCTCTGGCGATACGGCTGAACCGCCTCCCATCCCCCGCCGGTTATCCATCGCCCTCGAATCGGTAGCTCTTCGGGACGACGACCACCCCGTTTTCCGAAACGGTGAACCGGCTTCGATCGCGGTCCAGATCCCACCCGATCGTCTCATTCGGGGGAATGGTCACGGATTTGTCGATGATGCATCGCTTGAGCCGGGCGCCAGTTCCGACCGTCACCCCCTCAAACAGGATCGCGTCTTCGACGGTCGCCCCCGCGTTGATCCAGACGTCCGGCGACAGAATCGAGTGGGCGAGCGTCGCGCCGATGATCACATCGCCGCCCGCCAGCAGGGTGTTCACCACCTGGCCGGAATTGCTCCGCGTGACGTCCGACGACGACGGCACGCTGCGGGCCGGCGGATGCTGGGCGTGGTAGGTTCGGATCGGCCAGTCCTTCTGATACAAATTCAGGGGCGGGAGCGGTTTGAGCAGATCCATGTTCGCCTCATAATAGGCGTCCAGCGTTCCCACGTCCCGCCAGTAGCCGTCTGGAGTGACCCGTTCCTCCATTTTGCCGAATCGGTAGACCCCCATGGCATGCGTGCCCACCAGGGCGGGCAGGATGTGACGGCCGAAATCATCCATCGGCGCGCCGGTGTCGTGGTTGTGTGCCAGCAGTCCGAGCAGGAAATTGAGTTTGAACACATAAATGCCCATCGACGCCAGCGCCCGATCCGGGGCATCCGGCATGGGCGGGGGATGGTCTGATTTTTCCACGAACTTCCGTATGCCCTGCTCCCCGTCGGTCTCCACCACGCCGAAGGCGTGCGCCTGATCGAGTGGCACCGGCACGCAGGCCACCGTCACGTCCCACTTCCGGCGAGCGTGCTCCTCAAGCATCCGGGCGTAATCCATCCGGTAGATATGATCCCCCGCCAGGACCAGCACATGCGTCGCTCCGCTTCGTTCCAACAGATAGCGGTTCTGTCGAATGGCATCGGCCGTCCCAGCGTACCAGCCCTCCCCGACCCGCATCTGGGCCGGCACGGAGGTGATGAACTCGCCGATTTCCGGGTTGAAGATCATCCAGCCGTCGCGCAAATGTTTCAGCAGCGAGTGGGATTTGTACTGCGTGAGCACCAGGATGCGTCGCAACCCTGAATGCAGGCAGTTCGACAGGGTGAAATCAATGATCCGGTAGATGCCGCCGAACGGGACGGCGGGTTTGGCGCGATCGGCGGTGAGCGGGGCGAGACGCGATCCCGCTCCCCCTGCCAGCACGATCGTGAGCGTGGATTCGTGGATCTGCATCAGTCCTCCGAGGCGCCGATTCGGTGTTCGACCCGGCGAAGGTTTCCAGTGTATCGAAACCCCAGCCCCTTTTCAACGCCGAGAGCGGTCCGGGCCTTCGATCAACTCGACTTTTTCCGGTTCGGGTATGTTACAATGATCGGTGATGTTCTTCTTTGTCGCGAGATGACTGCGATTGAACTCACTCATGCCCCGATGCGCCCGCGCGGCGGCATCGCCTCGTTCCTCCGGTCGGCCCTGACCCTGTTCCTCATCCTGGCGGGACTGCACGCGTCCGCGCCCCTCGCCGGAGCCCGCGAACCCGGGGCTTATGTGCTGACGCCGAACACGAAACACGCGACGTTCTCCTTTCTCGCCGCCGGGGGACATCACGTATGCGCGACGGTCTCCGACGGAACGATCTCCTGCTGGGGGAACGACATGATGGGCCAGCTCGGCAACGGCACCCAGGTCGATCAGGATCTCGACAAGCCGGCCGAGGTCGTCGGCATCACCACCGCGGTCGCGGTGGCCGGCGGCGACACTCACACCTGTGCGCTGCTGCGCAACGGCTCCGTCTGGTGCTGGGGCGGCAACCGCTACAATCAACTGTCCGGCGAACTGCCCAGCTCGCCCCAACCGCTTCAGGTGGAGACGATCAGCCGGGCCGCGGGCGTGACCACCGGGGCCTATCACAGTTGCGCGCTGGTGGCTGGCGGGAGGATCCGCTGCTGGGGGTATAACGAATCGGGGCAGCTCGGCGGCACCACCGATCCGCAATCGTCGGTTCCGGTGGAGGTGCCCGGCGTTGCGCATGTCATCGCGCTGTCGGCCGGCGCCGCTCACACCTGCGCGGTCGAACACGGCGGCGCGGTCCTCTGCTGGGGCGGGAACACGTTCGGCCAACTCGGCAACGGCACCCACACCGGCAGCGCCGCGCCGGTTGACCCGACAGGCCTGCCCCCCGCCCGGTCGATTTCGGCCGGCACCTCCCACACCTGCGCCGTGCTGCGTGACGGCCGGATCGCCTGCTGGGGCTGGAACGCCACCGGCCAGTTGGGAAACGGCACCATGGAGGATTCGGCCTCACCCGTGTTCGTCAAAGGCATCGCGAAGGCCATGCACGTGGCCGCCGGCCATTATCACAGCTGTGCGCTGCTCAAGAACGGGCGGGTCGCCTGCTGGGGCAGCAATACCAACGGCGAGCTCGGGACCGGGCCGCCGACCGGATCGCCGACCCCCTTGCTCGTTGATGGCATTCCCCGGGCCAAGGCCGTCGCCGTCGGCGACCGGTTCACCTGCATCCTGGTCAAACAGGATGGCACCGCCAAGTGCTGGGGCGGCATCAAGTAAGCCGGCCGCAGTCACCGGCCCGTAGAGGAGTCATGAAACGCATTTCGCTGATCATCGTCGCCCTGTCGGCCGCCGGCCTGCTGACGCTGGCCGCCCTGCGCCATCAGGCCCCCGAGCGCCATTCGCTCGTGGCACAGGCCTCAGCTTCCGCCGGCGACGAGCCTGTGCTGCCGGGCCTGCAGATATCGGAGGCGCCGTGGGCACCGCAAGTGTCCCACCTTGAGGAGCGGCTGCAGGCGATCGGTCTCCCGGCCCTGCGCCGGGAAGGCACGACGCTTCACCTCCACCAGCATTTGGATCTGTTCGTCCATGCACGACCGGTCCCCGTCCCGCCCATGATCGGGATCAACATGGTGGCCGGGTTCATCGCCCCCGTGCACACCCATGACGGGTCGGGCGTGATCCATATCGAGTCGGCCGTCGTCAGCCGTTACACGCTGGGGCAATTCTTCGATATCTGGGGGGTGCGGTTCACGCCGACCTGCCTGGGGGTGTACTGCAACGCGGGCGATCAACGCCTGCGCGTGTACGTGAATGGGGTCCCCGTGACCTCAAATCCGCGCGAGATCGGACTGGAAGACAACCAGGAGATCGTCGTCACCTACGGGTCCGAGCCGGAACTCCCCAAACCGATTCCCTCGACCTTCAAGGCGCCTTCGTCCTGATCCGGCGCGTCGCCGCTCAGCTGAACACCTCTTCCTTGAACTGCGCTTGAATGGTCTCAATGGCGGCGCGGTTGCGAATCAACGCCTCCACGCACTCCGGGTCCAATTTCAGGCCGGCCAGCTCCCTGAGCATGGCCAATGCCTCGTCATTCGACCAGCTGCTCTTATACGGACGCCGGCTGGTGAGCGCGTCGAAGATGTCCGCGACCGCAATGATTCTCGCCTCGATCGGAATGGAGGCGCCGCTCAGGCCATTCGGATAGCCCGTGCCATCCACCGCTTCATGATGATAGGAGGCGATGTTGCGCATGATCTCGGCGTGGCGGATGGAGTCGAGTCCGAAGTCCTGGAGAATCGCGTCGATGATCTGACGCCCCTTGGCGACGTGGCTCTTCATGATCTCGAACTCCTCGGGGGTCAACCGGCTGGGTTTTCTTAAAATATGGTCGGGCACGCCGATCTTGCCGATGTCGTGCAACGGCGAGAAGAGAAAGATATGCTCGATGAATTCATCGTCAAACCGGTGCGACTCGGCCAGCGCCACGGCGATCAGCCGGGCATAGTGCGCCATCCGGTCGAGATGGGCGCCGGTCTCGAGATCGCGGGACGACGTGATGTTGCGCGCCGCCCTAAGCGTGGCCAGCATCGTCCGAAAGGTCGTCAGGCCGCCGATCACCATGAGGGAGACGAGGTGGCCGAACAGATCGAGGTCGTGCATCACCTCCGGGCGGAAGCAGCCCGTCCGGTACGAATTGAAGAAGACAAAGCCGAAAAAGATGCCGTTCAGGTACATGGGCATGGTGTAGCTCGACCCGAATCCGCCGGCGGCGATCCGGCGCGTGTGCTCATGGCGCCCCGCCGCAAAGATGGACAGATCATTCACCACGCGGGGTTGGCCGGTCTGGACGATCTCCCGAAGCGACCCCGCCTGGCCGAGCGGGCATTCGTAATTGGACAGCATCGTGTCCGGACCACCGCTGTAGATGAAGGTTTTCAACAGATCCGTCTGGCTGTCGTGAACGGCCACGGCGATCCGGTCCAGAAAATCGTGCCGTTGCTTGAGCACGGAGTGGGTGTAGCGGAGCTTTTCCGACAGCGGCGCGCTCTTGTTCAGCTCTTCGAGCACGTCCCGGTGGGGTGCAATCGCCGGCGGTGATGAGGTGGGATCGGCCATGGTCGCTCCAGGCGTCGGTCGGATACTCCGTCTCGATTCCACTATAACACCCCCGTGGAGGCCGTCAATCCGGACACCCTCCCCGGGCCGAGCGCGTCGCGCCCGACCCGAACACACCGAAACCTCTCCAGCCGTTTCGCGGGGTCGCCCATGCTGCGCGACTCATCGCGCTTGACACCTCGATCCGCCTTTGGCAGAGTGAGGTCAGCGACGACCGGCCCCATCCCCGGTTTTATCGTATGCCCGACACGTCATCCGATACGCGCCTCCTTCGGGCGATCGACGCATTCGATCGCGTCCTCGGCCTCGATCCCCGCCGGCAGCGCTTCCAGGGAAACGACCGGCCGCGGGAACTGATCTTTGCCGAGCGCGTGATGCACTGGCTGCTCCAGTTGGCGCCGGAGGCCTCCGAGGCGGTGCGACTGTCGGCGGCCGGTCACACGCTCCGGCGCTGGGAGATTCCTCGCGACCGGTTCCCCAACGGCACGGCCGGGTATCACGCGTGGCGCGACGCGACCGCCGCCCATTCGGCCGAGGAGGCCGGGGGGCTGCTCCGGACGATCGGCTATCCGGATGAGCAGATACGGCGGGTGCGCCGACTCATCCGGCGGGAGGGGGTTCCCGGCGATCCCGAGGCGCAACTGTTGGAAGACGCCGACTGCCTGGCGTTTCTTGAGCTGAAGCTGGCCGATTACCTCGAACGATGGGACGGAGAAAAGCTGACCCGCATTCTGCACGGCACCTGGATGAAGATGAGCGGGCAGGCGCGGATACTCGCGCGGCGTGCGTTGGGAGATCCGCGCATCGTCCCATGGCTGGAACAGATGCCGTGACGACCACGGCCGCGCCGGAGACGATCGAGGAGACCGAAACCGGCAGCGCATCCCGTACCGACCTGGTTCCGCCGTACAAGCTCGTCTTGCTCAACGACGACGTCACAACAATGGAGTTCGTCGTTGCCATCCTGATGAGCCTGTTTCATCTGGACCAGCCCACGGCGGTGCGTCTCATGCTGGAGGTTCACCACACGGGCGCCGCGGTCGTCGCCGTGCTGCCGTTGGAGGAGGCGGAGCTGCGTCAGCAGCAGGTGCACGAGGCCGCGCGGGCGGCCGGCTTTCCGCTGCGGTGCGTGATTGAACCGGCGTAGATGAGATTAGAGAAGTGCGGATTAAAGATTAGGGGAGAAAAGGCGGGGTAAAGGTTGAATGGCTAAAAAATCAACCTCCATCCTTACCACCTGATCCATAATCCGCCTTTTCTTTTCTACTCCGCCGTTGCTTCACTCATCCGCCTTCTTCCACGTCAGTCAAACACGCCCTTGCTCAGTTTATCCACCTGCTCTTTCGCCTTGGCGTTGACCGGGTCCAGACGGAGTGCCTTTTCGTACTGCATGATCGCCCTGCCCATCGACCTGAGCTTCATATAGAGCTGCCCCAGCAGAACGTAATAATCGGCGTTGCCGGGTTCCAGTTCGATCGCCCGCTTCAACTCAGTCTCCGCCTCGCTCCACCGGTCGGGCACGCCCGCCAGAGCCTGGCCCAATAGCGCATGATAATGGGCCTGGGTCCCGTCCTGTCGCACCGCCGTTTCAAGGGAGACGATGGCGTCCTTGAGATTGCCGGCCAACAGCGCCGCTTCACCCCGTTTCCCTGGATCGGCCGCCGGCTGGATTCGCGGCTGGGACTCCTCCGGCCTGGCCGGCACGGGGGACGGGGGGGGAGGCGCCAGCGATTCGTCATACTGGCGGCGGGATTGGGGATGACTCAGCACGCCATACGCCTGGGTCAACCGGTCGAACAGCACCTCCAGCTTTCCCTGGAGGGCCTCCATCCCCGCTTCGTGGTGGCGATCCGGGTGATACGCCTTGGCCAGCCTGAAATAGGCTCGTTTGATCTCCATCGCCGACGCATCGCGGCTCACCCCCAGCACTTCATACTGATCCTTGACCTCCAGCGTCTCGTACGCGCGCTCGATCGCCTCGGCGCTCATGGCCAGTCGTTCGTTCTTGGGCAATTCGAAGAGATCAACCCGGCTCAGTTCCTGGTCATCCTGCTCCTTCCGGCTGATGACCTCCCGGACGATCGCCTCCAGCTCCGATTTGATGTTGCGGCGGAACACCACCGTGTGCTCCCCCGGCGCCTCCAGCGAATTGACCTTGATGATGCCGGCGGCCAGCAGAAAATAAATCATCTGGAAGGCGCGAATCGACGGCAGCGTCGTCGCGTAGACCAGCTCGCGGATGGTCCGGGCGCCGTCGATCAACAACAGCAACTGCTGTTCGTCCGGCCTGACCGCCACCGTCTGGAACAGGTCGCGCGGATCGGTGCTCATGTTCACCACGGTTTCAAGGGGGGGCAGCAACCGGCACAACCTGGAAAAGTCGTTGATCCGCCGGATGCCCTCGTAAATGAGCGCGCCGGAGCTCATCCGCAGGGTGATGACCTCATCGCCGGGTCTGGTCTGCGTCACGAATCGATAGTTGCCGTCGAGCCAGGTGAACAGGCTGAAGATGATCTCCTTCACCTGCACGCTAACGGCCAGGAACAACTCCTTGGGCGTCAGAATGCCCTGTTCAACGAGGATCGTTCCCTGCTGCTTCTTCGTCTCCCTCATCAGGCGCACGGACATTTCATACTGGGCGAAGGTGATCTTGCCCCATTTCAGCAGCATTTCACCCAGGCGCTCGTCTTCATACCGGGACGAGGCGAAGATGATATCGCCGTGCTTGAAATAGATCAGCTTGGTTTGATCGTTGCGGGTGACGGTCAACTCGCCGGTGGCCTGCGCGTGCTGCAGGGACCGCAGCAGCGAAGGCAACGGAGTCTCACTCAGACGGCCGACTGATGGCACGGCAAGCGTCACCGAATCCCCCTCGGATGTCGCAGCCGACGACGTCGGCCTTACGATTCAGTGTACCATGCCGGCCCCGATGGCGCCAGGAGCGCCGCCAGTGACCGTCCTAGGCCCGGATGGGCCCCCTCCACAGGATCAGAAGGGGGCTGGCCACAAAGACGGACGAATAGGTTCCGATGACGACGCCCAGCAGCATCGCAAGGGAGAAGTCGTGCAGCACCTCGCCCCCCCACCAGTAGAGCGCCGAGACCGCCAGCACCATGCACAGGGAGACCACCACCGTCCGGGAGAGGACCTTGTTGATGCTCGCGTTGATGACCTCCGTGATCGACTCCTGACGGCGGTGGCGCAGATTCTCCCGGATCCGATCGAAGACCACCACCTTGTCGGTCAGCGAATAGCCCGCCAGCGTCAGCAGCGACGTGATCACCAGCAGCGTGATCTCCTTGTCCAGCAGATACAGGATGCCCAGCACGGCCAGGACGTCGTGGATCGTCGCGATCGCGGCCGCCACGCCGAACCGGAACTCGAAGCGCAATGCAATATAGATCATGATGCCGACGAGCGCGATCGTCGTCGCAAGCACGGCGTCATCGCGCAGATGCTGGCCGATGGTCGGCCCGATCTCCATCGTGCTTTCCACCGTCAGCGTATTGCCCGGAAAGCGCTGCTGCAGCAGCGCGCTGATTTTTTCCGCGGCCTTCTCCTCAATGCTCGTCTGCCGCTTGACCCGCACCAGGAGCGCGTTGCCCGTCTTCATCTCCTGCAGCTCCGCATCCCCGAAGCCGCCGCCGGCCAGGGCCGCGCGCGCGTCGGACAGCAACACCGGCTGCGCGAACCGCACCTGCAACGCCGTGCCGCCGGAGAAATCAATGCCCAGATTCGCGTGGCCCCGGGAGATCTGGACCAGCGCCGCCACGCCGGAGAGCATCAAGAGTCCCGACAGGGCAAACGCGATGAAGCGCTTCGACATGAAATCGATTTTGGTCTTGCCCAATAGTTCCAGCACGTCGTCAGTCCCTTGTTCCGTTTGCCGTTAAATGCTCAGCGTGTCCAGTTTGCGCCGGCCGCTGATCCAGTCGAACACCACGCGGGTGCCGACGATCGAGGTGAACAGGTTGATCGTCACGCCCAGGCTGAGCGTCACGGCGAATCCTTTGATCGGCCCGGTCCCCAGCATGAAGAGGACCAGGGCCGTGATCAGCGTCGTCACGTGCGAATCGATGATGGTCACGAACGCCTTCTCGTAGCCCGCGTCGATCGCGAGGCGCACCGGCCGCTGCTGGCGCAGCTCCTCACGGATGCGCTCGAAGATCAGAATATTGGAGTCGACCGCCATCCCGATCGTCAGGATGATGCCGGCCAAACCGGGCAGCGTCAGCGTTGCGCCGAACATCGCCAGCGCGCCGACCAGCAGGACGACATTGAACAGGAGCGCGACGTCGGCGATCAGGCCGGAGAGGCGGTAGTAGACCAGCATAAAGAGCAGCACGAGCCCCGCGCCCACCAGGGCGGCCTTGATCCCCGCCTCGATCGAATCGCGCCCCAGCGTCGGGCCGACGGTGACGTTCTGGATGATCGTCACCGGCGCCGGCAGCGCGCCCGCACGCAATACAACAGCCAGATCGTTCGCTTGCTGCGTCGTAAAGCTGCCGCTGATCTGCGCGCGGCCGTTGTTGATCGGTTCCTGGATGACGGGAGCCGAGTAGACCGTGTTGTCCAGGACGATCGCCAGCCGCTTTTTCACGTTGTCGGTCGTCACCTTTTTGAAGAGTTGCGCGCCGGCGCTGTTGAAGGTGATCGACACGTAGGCTTCATTGAACTGGCCAATCGACACGCGCGCATCGGTCAGGAGGTCGCCCGTCAACGCGGGGATTCTTTTGACGATATAGGGCCGCTTCCTCACGTCGCCCGTGTCCTTGACCGTCTCCCGCTCGAAGAGCAGCTCGTCATCGGCCGCGAGTTGGGGCGAGATCTCCTTGACGATCGTCTCCTCCTGGCCCACCGGCACGAAGGCCGGGAGCTTGCTCCAGACGGGACTTTCCTCATCCAACAGCGTGAACTCCAGCTGGGCCGTCCGGCCGATCAGGTCGAGGGCGCGCTGCGGATCTTTAATGCCGGGCAGTTGCACCAGAATCTGGTCCGTCTCCTGCCGCTGGATCAACGGCTCGGCGACGCCGAACTGATCGACGCGGTTCCGGATCGTCTCCAGCGCCTGGGAGACCGCGCTCTCCTTGATCCGCGCCGCGTCGCTCTCCCGGACGCGAAAGACGAGTCGGCCAGGCTGGCCCTTCTCCTTGGGTATCGTGCGGTCGGTATTGTAGAGGGTCGGATAGCTGTCCTCCATCAATTTGATCAGACCGTCCCTGAGCGTTCCGGTCGCCTCCTCCGTCTCCTGGCCGGTGAAATCGAGCTCCAGCTCCAACGGGCCGATCCGCTTGGGTGTGACGCCGGCCAATTTCCTGTCGATCAGCGCCGGCGGCAGGGTGGCCAGGGCCCGGTCGACGATCCCTTCAACCGCCTTGTCCGATTCCACACGCAGCACCACGTGCATGCCGCCCTGGAGATCGAGGCCCAGCGTGACCCCCTGGCTCGGCAGATAGCGCTTCCACCAATCAGGCATGGAGGAATAGAGCGGCGTGGATGGGAGGAAGAGCACGAGCGAGACGAGAATGGTCGCGGCGATGAGGGCCAGGCGAATGCCGATGCGGCGTTTCAATTCAGCACCGCCCCTCTTCCCTGCCTGCCCTAGCCTGTCCGGCGGGCAGGCGTCCCCTCTCCCCTTCCCACCGGGGGAGAGAGGAGAATGTCACCGTGGAGATTTCAGCACATCCCCCTCGCCCCACCCACTCCCCCTCACCAGGGGAAAGGGAAATGGGGCCACGGCACGCGGTCACCGGGGCCGTCATTGATCGAAGGGACATGTCAGGAGGAACCCTCTTCGAGATCTTCGCCGCGGAGCGAGGCAACCGAGCTGCGAAGCACCTTGACCTTCACGTTCTCGGCAACCTGCAGCGTCACCAGATCGTTGTGGATGTTCGTGACCGCGCCGACCAACCCCCCGTTGGTGACCACCCGGTCGCCCTTCTTCAGGGCGTCAAGCATCTGCTGATGCTTTTTCCGCTGGCGCTGCTGGGGCAGGATCATCATGACATAAAACAACACAAAGATCAGAACAAAGGGGACAAACCCCAGAATCCCGGCCGCACCGCCTGGTCCCGGCGCCGACCCGCCGGCGCCGGACGGGCCAGCCTGGGCCCATGCCGTCGCCGAGAAGACCCGCGTGAGATATTCGATCATGCCCCCGTTTCCTCCCTCATCCGGTAAAAGTCATTTCGATACTCCGCCAGCCGTCCGGCCTCGATCGCCTCCCGGAGCCGTCGCATGAGCGACAGATAATAATAGAGATTGTGCACCGTATGCAAGCGGGCCGCCAGCGGCTCGTTCGCCAGGAAGAGATGGCGCAGGTAGGCGCGAGAATAGGTCCGGCAGGTCTCGCAGCCGCACGCCGGGTCAATGGGGGCCGGATCGTTCGCATACCGGGCGTGCTTGATCAGCAACCGGCCCGACGGGGTGAAAAGCCACCCCGTCCGGGCATGACGGGTCGGCATGACGCAGTCGAACAGATCGGCACCGCGCCAGACGCCTTCGACCAGATCCTCCGGCAGGCCGACCCCCATGAGATAGCGCGGCGCGGCCTCCGGGAGCGCGGCCGCCGACGCTTCGATGGCGAGATGGGTCTGCGCCTTGGGCTCGCCGACGCAAAGGCCGCCGATGGCGTAGCCGTCGAATCCGATGTCGACCAGGTCGGCCGCCGCTCGACGGCGCAACGCTGGCCAGACGCCGCCCTGCACGATGCCGTAGAGCGCCATGTCGGGACGGCGGCGGGCCTCGAGGCTGCGCCCGGCCCAGCGCAGCGTCCGCGCCCACGCCGCGCGCGCCCGTTCCTCCGTGCAGGGATAGGGCAAACATTCATCGAGCGCCATCGCCACGTCGACGCCCAGCGCCTCCTGGATTTCGACGGCCAGCTCGGGCGTGAACCGATGCTCCGAACCATCAAGATGGGAGCGGAAGGTGACGCCGTCGTCATCGATCGCGCAGAGCTTCGCCAGACTGAAGACCTGAAAGCCGCCGCTGTCGGTCAGGATCGGCCCCGTCCATCCCATAAATCGATGGAGCCCCCCCAGTTCGGCGATGAGCCTGTGGCCTGGACGCAAATAGAGATGATAGGCGTTCGCCAGGATCATCTCGGCGCCCATGCCGCGCAAGTCGGCCGGCGTGACCGCCTTGACCGCGCCCGACGTGCCGACAGGCATGAACGCGGGAGTCTCGACAATCCCGTGCGCTGTCGTCAACCGTCCCCGCCGCGCGCGGCCCGATGGGTCGACGGCCAGAATGCGAAATCCGTTCTCGGATTCCGAAACGGGACCGGTCACGTCTGTCGGCGCCGAGCGATTCATGACAGTCAGGGGGTGACGCTATCTCCCCCTGACACCTCCGATTATTGAACGGAGGGGGGAGACGATCTCTCCCTCCTCGCCCTTCTTGATTGGCGGGTGGATGATGGGCGCGGGATCTGTCATCGCCAGTACGCACGGCAATCTGCACATCACATGCGCTCCGGGGCGATCACACCCACGACGGTGAGGCCGTTGGCGAGCACGGTGCGGACCGCCTGCATGAGGGCCAATCGGGCCAGGCTGCGAGCACGATCGTCGGTGATCACGCGGTGCTTGTTGTAATACGCGTGCAGGAGCCCCGCCACCTCCTGCAGATAGAAGATCACACGGTGCGGCTCCAGCAGCTGCGCGCTCGATTCGATCACGGCGGGGTATAGCGACAGTTGGCGCAGCAATCCCTGTTCTTCCGACAGCGTCAACGGAGTCGGGTCGACATCGGCGACCGCCGGAACGGAGAGGCCGCGGTCGGCCGCCTGCCGCTGCATGCTGCAGAGACGGGCGTGGGCGTACTGGACGTAGTAGACGGGATTCTCCTCCGACTGCGACTTGGCCAGTTCCAGGTCAAAATCCAGGGCATTGTCACACCGGCGCATGAGAAAGAAAAAGCGGGCCGCGTCGCGCCCCACCTCGTCAAGCACCTCCCTGAGCGTCACGAATTCGCCTGCGCGCGTCGACATGCTGACGGGCTTGCCGTGGCGCAACAGGGCGACCAGTTGCACCAGCACGATTTTCAGCCGGTCGCGGGGGCGGCCCAATGCCTCCATCCCGGCCCACACCCTCGGCGCGTAGCCGTGATGATCCGCGCCCCACACATCGACGATCTCATCGAATCCCCGCTCGAATTTGTCCAGATGATAGGCCAGATCGGAGGCAAAATAGGTCATCTGTCCATTCTGCCTGACCACGACCCGGTTTTTGTCATCGCCAAAGTCCGTCGTCCGCACCCACGTCGCCCCCTCCTCTTCATAAAGATGGCCGGCCGCGTCCAACAGCTTCAAGGCCCGCTCCACCTTGCCGTCGAGATGCAGGGTCATCTCGGACATCCATTCGTCGAAGCCGACGCCGAACCGGTCCAGATCATCGCGGATGGAGGCGAGCAGCCGTTGCGCGGCGACCTGCGAACAGTGGCGTTGCGCCTCCTCCTCCGGTTCGTCGAGCCAACGCGGCCCCTCGTTTTCGGCCATCTCCGCGGCAAGGGCCCGAAGATAGTCGCCTTGGTAGCCGCCCTCCGGGATCGACGCCTCGCGGCCGAAGTGCTGGCGGTAGCGCGCCAGCAGCGACTGGCCCAGCGTCGTCATCTGTTTGCCCAGATCGTTGATGTAATATTCCCGCTCGACGGTGTGGCCGGTCGCCTCCAGCAGTCGGGCCACGGTATCGCCGACCGCCGCAATGCGTCCGTGTCCGACATGCAACGGGCCGGTGGGATTGGCGCTGACAAACTCCACCTGCACCCGTCTCCCAGCGCCGATGGCCGAACGGCCGTAGGCGGAGGCCTGCTCCAGGATGCCGGCCAGCAGCCGGTGCCAGTACGAAGGGGCCATGGTGAAGTTTAAATACCCGGGGCCGGCGACATCGACCCGCTCCAGCCACGGCTCGTCCGGCATGTGACGTTTGAGCACTTCAGCGATGTCGCGACCCGTCCTCCGTTCCTCCGCCGCCAGCGTCATCGCCACCGTGCTGGCGAAATCACCCTGGCCGGACCGCCGGGGCACTTCCAGCAGCAGCGGCGGTTCCGTCTGACCGGACAACTGTCCGTCCGTCCGGGCCGCGCGGATCGCCGCGTGCAACAGATCCACCAAATCCTTGTTCATTCAGCATCCATTCGATATGAGTGTTGCGCCATCGCGACCCCGTCATTCGCGATCATCGATCGTCCCGGCGGGCAGATCACGGGGAAAACGACGGCCTAGTATATCTGAACAGCAGTAAATGTCAACGAACGGGGCCTCCTCCTCGCTTGCAAATCAGCGACGATTCCTCTAGAGTGCACGGCATGCCCGCATGCCACGGCTTATCCGCGTGATGCGTCACCGTCGACGCGATTTCATCCTGCCCTGCCTCTCTGTTATCTTCCTGCTGACGGCCTGCGCCACCACCGGCAGGGAGGCGGCCATGGCGCCGCGCCTCGTGCTTGACCGGAATTCCGTCGCCGTCATGACCGCGCTCAACGCGGAGGAAGCCGACCGGCTTCGCCTGTCGTTGCTCAGGGGACAACCGCCGCCGCCTTCGGCTCAAATCTTCTTGATCGACGACTTGAACCGGAGCAACCCCGTGCTTGGCAAGGTGGCGGCGCAACTGGCCGATTGTGAGATCAGCCCGCCCATTCCCCCGACCGATGCGCAGACCAGCTCAGGATATCTGGTGCTGCAACGGGGCGGCGATCCGGACCAGCCGTGTCATGGATCGGTGAGCGCATCCGACCAGGAAGCATGGACGGACAAGGCGGGGCAATTGCTGGTTGGCGTGCTGTTAATCGGCGTGGTCGGGTTCATGGTCGCCGCGCCCTTTATCTTCCATATCTTCTAAGGGACAGGGCGTCGGGCCCTCGGCGTCATCGACCCCACGCGCGCGGACGGCTCCCTTTGTACGTCTCATCGCAGCCCGGGGCACGCGACTGTCACCATTCCGCCGGATCCCCCGACTTTGGCAGTCAGTCCAAATCGATCGGACGAATCGGCGGCTTGGCATCCTCCGGATCGACGCGCTTCATCGACTCCTTCACCTTCTCTTCCAGAACCCGTGACCGATCCTTCAGGGCCAGCTGTTCCTGCCTGACCCGTTCGGTGGTCGCTTGCCGGCGGTCGTCGAGCCGGCGCACCATCTCCTGCAATGATGCGGTCGGCTTGGTGGACTTCGGCTCCGCGTGGAGTATGGCCCCGGTCTGTCGATCGACCACCAATTCCGTGTCGCAATGGGGGCACTGGATCCGGAAATTGTCCATGTCAGCCATCCTCCTGCCTTCCGCATCTGTATTGTAGATTTCACTCCTTTCATTTGCAACCGTGTTCCCCTTCACATGCCCCGGCCGAGAGCCGAGAACCGTAACCGCCGCTGAGTCCGTGCCGAAGCACTGCCCATGCCCAAGGCCTCCCTCCCCTCCCCGCGCTTGACAGAACCGGCATCGAGCGGCTAGCATAGACGGCATGTCGGATGCTTCGCGCGCTGCCTCCCCGCGCACACCCCGCCCGGAGAAGGTCCTCCTGGCCAAGCCCCGTGGATTTTGCGCAGGGGTGGAGCGAGCCATTGATGTGGTCGAGATCGCCTTGCAGCTGTTCGCCGGCCCAATCTACGTTCGCAAGGAAATCGTCCATAACAAGCATGTGGTGGAAGAGTTGAAGGCGAAGGGCGCCATCTTCGTTGAGGAGCTGGATGAGGTGCCCGACGGGGCGCGGGTGATCTTCAGCGCCCATGGCGTCTCACCCGAGGTGCGCGAGAAGGCCGAGGCGCGTCAGCTCAAAGTCATCGACGCCACCTGCCCCCTCGTCACCAAGGTGCATCACGAGGCGGTCCGTTACGCCACCGAGGGGCGCACGATCATCCTCGTCGGCCACGAGGGGCATGATGAGGTCATCGGGACGATGGGCGAGGCGCCGAAACACATCCGGCTGGTCGGATCCGCCGAGGAGGCCCAGCAGTTGTCCCTGCCCGATCCCGACAAGGTGGCCGTCATCACTCAGACCACGCTGAGCGTCGATGATACGAAGGAGGTCATCGATGTGCTCAGGCAACGGTTCCCCGCGATGCGCGTGCCGGCCGGCGAGGACATTTGTTACGCCACGCAAAACCGGCAGACCGCCGTCAAGCAGATGGCCGAGCAGGCCGACCTGCTGCTGGTCATCGGGTCGGGCAACAGCTCGAATTCGAACCGGTTGAAGGAAGTCTCCGAGTCGTTGGGCACCACCGCCTATCTCATCGACGACGTCAATGAGATTGACCCGGCCTGGCTGACGGAGAAAGTCAAATGCGTCGGCATCACCGCCGGCGCGTCCGCGCCCGAGTACTTAGTCCAGGACGTCCTGAAATTTTTCCAGGACATGGGCGTGACCAATGTCGAGGAAATTGACGCCGTGACGGAGGAGGTCAGCTTTGCGCTGCCCCAGGAGTTGACCGCCGATCATTCCGTCACGCCCGCGACCACCAAGCCGTCGCGCGTCGGCTGATCGCGCTCGCTCCCCTGTTGAAGAACCCCGCCTTGACAGGCGGGGGCTGCACTTGCTGGCCGGGTTCATTTCCCTCCCGGTTGTCCCCCGTTCTCCCGCCGGCCCGCTGGTCGTCGATCGATTCTCCAGACCCTCAGCGAAGGGTTCGCCTCCCTTGCGGCGTCCGGTGACCCAGGCTTCGAGATGCTGGAACCGCCTGGGGGCTCATGTGCCTTCCCTCCATCGATGCCCATGGGCAAGCCCGGGATACTTGACTGGATGCGCACTTCGTACGCAACGGCTGCATTCACCCCCGCCTCTTAGTACTGAGAATCCCTCGGGAAGAGCCCTCGGGACAAGTCGAATGGGACTTCTCACATCCGTTCGAAATAAAGGGGTGGGGCCCTTCCGCCAGAAGTGGATCGCGCCGCCCGGGAACAGCTATCCAGCGAGCAATGCGAGCGAGAGGGGGATGCTCCACGGGCGGGGACAGATTTATATCTGTCCCCACCGGGGAGGGGGCGACGCGAGCCCCTACAATGGACCCGCTGCGGCGCAATCCAACGGATGGGGCGAGTACAGGCCGGCCACTCCCTCGACCCGCCGCCCGGCGCATGGCGCGAGCGGAATGAGGAGGGGCGCTGGGGCTCGTGGTTGGACCACTTGCCGCACACTCAATCGGACGGTGTGGGAGCAGGCGTGAAGGGCGGGGGACGGGGTCGCCATTGACCGGCGATGGCCCGGCCGACGGCTAGAACCGGTAGATGACCTTCACATACATTTTCGTAATCCAACTCGAATCGTATTTTGTGAAATCGTTGTTGTACAGGCCGGAGAAGGCGTTGTCGGCGATGAGGAAGCCCCCCCCGGCCTTGATCATCAAATTGGCATCCGCCTGATAGGTGGCGTTCAGATCGAGCTCCCACCCCAACCGGTCGTCCACTTTACAGCTGGGGTTCGGGGGCGAACCGGGCGGAGGAGGGCCGTAGGTCGGCACACAGTAGTGCGGACTGGTCGGATCAATATTGGGGATCACGGGGTCGACCGTCTTGGCATAAATGACCGCGCCGTCGATCCGCAACCCCTGGGCGACTTCGCCGCTGGCCGACAGTTTGACCGCCATCAATCCCGCCCCGCCTTGATTGAGCGCTCCGCATTGCCCGGACGCGGCCCGGGCGGCGTTCGGGCACACAAATCCGCCGTTTTGAAGCGTCGTGCCGTCGCGATCCGAAAAGGCTTCGTTGTTGACCAGGATGTTGCCGAGCACGAAATTGGGGGAGATGTCGGAGATGTTGATCCCCGACGCCGCCTTTCCGGTCTCTCCGAAATCATCCTGACCCGACGACGAAGCGTACACAAACATGAGCCCCAGGACCACCGGCCCGGTGTCGAGAGTCTGCTCCGCCATCAGATCATAGCCGTGCAAGGGCAACGAAGTATTGATGACGGGCACGTTGTCGATAGAACCGTTCAGCGTGTCAAATTCGAAGCTGAAGGTCGAGGGCCCGACGTGCGCGTCGTAGGTGGCGCCAATCAGGAACACGGTCCCCGTCGCGGGGGACAGGTCCGTCCCGAGGGGCACTTCGGGCGAGCCATCGATGTTCCTCGCCCCGTAGATCAAGCCATTCAGCAGCGTCGGGCCGCGGTCTCTCAATACCCCGCCGTACACGCTGAACACATGCGGAGGGGATGGGCTCATCTGCAGATTGACCAGATAGAGATTGGTGTCATTGCCGCCGCTGAACGGCACGGTGGCGTTGTCGTTCAAGATGTCCAGTACGGAGGCGCTCAACTGGCTGTGCCAGAAGGCCATCGGCAGGACGGCGGTGAAGCCGTCGGCGACATCGTCATAGACGATGCTGTGCCCCAGCACCACGTGATGACGTCCGGCGAAGAGCGTCACCGCCGGGAAGGACATTTTCACATAGGCTTCGCGCATGCCAACGCCATTGATGGTCCCGCCGAATCCGGCCGTTCCAAACCGGTAATCTCCCGTCCCGATCCCGGTGATGGACGGGACGGTGAGGTACGATGTGGGACGGGTCGGGCCGGTGGTGTTCAGGAAATCAAGCGTCACGACCCCGGACGTGATGCCGGCGCCGGCGGCGGCGGTGAGTCGAAAGCGTTGATCAAGAAACCGCATCTGATCACTACAGGACCCGGGCGGGACACCGCAACCGCCGGCGGCGTTTCCGCCGGACCTGGCGTCAAAGAAATTGTTCATGTCAAACCCGCGGACGCGGAATTCACCGTTGATTTGCAGGTCGACGGCCCAGGCGCTGTGGGTCGACATCGTCAGCGCGGCGCCGCACAGCACGGCCCCCAGCCAACGGATCCACCTCCTGGCCCCGGTGAAGGCCGGACGCGATTCCGCCGCCGCATTCCCGTCGATTGGGGTCAGCACGTTCAGTCGGCCACGATAACACACCGGCCTGATCGGTGCAAGCGAATTACGGGGGAATTACGGGGGATGGCGAGGCAATTTGTCTGTTCCCGGTGTCGTATGCTATAACTACGGCCGAGGCGTCCGTGAAAGATTCTGATCCCGCCACACAGTCGCGGCAGGATGACGGCCGTGACGACAGGCGGCGGTCCGCAATCGTCAACCGGACAGGACGGATCACGTTCGGCACGGTGGTCTTCTTCGGCCTGGTCGCAGGCGCGATCTATCTGGCCGTGGAGTATCTTCCCCCGTGGATGGCTTATCGAGCCATGCTGGAGGTGATGCAGGAGCAGGTCGGTGCCGCCGCCGTCTCGTCAGACGATGAGATCATCGACCGCATCATGGCGACAGCCAAGGAGTGGCAGGTGCCGGTCGCCAGGGAGCAGATCATCATCACCAGGACGGATGCCCGGCTCTCCATCTCCGCCCAGTGGGACGCGACGGTGACATTATTCGGCGGGCGGTTCCAGCAGACGCTGCACTTCGCCCCGTCGACGGAATCGACGGCGCTGCCGGCCAACCGGTAACCTTACGCGGCCGTTCGAGGGCCGCTGACGGACAGATCACCGGTCCATTCCAGCACCGGGCCGAGCGCCAGATCGATCGGCGGCCGCGAAGCCGCCGCGCGCAGCCGGTAGTATCCGGCGGCCGCGATCATCGCACCATTGTCCGTGCAATAACGCGGAGGCGGAACATGGATGCGGAAGCCTCGGACGGCCCCTTCCTCCTGCAGCTGTTTCCGAAGCGCCCGATTGGCCGCGACCCCGCCCGCCACCACAATGTCGGCCACGCCCAGATCTTCCGCGGCCCGTAATGTCTTCTCGACCAGCACGTCGACAATGGCCGCTTGAAAACTGGCCGCCAGGTGGGGCAGCGTGTCCGGTGTCGGGGGGCCATGGCGGTCGAGATGACGGGCCAGCGCGGTCTTCAATCCGCTGAAGCTGAATTCATAGGCGGCCGGTCCGGTCCGGCCCGCCATGCCGCGCGGGAAATGAATCCAGTCCGGCCGCCCTGAGGCCGCCAGCCGATCGATCACCGGTCCGCCCGGGTAACCCAGCCCGAGCATCTTGGCCGCCTTGTCAAACGCCTCGCCGGCCGCGTCATCGCGTGTTCGTCCCAGCAGCCGATAGGACCCGATGGCATCCACGGCATAGAGATTCGTATGGCCGCCCGAGGCGATGAGCGCGATGAAGGGCGGAGCGACCGGCTGCCGGTCGAGCAGAATGGACAGCAGATGTCCTTCGAGATGATTGACGCCCGCCAGCGGACATCCCAGCGAGTAGGCCAGGCCCTTGGCGAATGCCACGCCGATCGCCAGCGCTCCGATCAAACCCGGGCCCGTGGTCACGGCGATCCCGCCCAGCGCATCCGCGGCGACGCCCGCCTCCCTGAGCGCCGCCCGGGTCAGGCCCACCACCGACTCAAGATGATGCCGCGACGCCAATTCCGGCACCACCCCGCCGTAGTCGCTATGCAGGGCCGATTGAGAAATCAACAGGCTGGATTGGACGGCTGTGCCGTCCCTCACAACGGCAACGGCGGTTTCATCGCACGAGGTCTCAATGCCCAGGATGTCCATCAGAAGCCGCCTCCGGGATGACGGTCAGCGTGCGCCGGTCGGCGGCGTCGGCGGGAGGCTCGAGAGGTGCGCGCGGACGCGATCCGCCAGTCCGCTCAGGGCAAAGGGGACGTCGGCGAGAAATTTATCGTATTCCGCCTTGGCTTCGGCGGACCGGCCAAGGCGCTCGAGCGCAATCGCGTAATTCAAGTGGCCCTCGGGGTATTTCGGCCGGAGCGTCAATGCTCTGGTATATTCCACGATCTCCCGGCTCGATTCGCCTTGTTGCCCGTAGATCATCGCCAAGTTATTGTGCGCTTCGGCATTGTCGGGATCCAACCTGATTGCTTCGAGGTCGTATCGCTCGGCCTCCGCCAGCCTGCCGGCGCTCTTCTCGACCAATCCCAATCCGATCTGGGCCACGGCCGACGAAGGATCCAGCTGGGCCGCCTTCGCGAAGGCCGAACGGGCCGCCGCCATGTCGCCGGCGTGGAGCGCCGACCGGCCCGTTGCAATCAGCTGATTGAGTTCCTTGGGATGCCCGGCCGGACGCGAAGGCACGGGTCCGGTGACGGCGGGCGCGACCGGCCGGCCTTCTTTGACCGAAGGGGTCGGGGGGGATCCGCCAAACAGAACGAGCCGTTGAGCGATAAAGGGCATCTGCAGTACCGCCACGGCCAACGCGCCCAAAAGAAGCGCCCCCAATCCAAGGCTCAACACCCGGTGGTGGCTTTGTCGACCGGCGGAAAAGAAGATTTTCTGGGGGTAGGCGAACTCGGGGGCGTTCCCGACTTCCGTCTCACGTTCCGCTTTCTTCAGGGCCTCATTGATCAGACTCATGGGCGATTACACCCAGCGGACGGGCCGCACTGCACGGTGTGGAATCGACAGACGCCCGATCGGCACCCGCGACTCAGACTTCGGCCAGCGCTTCTTCTTCGATAAACGCCGGCACGTGGTCCTTGAGCACGACTTTGATGCGCTTGAGCTCCTTGTCCTTGCCCGCCTCCTTGAAGCGCCCCTTCAACAGCTCCTCGGAGAGCATATCCTCGATGTTCCGCTGGATGCAGCGGCGCATCGGCCGGGCGCCGTAGGTCGGCTGGTAGCCCTCGTCGATCAGCCACTGTTTGACCTCGGGCGTCAATTCCAGATAGAGCCCCTGCTCCGCCAGCCGCGCGTTGACCTCGCCGATCAGAATGTCGACGATATTAACCAGGTGCTCCTTGGTCAACGGATGGAAGACGACCACCTCGTCCAGCCGGTTCAGGAACTCGGGGTTGAAGGTCTTCTTGAGCTCGCCCATCACAGTGTCCTTGATCTGCTTGACCTGCTCACCCTGCGTGTCCCGCTGGAATCCCATGGGCGTGGCCTTGTCGAGCAGCCGGGCGCCGACGTTGGAGGTCATGATCAGCACGGTGTTTTTGAAATCGACCTTCCGTCCCAGACTGTCGGTCAGCACGCCGTCATCCAGCACCTGGAGCAGCATGTTGAAGATCTCCGGGTGGGCCTTCTCGATCTCGTCAAACAACACCACGGAGTAGGGGCGGCGGCGGACCCGCTCGGTCAACTGTCCTCCCTCCTCGTACCCGACATAGCCCGGAGGCGCTCCCACGAGGCGCGAGCTGCTGAACCGTTCCATATATTCGGACATATCGATCCGGATCAGTGCGTCCTTGTCGTCGAAGAGCAGTTCGGCCAGCGCCCGGGCCAGTTCCGTTTTGCCGACGCCGGTCGGCCCAAGGAACATGAACGATCCGATGGGACGGCGGTCGCCTTTCAAGCCGGCGCGCGACCGGCGGATGGCGCGCGACACCGCCTTGATCGCCTCTTCTTGTCCGACGATGCGCCGGTGCAACTCGTCCTCCATGGCCAGCAGCTTCTTGGATTCCTCCTCCTCCAGCTTGTAGAGGGGAATGCCGGTCATCTTGGAGACCACGTAGGCGATGTCTTCCTTTGCGATGACGGGCCGCTGCTTCTCCTGCTTCTTCTTCCAGTCCTGCTTCGAATCGTCGAAGAGCTTTTTCATCCGCTCCTCTTCCTCGCGGAGCTTGACCGCTTCCTCGAAATTTTGCAGGCGGATGGCCAGGTCTTTTTCCCGTGAAATCTTCTTCAGCTCCTGCTCCATCCCACGCAATTCGCTCGGCAGCGAATAGGTCAGCAGCTTGGCGCGCGAGCCGGCCTCGTCGATCACATCCACCGCCTTGTCGGGCAGGAACCGGTCCGAAATGTACCGGTCGGCCAGCTTGACCGCCTCCTCCAGCGCCTCATCCTCGATCTTGACGCCGTGGTGCTCCTCGTACCGGTCGCGCAATCCCATGATGATTTTGATCGCTTCGGGGATGGCGGGCGGTTGCACGTAGATGGGCTGGAAGCGGCGTTTCAGCGCCCCATCGTGCTCGATGTGCTTGCGGTACTCGTCCAGCGTGGTGGCGCCGATGCACTGGATCTCGCCGCGCGACAATGCCGGCTTGAGCATGTTCGACGCATCGATCGATCCTTCAGCCGCGCCCGCGCCCACCAGCGTGTGCAGCTCATCGATGAAGATGATGATGTTGCCGGCGTTGATGATCTCTTTCATCACGACCTTGAGCCGTTCTTCGAATTGCCCCCGGTACTTGGTGCCCGCCACCAGCGAACCGAGGTCGAGGGAGATCACCCGACGGTTCAGCAGGTTGTCCGGCACCTCGCCCTGCACGATCCGCTGGGCGAGCCCCTCGACGATTGCCGTCTTGCCGACGCCGGACTCGCCGATCAGGGCGGGATTGTTTTTGGTGCGCCGGCACAGAATGTGCAACACCCGTTCGATTTCGTCGGTCCGTCCGATGACCGGATCGAGCGCCCCTTCCGAGGCCAACTGCGTCAGGTCGCGGCCGAATTCATCCAGCGCGGGGGTGTTGCTCTTCTTTTCCTTCTCCCGGGTCGCCGACCGCTTGGAGAGGCTGATGGCCAGCTGTCGGGCGTTGAGCAGATTGGCCCCCAGGCTGCGAAGAATCTTGCCCCCCATCCCGTCCTCTTCCCGCAACAAGCCCAGCAGCAGGTGCTCGCTGCCAATGTAGTTGTGGCCAAGCAAACGGGCCTCCTCGATCGCAAATTCAATGACTTTTTTCACGCGCGGCGTGAAGGGGATTTCGCCGAAGGTCATGGTGGAACTGCCGCCGGGAAGGTTCCGTTCGATTTCCAAGCGGACGTGCTCAGGCGACAGCCCCATCTTCTTGAGCATGGCCAGGGCAATACCATCGCCCTCGCGGAGAATGGCCAGCACCAGATGCTCGGTGCCTAGATAATCGTTTTGATGGCGTTCCGCTTCCTCGCGGGCGAGAATGATGATCTTCCGTCCTCGGTCGGTGAATCGCTCAAACATGCCCTCTTCCCTCCCCGCCGGTCGTCCCCGCCGGCCCCCTGAGGGGCCGACAGCGGCCGGCCGTTCCAGCCTCGTCGAAAGCGCCGCACTGCCTTGCTAAGAAAATTGTAACCATGCCCCGGCGTCTTGTCAAGGAATTTGTCTTGTTTTCACTGAAGTTATCGACGAGAATGCGCCGTGTCCTCCGGTTGGCCCCCGTCGGGGGCACGCTGCGGGGATCATTGACAAGCCCCCCGCCCCCTGTGTAGGGTAGCGGAGCGCGCGTCGACACAGGACGATGAGTGCGCCCATGTTCGAACAGACCCTCGCGTCGCTCAAAACCCGTCATCTCTACCGCACGCTCCGTGGCGTCTCTTCCAGCCAGGACTCCGTCATCACGATCCATGGTCAAGTATACCGAAATTTTGGGTCGAATAACTACCTGGGGCTGGCCAACCACCCCGAGGTGAAGGCGGCGGCGGCGGAGGCGGTCATGGCCTACGGCGTGGGCGCCGGCGCCTCCCGCCTGATCACCGGGACCATGACGCTGCACGAACAGTGCGAGGCCGCGCTGGCGGCCTTCACCGGGACCAAGGCGGCGCTGCTGTTCGGCGCCGGGTACCTGGCCAATGTGGGGTTGATCCCGGCCCTGATCGGACCTGACGGCGTCGTCTTTGCAGACCGGTACAATCACGCCAGCCTGGTGGACGGCTGCCGCCTGAGCCGCGCCGCCTTCAAGGTCTATCGGCACAAGGACCTCGAGCAGCTCGGCCGGCTACTCGAGCGGACCGCACCGGGCACGCCCAAGCTCATCGTCACCGACGCCGTCTTTAGCATGGACGGCGATCTCGCCCCCCTGCCCGGGCTGCTCGCTCTGGCCCGCCGATACGATGCGCTTCTGCTGGTCGACGACGCCCATGGCACGGGGGTCATAGGCCCCCGCGGCCGCGGTTCGCCCGAACATTTCGGTTTACCACACAACGATCGGTTGATCCACATGGGGACTTTGAGCAAGGCGCTCGGCGGCTTGGGCGCGTTCGTCGCCGGCTCGTCTTCGCTGATCGCCTATTTGCAGAACCGGTGCCGGTCGTTTCTCTTTACGACTGCCCCTCCCCCGGCCATGGCGGCCGCGGCGATCGCGGCGCTGTCGATTATCGATCGCGAGCCGGAACGACGGGCCGCGCTGTGGCGTCACCGGGATCGCTGCGCCCTCGCACTGCGTCAGTTCGGATTCGACCTGATGGCCTCCGAGACTCCCATCCTCCCCATTCGGATCGGCGATCCGGCCGCGGCGGTGGCCGTGGCGGAGTCGTTGCTCGCCCGGGGTTTCCTCGTCCCGGCGATCCGGCCGCCGACCGTCCCATCGGGCACCGACCGGTTGCGGCTTTCACTGATGGCCACTCACACGGACGAGGACATCTCCGCCCTGATCGAGGCGTGTCGCCAGGCCGGCCGGATCCACGGACTGATCCCGTCATGACCCGGTTGCCCGGAGGCGCTGAGCCGCGCCGTCCCGCGTCGGGACGGAGTGGCTCGGATCCCAGAGGGAAGCGCGGAAGCCACAAGGCCGTGCGCGCGCCCGACGACCGGCCCGTCGCCGTCGTCACCGGCGCGTCACGGGGGTTGGGACGCCTGATCGCGCTCCGGCTGGGCTCCGACGGCTACCGGGTGGCCGTCCATTATCATAGGGCCGCGTCGGCTTCAGCGCGGGTGTGCCTGGCCGTTCAACGAGCCGGCGGCCAAGCCCTGGCCCTGCCGGCCGATTTGTGCAATCCCGATCAAACGACTGCGCTCATCTCCAGGGTCCTGGCCGCGTGGCGCCGGATCGACCTGCTGGTGCACAACGCCGGCGTGGTCCACGATGGGTTACTGCTGCGCATGCCGGCCGCCGTCTGGCACGAGGTCGTGGACACGCATCTGACGGCGGGGTTTCATCTGATGCAATCGGCAGCGCGGAGGATGGCCGGGCGACGCCAGGGACAGATCATCACGATCGGCTCCATCGCAGGGCTGCTCGGGCGGGCCGGCCAGGCGAATTACGCCGCGGCCAAGGCCGGTCTCATTGCGCTGTCCAAGGCGGCGGCGCGGGAATGGGCGCCCTACAACATCCGCGTCAATTGCGTGCTGCCCGGCTGTCTGGCCGTGGGGATGGGGCGTCGGCTCACCTCGGCGCAGCGGGCGCGCCTGCGGGATGACATGCTGATCGGGTACGGCTCCGCTCGTGAGGTCGCCGACTGGATCGTCGGGCTCGCCGCCACCCGGCGCGTCACCGGGCAGGTGTTCAACCTGGACAATCGCTTGGTCTAACGGGTGACACGACGCCATCCCATGGCCGGTAGTGCCCTGCCAAACGACCCCATGCCGGAGAGGAGGAGGAGCGCTCCGGGGCAGGGGGCCATCGCCGCCTCGGGCCGTGCACATGGAGGCCGCGAGGTACGTCGCAGGATCGCCTCAGCTCGACTCCCTGTCTCATGGGCACGGCAACGCCCGTCCCCCCGATCGGGGCAGGGCGTGTTTATCTCAGGCACGGACACCGGCGTCGGCAAAACGATGGTGACGGCGGCCCTGGCCGCATGGCTGCGCGCCGGGGGCTATGACGTTGGCGTGATGAAGCCGGTGCATACCGGCTGCCGATCCGGGCGTGACCCCCGCACGGCCGGGCACGCGCCGCCGGACACCGCCCTGCTCCTGCGCGCCGCAGGAACGCGCGATCCCATCGGACTGGTGACGCCGTACCGTCTGCGCCGGCCGCTTTCCCCGTTGGCGGCCGCGCGCGCCGAAGGCCGTTCGATCAACCTCCGGCGGCTCCGCGCGGCCTACCGCGCGCTCTCCCGTCGTCATCGAATCGTCCTGGTCGAGGGCATCGGCGGGCTGCTGGTTCCGCTCACGGCGTCCTCGACGGTCGCTGATCTGATTGCTGCGTGGAGGCTGCCCCTGATTTTGGTCGCGCGGGCCGGACTCGGGACGCTCAATCACACGTTGTTGTCCATTGAAGCGGCGCGCCGACGGGGGATCACGATCGGCGGAATCGTTCTCAATCACGACCGTCCGACGGCGGGACGCCGACCCGATCCCAGCGTGAACAACAACGGCCCGCTGCTCAGAGAGATGACGGGGCTGCCCGTGATCGGACCGCTCCCACACGTCACGGGGTTGCGGCTGGCCGACCACGCGGCGAGAAGGCGGTGGCTTACGGCGATTCTCGGTGAACCGGCCCATCCGGCCGGAGGGCAATGGCCGGCGTCGCTCCTCCATCGGTGCGGACTCGTTCCTCCAGTACGGTCATGAAGGCCTCGACCACCTGCGGGTCGAACTGGGTGCCGGCGCACCGACGCAGTTCGACGAGGGCCTTGTCCAGCGGCATCGCCTTGCGGTAGGGCCGGTCCGACGTCATCGCATCAAAGGTGTCCAGGACGGCGACGATTCTCGCCCCCAGGGGGATCGCCTCCCCGATCAAGCCCGCCGGATACCCCTTGCCATCGTACCGCTCCTGATGATGATAGACGAGCGGGACGACCGGTTCGAGAAATGCCACGCCCTTGATGATGTCGGCGCCCAGAGACGGATGCGATTGCATCATGCGGTATTCCTCCTCCGTCAGCCGCCCCTCCTTCGCCAGAATGGATTCATGGATGCCGATTTTGCCGACATCGTGAAGAAACGCCGCGTAGCGTAGCGCCTTTTTTTCCTCGTCCGACAAGCCCAGTTTCTCGGCGATGGCCAAGGCGTATTCCACGGTCCGGTCGCAATGGCCCCGCGTGTACTGATCCTTGGCTTCAATGGCCTGGGCCAACGCCTTCATCGCCTCGAAGTGCGTGCGCTGCAGGTCTTCGAACAGCCGGATGTTCTCGATCGCGATGGCCGCCTGCCCGCAGAGGATGGCCAGCAGCTCGATGTCCACCTGGGTGTAGGAGGGCCGCCCCTCTCCCTTGTAGAGCACGAGCCCTCCCGCGACCCGCCCCTTCGTCACCAGGGGCATGCAGAGCACCGAGGAGAGGCGGGAGGCCTGCATGTCGGCCCGGACCAATGGATCGCCCGGCATGACAGGCGTGAGCATCAAGAGGTCCTTCTCCGACATCACCCAACGGCGGATGTGGTCGTTGACGGCCGGCGGCGAAGCCTGGGCGATTCCTTCCTCCCGCTTCACCACGAAATCGCCCCCCTCCTTCAAGAGAAACCGGACCCCGTCCGAATGGGTCTCGCCGATGGCGATCGTGGCCAGTTCGTCGACCAGCCGGCTCATGTTCAATTCGCTGAGCAGCTGCCGGCTGACCTCGAACAGGGGCATCAACAATCGGTAGCGCATGTTCTCGTGGCGCAGGCGCGTCTTGGTCAGGGCATCCTCGACAGCCGCCACCATCTCCGCCCCGCTGAAGGGTTTGATCACAAAGCCCTGCACACCCAGCTTCAGGCATTCAACAGCCCGCTCCATGGTGCCCTGGCCGGTCATGACAATGGTGGGCAGCTCACGCAAGTGCTCGCGGATCAGCCAGATCAATTGCAGGCCGTCCATCTCGGGCATGACCAGATCCGTCACCAGCAGATCAAACGGAATCGTCTTGGAGAGTTCCAGTGCGTCTCGCGCCGATGTCGCGGTTTTGACGCGGTATCCCTTCGCCTGGAGGATTTCCGCGCACAACCGCTGGATGTGCGGCTCGTCATCGACCACAAGAATCAATTCCCCGGCCACCCCTCACCCCCCTAAAGCAAATCATCCCGCCCGCAGCCTCAGACCCTCAAGCCGCCGGCAGGATGATGCTTGCCCTCCGAGGCGCATCCTTCCGTCGCGCCACTACACCACCAAGCTGATAATCCGTCCGCGTCCCGCGTTATGCCGAGGTGATGCGAAGACCGGCATAATAGCAGCAGTTCTGATCATCAAGATTGTTGATGAACGACCGTTCCTGCCCGTCGGTAAACATGACCCGGGCCAGGCACAACCCTCCGCGCAGCGAGGAAGCCCGTTCCTCCACCACGACCCCCTTGCCCCACTGAGGGTAGCGCCGGTGATTGACCTCGTCACCCACCCGCAGGTAGATGCGACCATCCAGCCGGCGCTCGCACGGCGTCTCAACACGCTGGCTGGTCAGTTCACGCGTTCGCTTGATCATGATGAAGGTAACGGTATCGTGAACGCGCCGGCTTGTCAAGCCTTTTGATCGACGGAGGCGTGCGCTTGCGCGATCGATCGGAGGTACGCCGCCACCGCCGCGCCGACCTCGGCGGCGCCGCACAGTCCTGAAATCACGGCCGCACTCGTCGCGCCGGCCCGGATCGTCTCCCCGATGGTTTCCGGCGTGATGCCCCCGATGGCCACCAGGGGAATCGAGGTCAGCGCACGCACGCGGCGGATTGCGTCGCACCCGACGGGAGTGCGGTCCGACTTGATCGAAGTGGCAAAGATCGGCCCGACGGCGATGTAGTCGGCGCCCTCATCGATCGCGCGACGGGCATCCTCCAGCGTATGCGTTGACACGCCGATCAGGCGGCCGCCAAACCACCGTCGTGCGACGGGCAGAGGCAGATCCTCCTGACCCAGGTGCAGGCCGTCCGCCTCGACCGCGACGGCCACATCGAGTTCGTCATTGATGATCAGGGCGGCTCCGGCTTCGCGCGTGAGTCGCCGAAGCCGGAGCGCCTCCTCATAGCGGACCAGCCGCGTCGATGACTTGTCCCGGTATTGCACCCACCGGACGCCCGCCGCAGTGGCGGCGCGCACCACCTCCGCCACGGGCCTGCTTCCGCATGCCTGCCGGTCGGCAATCAAGTAGAGTCCCGTGGGCACACGCATCGGGTGCGTTGCGATGTCCGTCATCTCCATCACGGCCTCGCCACCTGCGGTCTCACCCGGAAAGCAACACGAGGCAGGGGATGTCACACAATCCCGCACGGATCATCACAATGGACGACCCGACGCCCTCCATGCTGACCCGGAGGGACTGCGCCCCCCAACCCGGCCTATTCGCCGGCAATAAACTTCTCAAGAAAGTTTGTGGAGTACCGTCCTTTGAGAAAGGCGGGATCGTTCAGGATGCGCCGCTGCAGAGGAATGTTCGTCTTGATGCCCTCGATCCGGCACTCTGCAAGCGCGCGGTTCATCCTGGCCACCGCCTCCTCCCGCGTGTCCCCGAATGCGATGATCTTCGCAACCAGCGAGTCATAATGGGGCGGCACCGTGCAACCGGGGAAGAGCGCCGAATCGACCCGGATGCCTGGGCCGCCGGGCGGCACGTAGTCGACCACGGTGCCCGGCGACGGGGTGAAGGTGTCGGGGCATTCGGCGTTGATCCTGCACTCGATCGCGCATCCTCGAATCCTGATCTCCTGCTGCCGGTAACTGAGCGGCCGCCCTGCCGCGATGAGAATCTGTTCTTTCACCAGATCGATGCCCGTCACCACCTCGGTGACGGGATGCTCGACCTGAATGCGCGTGTTCATCTCCAGGAAGTAGAAATTCGACTGCTTGTCGAGGAGAAATTCGACGGTGCCGGCGTTAAGATAGCCGACCGCGCGGGCGGCTTCGACCGCCACGCGGCTCAACTCCCTCCGGAGCGGCTCCTCGACCACCGGCGAGGGAGACTCCTCCAGCAGCTTTTGATGTCGGCGCTGGATGGAGCAGTCACGCTCGCCGAATGTCACCACCCGGCCCTTGTCGTCGGCCATGATCTGAATCTCGATGTGACGCGGCTCGATGTAATATTTTTCGACATAGACGCTCTCGTCGCCGAAGGCGGCCTTGGCCTCCGCCTGAGCCGATTGAAACGACCTGTTCAGTTCGTCTTCACGGTTGACGACCCGGAGCCCGCGTCCGCCGCCGCCCGCCGCCGCCTTGATCATGACCGGGTAGCCCAGCGCCGCGGCGATCCGCGCCGCCTCTTGCTCGCTGGTCACGACCCCCTCGCTGCCCGCGACAACCGGGATCGACTTCTTCCGCATCACCTCGCGGGCTTTGGCCTTGTCGCCCATCAGGGCGATATGCTCGGCAGTCGGCCCGATGAACCGCAGGCCGACCGACTCGCAGACCTCGGCAAAGTGCGGATTCTCCGCAAGGAACCCGTAGCCGGGGTGAATCGCATCGGCTCCGGTGATCTCGGCGGCGCTCAAAATATTGGGGATGTTCCGGTAGCTCAGCGCATTGTCGGCCGGCCCAACGCAGACCTGCTCGTCCGCCGCCCGGACGTGCAGGGCCCGGGCGTCGATCTGGGAATAAATCGCCACGGTGCGGATGCCCAATTCCTTGCAGGCGCGGATCACCCGCAGGGCGATCTCTCCGCGATTGGCGACAAGGATTTTATTGAACATGGCCATGGAAACGGGTCCCTGCCTAACAGGGGGGTCAGGCCGACGTCGGGTCGATTCGAAAGAGGGGTTGGCCGTACTCCACCGGCCTGGCGTTCTCGATCAGCACCTCCAGAATCCTGCCGTCCGTTTCCGATTCGATCTCGTTCATCAGCTTCATCGCTTCCACAATGCAGAGGATCTGCCCTTTTTTGACCACATCGCCGACCTCGACATAATTGGGGCCGTCAGGTGAGGCGCTGCGATAGAACGTGCCCACGATGGGTGACCGGACGAGCACGCCCTGCTCCTCCGCGGGCTGGGGTGCGCCGGGCTCGGCGGACGGTTTGACGGCCGATGGCTCCTGCGAAGCCCGTTCGGAGAGCGGGTGCACAACCGTTACAGCCGGCTCCTCGCCCCCGGTCCTGCCGGTTCTGATGCGGACCCTGACGCCCGACCGCTCGACCTCCAGTTCCGACACGCCCGTCTGGCGCATCAGCTCAATCAATTCCTTGATCTCTTTGAGATTCACGCTGCCCTGATCCGCTCGATGTATTCGCCGGTGCGCGTGTCGATCTTGAGCAGGTCGCCGGTATTGATGTGAAACGGCACCTTGATCACCGCCCCCGTCTCGAGCGTCGCCGGCTTGGTCCCGCCGGTGGCCGTGTCGCCCCGCACGCCGGGCGCCGTCTCGCTGACCCGCAATTCCACGAAATTGGGCAGCGTCACGCCGATCGGCCTGCCCTTGTAGAACATGATGACGGCCTCCATGTTCTCCTTGAGGAATTTTTTGCTCTCCCCCAGTTGGTCGACGGTCAGCGACAGCTGCTCGTAATTCTGGCTGTCCATGAAGTGGCATTCGCCCGCCTGTTCGTACAAATACTGCAGCCGTCGTTCTTCGATTTCCGGTTCGTCGAACTTTTCAACGACCCGGAAGGTGCGTTCAAGCTGATTGCCCGTCCGGAGATTCCTGAACTTGGTGCGGACGAACGCGCCTCCCTTCGCCGGCTTCACATGCACCGCATCAATGATGAGGTAGGGTTCGCCGTCGATTTCCACCCTCCTCCCGGCCCGAAACTCATTCGCTCCAATCATTCCGCGTCCACCCCTCTCATGAATGTTGTGCGTTCGAAACGGACCGGCGCCGCCGGGCCATGACGGACCGGACGCCCCGCTTCACCCGACGGGGAGCGGCCGCCTGACGGCGCCACACGGCGCGGGCGGCCTCCAGACCGAGCAGGTAACTGTCAATGCCGAAGCCGCTGATCTGACCGACGGCGACTTCGGCGATATAGGACCGGTGGCGAAACGGCTCCCTCGCCGCGGGATTGCTCAAATGCACTTCGATGGCCGGCACCGCCACGGCCGCGATCGCGTCCCTGAGGGCTACGCTGGTGTGCGTGTAGGCCGCCGGGTTGATCACGATCACATCATACCGAGATGCCGCGTGCTGAATCCAATCGACCAGCTCTCCTTCGCTGTTTGACTGACGAATGGTCACATCGGTGCCGGTCCGCCGCGCCCAATCGCGGATGAGGCGGTCGATGGCGGCGAGCGACGTTCGGCCGTAGATCTCCGGCTCCCGGCTCCCCAGCAGATTCAAATTGGGGCCGTGGAGTACTAAGACCCGCATGACCGCCGGTCAACAAATCCGGCCCGCCTGTGCGCCACGAACCGGATGGTCCTCTCCTCGTCGCACGGACGCCGGGGCAGGGAGAGTGGGGTCAGAGTGGAAGACAGTTCACGGCACTCCGCCCGCTCCCCCCGTCCATTCGTCAGGAGAATGCGTTCGTCATGCCCGATCATGAAGCGCCGCGTCGCCGCTGTTGCTGAATGCGGAGCAACCACGATTGCAATCGGTCGATGACGCGATCGTGGGGATGATGAGGAGGTTTCTCGGGAAGCCGACTGGCTGTCGGAGCCGCGGACCCTGATGGAGGGGCCTGCGCCGTTCCGGGCGTCGCCTGCTGCCCCTGCAGCAACGTGAGCGCGATATTGTGCGCCTGCCGGTACGATTCGTTCTGGGGTTCGCGCCGGAGCAGCTCGTCATAGACGCTCACCGCCTGGGCATACTGGCCCTGGCGCAGATAGAGCTGAGCCAGCGTTGGCGAGACGAGTTCTTCCTGGGCGTCATCTCCCACCGCAGGGCTCCCCATCGAATCCATCGGCGGCGATGACGGCGCCGGCGGCGTCACGGTCTGAGTCTGAGAAGGCGACGGAGGCTGGGGAGGAACATATCCGGTGGCCAGATCCGTCCGTGCCGCCATCGGCATCCCGCTGCTGTTCTCCAACAGGTGCTCGGCGCCCGGTCCCGACGAAGATGTGGTGTGAGACCTGGGTGGGGCGATGCTGATCTCCGACTGTTCGTCCTTGCCCTGAGCCGCCTTGATCTCCTGCAAGAGTTGCAGCATCTCGGCATCTTTGGGATTCGCCGCGAGCAACGCGTCACAACATCGTTTCGCGAGGTCCAGCAGCTTGCTCTGCCTGTAGAGGACGGCGAGTTTCCGCAGCGCAATGAGATTGTCCGGGTTGACCTTGACGACTTCCTCGAACTCGCGTCGGGCTTCGGCAAATTTCCCCTGCTGGAAGTAGATCCTTCCCAGCGTCACACGAGCGACGTGGAACTCGGGATGTTTCTTGAGCCCGTCGGTCAGAACCTGGACCGCTTCGTCCAGCATTTCAGCCTTGATATACTCCTCGGCCAGCGGCACAAACAGGCGAGAACCCGGATCTTTTTGCAGCTTGGCGCTCAGTTCGGCGATCTTGGGCAATAATTCAGGCATTGGCGTTGACTCCGCGCAAGGTTTCTCCTGCCATCATAGCAGAACCTCCCGTTTTGTCAAGCCTTTTGGCGCAATGCCGCCGCCACGTCAAGGAGGCGCCCGGCCGCAACGAGTTTCGGCAGGAGACCGAGGTCCGTCACCCGTCCGTCGCGATCAAGCAACGTCAGGGCAATCTCATCCCGGTCAAAGCCGAGCGACGGACCCACCAGATTGGCGGCGATCAGATCAAGCTGTTTGTTTTCCAGCTTACGCCTGGCTCGAGGGAGCAATTCCTCCGTCTCCGCTGCAAATCCGACCATCAATTGTCGAGGCCGTTCGGGGCGCAGTTGTCCCAAGAGGTCGGGCACGGATTCCAATTCAAGCTGAAGGCCTCCAGGTTGCCGTTTGATCTTTTTGGCATCGGTCCGGGCCGGACGATAATCGGCGACCGCCGCCGCCATGACCAGCAGGGTAGCGTCTGAAAACCGCTTGTGCAACGCCGCGGCCATCTCGGCCGCCGTTTCGACGGCGACTATCTCGACGCCGTAAGGAGGCGGCAGCGCAGTCGGCCCGCTGATCAACGTCACGCGTGCGCCACGCCTGACGGCCGCACGGGCGATGGCGTACCCCATTTTTCCCGAGGAGCGGTTGGACAGAAACCGCACCGGGTCAAGCGGTTCACGTGTCGGACCGGCCGTCACCAGGATGTGTTCTCCCGACAGGGCCGTTCGTGAGGCCAGGCATTCCGATGCGGCGGCAACGATCGTCTCGAAGCCGGCCAATCGCCCCATGCCGACCAGGCCCGAGGCCAGGGGGCCGGCTTCCGGACCGATCACGTCGACGCCGGTGTCCCGCAGATGTCGCAGCTGTCCGCGCGTCACGGGGTGATCCCACATGACAGCGTCCATCGCCGGAGCCAGCAGGACCGGCCCGCGTGCGGCAAGAAACAATGTGGAGAGCAGATCGTCTGCAAGCCCGGACGCCGCCTTGCCGATGAAATTGGCCGTGGCCGGCGCGATCAGGAACAGATCGGCGTCCTGCACCAGCGTCAGATGAAGTATTTCGTCGCGGGGATCAAACTGACGGGTATAGACGGGCCGGCGTGAGATCGTCTGCAGCGTCAGGGGGGTCACAAATTGCCCCGCCGCCTCGGTCATGACGACCGTCACCGTCGCCCCCTGGTCCTGCAGCCGCCGGATCAGTTCAGGGCATTTGTAGGCTGCAATGCTTCCCGTGACACCAAGAAGGATGCGCGAGCCGTGCAGGGCGGACACCGTCTCTCCTTGTTCACCTCTCGATGCAGGGCGGATCAGCAGCGAGGGGGGGGTATGGGGCAACGCTGTGGAACGCCGGGATCAGGGCGGGCTTACCTCTCCGATCCTCCGGCCGGCTCCTCCTCGTGTGGGAGGGCTTCCTTGGCCCTGCCCTCTTCCACGTAGACGGACAAATCGCGTTTGATCTCCTCGCTGAGCGCGGCGTGACGGGCTTCAAGCGCCTTGGCTGCCATGGCCTCTTCTCTGATCCGCTTCGCCTCCTTCTGAGCCACGCGCGCCTCTTTCCCCGTCAAAAATTCAAGTTTGCCATCGAAAAATTCTTGCAACGCGATGGTCGTCGGTTTGGTGTACCTGGTCGTCACCGACGGCTTGGCGCCCTCCGACAGCTGTCGGGCGCGTTGCGAGGAAACGGTCACGATCCGATACCGGCTGTCGACGCCAGCCGGCAGCGTCCCTTCAAACGGCAGTGCGATCAAATCCATGCTTATCCCCCCCCAACCGCGGATTCCGGTTTCGTCTTGATAAAGGTGTCCTCAATCCAACCAAGATTCATCCGTTTCATTTTCCGGCGCTCAGCCAGCACAATGGCCTCCAGTTCCCTCAGCGCCTCTTCCACCTGATCGTTCACCACCAGATAATAATACTCCCGGTAACTCCACACTTCTTCGCGAGCCTTCCTGAGCCGGCGGGCCACCTCTTCCGGCGAATCGGACCGCCGCTCCAGCAACCGGGCCTTCAACGCCTCCAGCGACGGGGGAAGAATGTAGATAAACACGCCGTCCAGCCCCTTTTTCTTCAGGTGGATCGCCCCCTGACAATCAATGTTCAACAGGACATCGTGCCCTTGGTTGACGAGGTCCATCACGCGGTCCCGTCCCGTGCCGTACCGGTGGCCGTGCACTTCGGCCCACTCGAGGAAGCCGTTCTTTTCCATCATCTCGGTAAACTTGTCATCCGTCACGAAAAAGTAGTCGACCCCGTGCGCCTCGCCTGGACGGGGAGTCCGGGTTGTATAGGAAATCGATCGTTGCAGATTCGGCACCCGCTTGCTCAACTCCGCGCAGAGAGTGGTCTTCCCCGCGCCGGAAGGAGCTGAGACGACAAAAATGATGCCCTTTTGATAATCGCTCATTGTAACGGCCTGGCCGCGGTGGCGTGGGGGAGCAGCTCGGCAGGGGCGAATTCCTCGGACGCGCAGCGTTGCGCCAGGGTTTCAGCCTGCAGGGCCGAGAGGATGACGTGCCCGCTGTCCATCACAACGATGGCGCGGGTTTTCCTGCCCTGCGACGCGTCGACCAACCGCCCCGTCTCCTTGGCCTCATCCTTGAGCCGGCGCACGGGCGCCGAATCGGTCGCCACAATGGCGATGACCCGATTGGCCGAAACCACGTTGCCGAATCCGACATTCAACAGTTTCATCCTTCACTCGCTCCCGGACCCCGCCGCCCCGGAACGTTACTCCACATTTTGCACCTGCTCGCGAATTTTCTCAAGCTCTCCCTTCAGCGTCACCACCTCCGAAGAGATGAGGGCGTCGTTCGCCTTCGAGCCGAGCGTGTTGACTTCCCTGTTCATTTCCTGGAGGAGAAAATCGAGCGTCCGTCCGATCGGCTCCCTGCTTTTCAAATGGCCCCGAAACTGTCCGATGTGGCTGGCCAGCCGCACCAGCTCTTCGCTGACGTCGCATCGTTCCGCGTAGAGGGCCACTTCCTGGGCTAACCGATCCGATCCAATCGCCGCTCCAGCCAATTCGGCCGCCCGCGCCGCCAGCCGGCGATGATAGCCTTCAACCACGGCCGGCAACCGGCGTCGCACCCGCTCCACCATCCCCTCGATTGCCGTCACCCGTCGTTCCAGGTCGGCCCCGAGCGCCCTTCCCTCGGTCCGCCGCATGGCTTCGACCTGTCGGGCCGCCCGACGGAGGAGCCGCAGCACGGTCCGACCGGCCGCCGGGGGCAGCGACGGCGCTTCGTTGATCGTCAATAACTCACGCACGCCCGCCAGATGGCCGATTTCCAATTCTCCCCGCAGCCCGTAGTGCCGTTGCAGACTGCGCAATTGCCGGATGTAACTCCGGGCCAGCCGGGTGTCAACCACCACCTCCCGGTCGACCCCTCCCCGGCCGTTCAATGTGACCGATAGATCGACCCGCCCGCGCGCGAACCACGCCGTGACCCGCTCCTTGACGGCAGTCTCCAAGTGGGCCAGCGAACGGGGCAGTTTGATGTTCAGCTCGGAATAGCGGTGATTGACGGTGCGTAACTCCACCGCCAACTCCATCCCCTGTCCCCTCTGCTCAGCCCGACCATAGCCGGTCATGCTCCGCACCATGTGACTCCGCCCATCAATCATGCCCACTTGTAAAACGAGTAACTATACCGAACATCCTGAATGGCTGTCAATTTAACGCCGCTGCGATCGCCCTGTCGGCCGACCGTGTGCGGCCGCCAGGTACCACGGGCATATGGCTGTCAAACCACAGTCCTCACAACGGGGACGACGGGCCAGACAGACATGCCGGCCATGCAGGAGTAGTTGCTGGGAGCGGCGCGTCCAATCGGCCATGGGGAACAGCGCCGCAAGATCCTGTTCGATCCGGTCGGGATCGTCCGATTGGCTCAGTCCCAGCCGCTGACTGACCCGGCGCACGTGCGTGTCGACGATGACGGCCGGTCGGTTGAAGGCATTGCCGCGGATGACGTTGGCGGTCTTCCGGCCGATGCCGGGCAAACGGAGCAGCGCTTCCATGCTGTCCGGGAGACGGCCCCCGTGCTCGGCGACCACCCGCCGGGCGAAACCGATGAGATGGCGGCTTTTGACGCGATAAAACCCCGTCGATCGAATGAACGATTCCAGCTCGCGCGTCTCCGCCGAGGCCATCGCGGCCGGGGTCGGATATCGGGCAAAGAGAGAGGGGGTCACCTGGTTGACGCGCGCATCGGTGCACTGGGCCGAGAGGATTGTGGCCACGGCCAGCTCCCACGGTGTGGCGTAGCTCAACGCGGGCTCCCATTGCGGAAACCGTCGATCAAGCCAGGCCGCCACCGCGGGCAGAGCCGCCGACCGAACGGCGGCCGTCCGGCGTCTCGCGCCGGTCCTGCGCCGAAGACCGTCCCGTTGCGGCCGGGTCGTGGTCACGCGGCATTCTAGCAGTAACCACCCTAGGGATCAATGGAACGATGATCAACCGGTTGTTCGGCGAGAGAGATCCAGGGCTGCGAAGCGGCCAATGGGAGCATAACAAGGGCTCGGGGCGTGGGGCTGATAGGGGTAGGGATTCTGGGGTAAGGATTAAAAAGAAATCTGCCTGCCCCTTATCCCCTAATCCGTAATCCCAGATTCATATTTGCACAGGCCCCCACATCTAATAAATCCACCTCTTGACACTCCCGCCGCCGCCCGCTACTATCGCGGCGATGCCGGTGCAGCCGTCATTGTTTGATCCTCCCTTCGACCCGCCGGACGCCACGCGGGCGACGATTCCGGATGCTCGTCTCGAAGCGGCCCGCGTACGCGGCCTGCTCCGCGAACTGTGTCTGCTCAACGACGACATCCCCGTGATTGTTGAGGGGCGGCGTGACGTCGCCGCATTGCGCCACCTGGGACTGAGGGGCACCATCCACATGCTGCACTGCGGTCAAACCGTGGCGGCCTTCGGCGAGCGCCTCGACCGTCGAGTTCCCATGGTAATCCTCCTTCTCGACTGGGACCGGCGGGGGCGCCAGTTGCATGCCCAGTTGACGCGGCATCTGGAGGCGGACTGGGAGGAGTACAACTATATCAGACAAGAGTTGATCAGCCTCTGCAAGAGCGCGATCTCCTCCGTGGAGGAATTGCCGGCGTGGCTGGCGGCTCACGAGGCATCGTCGCCGTCCCGTCCGCGACCCGAGCCGTCTCGGACCGGCTCGCGGTCGAATCCATGAAATACCTGCTCTACTTTTTGATCGGCGGCGGCGTGGTGACGGCGGTCACCTACGTCGGGGGCAGTGGCCGTTCGCTGCTGTCCGCCTTTCTCGCCACCTTCCCGGCCATCACCCTGCTCTCGGTCATCTTCATTCATGTGGAAGCGGGTCTTCAACCGACCATCGATTATGTCCGTGGGATGATCCTGTTCGCCCCCGCCTGGTTCGCCTACCTGATCTCGCTGTTCGTGCTCCTGCCCCGGCTCGAATTCTGGAACGCCCTCATCGGAGCGGTGATCGTCTTTCTGTGCGGCGTCATCTTGACGCGGCTTGCGATGAACGTGTTTTGATCGCGCGTGCTCCTTCCGCCTCGCGTGTTATAATAACTGGCTTTGCCGTTCTCCAGCACACACCCATGCCCCATGGCAGCCGAACCGCTCATTATCCGTGGCGCCCGTGAACACAATCTGAAGGGGATCACGGTCGAGGTGCCACACGACCGGGTCACCGCCATCACCGGCCTGAGCGGATCCGGCAAATCCTCCCTGGCGTTTGACACGATCTTCGCCGAAGGGCAGTGGCGCTACATCGAATCGCTCTCAACTTACGCGCGGCTCTTCCTTGAAAAGGTCGACCGGCCCGACGTCGAGCAGATCGCCCGGATCCGACCCTCGATCGCCATCGAACAGAAGAACCCCGTCCGCAGTGCGCGCTCCACCGTCGGGACGAGCACCGAGCTGTACGATTATCTCCGATTACTCTTCGCGAAAATCGGGCTCCTGCACTGTCCAACCTGTCACGCCCCGGTTCGCGCCGAATCGCCGTCAACGATCGCCGCGCGGCTCGCGGCCGATCATGCGGGGAAGCCCGCCCTGGTACTCTTCCCCTCGACCGTTCCCCGCGAGCCCGGACCATGGCTCGGCGGGCTCCTCCGTCAGGGCTTCTCCCGGCTGCGCATTGAGGAACCCGGCACGGATGAGGGTGGCGACGGGATCAAGGTGATCCCGATCGACGCCTACACCGATCCGGCGCGTTTCACGGGTGCCTCCGTGGCCGTGGTCGTCGACCGACTGCGGCTGGCGCCGGATGAGCACAGCCGTCTCGCTGAATCGCTTGCCACCGCCTTTCGAGGCGGCGACGGCCGTGCTGAAATCGAGCTGCCTGGAGAGGAGCGGATTCGACTGACCCAGGCCTACGCCTGCGCCCGGTGCGGCACCCACTACCAGCGGCCGCAGCCGTTGCTTTTCTCATTCAATCATCCGCTTGGCGCCTGCCCGGATTGCAAGGGGTTTGGCCATCTGCTGGAGTATGACGAACGGCTGGTTGTGCCCGATTCCCGGCTGACGCTGGCACAGGGCGCCGTCGATCCCTGGACCAAACCCTCCCATCGCTGGTGGCATCGACAGCTCATGAAACAGGGAGAAACGGCCGGGATTCGCCTAGACCGCCCCTACCAAAACCTGACGAAAAAGGAGAAACGGACGCTGTGGGAGGGCGCCAAGGGGCTCGAGGGCGTCAACGACTTCTTCGCATACCTGGAGGGCAAGCGATACAAACTGCACGTCCGCGTCTTCCTGAGCCGGTATCGGTCGCAGACGCTCTGCCCCCGTTGCCACGGCGCCCGGCTGATCCCGCTGGCACAGGCGGTAACGGTGCACGACCGGTCGATCACGCAGCTCTCTGCGCTCAGCATCGACCATGTGGCCGAGTGGGCCGACCACACCCCCTTCACCGAGCATGAACAGGCCATCGCGCGGGAAATTCTCCGGCAGGTTCGGGCCAAGCTGAGCTTCCTGCGGCGCGTCGGTCTCGGCTATCTGACCCTGGACCGGCAGACGCGCACCCTGTCGGGCGGCGAGGCGCAACGGATCAGTCTGGCCAATCAGCTCGGCGCGCAATTGACCGGCACTCTCTATGTACTCGATGAGCCCAGCATTGGATTGCATCCCCGGGACACTACCCGCCTCGCCGCGATCGTGCGGGACCTGGCCGCGGCCGGCAATACGGCGGTCCTGGTCGAACACGACGCGACGCTCATTCGTTCAGCAGATCATGTCGTCGAACTGGGGCCGGGCAGCGGAGCCGGGGGGGGCGAGGTCGTCTTTGCCGGCCCGATCGGCTCCTTTCTGGCCGGTGACACGCTCACGGCGCGCTATCTTTCACGACAGACCGAGATCCCCCTGCCCGGGGCGCGGCGAACGGGCAACGGGCACCTCCTGCTTTTGGAGGGAGCGAGCGAGCACAACCTCAAGTCGGTCGATCTCGCCATTCCGCTCGGCACCTTCACCTGCGTGACCGGCGTCTCGGGTTCGGGAAAGAGCACGCTCCTGCACGACACCCTCCACCCGGCTCTGGCGCGTTATTTCCGGCTCAGCTTCGACGCCATGGGCCGGTTCACGCGGATCACCGGCATGGAACAGCTGAACGGGGTGCGGTTGATCGACCAGGAACCGATCGGACGCACCCCCCGTTCCAATCCCGTCACCTACATGAAACTGTTCGGTCTGATCCGAGACCGATTCGCCGCCCAGCCGGAAGCCAAGGCCCGGGGCCTGGCCGCTCGCCATTTCTCGTTTAATGTGCCCGGCGGACGATGCGAGCGGTGCGAAGGCAACGGGTACGAAAAACTGGAAATGTTTTTCTTCGAGGATCTCTACGTCCATTGCGAGGAATGCGGCGGCGCGCGCTACCGTCCCGAGGTGTTGAAGATCACCTACAAGGGGCTGCATATCGGCCAGGTGCTGGAGCTGACGGTCGATCAGGCACTGATTCACTTTGCCGATGCCCCGGATCTGACCCGGACGCTGCGGCTGTTGTCGGCTGTCGGGCTGGGTTATATCCGGCTGGGGCAGCCGGCGACGACGCTTTCCGGCGGCGAGGCGCAGCGGCTCAAAATCTGCGCCGAGCTCGACCGGCCCGACGCGCGGGGCTGGCTGTTTCTCTTAGATGAACCGACGACCGGATTACACCCGGAGGACATCCGGAAGCTGCTCGGCGTGCTGCAGCAACTGGTCGACACGGGCAATACGGTCGTCGTCATCGAACATAACCTCGACGTGATCAAGTGCGCCGACTGGATCATCGACATGGGCCCCGAGGGGGGCGAGCAGGGGGGCGAGATCATCGCCCAAGGAACGCCGGAGGCCGTGGCGAAGCATCCGCGGTCCTACACCGGACACTATCTCAAGCCGCTTATTGGATGAGTTCGCGCTCTCCCTCTCAAACTCATCACACGTCGAATCGGACGGCTGAATCAAGAGGACAGATTTATTTTCCGCTTTTTGTCCAATCAACCCGACATCTTCCCATCAGCAAGGCGGAGGGCTAGCCGCGACTTGGCGGTCCGCTGGGCACCCGCTCGGCGACGGGCTGCGACCCCGAATGGGAAGCAATTCCATTGTTCTTATTCCCCTCCCTATCACGCGGCGAGTCGGGGGCCTGAGCGCGACTTGGCTTTGCGGTGGGCACCGTCTTGGCGAAGGCGCGTCCCCGAAGGGGCGAATACGCGTGTCCGAAGGTCTGCCTGCCAACGGCAATGGTAGAACAAGTTTGCGCATTCGAGCAGTCTGAGCCTTAGACGGTCACCGCAAAGCCCGGAGCGGCAAAGGCCCCCGCCTCGCCGCCTACTCCACCTTCACCCGTTTCTGCTGCTCGAACAGCTCAACCACCTCCGCCACCGTGGTCGCGTCCTCGGCCCGTTTGTCGGTCCGGATAAATCCGACGGTGCGGGGGAAGCGCATTGCGTAGCCGGGTTCGTCCCCCTCCTTGCCGCAGGTGTGCATCGGTGAACGGGTGATCTCATCCGCCATCACGGTGAGCACGTACCGCGGCTCGACCCAGACATCGGGTTCAATCAGACTGTCGACTCTCGCCGGTTTGTGGTCGAGCGCGATCTCATCGAGCTTGCGCTTCAGCTCGCCCAGCTCCTCCTCGCTGAAACCCGAGCCGATTTTCGTCACCGTCTTGAAGGTGTCGCTCCGATCATCATAGACGGCGGCCAGCACGGTGCCGACACCGAACCTGGCCCGTTGTCCCCGGCCGGCGGCGTAGCCGACCACCACGACGTCCACCGTGTCGGTCAGCTCGCCTTTGTAACTGCGCTTGAGCTTGATCCAGTTGAAATTCCTGGCGCCGGCCGTATAGGGGCCGTCGAGCCGTTTGGCGACGATCCCCTCCTGCCCGTTCGCCACTGCCTCGTCGAAAAAGCGCTGCAACTCGGAGGCATCGTCTGTCTCAATCGCACGGGAGAGTTCAATGACCGGGTCCGGCTTCAACAGCGCCCGCAACTTCGCCCGCCGTTCGGTGTAGGGCCGCGGCGTGTAATCCTCCCCGTCCAGATAGAGCAGATCGAACGCGAAAAAGCGCAGGGGGACCTCCTTCGCGACGGCCGCGATATCGTGCTTGCGCTTCCGCTGTACGGTGACCTGAAACGGTTGCAGTTCGCCGGTGGCCTCATCAACGGCGAGCGCTTCGCCTTCAAGGATCACGTGGCGGGACTGCACCGCGCGGCGCACCGCCTCGCTGATCTCCGGAAACATCCGTGACATCCGCTCAAGATTGCGCGAGAACATCTCGACCGTGTCGCCGTCCCGGTGGATCTGAAGCCGCAGACCGTCATATTTGAGCTCCACGCCGCACCGGCCGATTTTCCCGATGATTTCTTCGGTCGTCGGCAATCGTTCGCAGAGCGCCGGCCGGATCGGATAGCCCAATCTGGCATGGATCGTCTCCACTCCCGCCACCCCCCTGGCCAGCAACTCCTCCCCCACGACACCCAGATCGGAACAGAGATTATAGGCCCGCTCCAGCACCGGTTTGCCGGAGCGGTCCTTCAGGACGGCCACACTGAGCGCCTCCAAAATCGTCGCGTCGCCGGCACCCAGCCGCAGCTTGCCCATGACAACCCGCGCGATGTAGCGCGCTTCGGGAGGCGAGACCCGGCGCAGCAGATCGGCCAGCGCGCCGACTTTTTCCTCAACACTGCCCTCCCCGCTGATCCGGGCGGTCCGCACCAACTCGTCATACACGGACTTCATGCTCGGGGACCGTCCCGCTCCGCCGAGCAGCGCCTCCGCCGTTTTGCCCAGATCGCCGGTTCGCTTGAAGACCGCCGCCACGCCGGCCGGCTCTCGCTCCGCGGCCAGCGCAATGGCTCGGATAAGCAATTTCTCGGACATTCCGATCTGCAGGCCGCGGAAGGAGGGCAACAATTCCCCCTGTGTCAGGTAGATCATCGGCGCGATCTCATCCACGCCGGCCTCTGAAAATAACTCGGCGAGGATCGAGAACATCTCGAGACGCTTGCTGGTCTGCTCGAGCCGATCGAAATAGCGGGACAGGTCGAGAAAGGTGAGCATCGAGTGGTCGGTCTCCCGTTCCGGCCCTGCCGGCGGATTGGTGGCGCGCGTCAGACGAACCGCTGCCGATAGTAGGTCAGAAATTCCGCCGGCACGGGAATCAGCCGGCCGTTGGTGTTGGAAAAAGCGAAGATTTGCTGGCCTTGGGCCACAATCCTCCGTGTGGCCGGGGAGAGATAGTCGAAGCGGACGTTGATGGTGGATCGCTTGATGGACGTGATTTTCAACCGCAACAGCAGCGCCGCTTCAGCTGTCGCGCCCACGGCATGATGAATCGTCGCCTCCACCGTGACCAGCTGCAACCCCCGCGCATGCCAGACATCCGGTATCACGGCGCGGACGAACTCATCTTTGATCTGCCGTTCCCACTCCATCGGCGCGGCGTCCGCCTGTCCCGTCCTCCCGGTTCCGGTCGCCTGGACCATGTGCTCGCAGAGAAACTCCGACCGATGCCAGTTGAGGGTCGGCGACCACGTCGGCTGGGGCGGGATCGCCATGTTGGCGACACCGGCCAGGTAGGAGGCCAGCGCTTTACGCTCCGTATCGGTGCCACGGATGAACTGCAACCCGACCGTCGCCTGCCGGCCCGGGTCGTTCTGATCGGAGGCGTGGACGACCTCACTGTGAAATTCCACGTACAGATCTGGGGAGAAGGAAAATTGCAGGATCAGCTCGCCGCCCAGCGGTTTGGGCTGCATGGCCAGCATGGACATGCCCCCCAGACCAATGTCCAGCGAGTAACTTTCGAACAAACGGGCATGGTCCCGGCAACTGACGGGCAACGAGAGAAGAAAACGACGGAACCTCCGGCGGGTCTCGGCCCGTCGATCGGGGAAGGAGATGGCTATGGATTCAAATCGGCGATCAGGCTCAAGAGCCGGATTCGCCATGCCGGCACCCCTCTCGCATCGCCGCCATTGTAGCGACAGTGCGGACCGGTGTCAATATCCTCGTCGGGTCGGAACGACCGGTCGCCGGCCGTCGGTCAGGGGGCGTCGCCGGATTTGGAGAGGACCTTGTCTTCGAGGTTGAACCCAGGCGCGGCTGAGGCCACATAGACCCTTGACCGTTCCAGCGTTCGGAGCCGGGGGCGCCCCCACAGGGACCGGGTATAGGGGACTCGCACCGTCAACCGCTTGGAGCTGACAGCAAGGCCGGCGCCGGCGACCATCTGTCCGGCAACCGGCTGTGCATTCGATCCCGTGACGGAAAACTCAATCGCCCGCGGATCGACCTGCGTCCCCTCACGCCCGGCGGCCGTCGCAATGTCGGCGCGCATCTGCTCGATTCCACGTGTCCTCGGATCGTCGATCGCCTGCTCGACGTCCGAACCGAAGCGCTCCTGCGCCATCATGTCGTCCAGATAGACGTATCCGCCCCATCCGACCAGCGCCAGCAGAGCAATGCCAATCAGCACCTTCATGAGCTGACAGAGACCCCCGGCGGCGCGGGAACGGCCTGCAACGCCTTGATGATGAGTCCTACATCACTGAACCGCTCGCGCTTTTTCTTGGCCAGGCAGGTCAGGAGCAGGCGGTTCAGCTGGGGGGACAGACTGGGGTTGATCGAGACCGGCGGCTCCGGCGCCGTGTGGAGGTGATGATAGTACAGGTCGCCACCCGTGAACGGCGGCCGGCCGGTTGCCATCCGGTACAGCGTGCACCCGAGCGAATAGATGTCCGATTGATGATCAACCTGATCCCCCGTGACCTGTTCCGGCGCCATGTAGAGCGGGGTGCCCTTGACCGATGTGCGGTCGGCCAGCGCATCGCTGACCACCTTGGCCAGTCCGAAATCCATGATCTTGACCTGGCCGTCCCGACCCAACATCACGTTGGCCGGCTTGATATCCCGGTGAACCACCTTGTGCCGATGGGCGTAGGCCAAGCCCTGACAGAGCTGCAGCGCGATGTGCATGAATTCGTCGTGCGGCAGAGGCGCAACCTGCTGGAGACGCTCCTTCAGACTGATCCCATCCACAAATTCCATGACGATGTAGAGCTCGGCCCCCTCGTGTCCGGCGTCGTAGACGGCCACGATGTTCGGATGGCTCAGCGACGCGGCGATGCGCGCCTCACGCAGAAAGCTGGCCAGCACCTTGGGATGATCCTTCACACTGGGCGGCAGCACCTTGTAGGCCACGACGCGGTTGAGCACCGAATCTTCCGCCTGATAGACGATGCCCATCCCCCCCTGGCCGATTTTCTTGATCAGCCGGTACCGGCGTGTCTTGCCCCCGCTGTTCGTCTCAACCACCGTGCTGACATCCCGTGGCGCCTCCGATATCGCCCGCTTGGCGCTGGAAAGCGCCCGCTTGATCAAATTGGCCCGTCCCATGGTGTCCCGATAGTTGACGTCATGGGAGAGAATCCGCTCGTACCACTGCAGCGCGGCCGTGTAGTCGCGCTGCTTTTCAGCCAGCGTCGCCAGCCGATAGAGCGGCTCCATCAACGACGCCGGCTCGGCAGTCCGGTCGACCAGCTTCAGGTAGCGCTCCCTCGCCGCATCCCACATCTCCTGCGAGACGAAGAGATCGCCAAGAAGCAGTGACGCCTGATAGTAATCATCCGACTCCGTATCGACCTTTTGCAGCAGCTCAATGGTCCGTCCCTGGTGGCCCAGTTCGCGGCAGAGCAACGCCGCATGATAATGCTCGCCCAGCTTCTCATATAACCCGCGGGCTTTGTCCGCTTCACCCAGTTCCTCGTACAGACCGGCGGCGTCCTTGAACCGGCGGCCCGCCTCCAACGCCATCGCCGCCTGTTTCCGATCCTCCGCCTTCAGGAACAGCTCCGCCGCGCGGGCATAATCCTGCATCGACAGATAACGCTGGGCCGCGTCGGATAGCTGGCCGGCCCGTTCCAGCAGCTCGGCCGCCTGGGCCGTTTCCCCCGCTTCGTCAAAGAGACGAGCGGCCTCCTCGACTTCTCCCGCGTGCAAGTGGCGCTGCGCCCGGAGCAGCATGGCGCGTTTGGGTTCGCCGTTCTGTTCATAGCAGCGGGCCGCCGAGTCCTCCTCACCGGCCTGCTCATAGAGTTGCGCAGCCTGCTGGAAACGGCCCGCCGCCTCGTGCACGGCCGCAGCCTTCTGGCAATCACCCGATTGCTCATACAGCGCAGCCGCACGGTCGGATTGCTCGGACTGCATGAACAGATCGGCCGCCAGCCGAGCGATCGTATTCACCTCGTCGAGATTTTTGCCGTTCCGATCCTCGGTCGGGTCATGGTACCGTTCACGTTCACGTTGATAATGCTGCTCGTACATGACCGCCGCTTTTTTGGCATTGCCCACCTGTTCGTACAGCCGGGCCGCCCGCCCCTCCTGCTTGCCCTGCTCGAAATTGGCCGCGGCTTCCGGTAAATTTCCGGCCAGCTCCTCCATTTCACCGGCGGCCGCATATTGGCCGATGCGGGCATAGAGCTGGGCGGCCTTGGCAAAATTACGCTCAGAGTGGTACATCACAGCGGCCTGCTCCAGTTCGCCGCATTGTTCGTACGCCTGGGCGGCCTCACGCCACCGCCTCAGCTGCCGGTACAATTGCGCCAGCGTCCGGGCGGCGCCGGCCTTGCGGTACATTTCGATGGCCTGATCAAACTCCCCGATCGAGGCGTAGCACTCGCCGGCCCGGCTATAGGCCCTGGACCGCTTCCATTGCTTGGCCTGCTTTCGGATCTGATCCTGGTGCTTGTGTTGATCGGCCTGGCCCCAGGGAGAGGCCGGCGTCGCCCGCTCGGAGGCCTTGTAGACGCGGTACAATTTAATCGCGCCGATGACGCACATAAACACGATGAGATAACCCAGGGTGATATACCACTGATCGCCCTCAAACCACTGACTGACCTGGGGAGGCAGGTCGGGCAGATTGGCCGGGGGAGTGAGTCCGGGGGGCACGTCTATTCCTTCTGGACGTTCAGATGCAGTTGCAGTTCCGTCTCGCCAAGACGCAGCACGTCGTTCGGCTTGAGCAACTGGCTGGTCACCGGCAGTTGATTGAGGAAGCTCCCGTTGGTGCTGCCCAGATCGACGTAAAGAAACCCATCCGGCGTCCATTCGATCGACCCGTGCTCGCGCGAGATCTTGGGATCATCGACAACGACGTCGCCCTTCGTGCGGCCGATGAACATTTTCGTCTGCGTCAATTCGATCCGCATGCCCGTTAACTTGCCGCCGATGACGTCAAACCAGCCCAGCAGGCCCGTCTTTTGATGGCCCGGCGGCCGGGGAGCCGACCTGACCATCGTTGCCTCACAGACGTCATCCTCCGGGTCATCGGCGGAGACCGCCTCATCCTCCCGGATGAACCGCAGGGCGACGTCCCCGACGCGCAGGCTTTCGCCCCCGGTCAGGGTCGCGCTCGTCAGGGCCCGCCCGTTGACCATCGTGCCGTTGCGGCTGTCCAGATCGCGAGCGAAATACCCCCCCTGTTCGCGGCGGATCAAGAGATGCGACCGGGACACCGACGGATGGCTCAACACCAGGTCGTTTTCTGGTCCTCGCCCGATCACGAACTGGGACCCCTTGAGCACGACCTTCGCCTCCTGTCCGCCTTCGGTGGCCAGAACCAGCGAAAAGCGCGGGGCCAGAAAAAATTCCACCACGCGTTCCGGCCATTGACCGCCGAGCAGGTCGCGATCCTGCGCGGCGTGGACATTGACGTCTTCATATAGCGACAGGTCAACGGATTCGGACGCCGTCTCCCGCACAACCCGTTGCAGCCTGCCCCGGTTGTCCTCGTCAATCTGGCGCCAAGCCGGATTCCGGCTTTCCAAAAAGACCGGCGCGCCGTTCAGAAAATAACAGAGCGTCAGACCCGACGGCTCGTGCACCACCAGCAGCGCGTCCCGCTGCATCTGGGCCAGATGCTGGAGCAGGCCGTCCAGTTTGACCACGGCCGACGTTGTTTGAAGGCTGGGCGCTTTCTGCGCCACGATCAGCAGGCTCTTGATCAGGATGGGGTCGGCCCGCCAGACCGTGACCCGCGCATTGTAGGAGATGTTCAGCAACTGGAAAAAACGTCGGATCGTCAACGGCGACCACCTGGTGTTCCACCATCGGGCGGCCGCGTGCAGCTCCCCCTGCACAATGCACAGGTAGAGCCGATGGGTCGGTTCCACGACCACTTCGACCACCCCCACAAAGGGCCGATCCTCTCCGTGCAACTGGCGGAGCTGCTGTTCAAAGTTCTCCTGCACGTAGGGCATGTCAGCCGTGACGGCATCGACGAGGGGAAATCCCGTATTGGACAGCGTGATGGGCTCGGATGATTGTGACGACATGGTGCTGCTGTTCCTCCAAGAGCCGAAAACTCGACGGCGAAAAAGAAACCGACTAACCTGTTGATTTCAGTGTAGATGGGGGGGAAATTTCTGTCAAATGATCGAGCGGCTTGCCGTCGACCGAATTGGAGCGTTGATCACGACTCGCGGCGCCCGTTGGCCGCCAGCTCCGGATGATCTGCGGAAGACGCGAGCCAGGGGCTCCCCTGAGCGCGGAGGGCAGGTCGCTCCCTTGGGCAGGACGCGCACGCGCGCGGAGGACCGCGAACAGCCCCGGCAGAACTCGAGGCGCGAGAGCTGCCCCGCTCTTACGGCGTGGCCGCCGTGATGGCGAGGATCAGAACACCGGCCTTGTGGGGAATGCCGCCGACAAGGATCGTTCCGCCGTTGGCCAATTTCAACTCGCTGTTCGAAGGCGGCCGACCTCCCTCCTGAATCGACACCAGCAACACCACTGACCCGCCGCTGATGCCCTGGGGCGCCAGTAACAGGGTGCGTCCCCCCGGCAGGTGGATGGTGCCCTGCTGGCCGATTGATCGAACCAGCTCGTGCGAGTCAAGCCGTTGATAACTGGAGAATCGAAACGACGATCGCAACTGTCGTTCCACGCCGGCCAGCCCAGGATCGACCTGTTGCCCATCATTCGACGCGTAAATGACCTGCACGCCCAGCCGGACGGCGTCGGCGCCGAAGGCCGGCTCGCCGACCGCCAATGCGACGAACGGCAAGACCGCGGCGAATCGACGGAACCGGAACCAACGGGTCATGAAGGCGTCGGTGTCGGCGAATCTTGCGGGGAATGCAAGCCGGCCGTCCTTGAGAAAAATTTCTGCCTGCCGCCGGGCGGGTTCATGCCTCCCGCTCCGCAACGAACCTGCCTCATGTCACATCGCTCATCCCGCCGGCTCAGCCTGAGGCGCTGGCGGGGACGGCGCGCTCACTCCAGGGTCGAACAACCAGATGATCGTCATGTCGCCCGGCCGTGACGGCATCATGACCATCACGGGATAACCGGAAGACTCAACAAATGCCACGGAGGTTTCATGCGACGGCGCGGGGGACAGTCGTGCATAGGGATTGACCAGCAGCAACAGCAGCGCGGCGGCGATGCCCCCCGCGGCCAGCCATCCCCACCGAACGGGTCGGCCCAGACGGTGCCACGCGGACCGCCATGGTGCGGGCGGACTCTGACGGGGCAGTCGGATAGCCACCCCCTGCCACACATCGGCCAACTCGGGCGATTCGCCGGCGGCCGCGCTCCGAAGCCACGTTGAAACGGAACGGGCCGTTTCAAGATATCCTCGGCACTCCCTGCACATGGCCAGATGAGCGTCAACTTCAGCTCGGCGACAGCCCGGAAGGCGACCGTCATGCCGCTGCATGACGAGCCACTCCATCGACCGGCTATGTCCCTTCATACCCATGAACGTCCCACCTCATGCAGGCCAATCGCGCGACCTGATTCGCCTTCGACGTACGCTCTGGATCCCAGCGCTTCATGATCCCCACCGAAATTCGATATTCGCCATGTCCTGACGGCTCCCCATCCTAGCACAGACCGTATTGAGAGACCATGTCAACGGCCATGCGCTCAGTTCGTCGGTCGATACGGCCTCAGGAGCGCTTGGAGCCGTTTGCGGGCATAGTGCAGGCGCGACATGACCGTGCCAATGGAGCACCCCAAGACCGCGGCGATCTCCTCATACGACAATCCTTCCAGCTCGCGCAGCGCCATCACGGCCCGGTGAGGCGGTGACAACTGCGCAAACGCCCGCTCCAGCGCCTGCCGCATCTCCGACCGGTGCACGGCGTCGTCCGGCCGTTCGGCGGACGGATCCGGCCATTGCGCGGAGGGCGAGTCATCCTCGCCGGCCGGCGCCAGCTCGACTGTCTGGGGGGAACGGCCGGCCCGGCGGAAGTGATCGACGCAGAGATTGGTCACAATGCGATAGAGCCACGTCGAGAATTTGGCCGAATAGCGAAATCCTCCGATCGACCGGTGCACATGCAGAAAGGCTTCCTGGGTCAGATCCAGAGCATCGTCCCGGTTCCGGACCATGCTCATCGCCAATCCGAAGATTTTCTGATAATGCCGCTCCACCAGTGTGCGAAATGCGGACGATTCGCCGTCCCGGATCCGTGCCACCAGCTCCTCATCAGTCGGTTCCACCAGGCCATCGTCACCGATGAGGAAGAGACGCTCTTGAGCGCCGAATATTCAAGGGAGCCGGCGGCCCGGCGTCACCGAAGCGCCGTTATCTGGCTCGAGCCAAGAAGTGTCAAGCCGACCGGAAAAAGGCTGACGGTCCAACAACGGACGGATGTACCGGCGCAGCGCCTGTTCGATCTCCCGACAGACGGCGGCTGTCGGATGGAGTCGCCGCCCCTTGTCCAAACCCAGCCGCCCGGCCTGCCGCAGAAAGGACACCACGCTCGGTGAAACGGGGAACGGCGGCTCCCCCCCCGTCGCATCATGATAACCGGCGGTGCAACCACGGCAGAGCAGCCCCCCGGCTTGGGGCGAGAACAACGGCGAGGCACTGACATCCAAGCGCCACGCGCGCTGGCATCGGACGCAGCGGTCCAAGCGCGGCTCGTAGCCGACGTCTCGAAGCAGCTGCACTTCAAACAGCCGGAGGATCAGCCAGGCATCCTCCCCGCCCGCCAGCGCCGACAGTGCGCCGGCCAGCAGCGCAAAGGCGACCGGATGGGGCGCGGCTTCCGGCAGAAAGGCCCGGCAGAGCGTCACCAGCCGGCCGGCAGCCTCGATCCGGACAAGCTCGGACCGGATCGCCGGGAAACTGTTCACAATCGAGGCCTGTCGCAGATCAATGTGGTGATGCGGACGCCGTTCGGCCATTTGCAGCTCGCATTGCGTAAACGGCTCCAGGGCGCCGCCAAACCGGCGGTTGGGCCTTCGCACATTGTAGGCCATCCCGGTCAACCGGCCTCTCGACGGCGTCAGAAAGGTCACCAGCCGATTCGCTTCGCCCAGACGAATCGAACCGAGTATGATTGCGTCTGTCCGCGTCAGTGTCATTTAATTCGGGGGGAGAGGCGCTTCTCCCCCCGTACCCCCCATCGCCCTACGTGTTGTACCCTCGGCTCGCGTGTCAAATCGACGCTCGGTCCCTGGCCGCCGAAACTCCAGCGGTTCACCGAGATTCAAAATGGTCGGGAATGGCTTCTCTCTCCCTTAATTCCCCATCGCCCATACGCTCAATACCCCGCTTGGACCAGGAATTGCTCATCCTGCCTCCACTCTTCCTTGACGGTCACCCACAGTGAGAGAAAGACGGAACGTCCGACTAGGGCTTCGAGTTCCGGCCGGGCTTCGGTTCCGATCGTCTTGAGCATCCGCCCCCCCTTGCCGATCAGAATGGCCTTCTGCGACTCTCGTTCGACGATCACCCGGGCGCGGATTCTCGTGGCCGCGGTCGGCCGGTCGGCCGGCGGCTCCGTGAATTCCTCCACCACCACCGCCACGGCGTGCGGCACTTCCTGACGCGTATGGTGCAGCACCTTTTCCCGAATCAATTCGGCCGCGCGGAACAGCAGCGGCTGATCGCTCGATTGTGTCGCCGGATAATAGGGCACGCTGTCCGGCAGTCGCTGGACAATCGCCTCCAACAACGGACCGATCCCGTCGCCCGTCTTGGCGGAGACGGGCAGAAACAGGGCGAAGGGATGGCGGCGCCGGTAGGCATCGATCAACGGCAGCAAGCGCCCTTTGTTGATCAGGTCGATTTTGTTGAGCAGCAGGAAGACCGGCTGCCGGATCGACGGCAACAGCTCCAGGATGGCCTCTTCGCCGCCGTGTCGTTCCGCGCCGGGCAGGGGCGGTCTGCGGGTGGCGTCGACCACGAGCAACACCAGATCCGCCTCCTGCAGCACCGCCTTGGCTGTCTGCACCATCCGCTGGTTCAACCGATGGCCCAAAGGGCGGTGCAGGCCCGGCGTATCCAGAAAGATGATCTGGGCCGCGGGTGCACCCCCCTCGGCGGTCAGGTGACGGATGCCGATGATCTTCGTGCGGGTCGTCTGGGGCGCGGCTGAGACAATCGACACCTTTTCATGCAGGATGCAGTTGAGCAGCGACGATTTGCCGACATTGGGACAGCCGACCAGCGCCACGTAACCTGATTTGAAGCCGTCAACGCCTCCGGCCTGAAGCGGCGGGGAGAACGGGACGACGCGGGCGGGCAGTAATTCACGGCCGGGCTCGCGCCGCGTCTTTTCCTTGGAGCGGCGCGGCCTCGCGGGTGCCCTGCGCCGCTTCGGGTTCGCCGACTTAGTCATGCTCCCTGGATGGCGCGTCGGGGGCCATCGGGGAGGTGACCGGCGAAGACGCCGACTCGCGGGGCACCAAGCGGTAGACCCGCTCACCGGGCCGCACCATGCCGAGCTGTTCCCGCGCCAGCGCTTCGATATACACGGGGTCGCTCCGGAGCGCCTGCACCTGGTCCGCCAGCTTCGCATTCTTCTCCTGGAGGTCGGCAATTTCCTGTTGCAGATCGCGCCGGGTTCGATGCAGATCAAGCAGCGTGAAGACGCCCATGTCGCTGAGCAGCAGCGACAGCAGCAGTTTGAAGAGAATGAAGGCGGCGGCCGCCAGCCCCAGGAGGGTCAGCCACCGGCGCCGCCGGAACGATTCGACCGCCGTGAGATTCGAATTCGCCATACCGCCTACCGATTCCGCGCAAGCACCCCGCCCATGTAGCGGGCGCGACCGCCCAGCTGCTCTTCGATCCGAAGCAGCTGATTGTACTTGGCCGTCCGTTCCGACCGGCAGAGGGAGCCCGTCTTGATCTGGCCGGCGCCCGTCGCCACGGCCAGGTCGGCGATCGTCGTATCCTCCGTCTCCCCAGACCGGTGTGATACGACCGCCCCGTAGCCGGCCTGCTGGGCGATGCGGATCGTCTCCAGCGTCTCCGTCAACGTGCCGACTTGGTTGAGTTTGATCAGAATCGCGTTGGCGACGCCCTCCTTGATGCCCTGGCGCAGCGGCGCCGCCTGGGTGACGAACAGATCGTCCCCCACCAGTTGCACCCGGCTGCCCAACCGTTCGGTCAATGCGCGCCAGCCATTCCAATCGTCTTCGCCAAGCCCGTCTTCAATGGACACGATCGGATACCGGCCGAGAAGCTGTTCGTACCAGTCAATGATCACCCCGGCGGGCAGCCGTTCCTTCTTCTCGGCCCGCAGGGTGTACCGCCCCTCTTCGACCCAGCCGCTGGCCGCCGCGTCCAGCGCGATCGCCACCTGACGTCCCGGGGCGTAACCGGCCGCGGTGATCGCCTCGATCAGCAGTTCAAGCGCCGCCTCATTCGATCCGACCTTTGGCGCGAAGCCGCCTTCGTCGCCGATTGCTGTCGAATATTGGTGCCGGCGCAGCAACGCCTTCAAGGCATGAAAGACCTCGGCGCCCATCCTGAGTGCATCGTGAAAGGAAGCCGCGCCGACCGGCACGATCATGAACTCCTGAATGTCCAGGCCATTGTCCGCGTGGGCGCCTCCATTCAGAATGTTCATCAACGGCACCGGCAGCAACGTCGCGCTCCGGCCGCCAAGGGCGATAAAGAGCGGCTCTCCCCGGTCCTGCGCCGCTGCTCTCGCGACGGCCAATGACACACCGAGGATGGCGTTGGCGCCCAGGCGCTTCTTCTCGGGGGTGCCGTCGAGCTCGATCAGTTTCCGGTCCACCGCCTCCTGATTGTCCGCCGGCATGCCGACGAGGGCCCGGGCGATCTCGCCGGCCGCATGGCCGACGGCCTTCCGCACGCCGCGTCCGCCGTAGCGACGCTCGTCGCCATCCCGGAGCTCCAGCGCCTCGCGGCGCCCCGTCGACGCCCCGGACGGCACGGCCGCCCGACCCATTGCACCCCCCTTCAACCACGCCTCCACCTCCACGGTGGGATAGCCCCGTGAATCGAGGATCTCGCGGGCCGTGATCTTCACAATCGTGCTCATGTATGCGCTCCCGTCATGGTCCCGCCTTGGCGGCCAGGCGTTGCTTCAATAACCGGTTGATCTCGGCCGGATTGGCCCGGCCGCCGGACGCCTTCATCGCCTGACCGACTAGGAATCCAAAGAGTTTCTCCTTCCCCTGCCGGTACGCGTCGACTTCCGCCGCGTGTTGCCGGCACACCTCATCGATGAGCCGCTCGAGTTCCCCCGAATCGCTGACCTGCGCCAGCCCCTCTTCGTCGATCACGCGGCGGGCATCACGGCCCGTCTGATACATTTTCTCGAACACGCTCTTCGCCAGCGTCGTGCTGACCACGCCCTGGTCGATCAGCGCCAGGAGCCCGGCGAGCTGCGCGGCCGAGACCGGGCTCCGCTCGATCGCGCGGCCCTCCTTGTTCAAATGGCCGAAGAGCTCGACCGTGATCCAGTTGCTCGCCGCCTTGGGCTTGGCGCCCGCCGCCAGTGTCGCCTCGAAGAAGGCGGCGGTGGCGGGCGTCGCCGTCAAGACGCCGGCGTCGTAGTCGCTCAGGCCGTAGGCGTCCCGATACCGCTGCCGTCTGGCCGCCGGCAACTCCGGCAGGGCCCGCCTCCGCTCATCGATGAAGGACGCGGGCAGTTGCAGCGGTACCAGGTCCGGCTCGGGGAAATACCGGTAGTCATGCGCTTCCTCCTTCGACCGCATGGTCGCCGTCACGCCCCGGTCAGGGTCCCATAACCTCGTTTCCTGCGCCACCCGTTCTCCCCGTTCTAGCAGTTTCGACTGCCGGACGATTTCATACTCCATCGCATGCTGGACAAACCGGAACGAGTTGATGTTTTTCATCTCGACCCGTGAGCCCAGCGTCGAGCTGCCGGCCGGTCGCAGCGACAGGTTCGGCTCGCAACGAAAGCTGCCCTCTTCCATGTTCCCGTCCGAAATGCCCAGATGGACCACCAGCTCTCGCAGCGTTTTCAGATAGGCGACCGCCTCGTCCACCGAGTGCAGATCCGGTTCGCTGACGATCTCCAGCAGCGGCATGCCCGCCCGGTTCAGGTCGACGTGGCTCGCCTCGGCAATCCCTTCGTGCAGGTTTTTGCCGGCGTCCTCCTCCAGATGGATCCGACGGATTCGCACCCGCTTGGCCGTCCCGTTGACCGTGATCTCGAGCACGCCGTGCTGGCAGACGGGCAGTTCGTATTGCGAGATTTGATAGCCCTTCGGCAGATCGGGATAAAAGTAGTTCTTGCGGGCGAATCGGCTGAAGGGCGTGATCGAGCAGCCCGTCGCCAGCCCGGCCGTCACGGCCATCTCGACGGCCCGCTTGTTCAGCACCGGGAGCACGCCCGGCAACCCCGCGCAGACGGGGCAGACCTGGCTGTTGGGTGGAGCGCCGAAGGCCGTGCTGCAACCGCAGAAAAGCTTGGACTTCGTCGACAGTTGGCAATGGACTTCCATGCCGACGACGGGTTCAAATTTCATTCCGCTCGCGCTCCGCGCTCGCTCAAGCGGGGGGAGTGATGCTCACACTCCTCCCCGCGCCCCCCATCGCCGTACGCTTTAACGACTTTTATACGATGCTCGGCCCCTGGCCAACGCAATCTTGCTTCGCCCTTCGTCATTTCACTGCCGCTCGTTTTTTGTGCCATTCCGTCTCGCGTTCATAGGCGTGGGCGGCGCGCAGCAGCGTCGCCTCGTCGAACGGCTTGCCCAAGAGTTGCAGGCCGATCGGCAGGCCGCGTTGTGTCAGACCGCACGGCATCGACAGCGCGGGGATGCCCGCCAAATTGACCGAAATCGTGAAGATGTCGGACAGGTACATCTGCAGCGGATCGTCCATCTTTTCCCCGATCCGAAAGGCCGGCGTCGGCGTCGTGGGCGTCGCGATGACGTCGACCCCGGCGAACGCGTCGTCAAAATCACGCCGCAGCAGGGTGCGGACCTGCTGCGCCTTCTGGTAATAGGCGTTGTAGTATCCCGCGCTCAGCGCGTACGTCCCCAGCATGATCCGTCGCTTGACCTCGGATCCGAATCCCTCCGCACGGCTACGGGCGTACATCTCGGCCAACGTTGTCGCGCCAGCCGTCCGGTAGCCGTATTTGACGCCGTCGTAGCGGGCGAGATTGGAGCTGGCCTCGGCCGTCGCCACCAGGTAATAGGTGGCCACCGCATACCGGGTGTGGGGCAGTGAGATCTCCCTGACGGTCAGCCCCATCTTCTCATAAACGCGGATCGCCTCGCGCACGGCGCGTTCGACCTCTGGGTCCATGCCCTCGACGAAATATTCCTTCGGCACGCCGATCCGCAGGCCGGCGGCCGGCCCCTGAAGCGCGGCCCGGTAATCGGGGACGTCGATCGAGGCCGAGGTGGAATCGCGTGGATCGCGCCCCGCAATGGCCTGCAGCAGCATCGCGCAATCGGTCACGTCCTTGGTCAACGGCCCGATTTGATCGAGCGAAGAAGCGAAGGCGATCAAGCCGTAGCGTGAGACCCGGCCGTAGGTCGGTTTGAGCCCCACAAGCCCGCAGAGCGCCGCCGGCTGCCGGATGGAGCCGCCGGTGTCGGATCCCAGCGCCGCAGCCGCGCAGCCGGCCGCAACCGCCGCGGCTGAGCCGCCGCTGGAGCCGCCGGGAATGCGGCCGGTATCCCATGGATTCTTGGTGACAGCCAGTGAGGAATTCTCGGTCGACGAGCCCATGGCGAATTCGTCCATGTTGGTCTTGCCGACCATGGCCATGCCGAGCCGGTCGAGCCGCTCGACCACCGTGGCGGAATACGGGGGGACGAACCCCTTGAGAATTTTCGAGGCGCAGGCCGTTTCCACGCCCGCGGTGCAGAGATTGTCCTTGATCGCGATCGGGATGCCGGCCAGCGGCGGAACCGCAGCGCCGGTCCTGATCGCCTGGTCGGCCCGCGCCGCCGCCGCCTCGGCCCGGTCCCGCGTCAGGGTGACGTAGGCCCGGACGTGCGGCTCGACCGCTGCAATCCGGTCGTAGATCGCGCGGACGAGTTCCGCAGCGCTGAACGCGCGCCGCTCGAACCCCTCCTGCATCTCATGCAGCGTCAGGTCGTGCAGCGCCTGGCTCGTTGGTCTGTCCATCTGCGGTTCCTTAAGGGTCACGTGCCGTTCTGAGGCCAGATCCTGTTCTTCTCATCCGCCTGCACGTTGGTGGGCCCGTACCGTGTCCGTTCGCTCATTCCGCTCCGCTCAACCGACAGGGAAATGCTCAGCTCCCCTTGGCGTTGACCTGTGGGGGCTGCCGTCCCCACACCCCGGCCCCATCGCTGTACGGATCAGGATTTGATCCGATTCTTTTCATCCACCAGCACGATGGTGGGTTTGTACCGCTTCAGTTCCTCCTCGTTGTACATCTCGTAGCAGAAGATGACGATCCGGTCGCCGATTTTGCCCTTGTGAGCCGCTGGTCCGTTCAAACAGACGGTGCCAGTGCCGGGGGGACCGGGGATGACGTAGGTTTCGAACCGTTCCCCGTTGTTCAGATTGGAGACCATCACCTGCTCGTAGGGCAGCATCCCCGCCGCCTTGAGCAGCTGGTCGTCGACGGTCAGGCTGCCTTCGTAATTGATGTTGGAATCGGTGACCGCGGCTCGGTGGATCTTCGACCGGAGCATGATGCGCAACATGGATCGCCCCTACCCTCCCTCGGTGATGATTTTCGGCACCCGGAAGAATTCATCGGTCCGGTCGGGCGCGTTGCCCAGCACCGCGTCGCGGCCGGCCGACGGCTCGATCTCGTCCTCCCGCCAGACATTCGCCATCGGCACCACATGGGCGGTCGGCTCCACCTGGCTGGTGTCCAATTCATTGAGCGTCTGGATATACTCGAGAATCTGACTCAATTGGCGGCCTATCCGGGCCGCCTCCTCCTCGCTCAACGCCAGACGAGCCAATTGCGCCACGTGTCGAACCTCGTCCTGATCAAGCGCCACTCGCGGGGCTCGCGCTGAAGGCCCTCCCCTCGGGGTGACCCCTCGGGATGAACCCTGAAGTGAATCCTCGCGGTGAACCATCGCTACGCCCGCTCCAACCGAGCCTGACGCACCAGCAATTTTTTCACGCCGACGCTGGCAAAATGAACCACCACTTTCTGCCGTTCGCCCCGCCCCTCGCTGAGCCTGATCGTCCCTATGCCCCAGACGGGATGACGGACGCGCGCGCCCGCCTGGAGCGACTCAAAATCTGGGGCCGCGTCCGGTGCGGTCCAGTCATCAACGTGATCGTTCATCGCGGTCGGTGCGGCCATCCCGGCGTCAAACGGCGCGACGCCCTCGAAGACCGACTCCAACAGTTCCTCCGGCACCTCGTCCAGGAAACGCGACGGCGGGTTCCATTGCACCGATCCGTAGAGCCGCCGCATTTCGGTATGGATCAGATAGAGCCGCTGTTTGGCCCGCGTCATCCCGACATAACAGAGGCGACGCTCCTCCTCCATCTCGACGGGCTCGGCCAACGACCGCGCATGGGGAAAGAGCCCCTCCTCCATCCCGGCCAGAAACACGGCGGGGAATTCGAGCCCCTTGGCGCTGTGGAGCGTCATCAGCAGGACAGCGCCCTCCTCCCCGTTCAAATCGTCAACATCGGAAACCAGCGCCACCTGATCGAGAAAGGCCGGCAGAATCCGTTCCGGTTGTTCCGGGTGAGGCACCGCTTCGCCCCTACGGCCACGATCATTATCATCTTCGAACAACCGCTCTTCAAATTCCTCGATGGCGGAGAACAGTTCCTGGATATTTTCGATGCGTGGCTCGGCGGCGGGTCCGAATTCCTGCCTGAGCCATTCCTGGTAGCCGGTGCGTCGCAACAGCTCGTCCAACAGCCCGGTCAGTCCGCCTGAGGCGGAGCCCGGCTCCAGCTGTTCGTACCGACGTCGGAGATCGCGCAGGACCGACCGGAACTCGGCAAGTGCCCTGCGCGGCGCCGATGCCAGGACCACTCCGGCCGCCTCGGCCTCGGCGGGCGCATCCAGCAGCCGGCCGATGGCGTCGGCGAGCGGCAGACCCCAGGCCGCCGCCGCCTGCTCGATGCGCTCAATGGTGGTCGCGCCGATGCCGCGCGCCGGCACGTTCAGAATCCTGAGCAGACCGACCCGGTCCTGCGGGTTGACGATCACCCGCAGATAGGCGAGCAGGTCCTTGATCTCCTTGCGCTCATAGAACCTCACGCCCCCGATGATCTGATACGGGATGCCGCGCCGGCGCAATCCCTCCTCCAGCGATCGCGACTGGGCGTTGGTCCGGTAGAGGACGCAACAATCGCCGTATCGCAGTCCATCCGTCCGCTGGAGCGCGTCAATCGTCCTGGCGATGTAGTCCGCCTCCGTTTCGTCATCGGATGCGCGGCAGCGCGTGATCAGCGGTCCGCCGCGGTTGTCCGTCCACAGCTGCTTGGGCTTGCGCGACGCATTGCCCGAGACGACGGCCATGGCGGCGTCGAGAATCGTTTGCGTCGACCGGTAGTTCTGCTCCAGGAGAATCACCTCAGCCGAGGGAAAGTCCTGCTCGAACCGCAGGATGTTGCCGACATCCGCGCCGCGAAAGCGGTAGATGCTCTGGTCGTCGTCGCCGACCACGCACAGATTCTGGTGGCGGCCGGTCAACTGCCGCACCCAGCGGTACTGAACCGGATTCGTGTCCTGAAACTCGTCGATCAGCAGGTACCGGAACCGCTGCTGGTAGGCCTCCAGCACGGCGGGGTGCTCGTCGAACAGACGAACCGACAACTGCAGCAGGTCGTCGAAATCAATCGCCTGGTGCCGCCGCAACCGTTCTTGATACCACGGGTAGAGCCGTGCGGCGGCGCGTTCCAAACCGAACGAGGCTGCGGTCCGTTCGAACGCGTCCGGCGTCATCAGATGATTCTTCGCCCAGCTGATCCGTCCCAGCAGCGCCGACGGTTTGTACCGCTCCGGGTCGAGCTGCAGTTCCTTGGTCCCCTCCTTCACCACGGCGAGCTGGTCGGCCGTGTCGTAGATCTGAAAGCTCTTCTCGTACCCGAGCCGGTCGGCGTGCTGGCGGAGGATCCGCACGCAGGCACTGTGAAACGTGCTGACCCAGACGCCCAGGCTGCGCACGCCGAGCAGATGGGCCACCCGTTCGCGCATTTCCCCGGCGGCCTTGTTGGTGAAGGTGACGGCCAGAATCTGCGCCGGCAGGACGCCTTTGCTGGCGATCAGATAGGCAATCCGAGCGGCGATGACCCGCGTCTTGCCGCTGCCCGCGCCGGCCAGCACCAGAAGCGGCCCTTCCGTCCGCTCCACGGCCCGACGCTGAGGCGGATTCAACTGGTCAAGAAAATGCGCGCTGTTCATCTTTCCTCGCTAACCCTTCATCACTTGTTCAGAATCAGGCGATTCGCGAATCGCCCCTACGTTCGAAATCACTTCATTCGTCATTCGTAATTCGCTACTTATTCCACCGTCACGCTTTTGGCCAGGTTCTTCGGTTGATCCACATCGAAGTCAGGGGAAGATGCTCCTCTCCCCCTGACGATGGCTTGTGGGAGCTGCCGCCCCCACACACCCCGGCCCCATCGCTGTACGCGTCACATCACTCAACTGTCACGCTCTTGGCCAAATTCCTCGGCTGATCCACATCGCAGCCGCGCAGCACCGCGATGTGATAGGCCAGCAGCTGCAGCGGCAGCACGTAGAGGATCGGCGACAGGAGCGGGTGCACGTCGGGGAGCGCGATCACTTCGTCGGCCTTCGACGCGATGGCGGTGTCCCCCTCCGTCACCAGCGCGATGACGATTCCGTCCCGCGCCTTGACCTCCATCATGTTGCTCAGCATTTTCTCATAAACGCGGTCCTTCGGCATCATCACCACGATCGGCATCTCTGGATCAATGAGCGCGATGGGTCCGTGCTTCATCTCGCCGGCCGGATAGCCCTCGGCGTGGATGTAGGAGATCTCTTTCAGCTTGAGCGCCCCTTCGAGTGCAATCGGGTAGAGGGGCCCCCGTCCCAGATAGAGCATGTGCTTGTACGGGGCGAAGCGCCGGGCGATCGCCGCGATGGCGTCGTCCTGACGCAGCACCTGCTCGACCAGTTGCGGCAGCCGGATTGCCGCCTCCGCCACCTGGCGCCGCGCGTCGGGCGAGAGGCGGCCGGTCGACTGGCCGAGCCATAACGCCAGCAGCAACAGCGCGGCCACCTGCGCCGTGAAGGCCTTGGTCGAAGCGACGCCGATCTCCGGCCCTGCGTGGGTGTAGATCACTCCGTCCGCCTCGCGGGCCAGCGTGCTGCCCACCACGTTGCAGATCGCGAGCGTGGTCGCCCCCTTTTTCTTCGCCTCGCGCAGGCCCGCCAGCGTGTCGGCCGTTTCGCCCGATTGGGAGATGGCCACCACCAAGTCGCCGTCGCCGATGATGGGGTTGCGGTAGCGGTACTCCGAGCCGATCTCGACCGACACCGGCAGGCGGGCCAGCTCCTCGATCAGATAGCGGCCGACCAGCCCCGCGTGCCAGGAGGTGCCGCAGGCCAGCAGCGTCAGGCGGGACAACCGCCCCGCCTGCGAGGGGGAGATCCCCAGCTCGGGCAGGGAAACTTCTTCGGTCGCCAGCGACAGCCGCCCGCGAATCGTGTCGGTCAACGCCCTCGGCTGCTCGTGGATCTCCTTGAGCATGAAATGCCTGAAGCCGCCCTTTTCAGCCATCGCCAGATTCCAATCCACCGTCACCACGGTGCGCGTTTTCGGCCGGCCCTCCAGGTCGGTCACGACCACCGGAGGGTCGCTGCCCGGCGAGAGGACCGCCATCTCTTCATCTTCCAGAAAGAGCATCTGTCGGGTATGGGCCAGCAGCGGCGGAATGTCCGATGCGGCCATCACGCCGTCGGTGCTCAACCCCAGCACCAGCGGGCAGCCGAACCGTGCGGCAATGAGCACATCGGGCTCCGTCTCCGAGACGGCGCAGATGGCGTAGGCGCCGCGCAGTTGTTTCAGCGCCCGGCGGACGGCCTCCCGGAAGGAATGGCCTTGGAGCGTCTCCTGGTGAATCAGATGCACGATGACTTCCGTGTCGGTCTCGGAGGTGAAGACCGCGCCCCGCTGCTGCAGCCCCGCCTTCAACTCCAGATAATTTTCGATGATGCCGTTGTGCACGACGGCGATGCCCCCGGCTGTGTGGGGGTGGGCGTTTTCTTCGGAGGGTCGGCCGTGCGTCGCCCAGCGGGTATGGCCGATGCCGATCCGTCCGCTGTACTGCTTGCCCTGCAAAGTGGCTTCGAGATTGGCCAGTTTGCCGACGGCCCGCTTGACGCTGAGCTGCCCCGACTGCAGGAACGCGATCCCCGCCGAATCGTAGCCCCGGTATTCCAGCCGGCGCAGCCCCTCAATCAGGAAGGGCACGACATTGTTCGTGCCGATATAACCGACGATGCCGCACATTCCGCTTCGCGCTCCGCGCCCGCTTATTCGGGGGGAGATGCTCCTCTCCTCCCCGATCCCCCCATCGCCCATACCCACAGGGTGTTGGGGGCGAAGATCACCGCTTTTTCTTTCTCTTCCTTTGAACCGTGAATCTTTTCTTCGCCCAGCCGGGCTTATTCTCCTGCGTCACGCGGCTGATGGCGAGCGCGCCGGGCGGCACGTCACGCGTGACGGTCGCGCCCGCCGCAATGACCGCCCCCCGGCCGATCCGTACGGGAGCGATGAACTGCACATCGCTGCCGACGAATACCCCGTCACCGATCACGGTGGCGTGCTTGTGCAGGCCGTCGTAATTGCAGGTGATCGTCCCCGCGCCGACATTGACTCCGCGGCCGATCGTCGCATCGCCCAGATAGGATAGATGATTCACCTTGGAACCAGGCCCGATCACCGACTGTTTGACCTCGACAAAATTGCCGATCTTGGCCAGGGCGCCGATCCGCGCGCCCGGGCGCAGCCGCGCAAAGGGACCGATCACGGCGCCGTCGGCCACCTCGCTCTCATCAAGGATGCACCCGTCCAGCACGGTCACGCCCTTGCCCAACCGGCTGTTCCGAATCCGCGTTCCCGCGTGCACGGTCGATCCCGCGCCGATTGCTGTCCGCCCCTCGAGCTGCACCATCGGATAAAGCAGGCAATCCTGTCCGATCGCCACCTCATCATCGATAAATACCGTGGGCGGATGGCGCATCGTCACGCCGGCCGCCAGATGGCGGGCGTTGATCCGATCGCGCAGCCGCGTCTCGGCTCGGGCCAAATCGGCCCGGCTGTTGACGCCCAGCAGTTCCTCGGATTCCGCCACCGGCACGGCCTGCACCACCCCGCCGCCGGCGACGGCGATCTTCACCAGATCGGTCAGATAATATTCCCGCTTCGCGTTGTCGGGGCGGATCTTCCGCAACGCATCGGCCAGCCATCGCCCTTCGACCACGTACAGACCTCCGTTGACCTCGGTCAATCCCCGCTCCGCCGGCGTCGCATCCGCCTCCTCCACGATGGCCGCCACCCGCCCGCCGGCCGATCGCACGATGCGGCCGTAACCGGACGCATCGGCCAGGTGCACGCTCGCCAGGCTCAGTGTGGAGGGTTGACTCTGGTGCGCGTCCAGCATCCGGCGTATCGTCGAGCCGGACAGCAGCGGCAGGTCGCCGTTGAGAATCACCACCGGTGCGCGGAGCGTGGCGAACCAACGGCGGGCCTGCAACACCGCGTGCGCGGTGCCCAGCGGGTTTCGCTGAATGACTGCCTGGCTGGGCAGCCCCTTCAGCGCCGCCCCCACCTCGCCCGCCTGATGGCCGAGCACCGTCACGATGCGGGCGCAGCCCGCCGCTTTCGCCGCCAGGACCGGATAGTGGATCATCGGCCGTCCCGCCACAGGATGGAGCACCTTGGCCAGCTGAGACCGCATGCGCGTGCCCAGCCCTGCAGCGAGAATGATGGCCAGGGGCGCGCTCACGGCCGGCCGGCAGCACCCATCGCGCCGGCCGCCGGCTGTTTGGCGGCCGAAGCGGGCGAATAAAACCCGCCGGAAATCACCACTTTCATTCCATCCTCGACGCTCATGGACAACGGCGTCACCTTCTCCTCCGGCACAAAGATCAGATACCCGGACGTCGGATTCAGCGCCGTCGGCACATAGACGTTCAACATCCGCTCCGTCGTCACGTGTTGAATTTCATCCACCTCACCGGTCACGAACGCAATGCAGTAACTTCCCTTTTGGGGGAATTCAACGAGCACGACCCTATTGAACTTTGATTTCTGCTGCAGCGAAATGGCGTCGACGATCGATTTCATCACGCTGTAGATGTTTCGGACAACCGGCACGCGGTGCAACAGCCCCTCCCAGACCGCGACCAGCTGCCGGCCCAGATAATTGGTCGCCACCACGCCCACCAGAAGGATCAACGCCACCAGGACGATGATGCCAAACCCGGGCAGATAGAATGCAAGATGCCGCTGCAGCGTGTCGCCCACGATCCCATCGAGGGTCCTGAGCAGCGTTTTCAAAATCAGATAGGTGCCCCAAATGGGCGTAATGACCAGTAACCCGGTCAGGAAATAGCGGCGAAGGTGGAGGAGTAGAGGCGTCACGGCGATGAAAGTTCTTCAATAATTTCAAGTGCCTCATCTTACCTATTTTATCGAGGCCATGCAAGTTCTATTTGCACCGTCCCGAGCTGAACGCACCGGCCAGAGGACGGGGCTGTCCGCTGGCCCGCCCCACCTGCACGTGCGCCGAGTCCGCCACGGTGACGCGGCGGCGTCAAGTTGAACCGCGGGCCATCTTGCGCTATGATAAATTTTGTTCACCCGTGCGCCGAGCCGGGTGAGGGTGTAGCGGCCCTGAACAGGAGAGGACGAAGCCTGATGCCACGGATTATAGAACTGGCTCTGTACGGCATTCGACACGTGCAGTCGATGACCCGTCTCTCCTTCGGCCCCGGTCTGAACGTGCTGTCAGGCGGCGTCGGCAGCGGCAAAAGTACGCTGTGCGAATTGATCGCCGCGTTGCTCTGTCCTGAGCTGACTGACCGGTTTCGTTCCTTCGTTCATCCCCACCACACTGAGCGCGCCCAGGCCGCCGTCGTCTTCCAGGCCGCAGACGGCGGCTTCTACCGGGTGATCAGAGATTTCATCAAGGATCGGATCAATCTGACCAAGATTGAAGCGCCTGGCCAAACCGCCGGCGGGCTCCCCCCGCTGGCCAACGACATGCCGTCCGTCATGGTCGAGTTGCAACGGCTCCTTCCCGGCATGACGGCGGACCAGATTGCCCGCTACTGGCTCTTCAGCCCGGCGCGGATGTCCTCTCTCCCCGTCCAGTCGAAGGCAGGCGGCGGTTCGAACGGGGCCGCGACCCCGGGTGGGCACGTCCCGGTTGCGGGCCCGACCGGCTCATCGGTCCGGTCTCCTGCGGACCGGCCCCCGCCGGCTCCCGGGACCCGCCTCGATGAGCTCAGGCACGCCCTGGCCAAGGCGGAGGAAACTCTCGTGCTGGACGAACAGGTGATGGCGGCACAGGACCGCGCCAGCACCATCAAACAGAAACTGGTCCAGGCCGCCCATCTGACGGAGGAACGGGATGCACTGCAGAACGAACTGAAGGGTTTTACCGGCTTCGATCAGCTGCCGGCCGGCTTTCTGGCCATGATCGAAGGACTGGCCGAGCGGGAACGGACGCTGCACAGCCAGCTCGAGGCGACGCGTACTCAGCTCCAGGAACTGGAAGCCGAACTGGCCGCGCTGCCCGCCCAGCCGATTTTCCAGCAGCGGCGATTCCAAACCGGCGTCGGGTTGACGGTCCTGGCCTTGCTGGTCGCGCTGTTGATCAATCTGCCGGGCCTGTTCCGGTATGTCTTCCTGGCCCTGTTGGTTCCGGGGCTCGGGGTTCTGGTCTGGTCCGTCGTCAACGATATGCGCATTCAGTCCGCGCGCGCGGCGCTCGAAGGCAAGATCAAATCGTTAAAGAAGGAGCAGGAGATTTCTGACAAGCAGTTCAACCGGGAACAAAAACCGGCGCTGGAGCTGCTCGCTCTCACCAAATCCAACTCGGTCGCGCAGTTCAAAGAGCGGGCCCGAAACGTCAGCCGTCTGCGCGACCAGATCGAGCAACTGACGCTGGAACAGACCCAGTTGCTGGGCGGGCAGACCGTCGGGCAGCTCCAGGAACAGCTCCAGACCCTCTCCGCGGAGGCGCGCGCGCTGGAAGAGCGGCTGCGCGAGGCCGCCTCGATCGCCGCCAAGACCGGCATGGGCGATGTGGCCAGCCTGCAGGCGGAAATCTCCCGGTTGGAATCGGGCGGAGCGGCCGCAACCAATCTGGAATTTGCGGAGCTGACCGGTGCGGAGGCGCCCCCCCTGCGTGGACAGTCGCCCCCTTCGCCGGCTGTCACCTGGCAGGGCGCGTTGCGCGCCCTCTGGCCCCATGAGCATCCCGCACTGCAAACCGCCGTCTCCACCCTCTTCAGCAAACTCAGCGGAGGCGGATACAGCAAGGCGGTCTGGAGCGACAACCGCCTGCTCATCCAGACGCAGGATCAGCGGGAGATTGATCCCGAGTTGCTCAGCAGCGGCCAACGGGACCTGTTGGCATTGGCCTGCTTTCTCGCTCCCTGGCTGGCGGCCCGCGCCGAAAAATCTCCAGACAAAGCGATTGTCGCCCTGGGCCGTTTCCCCCTGCTCTTGGATGATCCGTTTCAGTCGCTTGATCCCGCCGCCCAATCGTCGTTTATGCAATTGCTGCGTTCTCTCGGAGCCTCACAACAAATCCTGCTGGCCACCCGCCAGCCCGTTCCGGAACAGGCTGGCGACCATCGCATCGCGCTTCCCATCGCCGCGCCCGCTCCGGCCCCTGCCCCGGCAGCACAGGCCCGGCCGGCCCGATGATCCTTCCAGCATAATGCGCGGCCTTTTCATCACCTTTGAAGGCATCGAAGGCAGCGGCAAGAGCACCCAGCTTGCGCGGCTCGCTTCCCGGTTGCGACTTCAAGGACACGCCGTGGATACGACTCGAGAGCCGGGAGGTACGATGATGGGGGATAAGATCCGCTCCCTCCTGCTTGACGTCCGTCATACCGATCTTCGGCCAAAAGCAGAACTTCTGCTGTATCTGGCAGGTCGAAGCCAACATTTGCAAACGGTGATCCAGCCCAACCTGGCCAAAGGCATGATTATTCTCTGCGATCGATTTAGTGATGCGACCATCGCCTACCAAGGTTACGGTCGCGGCCTCCGAACGTCTCCCGATTTTCAGCGCCTCATCCGTTACGCGGCCGACGGATTGCAACCGAACCTGACTCTTCTGCTGGATCTCGACCCCCGAACCGCCCTCGCGCGAGTCGCGAACCGCGGCGAGGTCAACCGGCTGGACCGTGAAACCCTCGCCTTCCACACGCGCGTGCGGCGCGGCTATCGCGAGCTGGCCCGCCGCGCGCCCAGCCGGATTACCATCATTGATGCCACACGGTCCGAGGATGAGGTCGCCGGACAGATCGAGCGGATCGTGCGCGACCGACTGGGCGGCCCCTCCGCGCGTCGACGCCATCTGAAGACGGGCGCCGCACCCGGGATCTCTTCCAAGGCTGCACCATGACCAGCCAGCTCCCGTCCCCCATCATCGGCCACGAACAAGCACTCCGCCTCCTGACGGCCGCTGTCCGCTCCAAACGGCTTGCCCACGCCTACCTCTTTGCCGGGCCGGAGGGCATCGGCAAGCGGTTGGTCGCCACCCGGTGGGCCACGGCGATCAATTGTGAAACCCCGCCCTCGGCTGGATTCGGCGGCTGCGCGACTGTCGGATCGGTCGGCTCTGGCTCCCCCGGCAGCGTGTGCCGCTCCTGTGCCATGGCGGCGGCGGGCAGTCATCCCGATATGACCGTCATCGAACCGGACGGCCTCTTCATCAAAATCGAGCAGATCCGGGCCATGCAAGCCGCTCTCGGCCTGACCGCCTGGTCGGGTTCGCGCAAGATCGTGCTCATCGACCGGGCCGACCGGCTCAACCAGGAGGCGGCCAACTGCCTGCTCAAGACACTGGAAGAACCGCCGCCCGCCAGCCTGCTGATCCTCATCAGTTCATCTTCGGACGATTTGCTGCCGACCCTGCGCTCGCGGTGCCAGGTCGTCCGTTTTTTTCCACTCGACCCCGACCGGCTGACGTCATGGCTGGCCGACGAGCAGCACTGGTCCCCGGCTGACGCCGAACTCGTCGGCGCCGTCGCCGGCGGCTGCCTGGGCAAGGCGCTGGCGGCCGATCCATCCGCATTACGGGATGAGCGCGATCAGATCGATCAATGGATTTCGGCAAGCTGCCTGGCCCGAACCGGGACCGACCAAGCCTTGTCTCACCTCACCGAAGGGGCGGAGGCGGCGTCACAAACTCCGGAGCAGTTCGAACGGACGGTGCGCTGGCTGCTGTTGTGGCTGCAGGATGCCGTCCGCCTAACGATCCACCAAGGGGCCGCCGCACCGACGCCCCGTCTTTCCTCGGCGCAACGCGCCGCCAGTCTGTTGCCGATCGCGACCTGCTGCGAGTTGGCCGCGCAGCTGCACTGGACGTGGCGCGCGTCGTTTCGCAATATCAACCGACAGTTACTGCTGGAGCACTGGCTGATCGCCCTTCGGGAAGCCTGCCTCGAGGCTCCCCGTCGAATCCGACAGCAGGAGCCGGCCGCTTCCTGATGATCGGGTCCCATCGATCACCCATGTTCCCACAAAGGATCCCATGCCACGAATGCGACGTCCCCGATACTATGTCACCACCCCGATTTACTACGTTAACGACGTGCCGCACATCGGACACGCCTACACCACCGTTGCCGCCGACGTCATGGCCCGCTACAAACGGCTCTGCGGTTATGAGACGATCTTTCTCACCGGCACCGATGAACACGGCCAGAAGGTCGAAAAAGCCGCAGCCGCCGCGGGGGAGAGTCCCCAGGCGCTGGCCGACCGGATGGTCCAGCGCTACCAGTCGCTCTGGCAGCGGCTGAACATCTCCTGCACCGATTTCATCCGCACCACCGAATCGCGCCATCAGGCCGCGGTCACCGCCCTGTTCAAAAAACTGGAGGTCAAGGGCGACATCTACAAGGGCGAATATGAAGATTGGTACTGCGTCCATTGCGAAACCTTCCTGACCGAATTGCAGCTCGTCAACCAGGCCTGCCCCACTTGCGGCCGGCCGGTCGAGAAGATCAAGGAGGAGAGCTACTTTTTCGCCATGTCGAAATATCAGGAGCAGCTCCTCCGCTGGATCACCCAGCACCCCAAGATGATCCAGCCCGACGGCCGGCGCAATGAGATCGTCAGTTTTGTCTCCGGCGGGCTGAAGGATTTATCGATCAGCCGCACCGGCTTCAGGTGGGGCATTCCGCTGCCGAACGACCCCACACACATCGCCTACGTCTGGTTCGACGCGCTGGTCAATTATTTGACCGCCGTCGGCTATCCGAACGACATTCAGCGAATCCGGCGTTTCTGGCCCGCCGACCTGCACCTGATCGGCAAGGACATTGTGCGTTTCCACGCCGTCTACTGGCCCGCCTTTCTCATGGCCGCGGAGCTGCCGTTGCCGCGGCAGATTTTCTCCCACGGCTGGTGGACGGTGAACGGCGAGAAAATGTCCAAAAGCAAGGGCAACGTCGTCGACCCGTTCGCCATGATCGACGCCTATGGCGCGGACGCCTTCAGGTACTTCCTGTTGCGCGAGGTTCCGTTCGGCCAGGACGGCGACTTTTCCGAGCGGGCGCTCAGACAGCGCTATAACAGCGATCTGGCCAACGATCTCGGCAACCTCTGCTTCCGCACGCTATCGATGATCGACCGGTACGCGGGCGGCCGGATTCCGCCCAGGACATCGTCGGCCAAGATGAAGGAGGACGACCCGTTGCACAAGGCCCTGGCCGGCCTGGGCGGGAAGATGGGGGCCGCGATGGGCGAGCTGGCGTTTCATCGCGCCCTGCAGTCGATCTGGGAGGTGGTCGAAACCGCCAACCGGTACATTGAAGTCACGGCGCCTTGGAATCTCGACAAACAGGTCAAGAAAAAACAGCGCCTCTCCACCGTCCTCTACAATTTGGCCGAGTCCCTCCATCTGGTCAGCCTCTATCTGTATCCCTTCATGCCCCAAACCTCCGAGCGCATTCTGACCCAGATCGGGATCAAACCTTCATTCGAAACGTGGATCTTGGCCAAAACGGCCCGAATCGGCGCGCTCAGACCAGGGACCACGGTCAAGAAGACCGAGCCGCTCTTCCCCCGCCTGGAGCCGACCGAGGAGGAGCTGGCGGCCGAGGAGGCGGCCAAACAACGGAAGGCCCCCGGGCGCGGGAAACAGCCCCAACAGGAGGCCCAGAAGGGGCAAAAGGCGCGGCAACAACAAACGCAGCAGCCGGCCGGCGGCCAGGCGCCCGGGCAGGTCACCATCGGCGATTTCTCTCGGATGGATTTGCGCACCGCTCGCATTCTGTCCGCCGAGAGGATTCCCAACTCGCAGAAACTCCTGAAGCTGCGCGTCAGCCTGGGCGCCGAGGAACGGCAGATCGTGGCCGGCATCGGGACGAAATACGAACCGGATCAGCTTCTGGGCAAGCAGGTGGTAGTCCTGGCCAACCTGCGGCCGGCCAAACTCATGGGCGTCGAGTCGCAGGGCATGATCCTTGCCGCCGGGGACGCCGCCGTGGCCAGCGTGATTACACCCTTGGAGGAGGTGGCGGAGGGGATGAAAGTGAAATGAAGGGTGTAACGCGTCACCAGAAGCCTTGAAGGACTATGGATGAGGGAAAACAGGCCACATATAGAACGCCACTGTCCCTCCGTCGTCGGGTCCTTTGAATAGACAGGGGCGCTGATTTATAATTTATGCGTAAAGGAGTTACGGTACGCACCGATACACGGTCTGCGGAGGTTGACACGTGAACGTCATGAAAACAGGGATTCTCTTAGCGCTGCTGGCCGGCATCTTGGTCGTGGTCGGCGGGTTGATCGGCGGCCAACAGGGGGCGATGATCGCCTTGATCATGGCCTTTGCGATGAATTTCCTCGCCTACTGGTTTTCGGACAAAATGGTGCTGGCGATGTACCGGGCCAAGCCCGTGTCGGAGGCCGAGGCCCCCGACCTGCACCGCATCGTGCGGAACCTCGCCCGCAAGGCCGGCATCCCGATGCCGAAAATTTACCGGATTGACACACCCACGCCCAACGCCTTCGCCACCGGGCGCAATCCGGAGCACGCCGCGGTGGCGGTCACAACCGGGATCGAGGCGATCTTGAACACTGAGGAGCTGGAGGGCGTCCTGGGCCATGAGCTCTCCCACGTGCTCCATCGGGACATCCTGATCAGCACGATCGCGGCCACGATCGCCGGCGCCATCAGCTATCTGACGTATATGGCGCAATGGGCCATGATGTTCGGCGGCGGCGACCGGGATCGTGAGAGTAATCCGTTGCAGTTGGCCGGGATGATCCTCTCCATCGTGGTCGCGCCGATCGCGGCGATGCTGGTGCAGATGGCGATTTCCCGCTCCCGCGAATATCACGCCGACGAAGGCGGCGCAGAGCTGACCAACCCGATGTCCCTGGCGTCGGCACTCCGCAAGCTGGACATCGGCAATCGACAAGCCCCCATGGACGCGAATCCTGGGACGGCGCATCTCTTCATAGTCAATCCGCTGCGCGGCGGAGGGTTGGTCAACCTCTTTTCCACCCACCCACCCATTCAAGATCGGATCGCCCGCCTCGAAGCCATGGCCCACCACCGAGTAACGCGGTAACCCGGCACCTCTTGACCAAAAGCGCTGTCCGGCCCGCCGGACAGCGCTTTATTTTTCCTCATTCCGCCCCCGCCCCCCTTTTCGTTGACAAACCCCCAAACCGCTCGCTAGAATGGGGGGCTTGATCGACGACATCGCAATGAAACCATTCATGAAAATCGGCATTATCGCCAAGCCGCTCGGGACGGAGATCAAGCCCGTGGTCGAAGCCCTTGTCCCCTGGCTCACGGCACAGGGGAAGGAGGTCTTCGTTGACGCCGACACCGCCAAGGTCGCCGGGTTGCCCGCCATCCATCAGAAATCGAAGATTCCTGGACTGGTCGACATGGTCATCGTGCTGGGCGGAGACGGCACGCTGCTGAGCGTCGCGCGCCTCATCGAGCAGCGCGGCGTGCCCATTCTGGGGGTCAACGTGGGGGGATTGGGCTTCCTCACGGAAGTGACGTTGGATACGCTCTACCCCACATTGGATCAGGTCTTCCAGGAGCGGTTCATTCCCCAGGAACGGATGCTGCTCAAGGCGGAGGTGCTGCGCCAGGGGGAGACCGTCGCCCAATCCTACTGCCTGAACGACGCCGTGATCAGCAAAGGGCTTCCGGCCCGTATGATCAAACTGGAAACGTCGGTCGACGGCCAGTTTCTGACGGCACTGAGGGGCGACGGATTGATTGTCGCCTCCCCGACCGGCTCCACCGCCTATTCCCTCTCTTCCGGAGGGCCGATCGTCCACCCGGCCGTCGATGCCATGCTCTTCACCCCCATCTGCCCGCACACGCTGACGAACCGACCGATCGTCATCCCGGCGACGGCCCGCTTGGAGGCGGCCCTCCGCAGCGCCGAAGAAGGCGCGCTCGTCACCTTTGACGGTCAGGTCGGCGTGCACCTGCGCCTGAACGATGTCGTCACCGTCACCGCCGCCGAGCACCGGATCAAGCTGTTCCGCTCGCCGTCCCGGAGCGATTTTCAGGTGTGGCGGACCAAATTGAAATGGGGCGGGGAATGACAGCCGGCCTCCGGAAGGCCATCGCGGGGCACTGGTTCGCCTGGGTTGTCTGGGCCGTCGTCGTGCCGCTGGCCGCGGCGCACGCCGGAGACATCACCATGACGAAATTGCCCGCCCCGCCCGCGGCCGGTGGGGCGACGGAGCCGCGCGGCGCGCAACAGATCAGCCTGACATCGCCTGTCGGGGCCGAGCCCGTCTGGACCAGTTGGTCAATCAACGCGATGATCCGGGCGGTCACGGCCCATGGCGACGACATCTGGATCGGCACGACCGCCGGCCTGTTGCGCTTCAACCGCAAGACGGAAACACACACCCTCTACACAACGAAGAATGGGCTGCTGAGCAACATCATCCTGGTGGTCCGCGTTGACGCCAAGAATAGGGTCTGGGCGGGGACGTACGGCGGCGGCCTGTCCCGGTTTGATCCTGACGGTCCGCCCGATCATCAGTGGACGACCTACACCCCGTTTGGCGCCGGCGACAGCCGGTATGGCTCGAACTGGCGGCCCTACCGGCGCGGAGACGGGATCGGGGATCTCTGGGTGTACGACCTGCTGTTCGAACCCGACGGCACCCTGTGGGCGGCGACGTGGAAGGGGGCGAGCCGGTTTGACGGCACGCGGTTTCACACCTACACGACCCGCGACGGGCTGGCGGACAAGTGGGTCTATACGCTGCAACGGGCTTCCTCGGGCACGTTGTGGTTCGGCACCGAAGGGGGCGTGACCCGGTACCTCCCGAACGCGGGCGCCTCGGCGCGGTGGAAAAGCTGGACACACGAGGACGGTGTCGGCGCCGCGCTGGCGGAGGCGCCTTCCGCCACGCCCTACAACGCCATCGCGCCCCATCACCAAACCGGCGGGAAAACTGTCGCCGGCTACAACCCGAACTACATCATCACGTCCGCACTGGACCGGCAGGGCCGGTTGTGGGTTGGCACCTGGGGCGCCGGGTTGGGATGCTTCGACGGCCGGACGTGGAAGAATTACACGACCTCCGACGGCCTGTCAGGGAATCACGTCAACAGCATCCTGTTCGACCACAACGGGGACTTGTGGATCGGCACCGACGGGGGCGTCACCCGCCTGGATCCCGCCAGCGGAGGCACGACCAACTACGGCCAGCAGGACGGCCTGCTGGCCATTCCGATCTATTCGATCGCCATGGACGCCGACGGCGGAAAGTGGTTCGGCACCATCGGTGGCATTACCAGGGTCGCCCCCCCATAACCCCCATATCAACACACGTTCCCTGACAGGAGCACTATGAGCCCATCGCCGTCCTCACACCTGATTATCGTCATCGGCGCTGGTCCGGCCGGCCTAGCCGCTGCCGATCAACTCTCATCGGCCGGCCATGAAGTGGTCATCATCAACCGGGATTGCAAGTTCGGGGGGCTGGCAGAATACGGCATCTTCCCCACCAAACACCGTCTGCGCAACGGCTTGCGGAAGAACTACCGGGAGATTCTGAACCGCCCCAACGTGCATTATTTCGGCAACGTCACGGTCGGCGAGCACGGCCATCTCCGGTTGGAGGAGTTGCGCGCGCTCACGCCCGGCGCGATCATCGTGGCCTCCGGCGCGCAGGGGACCAAGTCGCTCGGCCTCGAAGGAGAAAAAGCCACCGGTGTCTTCCACGCCAAAGACGTGGTCTACCACTATAACCAGCTCCCGGGTTTCAGCGAACGCGTGTTCCATCTCGGGGAGCATACCGCCGTCATCGGCATCGGCGACGTCATGGTCGACATCGCGCATTGGCTGATCCAATTCCGCCATGTCCCGCTCGTCACCGCCATCGCGCGGCGCGGCCCGGCCGAGCGGAAATACAATCCCAAGGAGATCAGGGCCGTGTGCGCGCAGATCGACCAGTCCGCGCTGACCGCGGAGTTTGCCAGGATCGGCGCCGCGCTCACGGCCGTCGGTCAGCAGCCCGACGCGATTCGGGCCGAGTTGCTCGGAGAGTTGAAGGAGTGCAACACAACGTCCTCGACCTCCATCCTGCGCTTTCACTTCCTGGCGTCCCCCCGCCGGGTGCTTGTCGACGATCGCAACTACGTCAGAGGGCTGGAATTGGAAGAAATGGTCTTGGCCCTGCGCAACGGCGACGTTGCGGCGGTGGGCACCGGCCGCCGATATGAGTTCCCCTGCGACAGCGTCATCTTCGCCGTCGGTGACTGCGTCGATGGTTCGCTGGGACTGCCGTCAAAAAACGGCGCCTTTCTGACCAATCCGAACCACACCGACCTTCAGCCCGACGACGCGCTGTTCCAGGCGTACGATCCGTCGTCCGGCCGCGTGATTGACGGCGTGTTTGTCACGGGATGGGCCCGCCAGGCGAGCGTCGGTTTAGTCGGCATCGCCAAACGGGACGGCGATTGGTGCGCCCAGGTCGTGCAACGGCATCTGGCCGGCAAGTCGGCCGCCCCCGCCGACCCGCCGCAGGCGGCCGCCGACAAGCTCCGCCGGCTCATCGCCTCAAGACAGCCGGCGCTCATCGACCGGCGCGCGCTCACCCTCCTGTCGCTCGCCGAGGAGGAAGGGGGGACCCGGCTGGGCTCGGCGGAGTTTAAATTCTCCACCAACGAAGAAATGATCGCCGCCATTCAGCAACAGCAGGCGTGACGCGGCCCGCCCCTCAGCCGCGCCGCTCCTACCGGTCGATCCTTCAACGCCTGCACCGCGCCGTACGGGCGGTCCCGGGCGGCCGCCTCGAGCCGATCGGCGAAGCCGTGCACGGCGCCCGCCGGTATCCGCTCGTCGCCGTCATGCTCACCACCGGCCCGGCCGCCCGCCGACGGAGGCGGGGTCCCCGCCCCCTGCGCGTCTGCCTCGGCGCCGGCATTCACGGCGATGAACCCGCCGGCGTTGAGGCGGTGCTGAAGTGGTTGACCCGGCTGCCGGCAACCGGCGCCAGTTTGCCGCCGGCCGAGTTGGTGATCTTCCCCTGCTTGAACCCGTCCGGATACGAACGGAACCGGCGCGTCAACGACGACGGCATCGACCTGAACCGGCAGTACCGTAATCAAAGAGCCCCGGTCGAGGTCCGTGCCGTTCGAAGCCTGCTCGCCCGCCTGTCCGGCCGCCGGGCCGGCGGACGGGCGGTCCGGCGCTTCGATCTGTCGGTCGAATTTCATGAGGATGTCGACAGCACCGGCTTCTATCTCTACGAGCTGATCGGCCGCCGCGCCCCCGTCGGCCTGGACCTCACCGCCGCCGCAGCCCGCCGACTGCCCGTCAATCACGCCAGCAAAATTGAAGGAGCCGGCGCCGAGTCCGGCGTGATTCATCGCGACCGTCGCGCGGTCCGCCGCCGGCGGACGCGCTGGCCGCACGCGCTGTATCTGTTTCATCTGGGCACGCCCCGCTGCCTGACGTTTGAAACGCCCGTCACAATCCCGCTGGCCCGGAGGGCCGCCGTCCACGCGGAGCTCTTCACGCTCGCGCTCCGCCTCGAGGCGCGGGGGCATCGCCAACCCAAAAGCGAAGCTTTTGGGGAATTTAATCGATAACCCTTCGTCGCTTTATCCGCACAGGCAGTTATTAGATGCGGGGGGAGACGCTATCTCCCCCCGCACCCCCCCCATTGATTGTGTAACGCGAGAAGGACGAAAGAGCTATACGTTTGGTTCTCAGCATGGGAGTGTAAATCCGCTGGGGGGGCTATGGGGGGAGAAAGCGGCCTCTCCACCCGTTTGAGCGAGCGGCCTCAGCCGCGAAGCGGATTCATCAGGGAGACTTTATCCCCCCCCGCCTTCCCCCATTGATCGTTTGAATCGTGATGTGCAATGGATCGACACACTTGGATATACGGTGGAAGCGTATCTCTGGCTCGAAGCCGCCAATGGTAGAAATAAAGGGGCTTGGGGTGTGGGGGCATCGCCAACCCGAACGCAGGGCGTTCGGGGATTTGGTCGAATAATCGCACGCTGCGGCGAGGAAGGCGCAGCGAGCTCGTACGCGCCGCCGAGCCGGGGAGGCGGCCGGCTATCAAATTCGTGCGGCCAGCCGTGTCAGAGACCGTTCATTGGGGGAACAGATCCTTGATGGCTTCCGAGCCGGCGCTGCTCACTCCGCGCAACGTGACGAGGAAGAACACCTGATGCCGTCCCATCAGCTGCTGATAGGCCAGCGTCGCGTTCCAGCATTCGTTGCAGGCGCCCCGCCAGCGAATGGCATACACCATCTCGGTGAACTGGTCGTGCTCAATGTCGTAGAGCGTCCGTGTCGCAAGCGCAATCCGCCAGGGGAGGCTGAGCTCCCCACCCCAGTTGACCGCCGAGATGCGCTGGCTGCCGCCGATGGGATCGGTGAGGATGGACGTCTCCGAGGACACCAGATCGCCCCGTCGGGGCACCACGCCCTCGCGGGTGAAGTGCTCGCCAGCCGACAGCACCAGCCATTCGGTCGGCGCAGCCAGCAGTCCGCTGTTGAACATCGTCACCCCCTGCCCGTAGAAATTGACGAAGCTCTCCATGTTCATCGCCACCTTGGACACCGGCCTGGCCTCGGCCTGGATGCGCAGATCTGTGAAGGGACTTTGTTCGGGCGCCTGATCTTTCACGGTTTGCATGGCGTAACTTTCGGTCACCTTGATCCAGAGCAGATCGCCCCGCCCCGTGTCGATGGATGGGACGATGTTGGACTGCGGCTGCGGAGGGGCGGCGGACGGGGCGCCGGCCCGGCGGAGGCGGTTGGTCAGCATCAGCGTGACGTGCCGTTTCTCCGGAATCGTATCCACCTCGTCGAATTGGGGCACGGTGACGCTGTTCAACTGGTGCGAATATTCGAAGAGCAGGGACGGTTCCACCACGTGCATGATCGAGCCGTACCACCGGGTCAGCTGCAAGTCGGTGCGCAGCGCCGCATAGACGGCTTGGCGGTACTCGGTGTCATTCGGAATCAGCGCCGCGCTGTTGTAATAGGTTTCTCTCGCGCCGACCGTTGGCGTGATCGTGACGCCGGCGACCGGGTGAAGCCGCCCGGTGAGCGTCGGGTAGAGATCGACCCGGAGCTCCCCGTTGCCGTTCCCCTCGCCGAAGATCCTGACATCCGTCCCTTCATAGAAATGCACGACCGTCGCCTGCAGGCCGGCGTAGAGCGGCAGCGACCCCAGCCTGGCGTCGATCAGTCGATATCCGATTTCCGGGAGTCGCTGGAGACTTTGCTGTGTCGACGCGACGAGATTTTGCGTGTACTGCATGGACAGATACATGAACTGATGGTCCAGCCGGTAGGTCAGCGAGGCGAATGATTCCAGCCCGAGCTGACTGCGCTCCGCCGTGCTGTAACTCAACTCGGTGAACAGATCCTTTCGATTGACAAAATTGATATCCCACGAAAGCTGCAGCCGGTTGTCCAGCCATCGCTGCTGGTGTTGGGCCCGGTAGGAGAGAAAATTATCGCCGTTGTTCCAATCGTGAAAATAATCGAGATCGAGCTGTCCCTTGGCCGTTTCCGTGAGCCGATACCGGTACTCGTTGTCGACCCCGATACCCAGTTTGGTCCGCAAATCAAGCGAAATGGTTGCGTCCTGGCTGCGGCCGATCGCCCAATAGAACGGCTGCAGGTAGCGGAAGCCTTCTGTGGTGTTGTACCCGAACGCGGGCAACAGGAATCCGCTCTGCCGGCTTTGGAGCGGATACGCGAACCACGGCAGATAGAGCACCGGCACGTCCCTGACCCGCAACGTGACCCCGCGCGCGATCAGATACCCGTCCAGAACGGCGCGGAGACGATGCGCCTCAAACTCCCAGGGCGGCACGCCCCCTTCGCACACGGTATCACAGGTCGTGAACGCCGCACCCTCGGCGTGCAGGGTGCCATCGGCGCTCCGTTCAATCCGCTTCGCGATCAGCCGATAGGGCGAGGCTTCAAGCACCTGGTCCTCGTTCAGCATGGGAACCGACAGATCGGCCTGATACATGACCCCCGACTGGTCGAAGATGTTGTATTCGAGCCGATCCATCGTCATGCGCTCAAGCCCCTGCACCAGGACCACGTGTCCGTTCGCGTTCAGCTGCCCTGTGCGCTTGACATATTCCATGTGGTCCGCGTTCAACTGGGTCTGGCCGTATTTGAGGACCCCGTGCCCGTCGACCACATACCGATCCTCTTGCTGGAAGTACTCCACGCGGTCGCCATCGATGGTCAATGGCAGCTGTTGGCGCTCTTTGGTGGAGGGAATGATCGGCACGTCGGGGGCGGAGGTTTCCGCGGCCGCGCAGAGGGAGGGAAGGACGACGACAAGCGCCAGGCTCAGGGCACAGGCCCGCGCCGACGGCCTGGCAAGCCTGCCGCGCGCTCGCGGCAAAGGCGTGGACTCGCAGGCCTCCCGGGTCGGGATTCGATGAAGGTCGGGATTCCACCCCACGGACCCGCCCTCCGGGGAACACCCTCGGGGGGGCCCCGCACACCTCCGCATCAAGACGCAGATGCGCAGAGGAGCGATTCCCGTGCCGCTGCTACGGTATAGAACGAGCCGGTGACACAGCACAGATCGTCCGGCGACAACGTCGACAGCGTCGCTGAGACCGCCCGACCCGGATCGGATGCCATCGTCACTGAACCGCCGGCCGCCTCAATCACGGCCGCCACCCGCTCCGGGGAAAGCGCGCGAGGCGTCTCGGGTGAGACGGCCACCCACCGATCAACCACCGGCCGCAGGGCGGCCACCACCTCGACCACCGCCTTGTCCCGCATGATGCCGAAGATCAGCGTCACCGAGCCGCCCAGGCGCCGTTTTTCCTCCGAGAGATAAGCCGCCAGCGCCCTGGCCGCGGCCGGATTGTGCGCCCCGTCAAGAATGAGGCGCGGCCGCTCCTTCATGACCTCAAGCCGCCCCTCCCAACGAACCGACGCGAGACCGCGCGAGACCGTTTCCGGGGTCATGGGGACACCCTCGCGCCGCAACGCGGCCACCGCGGCGATCGCCGAAGAGGCGTTGAGCAACTGGTGGCGTCCAAGGAGTGGACAGGCCAGGTCAGGCAGCGTCCACTCCCGGTCCCGATAGGTGAACCGTTGCGGGCCGCCGTCGAGTTGAACCGCCGGTTCGACTGAAAAATCACGCCCGTGCCGGATCACCGGCGCCGATTGCAGCCGCGCCTCTTCATCGAGAACCGACCGGACCTCGGGCTCTTGCGGAGCCATCACCACCGGCACGCCGGCTTTGATGATGCCCGCCTTTTCCCATGCGATCGAAGCCAGGGACGGCCCCAGATAGTCGGTATGATCGTAGTCGATCGGCGTCAGCACCGACACGCGGGACATGACGACGTTGGTGGCGTCGAACCGCCCGCCGAGGCCGGTCTCCACGACGGCCCAGTCCACCCGTTCGCGGGTGAAATAGGCGAACGCGATGGCCGTCGTGCATTCAAAATAGGTGGGCAGATCGGTCACGGGATGGGGCGTTGCCGGCGACGGGCCGACGTCGCGCAACCCGAGGCGTCGCAAGGCGGCCCTGAGCTCCTCGGCCAGCCCGGCCAGACGGTCCGCCGGAATCGGCGCGCCATTGACCCGCATCCGCTCATTGACCGTATGCAGATGAGGCGAGGTGTAGAGGCCGACCCGGTACCCCGCCGCCTGGAGCATGGCGGCGATCATCGCGGCGGTCGACCCTTTGCCGTTGGTCCCGGCCACATGGACGGAGGGCCACCGCCGGTGGGGATGACCAAACGCTTCCAGCAGGCGCAGGACGCGGCCGAGGCCGGGCTTGATCAGGGAATGATCGAACCGGGCCAGCCACTGGAGCGGGTCGCTGACAACCGGCTTGGCCACGATCAGTCCGAGTTCCGTCCCGCGGCGGCCGGTTCCGCGGCGGCGCCGCGGACGGACCAGGTTAAAAACCGGCGGATGACTTCGCGCTGCCGCTTGCGCTCGACGATCTGGTCGACCATCCCGTGCCTGAGCAAAAACTCCGCCCGCTGGAATCCCTCGGGCAGCTTCTGCTTGATCGTCTGCTCGATGACGCGCGGGCCGGCAAAGCCGATCAACGCCTTCGGTTCGGCAAGGATCAGATCGCCCAGCATCGCGAAGCTGGCGGTCACGCCGCCGTAGGTCGGATCGGTCAGAACCGACACGTAGGGCAGACCGTTCGCCTGCAGCCGGCCGATGGCCGCCGAGGTCTTGGCCATCTGCATCAGGGAAAAGATGCCTTCCTGCATGCGGGCGCCGCCCGACGAGGTGACCACGATCAGCGGCGCCGTCACGTCAAGGGCCCGCTCCACCGCCCGCAACAGCTTCTCGCCCACGACGGAGCCCATGCTGCCTCCCATGAAGCCGAAGTGCAACAGCGCCAGAACCACCGGGAGACCGTCAATCCGGGCGTCGCCGATCACCATCGCGTCGCGCAGGCCGGTCCGCTCCTGCGTCTCCTTGAGCCGGTCCTGATACTTTTTACTGTCTCGAAAGGCCAGCGGATCGAGCGGGGCGAGCCCGCGTTCCCGCTCCGAGAAACTGCCCTCATCAACCAGCAGCGCGATCCGCTCGGCAAAATCGATCGGGAAATGGTAGTCGCACTTGGGGCAGACCTTGCCGTTGCGCTCGAGCTCCTTTTTGTAAATAATCTCGCGGCAGTGGTTGCACTTGACCCACAACCCTTCGGGAATCTTGACCCGCTTGTCAGTCCCGGGTTCCTGGGATTGCTCTTTTTTTCGAAACCACGCCATCCGTCGCCGCTCCGTCGGTCAGAATAACACAGTCTGAAAAGAGGGCGCAAGGCGCACTGAACATACCCTCTTCTCTAACCGAACACTTTCGTCGCACATCATGCGTTCAATAACCAATGGGGGATTGGGGGGAGATAGCGTCTCGGCTTGTTCCGCTTCGCGGCTGAAGCCGCTCGCTCTAATGGGGGGAGTGGCTGCTTACTCCCCCCATACCCCCCATCGGATGTACACTCCCCGCACATATCCAGCGTATCGGTCCATCGTACCTCACGC
>Ga0335081_10000358_pt1 | contig 83630 bp, 74 predicted proteins | sample Lox_Sample_35_FD_206713 | JGI IMG/M metagenome (GOLD analysis project Ga0335081, IMG submission 206713) | Soil microbial communities from Loxahatchee National Wildlife Refuge, Florida, United States - Lox_Sample_3.5 | ecosystem: Environmental > Terrestrial > Soil > Wetlands | place: USA... | reverse complement strand
CCGTCTCGCCCGGCGCGAAGGTCAGGCTGGTCCCCTTCACCACATACTGCTTCCCTGCCTCCGCCGTCCCGCCCGTCACCCCGTACTCCACCGTCACCGGCTTCCCGTCCGGGGCCGAGAGCCCCACGGGGATCAGAACGGAACTCACCTTCTCATCGCCCTGGGAATTCGCGTACAGGAACGCCACCGTCGGCAATGGCATTTCATCGCTTTGTTCCGCTGTTTCGGCTACGATCAGACCCGGCATGATGGTCGGGCTCCCAGGAGTGTCCGCCATGGCAAGCATTATGGGTGGCATTACCGCGTTCTTGATTGCTGCCCCTCCGTTCTTCCTGGCATGCTCGCGTTTGCCGCTGATTATAATTGTATGGGTATGTACCGCCGCGCTTCCCAGTACCGCGTTCTTCGGGTTCTTCAGGGCCACCTCAAAGGTCTTGTCGTCGTTGTAGATACCATGGTTCTTGATGTCGACCAGCAGGGTCTTGCTCGTCTCTCCGGGCTCGAAGGTCAGGAACCCTCCCGGAAGGGCGTAGTCCTTCCCCAGGACCGCCGTCCCGCCCTTTACCCCGTACTCCACCGTCACCGGCATGCCGCTCGGTGCGGAAAGCACCACCTCAAACCCGACAGGGCTTTTTTTCTCCGACCCGCGAGAGCTCGCGCTCGCAAACGAGACCGTCGGTGCAGGATCGGTGTCAACGATGGTCACTGTGCTCGTGGTCGTCTTCCCCTGCACCCCGTGCGTCGGCACCCCCATGCTCACCACCACCGTCTTGTCGTCCTCGTTCAACCCGTTGTCCACCACATTCACCGTGATCGCCGCGCTCCGCTCCCCCGCCTTGATCACGATGGGGCCTGGCGTCATGGTGTAGTTTCCGGGAGTCTTCGCCGTCCCGCTCACCATGAATGGCACGGTCACGTCCCTGCCAGACACGGCCGAAAGCTCAACCCCGATCGTCGCCGTCCCCGCGTTCTCCTTCACCTGCTGGCTCGCTACTTTGAACGTCACGGCGGGCACGGGATCGGTATCGATGATGGTCACCGTGCTCGTGGTCGTCTTTCCCTGCGACGCGTGCGCCGGAATGCCCATGCTCACCACCACCGTCTTGTCGTCCTCGTTCACCCCGTTGTCCGCCACCTGCACCGTGATCGCCGCGCTCCGCTCCCCCGCCTTGATCACCACCGGGCTCGGCATGATGGTGTAGTTCCCGGGCGTCTTCGCCGTTCCGCCCACCATGAACGGAACGGTCACGTCCCTGCCCGAAACGGCCGATAGCTCGATGCCGATCGTGGCCGTCCCCGCGTTCTTCTTCACCTGCTGGCTCGCTGACGCAAACGTAACCGAGGGTTCGGGGTCGATGTCGAGGATGGTGTAGGTATGGACCGTGCTGCTGCCCAGGGCCGCGCCCGTAGGGTTATTCAAGCTCACCTCGATGGTCTTGTCCCCCGTATTCACACCGTCATGCCTGATGTCGATCTCTATGCTCTTCAGCGTCTCTCCGGGTTTGAAGGTGAGGCTCCCGTCTTTCAGGATGTAGTTCACACCGCGAACCGCTGTGCCGCCCGTGACCGCATACTCCACCGTCACCGGCGCCTCGCTCTCATCGGTGAGCGCCACAACCAGCCTGGCCGGTCCCTTCCCCTCATCTCCGCTGGAACTGCTGTCCACAAAACCAACGGCGTTCAGCCGGAGGTCCGCGCCGACGACAGGGGAGCGGAACGATTCTTTCGGCCCAAATCTTTTCCGCCCACCGGCGATGCGGGTCTTCTTCCCTGCGAGATACCCTGTTAATGAGTCGCCTAGCCGTTCCACTGCCTTGTTCCGCAGGACTTTGGGATCTTCGATCAGGCCGAGCCCGAGGAGGCCCGGGTGATCGTTGCCTGCCATTCCGACGCTGTCAGCCCACAAAACCGATGGTCTGGGGCCGGTGGAAACCAGCCTGGAGATGAGGGCGATCCGGGGAGGATAGGTCTCGCTGTAGGCCTCCACGGAGGTTATAAGGACTGCGTCAGCGCCGACCTCGCTGCTCAAAGACTCCGATGTCGCGGTATCCAGGCCTGCGATATAGCGGACACGGTGTTTCGCCATGAACTGCTCGAGCACCGCGTTATCAAGCACATCGGCCCCCTGCGCCTTCAACCGCTCGATCAGCGATTGCCGGATCTCTTCCAAAGGCACATGGGATCTGCTTTCGTTATCGACCGGGAATACGGCGACATGCAGATGCTGTTTCTCGGGAGGGTTGACTAGTGCAGTATTTCTGGTGCCCGCGCACGCTGTTAAAGCCAGGAAACAAGCAGCAACAACAAAAAAACCCTTTCTATTTAAATAGTTTATCGATGATATCATCAACAGCCTTCTCGGTAACTATATTCATGGGTTCACCGCCCCCGCCCAAGAGACGGTCCCCGAAGGTGATACCTCCTTTGGTGGACGATGCGGCCCATACGATACGACCTGTCTGCGTTTCGAGCATCTGCATGCTCACGGAGATGGATGTGGCGGAAGATGTGCCTGACCTCACCTCACCGTACTCTTTTACCGAACCGAGGATCACGGCATCAGCCTTCACAATGCCTGCGAATTTTACAACCTCCTCGGGCGAGGGGGCCGTCGGATCGGAGATCCCCGCCCGCATGATCCCCCGCCTCACCTCGCCGACAGGTTGTACGTACGCCGCGCCGGTGGATAAGAGCTTATTGATGAATACGTCCCTCACCCGGTCAGCAGCGGTCTGCTCCCGCGTCTCGTTCGAAAAAGGCATTACGGCGATGGTCTGGATCGCCCCGAAATCCATGTTCGGGTCCCGGAACACGCCGCTCGAGTGGGCACTACAGGCCGCCAGACCGACGAGCAATAACAATGGTATGATTTGCTTGATATTCACGACAATCTCCTCCATGCTAAAAATTCATGTTCAACGACGCAGTGTATGTCCTTGTCGTAGATTCTGCAAAAATGGAAGTGCTCTTGGTAGAATTATACGTTAGAAGAGCATAGGTCCGTTTGGTGATGTTCCACCGCAGGGTCGGGATCACTGACTTATCAATGGAATTATCCGCGTACCTCTGGGTCTCGTAATAGGAAAAAGTGAACACAAGATCTCCACCCGGGAACGGTGACCAGTTGAGTCCGTAGTTGCTGAGCCTGTCGGTCCCCTGGCCCGTGCCGGTGCCCGTGCTCATTCTCAAGCTCCAGGAGCCAAAGAGGTAAAGGGTTGGGAACGGATAAAACGACAGGTCAAGCTCGTCGGTCCGATTGGATTGCGTAGTAGTCGGAACGCCTCCGCCTGATAGATCGCTTCTCTGGCCCGAGGAGCTCAGCGTAATGTTCAACGTTTTAATCGGGATCAGGTTGAGCCCAAGCGAATAGTTATCGCTGTCGATTTTCTGGTCCGTTTCCCCGTAGGTAGTGCCTAGACCCCCGTTGAAGAATAACGTGACATTCTGGTAAAGCTCGGCAGTATTTGTCAACGTAAACGCTGCACTATTGCTACGTCCTGTCGGTGCTAGTCTGGTCGTGGTGGAGAAGCCAAGGGAGTGGCTCAGCGTCCGTAAGGGGACGGCCGTGATCTGTGTGTTGAATTGCAAGCTGACCGTGTTCCCGGTAGGGGCGGTATCGTTGACCTGTGTTACTCCTGCATATCCGGAAAATACGGGGTTGAATTGATGCTGGATCTGAAGCCCGTTCGACATCGTTGTATACCGGGTTACGGAAAACTGGTTCGATTGCTCATTCAGAAAATATGAAAAATTATAATACAGCCCCGGGGTTTTTAAAATTGCCACCCTGGTGGACAGGGATCCAAGTTGAGTTGTTGATGAAGTCGTCCCTGAGACACTTGCGGCAGACATGGCGATGAACGCCTGGATCTCGGTCACGTAAATGCCCGGGAACTGTCTCCCCTGTCCTCCCGCCGCGAACGGCGAAAGAGGGCTGACGACGACCTTGATGTATTGCGCGGTCACGTTCGGGAAGGTTATCTCAAATTTCCCCACGCCGGGGAGAGAGGCATTGATGCTATAGACGGCGGGGACGCCTGTTTGATAAAGCTGCCAGTTCAGGTTATCGGTGCTCGTGTACACCGCCCACGTAAAGGACCCTGCCACGGGAGCCGGCAGATAGGCAGGGACGGCCGTATCGAGCGTGGCGCCGGTCACGGAATATACCCAGACGTCGAGCGTATTCATCTGCGTTGCCCCCGGGAACTGCAGCCCAAAATTCCTGGCCGTCGTATCGGGCGGAGAGGCTGTGGAGGTTGCGGAACCGATATTGTTGGTGGCGTTCGTGGGGCCGGTCAACGTGTTGTCTATCAGGAACGGCGACGAAAGCAGGGTGCCCGTCAGGAGGTTGTCGCTGTTCAGGGAGAGCCCGTTAACTGCAAAAACCTGGAAATTCACTGTTCCCTGTCCGCTTGTCGTGATATCCGTTGTACTGTGGCCGTAATCATAGTATGCCGACAGCGTGACCCGGTCGCGCAGATACTGGTCATCATACATGATCCTTATGTCATTGGCGATGGTCGTCGAATCCACATCCTTGATGTGGTCCTGCGAGTCAATATAGGACCCCTGATACCGCATCCGGACCGTTTTCGTCGGGTCGTAGTTAGAATAAATGCTCACTTGGTCAGTCATGGTATTTTGCACAGTCCGGGTATCGTCGTAGTTGTAGCTTCTGGTCAGAACTGCGTCGAGCGTGGGTAGTCCTTCCGGTTTCCAGCCCAGAATCCCGCCATAGGCCTCGTTCGTGAAGGTCGTGTTTGGTGTATCCATGGCCTTGTTCTCGGTCTTTACGCTGTTATAGTTCACGCCGGCGGTGAACACGGGAGTTCTCAAGGTAAGGTCGATATACGGCCGGATGACCGAAGTGTCCGACCATGAACCTTGGCCGTTTGTCGAGGAGGTCCCATCGACTTTCTGAAACATGCCGGAAGCAAACAGCTTGAGGTTCGGATAGAGGTACTCGTCAGCGGTCAGGTTGTACTGTTGAAAAAAAGAGCGGAATGATGAGTCCGTGGTCGTGCCGGTTGAATCTGTTTCCGTGGAACTGGTATGCGCGTACGTTAAACTCACACGACCATATATTGCATCAGCTAAAGCCATTTCCGGTGCGTACCCAAAAAAAAATATCGTCCAGGCCGTCCCCGCGAGAACGGCCAGCCACCCGGCCTTTCGATCACGGCACGGGCTCGACCGCGTCAATCGCCGCATGCTATCTCTCTCCCATCATGGTCATCCACGCGGGGCGTTCGCTGACATCGATCTCCGAAACCAGCCTTTTGCTTGCGAGGTTGACGACCATCATGGCCTTTCGTTCGGGGATGAGCAGGTATAGAAAGTTTGTCTCACCGTCTATGGTCATGTAGGATACGGTCCCTCCGGTCGGGATAGAGCCCACCGGGACGAAGGTGAGAGGATCATACACAGTGACCATGATATCGTTCTTTTTGCTTATGTAGAGCTGATCGGTCCGCGTATCGATCTTGAGGGAGACCGTCCCCATCCCGACAAATTGCCGCAGCACCACGGAGAACGACATCGGATCTATGACGAACAGATAGGGATAGGACGCGTGTATCACGTACAGCCGATCCCCTGCCCGGTTGAACTGCCCCTGCAGTGGCTCCGGTCCGGTGGCGATCGTGCCCATGACCTGCCGGTAGGGAATATTAATGACCGATATGTTGTCGGAATTTCTGTTGAAGACAAAGGCCCTCGTGCCCGTTTTGTCGATCACCAGGGTGCCGGGGTTTCTGCCGACGGGGATCCTGCTCACCTCCACCATCGCCACAGTATCAATGATGCTCACCGTGTTCGAACGACTATTCGTCACGAGCAGGGACAGGCCATCGGGGGTAAGCGCAAGCTCCTGCGGCTCGTCTCCCCGCATCAGCATGGTTTTGGCAAGGAGAATCTCCGAGTTCATGTCGAATAACTCGACGGCGTCATCGCCCGTCAGGGCGACGTAGGCACGCTTGAGGCTCTGGTCCAGGGCAATCCCCTGGGGCTCGTGGCCGGTGGCAATGGCGCTCGTGGCCTGCAGATGAATCTTGTCAAAGACCGTGATGGCATCAACACCGGCATTGGACGCGTATCCGGTGACCTCGACAAGCGGCCGAACCGGGATTGCCGCGGTGAACGCCGGGTTGAAATTGACGTTACCCTGCAGGGATTGGGGATAGAGGAGGGTCAGTGAAATAATGAACGCCTTTCTTTTTTCCACGCTGAAGGGGAACGCCATCTTTTGCGGCGTCTCCGGCACGAGAAGCGCGGCCGCTCCACCTTTTGTTGTGAGTGCGGCGCTCTTGGTGCTCACGAGAAAGCCGCTGTATTTTCCTTCAGGCAGCCGCGCCGTGGCAATCAGCCTCTGCCTCGTCATGTCCGTGCTGTTGAACTCGCTCAGCGATAGGGGCACGGGAATTTCCGTACCGTCATCCTTGAGCGCCGCAAAAGCCGACAGGGAGAACCGGAGCCGTTCCGCTTCCGGCGAGAAGGGCTGAAGGTAGAAAAACACCGTGCCTTCGTCCTCGCGAACGGCCGTCGTTTGGAGCTGAAGCGTCTGGCACCCGCACAGAACCAGAAAAATGATAAGGACACTTTTTTTTATCGCGGCCGTTGTCGTCATGGGAGAGCTCCTGCGTGGCATTTATGGCAGAGCGTATCCTGATTGAGGGCGAACCGGCTTTTTTGTAGGCCGTAATAGGCGATTTGTGCCTCCACTTCCGCGCGTCCCTGCCCGTAAGGCTGATATGTCTGGCCATCCTGGGAATAGTACCCGTTGAAGACGATATAGTCCGTATTGGTGTTCCACCTAGTCGCGTAGTCCCAGCCCGAGGCATGGGCCCTGTGGCAGGTAAGACACATAACCTGTGAACTGCTCGCGTCGGGACCGACAAGATAGGAATCATCGCTTCGCGCATGAGCTTGAAGCGTGGGATAATTACTGGTGCCCTCCTCAAAGGGGACGAGCGAGAGGAACGAGGTGCTTACGTTCCCCGTGAGAACTCCCGTCTTTACGTATGCATTATAGTTGTTGGATACCGTCGCGCCGAATCTTGCGAGACTACCGACAGGATGGACCGGTGGATTTGTTGGCGTTGCCGATGAAGCGATTGTATGCATGGTCGTATGGCAGTTCTGACACCACTCGGACATCCCCGAGCCGTAAGCCACACGGGTCTGGGTTCCGGTCTCGGCCCTGTTGTACGCGTCCGGGGCGACTGCAGCAGGCGGGTCGTTCATAAAAGCATAATTGCCGGTCAGGTACCTGGGCTGATAGTTCTTGCCCCCCAACATCCGATACACGCCTACTGAAAATCCGGCCTGCGGGTTGGCGCTGGAGGCTCGGGAGCCTGAGCCCTGAATGGGGGTGCCGGACGTGGAGATCGATCCGACAGCGTCCCTGCGGTATTTGCCGTGCGGGTCATGACAACTGATGCAGGAGAGGCTCGCTGCGGGATAGGTGCCCTCGGGGGCCATGCTGTTTGTCGCGTCCGCATCATACTGATAATCAAAGGCGACGATATTGTGGCCATGCCGGTCACCGAGACTCATCTGCAAAACCCCGCTGGCGCTGGGTACCCAGTTGTAGGTTTTCTTCAACCACCCGAAGTCTCCGGCCGGGGAGAGCTGCTTGGGTGGAGCGCCGGGCGGCATGTCGGATACAGCAGTGCTGACATGAAAGCTCCTTGGTCCAGTGTCTCCCGTCTGTTGGTGGCAATTGAGGCAGGTCGAACTCGGGTCCGATGATTTCAGCAGGCTGTCGCCTGCAAGCGGTGAGGCATTATGCATGGAATGGCAGGCATCGCAGGCTCCTACGCCACCATCATGAAAAGCGGCCGCGACATTCTCTATCCTCGTAATGAGAATGAGGAGCATCATGACTTTCGTAATTATTGTGGTGGCTTTCATGAGGTCGTGAAATCCGCTCTGATTTGCCCAGTCCGGGCTGGAATTGCCCAGGCATCATATTACCAGAAACATCAAGAAAATGCTACGCTAGAAATTAGTATCTCAAATATTCAACGACGACTTCTTATGGTTACCTACACTAGCTCCGGATGAACCTAAATTCTTAAATTACTTTATTTATAACAACGAGTCCTATAAATATGTTTATCGGGATATTTTGCGAGAACTTAAGTTTGTCAGAAGTTTTCTTGTTTGGGAAAAAAAGGGAGGACCGGCATCTGCCGATCCTCCCTGATACTACTACTTCAGCATGCGTTAGTCTTTCGCATGGCACTTGTTGCAGAGCTGGCGCTGATAGGCGGAGAACTTCGTTACGTTGTAATCATAGTAGCCCTTTGAAGCCTCCGTTGCGCTGTAGCCCTCGCCGCTGGAGCCAGTCGGATAAGCGCCGGCGGTGGTGATGGTCGTCTGTGAGGTATCCCATCTCGTCATCTCACCCCAAGCGGACGCATGCGCCCTGTGGCAGGAGAGGCACATTACCGTTGCCGTTGCAGGCACGGTGCCGGAGCCCGGGCCGTTCAGGACGGAATTGTCGGTCTTGGCATGGGATGCCAGCGTGGTGATGTTGGCCGTGCTGTAGCTCAGGCCTTCTTCGAACGGAACGAGCGACAGGAACGAGGAGGTCGCTACGCCGGTCATGTTGCCCGATTTCACATAGCTGTTGTAGTTGTTCTGGATCGAGCCCGACATTACCACATCCTGCGGGTGACGGAGGATGCCTGCCGTGCTGTGCATGTCAGGATGGCACGTGCCGCAGAAACCGGACATACCGGAGCCGTAGGCCGTGCGGGTCTGGGTGAAATACTCTGACCTGTTGTAGGAGCTGTTCACGACTGCTACCGGCGGGGTGGCCGGGAAGGTCACGCCGTCGACAGTGTCGCCAGCGCGGAGCAGGCGGTACACACCCGTTGCGAGCAATTCGCCAGTGGGTACGAATGTTGACGGTAAGGAACCATACGAACCGGAGGTCCAGATCGCGGCGCCAGTCTTGGCATAGGTGCCGCTCGGGAGCCAGCGGCCTTGACCGTGCATGTCATGGCAGCTGGTGCAGGCGAGTGATGCTGCCGGGAACGTGCCGCCCGGGGCCGTCACGTTGACTGGGTCAGGATTCGCAAGATAACCATTGTCATAACCAGCGGCTATGATGTTATGGCCGTGAGTATAGCCATAATTGGTGGCCGGAGTACCATGGGCCGAGAAGGAATAGGTCTTAGAGAGCCAGCCGAAGTCGCCGCCGGGACCCTCATTGTTTGGCGGGGTTCCCGCGGGCATGTCTGCGCTGGGGCTAGCGACATGGTAGCTGGATTGGCCTGTTTCGCCATGGCAGCTCAGACAGGTCGAGCTGTCATCAACGCCTATCGTGAGATTCGCACTTGCTGCATTGTGCATCTGGTGGCAACCCGTACATTCGCCGACGCCGCCGCTATGGAACGCGAAGCTGGCACCGCTCAGCCCGGATACTACCGCGGCTGCAGCGACAAGGATAAGGCTAAATTTGTAAATCTTCATGTAATCCTCCAAATTGGTTTTTGTGCTCCGGTAGCCCGGCCGTCCCGCTTGCGGGACCCGTTGGCTTTGTGCCCCCACCTTGCGGTAGGTTTACTCTTTTCGGAGGATTCGGTGTGGCTATAACGACGACGTATTTATATTTACAACTCAATAGACACAACAGTACTGATTTCGATTTTTAGATCAGAAAAAAAACCGGGCCAGAATTAGCTGGATTTAAGTGGTAGCAGTAAGTAGGCTTCTAATACTTATGTAGAACATAGCATCTAACAAGTGAATTGTAAAGTTAAATTTCGGGGTATTTTTAGGGTATTGTTGCAAATAATCTAAATTATTTAATAGGGCAAGAAATCATAATAGTCGAATATAATATGGTCAATATACTATGATGCAATACGCAAAACGGTAAGATAGACAGAAACCCGCGTGTTATATTATTGGAGGCCATTTCGCCCTATTAATATCGGATGTTCGGAAATATCGAGTATGTTCCAATTAGCAATAATTAATAAGAATCGCGTATTTACGCCTTGTTTAGTGCCTATTAAAATAGTATCATAATTAGCCAATGTTCTTGTGTGAGATAAAGTATAGAAGGAAACATTAAGCCGGGGAATGTTAAGGATTCTGAGGGTAAACGGAGAAATAATAAAAAGCTGAAGGGATCATACGATTATGAAAAGAACAACGTATCTACTTCTTGGACTTTTAGCAGCTACTTTAGGGGCTGCCCAGCCAGTCTATGCCACGCTCGGAGAATCTGCCGATTCAGTCATGACGGATCGTAAGGCACTCTCAGCGGCGCAAATCGTCACAACGACACGTAATGCCTACACGATTCAGGAGATCTCATCTGATTCGGTCGCCGTTCGAGAGTACATATCGCCATCCGGGATGGTATTCGGCATCGCTTGGAATGGCCTGACCCACCCCGATCTTACATTGCTTCTAGGCTCTTATACCGATGAATACCAGAAATCCTTGCGGCAGACTCCGCGCAAGCCGGGCCGCAGGTTCTCTCAAATAAAGACGGATCGAATCGTGGTGGAAAAATGGGGGCATATGCGAAACCTGCACGGTCGCGCCTACGTACCGTCCTTAATCCCACCCGGAGTGAATATCGATGAAATCAAATAAATTATCGATACTTTTTCTGATCCTTGTTCTGGTAGCCGGTTGCGGTGGATCAGGCACACCCTCACCGACACTCGTATCCATTGCGATAACACCGGAGAACCCCAGTATTCCCCTTGGGACGAGTGAACAATTCACTGCTACAGGGACTTTCTCAGATAACTCCATGAGGGATATCACCACATCGGTAACATGGAAGTCATCGGCCCCCGATGTCGCAACTATAAACAATACTACAAGCTTCAACGGATTGGCCACCCCGGTCAAGACAGGCGTAACGTCGGTTACGGCTACGTCGGGAAGCATCTCGAGCTTTGTCGCCGTTACGGTGATTGCTCCGGCGCTTATATCTGTTGATGTGGAGCCGGCAATCTCTAGTATTCTCACCGGGTCAACTGAGCAGTTTACTGCGACGGGGATTTATTCAGATAACTCTACGACGGATATCACATCTACGGTAACATGGTCTTTATCTGCCCCGGATGTCGGGATGATCAATAATAATGGTTTGGCCGACGCTGTCTCGACTGCTATAACAGCAACAACAATGGTCATAGCGAAAGCCGGGAAGGCCATGGGTTCCGCTATTCTCACGGTGGCCGGAGGAAATACCGCTCCCGCCGGAAATGTCATACCCGTTACCATTAATGGATCTCTCTGTTCGCTTGCCACATCGGCTTCATACCCCAACAAACCCTGCGTAAGTATTAAGATCTGCAATCCCGGCACCTCAACCTGTCAGATGATCGATGACATACTTCTTGATACCGGCAGTTTTGGGCTGCGGATATTCAAACAAGCGCTATCGATTGTTTCCCTGACACAGGAAATCAACGGTTCCGGATCAGTTGCCGAATGTGCGCAGTTCGCCGATGGATCGTCGGAATGGGGGCCCGTTCAGTTGGCGGACGTGGTCCTTGGCAACGAGACTGCCCTGAATGTACCCATCCAAGTCATAGATTCTTCATTTGGCACGGTCCCCGGAGCCTGTGGTAACCCGGATGCGAACCCTTCGACCTCGGGCTTCACCGGGATATTGGGGGTCGGCGTCTTCGTTCAGGATTGCGGTTCGACCTGTGTAAACCAAGCAAACAATGGGATTTATTACTCCTGCAGCGGATCGATATGCACGGGCACAACCGTTTCCCTTTCCAATCAGGTCCAAAATCCTGTTGCGCTTCTCTCTACGGATAATAACGGCGTGGTTCTGGAGCTTCCAACAGTTCTTTCGAACGGTGCACAATCAGTTAACGGGATTCTTGTGCTCGGGATCGGGACAAAGACCAACAATACGCCATCCGGAGTCACTGCATATAGCACCGACATATATGGTGAAATCATCACAAGTCTCAGTGGTACCTACAGTGGCATTATTGACAGCGGCTCGAACGGGCTGTTTTTCGCACCTCCCTCAATAGGCCTTCTACCAAATTGCGCATCTCCTAATTCTGATTGGCTCTGCCCTTCGTCGATAACGACCCTTTCCGCCAATAATGAAGGGTCATCTGGGTCTCCGAGCGGCGAGGTTTTCTTCCAAATAGGCAACTTCATGAGCCTAATAAATTCATCCCACAATGTCTTCTCTAACCTAGGCGGGTCATCACCAGGCCAATTCGATTGGGGACTTCCGTTTTACTTTGGACGAAATATATATGTGGGACTTGAAGGACAGAAGTCCGGCATCGGCACAGGACCTTACTATGCCTATTAATGATAAGATGAAGTTCTGTGTGCGAACATGTTGCTTCTTTAACTCGTTATTGTTGACATGCCTTGAAACCCGTAAAGATTCACTCAGAATTCGTTAGCGCCCATTCTGCCAAGATACTATGAATGGCGCGGCCTGTTCATTGCTGATCTTGGACCTCGTATCAGAGAAATAACTCTCGCCGGTATGTTGTGCTTCACCAGGAGAGCTCAGCCCGGCCGATGTCACATTCGCTAGAGATAAAATGAAATATTCATACAGCATAATTCGCTTGGTCATTTTAGCGCTCATCCTTGCCCTGCCAGGATGCTCATTCACTAAACTGATAACCACTCGGTTTGAGAAGCCAACCTTCACCTATAAGGGATTCGAACTGGTCGATGCCTCGCAAAGCAGGATAATCGTGAACTTTTTGTTCTCCGCGCATAACCCAAATGAAGCAGGATTGAAGAACGTAACCTGCACGTATGAGCTTTTTGTGGAAGAGAAAAAGATTCTGACGGGAAATGACATCCCTTTGTCGCTTACCCCGAAAGGCGACACGGAGATCAAGGTTCCCGCAACGATCGCTTATGTGGACCTCTTCTCCGTTCTGGGGTCAGTCGTACAACGGATATTATCAGGCCAGAATACTATGCCTATAACCATCAACGCCGTCTTCGCCGGCAAACCTGCAACCTATAGCGTAGCAGGAATAGAAAAAAAGATTTCCTTCGAGGTGAGATTGATAAAGAACGCCGACATTCCCTTACGGTAAGAGATAAAATCAAGAGGCAGTAGGTATTCGATTGTATTTTGTAACGTCAGACGACTTTTTGAACTCTGCCCGTACAACGATACGATTCTATGTGCATTTTGAATCAGTATTATTGAATGGAATTTCCTTACAATAAAAATACTATCGATTGTAGTCGTTCATTTGGGTCGATTCTGGAGGAGTGATGCCTGGTAATAAAATATATCATCTGTTTATTCAGCGACGTCTAAAGGAATTAATTTTGGGGATTAACTTTAATTACCGTAATCGGCTTTCCAATAACATCAGGCGTGTTTCAATCATCGAATGTGAACGGGCCACCGCGCCTAGTTGGGTTGCTCTGGGTCACAATTAATTTTCTAAATGACAGACAAAATACATGATATATTCATTTAGATAGTTAGGAGCAGCGAGATGGCTGCTAAGACGAAAAGTAAATTATGCAGCCTTCCTTGAAATCACACCTTTTTCCAGGCGACAGTACATATTGCATTTAGATATCTTTGCGTATATGAAAGTCAATCTGAAACTGATGACCAAAACGAAATGGCTCATTGTTGCTTTTTTGTTCACAATTTTATTTCACCTGAACCTATCGCAAGCAGAAGAACCCGAACTGCCCACGGTTCAGACGCAAAAGGAAGACAACGATATAGACAAAAATCCTCCGGACCGCGAGGTTAAGCTGGACAAGGAATACTTCACCGGATACTGGACGGACACAAAGAACATTCTTACTTCCCCGGGGCGATGGGAAACAACGGATTGGATAAAAGCATCTGCAATCATTGGTATATCAATAGTGTTGTATACACAGGATGGTAAAATTCAGACGTGGGTACAGAAAAATAAGAATAACACCTAATCTCATCTTGCTGATGATGCCTCAACTGCATTCCGATATGCCATACCGGTCCTGGGAGGGCTTGGCCTTTACGGCTACATCGCAGAGGACGAAAGAGCCAAAAGAACTTTCTTACTGAGTACGGAAAGCTTCATCGTTACCGGCGTTTTTGTTCAGACCCTTAGACACACAACAGGCCGTCATCGGCCTTATACTGGTGATCCTTATGATACATGGTCCGGCCCCACCATGAATAGCTCATATCTGTCGTTCCCTTCGGGTGATGCCTCGTCAGCCTTTGCCATAGCATCCGTTGTAGCTTCTGAATACGATAATATTGTGGTACCTGCCCTGGTTTACACAACTGCATCGCTTATCGCTCTTGAACGAGTATACAACAACGCGCATTGGTCTTCTGATGTCTTTGTAGGTTCCGCTATAGGATATTTTACGGGAAAAGCGATCGAAACATCGCATTGGAACGCTTCTGGGAGCAAACTTTCGGTTGTTCCATTATTAGACGCAAAGGAAGTTGGGTTACTGGTGACTTACAGGTATTAAATATCCAGTCCTTCGCACAAATCCAGCCTGCCTTACTGTGCCGGTGTTCGCGATTGTCTGGCTTAGGTTCATGTGCAGGATCCAACGAATCTCCGTTAGAGTTTCAATTCGTCGCAACCCGCATGGTTGTATGTGTTCATGACAGGAATCAGTATTCGATTGATGTGAAGAATATCGATTGAATCATTCAGTGGCTGATGCTTCTTGTATCTGACGAAGTTTCCATTTTTAGTAACTCATCAATTTTCAACCCGAATTCTTAACGCATACCCTTAAAATACCCATTCGAAAAAATTGACAAGCCATAATATCTGTGCTTGTATATAAGTAGTTCTCGATAAAGCCAAACCCTTCGTAAGAGGGGGACGGAAAGCTACGGGTCTTAAAAAACAAAGATGGCCGAGCCGCCGAAGGAGGATGCCTTTGGTAAGCTCGGCCTTTTGTTTTATATAATAATTTCCCCGATTAAACTTATTCATTGTCTGACAAAAGCTAACGTGTCGTGAAAAGATCCAGAAAATGGCCAGCCGTTGAAGGTCAAAGGCGCCGAAGGGTGTCTTGAAAAACTTAACCACGACAGGGAGATGGCATCGCTGGAACAAAAGCACAAGAGATTTCGCTATTTAGCAGAAGTTATGGTTGAATGTTATTAAGAAGATGTCGAATTTTTTTGACTTGGATATGTCCACATCAAGAGCTTGGAAATGTCACGGCGCAGAGAAAGCGAAGGTTTCGTTAAAAATCGGTTGAGGCTATGTATGGAATCATCTGCGGATAATATGACAATCAAAATCCCCCTTGAAGCGGGGCATATCGGTTCCGTGAAAATAGAGAGGGCGCACGGTCTTCAAAAGAATCTCATAAAAGCAGCTCTGCTCGCGGCCACGGCGCTCGCTTCTGTTCACGCGGGTCAAGTGCCCGATGCGGCGGCAGGCTCGTTTTCCACGGTCATCCAGGTAAACGCCGTTGTCCTGGCACGGACCCAACTGACGGCCCTTCTACAGCCGGCGACGCTCGTAGTAACGGAGGCCAACGTTCAGCAGGGTTACGTTGAAATCAGCGGCGCCTCGCTTTACGAAATATGGAACAACGATCCGGCCGGATGTATTCTCACCTTCGCACCAAGCAATTTTCCTTTCCGCGAAGCAGCCGTCACCGTGATGGGCAGAGAAATTAATATATATCCGATGGGCGGCATGATCGTTATACCGATCCTCGGAAGACAGCAGATTGCTCTGAACTACCGGTTTTTCCTTACCACCGATGCGGAGCCCGGCACTTACGCATGGCCCCTCTCCGTTTCCGTTAATCCGCGGTGAAGGGAACGGGCATGACGAGGATCGAGCATTGAACAACATCAATTTCCCATCATCCTCTTGACTGTTGGAAACAATGAACAGCGTCCCAATCCTTCTTTCTTTTCTTGCCTTTCGGACAACCTCTATAGCGAGCATCATGACAGCTTCGTGCGTCGCTGATTGGCACGCCGTGGTTCATTGCGATATCTTTTAATGAGGCAATGACCTTTCTGTCCATGGTTCTTGTTACGGCAATGGGCGCTGCGAATATCAGCGCCGGCGCAGCCACGGGAGCCGCGCCGGCAGCGCCGTACCTCTTATTCTGTTTTTAAGGATATCTTCTTCAACTCTTCCATCGCGGCAGCAGTTTTCGGTAGCGTGATCGTCAGTACGCCTTTCTTGAAGCTTGCCGCCACCTTGTCCACGTCGATCTGCCGGGGCAGAGGTATAGATCGGCTGAAGGAGTTGTAGGTGCGCTCGGAGTAGAAATAGTTTTTGCCTTTTTCCTTCTTCTCCTCTTTCTTCTCGCCCTTGCTGGTAAGAGTTATCGCCTGATATGGAAAGGTCAATGTCCTTGTCGCTCATGCCCGGCAGCTCCGCAGTCACGGTGAATACCTTTGAGACCCCGGTCACATCCAGACACTGACTAGGGGAAATTCGCTCGTTGATGGAGCAAGTATTCCTGAAGCGGCCCCGCTCAAACGATCAAAAGTGCGCCAGGGATTCGGCAAACCGAACAGATCTAAATCTGTCCCTAACATCAGGATCTCCTCCTTCTATTGGATAATTTTGAAGCTAAATAAAGATTTTTAAATTAGCATTCTATAGCAGAGAGTGCTAATCGGGTTTTAGCCAAAAATATAAAAAATGTCAAGAGTGTGCCTGAATTTTATAAATTTATGAAACATATTCATAACTTATTGATTAATAATGTTTTCTAATTCTGGACATACCTTTAGTGCCAATGTTCAATCTATTAAAATTAATCAGAAAAAGGACTAAAGAGGCTGATATCAAATAAGGGCAGATATACTTTCGTGTTACCGGATTGTTGTGTCAAGTGCGAGAAGCGGATATCTGCTGAGGTAACCCCTTACGTTAAAGCTGTGTCTTGGTTTTTGCGGACTACTATTGACACATTCACATCCCTTGACCTATACTACCTCGAAAGAAGAAAAATTGGTTGATCACTCCCGCTTTGAGTGACAGTTATGAAGAGGTAAAACCAATGGGAACACGGCGCAAAACTCTCTTTACTCGGGTCCAGACGCTCTTCACGGAGATTTTCGGGCTTGGCCGCGCAGCGGCACTCAGTGCCGTTCTTCTTATCAGTCTGTTTACGATCTTTGCCGTTTTCTGGTTCTTTTATTCGGCCCCGCCGCACACCATTACCATTACGAGCGGTCCTGAGGACAGCATCTTCCGGAAGAATGCTGAGAAATACGGGAAAATACTGGCGCGCAGCGGTGTAAAGCTGAAGATCCTTCCGTCCCAGGGCTCGCTCGAAAATATCAAGAGGCTGGCGGACCCTACGTTCAAGGTCGATATAGGATTCGTTCAGGGGGGAGTGGCTGGTGACCTGAATATCGATATGCTGAATTCGCTCGGAAGCGTCTCTTACGAGCCGCTTCTGGTCTTCTATAGAAGCACGCAGCCTCTCAATATGCTTTCCGGGTTGAACGGTAAGCGGCTCGCCATCGGTCCGGAGGGCAGCGGAACGCGATCCTTGGCTCTGGTCCTGCTCGCTGCCAACGGAATCGAACCCGGCGGCGCAACTGCACTGCTGGAACTGGACGCGGAAGATGCGGCAAAGGCCCTGCTGGAGAAAAACGTAGATGCCGTATTTTTGATGGGAGATGCTGCCTCGCCGCAGATCATGCGCAAGCTCATGCAAACACCGGGAATCAGGCTTTTTGATTTCTTGCAGGCCAATGGTTATACGCGCCGCATCAGCTACTTGAACAAGCTGGAACTTCCACGGGGCTCCATCGATTTCGGCAAGGACATTCCGTCGCACGATGTCTCTCTTATAGGCCCCACGGTCGAGTTAATTGCGCGGACCAACCTGCATCCCGCACTGTCGGATTTGCTGCTTGAGGCGGCGAGTGAAGTACATGGAAGCCCAGGCCTATTCAAGCGCGGGGGCGAATTCCCCGCTCCGCTGGAGCATGAATTTCACATAAGCGCCGACGCGATTCGCTACTACAAATCGGGCAAGAGCTTTCTTTATCGCTATCTTCCATTCCGGATGGCAAGCCTGATGAACCGCATCCTCGTGGTAGCTGTACCGATGGCCGTGGTATTGCTCCCAGGACTGCGGATTATCCCTGCGCTCTATCGATGGCGCATAAGATTGCGCATCTACCGGTGGTACCGATCCTTGCTGATGCTTGAGCGGGACCTGATCACGCGACTCGCGCGTGAGGAGCCGGGAGAATTGCTCAGGAGGCTCGATCATATCGAGGAGGAAGTCAACAAGATGAAAATGCCGGCATCCTTCGCCGACCAATTCTACGTACTCCGCGAGCATATCGATTTCGTTCGTGAACACCTTATGAAAAGAACGGAATTGCATTGAGGGAGGCTGAGAAAAAGGACCCCTTGTCCGCATCGGAATTATACAGTTAGCATATCAGTAGCGATTGGGAACAGTAGGGAAAGAATACGGACTCCAAGGGTTATCCTGGCGATATTGGGGTCATGGGTTCGACCCGCTTCAGTTCCACCGCAACATTAAAAGCCGGTCAGAACAGACCGGCTTTTTTATTTTGATGAGGGTAATTGAATCAAGTGGTATGGGGGAAGGACTTCCGCCCTATCCACAAGGAACCATTTTACAATTACCGTGAAAGAACCCGTTCTACTGATGGCCCCAATCGCGAAAGAGCGTTACATCTTAAGATTTACAATCTTGCGTCGCCCGATTCGCTGATGCCAATTAAAGCACTTCGCTGAACATACCTATATCACGTTCGCACGTCACACAGCGCTTTGGCTTTAGTGTATTAGGCAGGCTGGACTGACAACTATTTGCTCATCGTAAGATCAGTCTCGGCCGCAACAAGATGTGATGAAAATATGTGTCGCGGAGGCACTTCACTTCTCATTCTTGAATTATGACACTATTCTGGATTCGAATTGATCATGTCAATAAGATCGGCAATTTGGACGCACTGCACATTGCAACGCTTATTTATTTCTTTTTATGCATTTACCCGCCCTCGGACTGGATTTTAAAACGAACTCGCCCTCTTCAACTGCTCTAATTAAAACAACAGGCTTGCCATTCTTTGTCACGGTAACATCTTCTTTCTTTTTTTTAATTTCGGCGACAATTGCTGTCGCATGTGCACGAAGCTCTGAAACGGTTATAAATCTCAAAGCGCTCACCTCGCTCCAATAAATTATTGGGATTCTCGATGGTAATTGATCAATATTCTCGTTGTCGAAACCGCCGGAATCATCTGCAGATAAAACCCTCAGGCCCGTCCTTTCAAATCGCTTCAATTGCTACTGATACCGATAACAACTTGGCACACCGAGGAGATGTTCTTATAACTATCGGGCTACTGGAGTTCAGCCTTTCTTGTCTAACATTTCTCTTATCTTGGTGAGGAGCTCATGGGGTGTAACTGGCTTTGTAACGAAATCCGCTTCATCGTCCAAAATATCTTTTCGCTGAATGATATCTGCCGTATAGCCGCTGGTAAAAAGAATTTTAACCTCAGGCCGTATCTTTTTTATTGCAAGACTGACTTCTTTGCCGCTTTTCTTAGGCATTACTACATCGAGCATAACGAGTTGTATCGTATCTTTATTCTCTATAAACTTATTTATGCCGTCCTCTCCATCTACTGCTTCTATGACTTTATAGCCAAATTCCTCAAGCACGGCTTTCGTAAGAGCTCTAACCTCTTTATTATCCTCTGTAACCAATATGGTCTCCTTACCACCCCTGGGTGTAATAACCTCTGCCGCTTTTGGCTCTTCTCCTTTTGATTTAACCAAAGGGAGGTAAATTTTGAATGTCGTGCCCATCCCCGGCTCGCTGTATTCCGTGATGTGGCCGTTGTGCTGCTTAATTATTCCATATACTATTGAAAGCCCAAGTCCTGTCCCCTTTCCAAACGCCTTGGTTGTAAAAAAAGGCTCAAATATCTTTTGTCTGGTTTGTTCATCCATGCCCACACCGGTATCGGTCACCGTTAACAGGACATACAGACCGGGTTTCTCCAGATTGTACGTTTTTGCATAGTTCGCATCCAAGTATTTGGTTTCTGTACTTATAGACAGTAGCCCTCCATTAGGCATGGCATCACGCGCATTGGTGCATAAGTTCATCAAGACCTGTTCTATTTGGCCAGGGTCTACCATTACCGCCACGTTCTTATCAACAAAGTGCGTCTTCAGTTCGACATCCTCACCGATAACTCTGTGCAGAAGTTTCTCCGTTTCCTTGATAAGCTCGTTAAGATCTATCTGCTTCGGGCTGATTACCTGTTTTCTGCTGAATGTAAGGAGCTGACGGGTCAGATCGGCTGACTTCTCTGCTATGCTCAGTATCTGTGTCGCGAATGACTTTAATGAGCTGTCATTCTCTACCCTAAAGCTCAAAAGGGTTGCGTAGCCGATTATTGCTGTTAGCATATTATTAAAATCATGCGCAATACCTCCTGCAAGTTGTCCCACTGCCTCCAATTTTTGTGCTTGATGGAGTTGTGCTTCGAGTTTGCTCTTTTCTTCTTGAACCTTTCTCTCATGTGTGAGATCGTGCATAGTCATCAATATACTTATAGGTTGTTCTTGTTTGTCGCGCACTATCTTAACGGTGATCTCAATCGGTCGTCTGGTTGGATTATCAGGATTATCTACCTCCATGATGATAAAAGCGTCACGTTTTTCCTCCTGTGCCTTGCATACGGAGCAGAGGACCTTCTCGCCGCCGGGATGAATGATCTCTGCAATATGGCCTCCTACAGAGGTTTCTGGAGTTTTCCCTGTCATCGTATAGAATGATTTATTGGCTCGCATTAAACGTCGATTGAGATCGAGCAGGTAGATAACATCCTGAGACGCATCCATTGCAGCCCTCCACTCTGTCGCAGCCTGCTCTACAGCTCTCTCAATTCGTTTACGTTCGGTAATGTCAGTGGCGACCCCGGTCGTCCCAATCAGTTCACTTCGCTCGTTTCTAACAGGATAGTACCAGATTTCAAAGACGAATCCGTCTACATTAGTCACTGTGCTGAACGCCTCACCCGCTAATGCCCTACGGACTCCCTCGAGCACCGAGGGCGCATTACGGTAGACCTCGAAGACCGACCGGCCTACAACCTCGTTTGGCTTGAGACCCAGCGCTGACAGTCCTCTGCCCTCAGAGAGCGTAAACACTCCCTTCCGATCCAGTGCGAAAAGCACCACCGGCGTATTTTCCACGACGGTGCGCAGACGCGACTCGCTTTCCCGTAGTTCCAGCTCAGCCCGTTTACGCTCCATGATTTCCTGCTGCAGCCGTTCATTGATTTTCTTTAGTTCGGCGGTGTGTTTTATAAAATAAATAACAATGGGCGTAACGATCAAGGGTATAAACAAAGCGTCAAGCGCGCCTATTATCAGTAAGTTCGGTGAAAGTTCTCCGTACCAGATGAAGCTCTGGATGGTATTTAAGAATGCCGTGAACAGTTCCGAGACCACAACAGAAAGCCAGATAAAATGCCAGGGATTGATTCTTTCCTGTTTAGCAAGAATAATTTCGGTCATGTTGGGCCTTTCCTTCCGCACGGCATAATTTTGATTAATACTATATACTCGAATTTAAGGAGATCGCTTATTGACTACATCCGAGGAGCGTTCGCTGCATATTAGCGCTATAATATTAGCCATTATTTTAGCTATTTAACAGCCACATGTCAAGTCTACAAATAGCCTATTGCAATACAAAATCGCCTGTCAACCTGATCAACATAGAACGTCTATCGTTGTTGCAGAAATGAACTTGATGGCAAGTGCATGTGCAACGATCGAATTTCGCCGTTATCCGGCTCGACATCCCTCTTGACAGCTCTATGTCGGTTCGATATTGGCCTTCTTGGCCGGTCGCATTAATCTTCTTTTCCGTCGTTCTTTCAATCTCCTCCATTGACAATGGTTTTAGAAAAGCTTAGACTGGCTTCTACTATTTTCGAATCCAACTCATTCCGTTACAGAATATATCAGTTTATTTTTTAAACCCCAGAGAACCATTTCGGGAAGGCATATTTGTATGAGTGTGAAAAAGATCGGCATCAGCTTTCTGCTGGTTGTCCTGCTTGTCCTATGCAGCTACTATTTTCTGGACGCAAGAACCGCCTTGTTCGTCAATAGAGTATGGTTGTCTCATGCTCGTCTGGCTATCTTTTCCGCTAATATTCCCGACTTCTTATTTTCCATGGTTTGTCTCATTACTGGCATTGCATGGACAGCATATTTCTACCTCACTCATAAAGGCATTTATAACATACATACGCGGTTCTTTCAGCTCGTCGCCATTACGATTCCTCTTGCATTCTTTCTGAAATCCATCCTGAAACATGCAGTCGGCAGAATTGACACAAGATTCTGGTTACGTCATCCCAATTTTAGAGAGTTCCACTGGTTTCACGGCGTGGGGAATTACACCAGTTTTCCTTCGGGTCACATGGCTGTCTTTATGGCTCTCGTTATCGCCCTATGGATGTTCTATCCTCGCTATCAATCCGCATATTTTGGGTTTTTATCGCTTCTGGCGCTGGCTCTTATTATTACCAATTATCATTTCATCAGTGACGTTATTGCCGGAGCTTATCTCGGATTCCTTGTTAATTATTTTACCCATCTTGGCTTAACATTTTTTTTACATAGAAGGCCGGGAACTGGTGAATATAATCAATAGACAAGAATTATATCTTGATATCCCTCGTCCCTAACAAATTAAACAACCACTTGACAATAACCCTAAAAAAGATAGAATATTTTTTAGGCTGACTGGCAGTCTTGGGGTCGCGAGTTCGATTCGCCTCAAATCCAGCTAGCAGTGAACAGGGTTGGCCAACAGGTCAGCCCTTTATTTTTTGCTTCAACATCACGAAGGAGTCCCACATGGACAACAACAATCTTATTGCTGCACTTGATCACTTCCAGAACCATACACCCGACCACATTGGCAAACTCAAAGATCTCGTCCGCGTCCCGAGCATAAGCTTTCCTGGGTTCGACCCTGCCTCGGTTAGACGAAGTGCAGAGGCTGTTGCCAAAATCCTCGCTGAAAGCGGTCTCAAGGATGTTTGCATCTTGGATACGGGAGCAGGTCATCCTTCCGTGTTCGGTCAGTGGACGGGTTATCCCGGGAAACCAACGATCCTCCTGTACGCACATCACGATGTCCAGCCTGTTGGGAGAGAAGAGCTTTGGACGACGCCGCCTTTCGAGCCGTCTGAACGGAAAGGCAGGCTCTATGGCCGTGGAGTATCCGACGACAAGGGAGGCGTGATGATGCATGCCGCTGCCATCAGGTCATACCTCGCATCCATCGGCAGTCTGCCAGTGAACGTTAAAGTATTGATTGAAGGTGAAGAAGAGGTGGGCTCGACGAACCTTGACAAACTGCTCCAGGGTCAGCGCGAGCTCTTTACGGCAGACGTGGTCCTTATTGCGGACAGCGAGAACTTCGACAGCGGCATTCCATCGCTAACGGCCTCGCTCCGCGGTATCGTGACCGTGAATATCGAGATACGGTCACTATCGTCGAGCGTACATTCAGGCACCTGGGGCGGACCGTTGCCTGACCCCGTGCTCGCCCTCGCAAAGATGCTTGCACGCCTCGTTGATGACCAGGGGAAACCCGCCATCCCGGGTCTTTTGGACAAGGTGCGACGACTCTCGTCGACAGAGAGAGCATTCCTTAATGCCCTGCCGTTCAAGGAAGCGCTCTATCGGAAACAGTCCAAAATCTTACCAGGGGTGCAGATTATCGGGGGCGAAGGCTCGGTCTACGAAAAAATGTGGCACCGTCCGTCCATCGCCGTGAACGCAATCGAAGCGAGCAGCCGCCGCCAGGCTGCCAATATCATCAACGATTCGGCCTGGGCTCGGGTCGGGATACGGATAGTACCGGACATGGACCCCACGGAGACACTGGATCTGCTGAAAGAACACTTGACACGCCATGCGCCATGGGGCGTCGAGGTGTTGATAGAACAAGAGTCGCCCTCACGCTGGTGGAGGACCGATACGAATGGCCCCGTATTTGAAGCAGCCCGCGCAGCTCTTGAGAAAGGATACGGCAAAGAACCGGCGGTCGTAGGCGCAGGCGGCTCCATTCCCTTTGTGCAGACCATAACGGAGGCGCTTGGCGGCATCCCTGCCTTGCTTTTTGGCATAGGAGACCCCTACACGGCGGCGCACTCAGAGAATGAGAGCCTTTTAATTTCTGATTGGGAAAAAGGATGCAGGAGCCTCATTTATCTGTTTGCTGCACTATCTGATTTGTAAAATTAATTTTCTCTTCGAAACATGGTTTAATTTGAGGAAAGCATTGACCGGAAGGAAGAAAGGGAATGTCAAAAAAAAAGGTTTTGATAATTTGCCAGACGGCCGCAGGCCAGATGTACCTTGGAGTTCTCCTCAACCGCATCTCGTACTCACCCCTTCTCGCAAGAACCGTGGAGGACGGGCTTCTCCTTGCGCAGACGATCCCCTTCTCCTTGATCCTCTTTGATGGCGATACCTCTGGTCTTGACCCGCGTGCTGCGATCACCCGTTTAATAAATGCGCCTTCGGTCAAAGACGTGCCGCTGATCGTTCTCATGACCAGTGAAAACCCGTTAATGGGCGAGTCGCTGCACTCCTACGGCTGCTCCGTGGTCCTCACCAAGCCACTGGACCTCGCTGAGGTATACAGGGTACTCGCACGGCTGAGCGAACAGCCGAGAACCGCTCCCCGTGTCTCTGTCAAGATGCGCGTGGGAATTGATGAAGGCACGCCAGAAAAGGTTCTTACCAGTGTCAACCTCTCGGAAGGCGGTTTGTATCTTCGGACCTTGTCACCGCTTCGGGGAGGCACCATCCTCCATATCAACTTCACGCTTCCCCACGATACGGTACCGATTGAGGTCACTGCAGAAGTCGTGCACAGTTTGCAGCTCGGCACCCAACTAGAGGCAGAGCCAGGCATGGGTCTCCGTTTTGTGGGTATTCCTGAAGATGTCCTGCTGAGGATAAGGAACTTCGTTCAATGGGAGATGATAGGTGACCTGGAGTGGAAAGCGGATATCTGACTACTCCGTGACAACCTAGAAGAGGGTTCGTCCCAATCGGACGAACCCTCTTCTTTTTTGGGATCTCCTTTTAAAGGGAGAGGACCTTTTCATTTATCTGTACAGAAGCCTTGTTTTGAAGGCCCTTGACAAACGCATTGAGTGCATCTCTCCGCTTTTCGGCGAGATATGTTTGTCTGAAGACCGCTTTGTTATTCGCAAAATCCCCAGGCTTGGCCTTGGGGTTTTTTGATGCGTATGCAGCGGAAAGTTCGGCATCAGTAACCGAAACCCCATCCTCGACTAGCTGCTCCAATTTCTGCCTGAGCATGTATTCACGCTGACTGGCTTCAAATACTGCCGGGGTCTCGTTGATACGGTCGAGATAAAAATCATAGCTCCTTTTATCGAACTTGCCGTCTCTGTTAAAGGCAGGAATCTGCATGATATGTGCCTGCAGTTCGTCATCCGTAACCCTCAGTCCCACGCGTTGTGCTTCCTCAATAAGTAGTCTGTGGTCGATTAGCTCACGGAGAGCTTGCGATTTGATCGACTTTGCAAAGTTCTCGTCGAACTTTTCCTTCAGGACCTGTCGGTAACTGTCATACATGTTCCTATACACCCGGTTCAGCTCGTCCGATGTGATCACATATCCGTCAACCTTTGCTACCGTCTTGCCACTCGTAGCGGATGGATATATCCCGAAGAAAAGAAATGTAACCGTGACAAGACCGACTATGACCCACATCATCCATGACATATGTTTCCGCATTGATTCAAGCATCTCAAATCCCCCTGCTAATATTTAAAATATAAGAAACGTGTCACCCTGTGATTTTTATTCACTCAGTTTTTTCTTCAGTAGCTGGTTGACGAGATCAGGATTCGCCTTTCCTTTGCTCGCCTTCATCACTTGGCCAACGAAAAAGCCGAATAGCTTTTCTTTCCCAGCCTTGTAATCAGCAGTCTGGCCGGGATTGGCCTTGATCACCTCTTCGATGATCTTTTCGATGGCGCCCGTGTCCGAGACCTGCACGAGGCCCTCTTCCCTGACGACTGTTTTGGCATCCCTGCCAGTCTTGTACATTACCTCGAACACCGTCTTGGCGATTTTGGTGCTAATCACGCCGTCGCTGATCATCTTGATCATCTCCGCGAGCCGGTCAGGCTTGATGGGGCAGTCCTCGATATCCTTGCCTTCGATGTTCAGTAAGCGCATGAGCTCGCCCATCATCCAGTTTGATATCACTTTCGGCTGCCCCGAAAGCCTTGCCGCATCCTCATAATACGATGCCATTGACCGGCTTTGGGTGAGCATGTCGGCGTCGTATTCCGGAAGACCGTAATCCTTCACGAACCGCTCGCGCTTGACATCGGGAAGCTCGGGAATTGTTTTGCCGATACTCTCTATGGTTTCCTTTGACACGATGACAGGCACGAGATCGGGCTCCGGGAAATACCGGTAGTCGTGCGCCTCTTCCTTGCTCCGCATGGAGAAGGTAACGCCTTTTGTCGAGTCGTAAAGCCTCGTCTCTTGAACAACTTTGCCTCCCCCGTCAAGAATCTGTGCCTGACGCCTGATCTCGTACTCAAGCGCCTTCTGCACGAACTTAAACGAGTTCACGTTCTTGATCTCGGACCTCGTACCGAATTCCTTGGCACCCACCGGCCGGATCGAGACGTTGGCATCGCACCGGAAGTTGCCTTTTTCCATATCCGCATCAGACACTTCGATATAGCGCAAAATGGAGCGGAGCTTCTTGAGATATTCCGATGCCTCCTCTGGCGTTCGGATGTCCGGCTCGGACACGACCTCCATGAGCGGCGTGCCGGCGCGGTTCAGGTCCACAAGGCTCGCTCCACCCTCGGCATCGTGCAGGTTCTTGCCCGCGTCCTCTTCTAGGTGGATACGAGTAAGGCCGATACGCTTGACTTTTCCTTCAACCACAATCTCAACGTAGCCATGTTCACAAATCGGTAATTCGTACTGCGATATCTGGTAGCCCTTGGGGAGATCGGGATAGAAATAGTTCTTCCGTGCAAACCGGCTGTACGAACTTATTGTACAGTGCGTCGCTAGTCCCGTCTTTACAGTGTACTCTACTGCCTTCTTGTTCAGTACGGGCAGCACGCCGGGCATACCGATACAGACGGGGCAGGTCAGAGTGTTCGCTTCTTCACCAAATTTCGTTTCACATCCGCAGAATATCTTTGTATTGGTCTGGAGCTGGGCATGCACTTCCAAACCGATGACTGCTTCGTATTTCATTCGCTACCTCACTGTGTCGATTCCTTTACCCGGGCCTCTCGTACCCTGTCAGTGAACTCACAACTTCGCCTTTTTTTTATGCCACTCCGTCGCCTGCTCGTAGGCAAAGGCAGCATGCAGAATTGATTCTTCATCAAAATGCTTGCCAAACAATTGAAGTCCGATCGGAAGATTATGCTTCGTGAACCCGCAGGGTATTGAGATCCCCGGTATGCCAGCAAGGTTCACGCTAATCGTAAATATGTCCGAAAGATACATCTGGAGCGGATCGGCCGACTTTTCCCCGATCTTAAAAGCAGCTGTAGGGGCCGTTGGAGTGGCAATGACGTCCACGGACTTGAAAGCATCGTCGAAGTCGCGCTTAATCAGCGTTCGTACCTGCTGCCCCTTCTTGTAATATGCCTCATAGTATCCCGCCGATAGCGCATATGTTCCGAGCATGATCCTGCGCTTTACCTCGGGCCCAAATCCCTGACTTCGCGTTTTCAGATACATGTCCAGAAGGTCCTTTGCGCCCTGAGCGCGAAAACCGTACTTCACCCCGTCATAGCGCGCGAGATTGGAGCTGGCTTCGGATGTAGCGAGAATGTAATACGTTGCTACGGCGTAGCCCGTATGCGGAAGTGAAACATCCACCACTTTTGCTCCGAGTCCCTCAAACAGCTTTACTGAATCCTTGACCGCCTTCTCCACCTCGGGATCCATACCTTCGATATAATACTCCTTAGGCATCCCTATCTTCATGCCTTTCACGTCTCTATTGAGAGACCGGGTAAAATCGGGAGCCGGAATATTCGCCGACGTGGAGTCCTTGGGATCATGGCCTGCAATAATATTCATGAGAAGCGCCGTGTCCGTGACGTCCTTGGTTATCGGTCCAATCTGGTCGAGCGACGACGCGAAGGCAACAAGGCCGTAACGCGAGACCCTTCCGTAGGTGGGTTTGAGTCCCACAACCCCGCAGCAGGCCGCCGGCTGCCTGATGGAACCTCCTGTATCAGAGCCGAGCGATCCGATGCACTCATCAGCTGCGACTGCGGCAGCGCAACCTCCGCTAGATCCTCCCGGAATACGGTCAAGGTCCCAGGGATTTTTTGTAACGAAAAATCCCGAGTTCTCTGTTGACGACCCCATGGCGAACTCATCCATATTTGGCTTGCCACAAAGGACGAAGCCCGCTCGTTTTAGCTTCCCGACCACGGTCGCGTCATAGGGAGGCACAAAATTTCCGAGTATCTTCGATGCGCAGGTGGTCTTTATGCCATCGATGCACATATTATCCTTGACCGCGATCGGTATGCCGAGAAGCGGCGATGAGGTATCGCCTGCCTTTATCCGCTCATCCGCGTCCTGTGCCTGTGCACGAGCAGTGTCCTCTGTCACCGTGATATAGGCCATGACCTTTTCGTCAACAGCCTTGATCCTGTTGAGGACCGATTCGGTAACGGCCAGGGCCGTTGTCTCGCCCTTTATCAGCATGTCATGCAGTTCGTGAATTGTACGCTGATACAACTCCATTATTTCACCCTCACCCTGTTGTTTTCGTCGACAAGAACTATCTTCGGCTTGAATGTCTTGAGCTCATTTTCATTAAAGTACTCGTAGCAGAAGACAATGATCTTGTCACCCTTGACACCCCGCCGAGCGGTAGGCCCATTTAATATCATCTCGCCTGATCCGCGTTTGCCCGGGATCACGTAGGTTTCGAATCGCTCTCCGTTGTTCAAATTCGAAACATGAACCTGCTCATAGGAGAGAATGCCCGCCTGCTCAAGGAGCGCAGGATCAACGGTCAGGCTTCCCTCGTATTCGAGGTTCGCATCCGTTACGGTCGCGCGGTGTATTTTGGAACGAAGCATTAATCTAAACATTCTGATTCCCTTCTCAATTCAGACAGGACAGAGTGTTCACGTTTTTGACGCGCCGCGCATCCCCTAAATCCCGTCAACGATATTTACTCAATTATCTTCGGCACCTTGTAATGCCCTGATACCTTGTCCGGTCCGTTGGCAAGTGCCCGGTCCTGCGGCAAACTCATCTTAGGCACGTCGTCACGCATGACATTGTTTATGTCCAGCACATGTGATGTTGGCTCTACACCCTTGGTATCGAGCTCGTTCAATTGTTCGACGTAGGTGAGGATGTTTGAGAGCTGATCGGTGAGTGTTTCCTTTTCCTGCTCCGAGAGTTCAAGCCTGGCGAGCCTGGCAACATGTTCAACTTCCTGTTTCGTTATTTTCATCTATTGCTCCTGATGAGAATTTCACCACGGAGATCGCAGTGAAGCCGAGCTTAAATCTTGAATTCTGAATTTTGAGCCCTGTTATTCACTGCATCCTCAGCGTGCTCTGCGTTCAACGGCATTTAAATAACTTCCAAGTTCGCGTACTTTACTGCGAGGGTCTTTACTCCGTATCCCGGGAAACTGACGCTGATCTTGAGGTCGTCACCCGCCCCTTCCGAGCGTTGCACCGTACCGAGCCCGAATTTAGCATGCCGCACCACCGCACCTTTATAGTAGCAGTCGCCAGCATCAGATTTCGACTTCTGTTCAGCTACGCTGTCCGATTCCATCATTCTTTTCCCGGAGCTGAACAGACCCGTGTTCCATCGCGAATGGTCTCGGACAGGGGAGAACTCGGCGGCGTGTCCACCTGTCTTTTCCAGAGCCTCACCAGGGATTTCCTGCACAAAACGCGAAACGAGGTTTGCCTGAGGGTATCCGTAAAGCCTGCGCTCGGCCGCGTGAGTCAGGATGAGTCGCTCCTTGGCCCGCGTTATCCCCACATAGCAAAGTCGACGCTCTTCTTCAAGTTCTTCCTCGCTCTCTGCCGAACGGGAATGTGGGAAAAGCCCTTCTTCCATACCAGCCATAAACACCACGGAGAATTCAAGTCCTTTGGCGTTGTGAAGCGTCATCAGGGTTACCGTGTCAGTGCTGCCGCGCCTGCCCTCAGCTGCAACCTGCTGCTCCGAATCCGTGATGAGCGCCACCTGATCCAGAAATGCCTCAAGCGATGCATCGCGGTTCTGCTCCTGAAAGTCCTCGGTTGCGGTCATCAGCTCATTCAGGTTCTCTATCCTGATACGCGACTCCACGTTCTTGTCCTGCTCGAGCGCTGCACCGTACCCTGACTCATGGATTACCCGGCGAACGAGGTCCGTGATGCTCGAAGCACCGAGATCGATCCTCATTCGTTCCATCATGCCCGTGAATTCCCGAAGCTTCTTCTTCGCTGATGCTGTTATGTCGGCATGGTCCGGATCCACCACCGCCTGATAGAGACTGACACCTGCCCGGGATGCGGCCGTCTCCAGTTTCTCGATCGTTGTATCGCCGATGCCACGCGCCGGCACATTGATGATCCTGCGAAGGCTCACGATGTCCGAAGGATTCTGCAGCACCCGGAGATACGCAATGATATCCTTAATCTCCTTACGGTCATAGAACCGCAGGCCGCCAAAGATCCGGTAGGGGATGCCTCGGTTTCTGAGGGCATCCTCAAGCGCACGGGATTGGGCGTTCGTCCGATAGAGCACGGCGAGTTCCCGAAGGCTCCTGCCCTGATCCACTTCTTGCTGAATACTCCGACAGATGAAGCGCGCTTCATCCTTCTCGTCCATTGCCTTGTAGCACAGGATCTTGTCGCCGCCGCGTTTCTGGGTCCAGAGCTCTTTGGGTTTTCTTCCAAGATTCCGGGCCACCACTGCGCCAGCTGCTCCCAGGATGTTCTCGGTCGAGCGGTAGTTCTGCTCCAGCTTGATGACCTTGGCCTCGGGGTAGTCTTTTTCGAAGTTCAGAATATTTGAAATATCGGCACCGCGGAACTTGTAGATGCTCTGGTCGTCGTCTCCCACGACGCACAAGTTCTTCCGCTGCATGGTGAGCAGCCGCACGAGACGGTACTGGGCACGGTTCGTGTCCTGATACTCGTCGATCAGGATGTGGTGAAACAACGACTGGTAATACCCAAGCACATCCCGGTGACGCTCAAAGAGCCGCACCGTGAGCATGAGCAGATCATCGAAATCGAGGCCGCCTGATTCTCTGAGCTTTTCCTCGTAAACGGAATAAACGCGCGAGACGGCCTCATCGAACCCGAACTGGGCGCTCGTTTTCGCGAACTGTTCCGCATCGGTCAAATTGTTCTTGAGCGCGCTGATCCGTGCGGCGATCGCCCGCGGCTGGTACCGTTCGGCATCTATCCGTAGATCGGCCACGCAGGCCTTGATGAGGGAAGAGCGGTCGGTCTCGTCGTAGATCACGAACTGCCGTTTGTACCCGAGCCGGTCAATATGCTGCCGCAGGATTCGGACGCAGGCGGAATGGAACGTGCTGATCCAGAGCCCCCCATATCCCACACCCCGTCCGAGCGGCATGTCAATCATCCGTTCGAGCCGCTCCCGCATCTCGTTCGCAGCTTTGTTGGTGAACGTGACCGCCAGGATATTGCCAGGGTCTACGTCCCGACCGAGGATCAGGTGCGCAATCCTGCAGGTGATCACCCGGGTCTTGCCGCTGCCTGCCCCTGCAAGGATCAGGAGCGGTCCATCGCCGTGCAACACGGCCTCACGCTGGGGCGGATTCAAACTGTCCAGATAATTCATAGAACCTTTTAAGCGGCAAATTTACACAGATTGACACAAATGAAAAGAATCGGGAAGAACAAGACATCAAAACCTATGAAAGCGTGATCAAATCTTTTCCAATTTCGTTATTTTTATGATGTATGAGAATTCGTGTCAATTCTTGGCTACATTGCACCCCACGTGTGGCAGAATCATTCGACAGTGACACTCTTCGCCAGGTTCCTCGGCTGGTCCACGTCGGCCCCTCGGAGCACCGCAATATGGTAGGCGAGCAGCTGGAGCGGTATGGACATGAGGATTGGCGTGAGGAGCTGATTGGTCGCGGGCACGGGGATCGTGTGATCAACACGTTTGGCGATCTCCCTATCGCCTTCGGTAGCCAACGCGATCACGATCCCGCCCCTCGCCTTAACTTCCTCAATATTTGAAAGGATCTTTTCGTACACACTGTTCTTTCCGGCCAGGACTACCACCGGCATGTTCTCGTCGATGAGCGCTATCGGCCCATGCTTCATCTCGCCCGCCGGGTATCCTTCGGCATGAATATAGGATATTTCCTTCAATTTGAGCGCCCCTTCGAGTGCCACGGGGAAATTCGGTCCCCTGCCGAGGTACAGGAAATCGCTCGCCTTAAAATACCGCTTTGCGATCTGTTCGATGGCATCATTTTCTTCTAGGCAATGTTCCACCAGCGACGGTATGTGCACGAGGTCGGCCAGCCGCTTCTTCACATCATCAGGAGAAAGCGTTCCTCGCAGCGATCCGAAAAAAAGCCCAAAAAGGTAGAGCGCCGTCAGCTGGGCCGTAAAGGCCTTGGTAGAGGCCACGCCGATCTCAGGCCCGGCATGGGTATAGACAACCCCGTCGGCTTCCCGGCTGGCGGTAGAGCCCACAACATTACAGATGGCGATGACCACTGCACCCCGCTTCTTTGCCTCGCGCATGGCAGCGAGCGTATCTGCTGTTTCCCCGGACTGGGTGATGGCAATGAATAGGTCGTCCTTGCCCACGAGCGGGCTGCGGTAGCGGAACTCCGATGCGATGTCCACCTCGGTCGTGATAGTGGCGAGCTCCTCGAACATGTACTTGCCTACGAGCCCCGCGTGCCAGGACGTGCCGCAGGCGACGATGTATATCTTTTTTACTCCAGGGAGCTGCTCCCGCACGGGACCGATCTCCTCTAGGTGAATGGCTCCGGTCTCCTGCGAGATCCTCCCTCGTAGTGTGTCCATAATGGCTCGTGGCTGCTCGAATATCTCTTTGAGCATAAAGTGACGGTAGCCGCCCTTTTCTGCCATCACCGGATTCCAAAGCACCCGCGTAATGTCGCGGATAAGTTCTTTGCCCTTGAAGTCGGTAACCTTCACTCCCTCGTCAGAGAGCACGACCATCTCATCGTCGTTCAGGAACAAAACGTCGCGTGTGCGGTGGAGGACGGCTGGAATGTCGGAAGCGATGAAAAACTCGCCCTGGCCCAGACCGACGACGAGGGGGCTCCCCTTGCGCGCACCGACAACCACATCGGGGTTGCGTTCGTCGATCACTGCGATGGCATAGGCGCCTTGTAGCCTGGCAGTCGCTTCGCGCACCGCTTGGTCGAGGGGGCCCCCCTTCTGAGCGATACTGTCGATCAGGTGGGCTATCACCTCGGTGTCCGTCTCGGACTGAAACGTGCGGCCCTGCTCAGAGAGTTCCTTCTTGAGCGCGGTATAGTTCTCGATGATGCCGTTATGCACCACCACGACGCTGCCGGCACGGTGCGGATGTGCATTCTCTTCCGACGGTCTGCCGTGTGTCGCCCACCGTACATGGCCGACGCCTATCCTGCCGGTGAGCGTTTCTCCCCGCAACAGGGCCTCGAGGTTCTGAAGTTTGCCCACGGCTCTCCTCACCTCGAACTTTCCGTTCTGGAGCACGGCCACGCCCGATGAATCATATCCCCGGTATTCGAGTTTTTTGAGCCCTTCGATCAGGATCGGGACCGCCGGGTCTTTACCGATGTATCCGATAATGCCACACATGAATCGTCATGCTCCACTATTCGCAAATATTTTAAATCGCAAATCACAAATTCTAAATAATATCCAAATTCGACATCACAATTTCCAAACCGTTTGATATTATCTCTTACTGCCTGAAACTTATTTGAGATATGGTGCTTGTTATTTTGAATGTTTGTCTTTCTCTTGTTTTCGTTTCCTTCTGCGGCTTGCGAAGCCTTCTCGTATCTCCTGGTCAGTGCGGCTGATAGCAAGGGCATCCGCAGGAACATTCCTGGTAATCGTAGCGCCCGCCGCGATGAGCGCCCCATGCCCTATCGTTACCGGGGCCACAAGCTGTGCATCGCTGCCCACGAATACACCGTCCTCGATCACGGTCGGATATTTTGCGAACCCGTCATAGTTGCAGGTAATAACGCCGGCTCCGATATTCACATCTTTGCCGATGGTCGCGTCACCGATGTAGGCAAGATGGTTTGCCTTGCTCCCCTCGCCAATCATTGACTTCTTTACTTCAACGAAATTCCCTATTTTGGCCTTTTCCCCGATGACCGAACCCGGCCGCAAGTGAGCGAACGGGCCCACCGAAGCGCCGGAGGCGATATCACTCTCCTCGATCACGCAACAGTCCATCACTGTCACATTTTTTCCTATTGCGCTGTTCACGATCCGCGTGCCTGGATATACGGTACAGGCCTCGCCGATTGTTGTCTTCCCCTCAAGCCGTATATTCTGGTACAGGACGGTGTCTCGGCCGAGGGAGACCTCGCTTCCGATAAAAACAGAACCCGGATCGAACATGGTTACGCCTGCAAGCATCCATTTCCGGTTTGTCCGGGAACTGATGATCTTTTCCGCGCGGCTCAGGTCGTATCTCGAATTCACGCCCATGACCTCATCAGGATCACCGCATGGAAGGGCGGAGACCATAAGCCGTTTCTTCCTCGCAAGCCCTATGGTATCGGGGAGATAGTACTCTCCCTGGGCGTTGTTCTTTCCGAGCCCTTCCAGGGACGAGAGCAGGAACTTCTTCTCGAAGCAGTAGATGCCGGCGTTTACCTCCCTGATCTTTCTCTGCGCCACCGTGGCGTCCTTCTCCTCGACCACGCGCATGATACCGGATTTTCCACGCACTACCCTGCCGTAGCCGAAGGGGTTCTCCACAGTTGCGGTTATGAGCGTAACCGCGGCGCGAGACTTCGCATGAAGTTCGATGAGGGCTGTGATCGTCCCACTCGTGAGGAGCGGGGTGTCGGCGCACAGGATCATGACCGGCCCGGTGGCAGCCGCGATCGCTTCTTTAGCCTGGCTGACGGCATGGCCGGTGCCAAGCTGTTCAGCCTGCAGCACGAACTCCGCATTGTACTCCTCGCACGCCTTCCTCACCCGGTCGGCCTGGTGGCCGAGAACAAGAACGATTTTTTCGGGATCGACTTCTGCGGCCGTACCCAGGATGTGCTGGATCATCGGGCGGCCTGCGAGCGGGTGGAGCGCCTTAGCAAGGTCGGACTTCATACGCGTTCCAAGACCGGCCGCTAGAATAACGACGGTCGGCTTCATGAGCGGCCCTCCACTGCGTGCTGCGCGGTAAGCTTCAGGACATTTAACTCGCCCAGGGGTACGAGCCCGATGGAGATGATGAATTTCATCCCTTGGTCCACGGTCATGTTGAGCTGCTTGACCTCGGCTTCAGGAAGGATAAGGAGGAAACCCGCGGTGGGGTTCGGTGTTGTCGGAACAAAAACGGTGATGAACCTTCCGGAAAGCCCCAGGGCCTCGCCCTTTATTTCGCCGGTCATGAACCCCATGCTGTAGCATCCTTTCCGCGGGTACTCCACGAGTGCCACACCGCGAAAGCTGTGCTTGACCGAAAAGGTCTCCATGATCTGCTTGACCGTCGTGTACACCCCGCGCACGAGCGGTACCTTCTGCATCAAACGATCGCTATATCTGACGAGACGAGTACCGAAGTAATTGGCGGAAAGCACACCAACGAGCAGCACGAAAACAATGAGGGTGATGATTCCCAGGCCGGGGAATTTAAGCCCTAGGAAATGCCTCGGCAGGTCGCCCAGCATACCGTCAATCACGCTGAGCAGGCCGGACAGGACATAGTAGGTCGCCCAGATGGGAATGATCACGAGCAGGCCCGTGATAAAATATTTTTTAAAGAAATCCTTGATTTTTTTCACAGTGTTCATATTACTGATTTTACTGGTATGTTGCAAGCTTTTTTTAGCGGTGAGAGTAGTAAGATCACCGGATATGCGGCGCTCACCAGGAGTTGTACGGCGTGCAGTCTGCAGCAGCAAGGGAGCTGGCGCTGTGGACATTGAAAACCGAGACCTATTCGTTCTCGGGGCCAAGGTGATTCAATCCGGGGAGCCGGTGAAAGGGTCTTTTGGTGATATCGCGCAGACAGCGTTTCGTTTGTTCCTGAAAGTTGATCGGGTCAGCGAGTTGATCAGATACCTGTTGTTGACCTAATAATACTGATCAATAGCCTCTCGCTTCTGGAACAGATCCGCCTTGCAATGACTTAGAACAACACCCCGATGCCTAGGAATACTTGAATAAGATAGAGACAAAGGATGGTGATGCCGAGAACGAAGTGCGGGGTGCGGTACGGTGAATCGGGACCTTTGATCTTCCGCGAAATAAGGACGGTAGAAAGAAGGCAAATAACAATAGCACATCCTACCAGAAAATGTGCAGGGTATTCGAGGATATTCCCGGTGTGGAGCAGAATAAGGGTGAGTCCGATCAGGAAACCGAACCCACCCATTATGGCCAGAACCGGCCCTGTTTTGCGATGCCGTTTGATCGCCTTAAAAGGAAGAAGTGCTTTTGACTTCCGCGCGCGCCTGATCGTGACCCCGAGCCAGCCGTGATAGAAAAACAGCAGCATCACGAGGAAATTATAGCTGCCGTGCACCAGCCGGAGCGAGGAAAGAAGCTGTCTGTCTATCAGAGGGTACTGCATATGTCAAAATTACCTTTCATCGCTCGGCCGTCATCCGCACGTTCGCAATTACCTTACTCCACGACCTCGATCACACCCTCCATCCCCTTCTCTCTGTGGCTCTTGCCAAAGGGCGACTTCTTATCACAGTAAAAAGGATACTTGCCGACCTTGGTGGGAGTAAACCGGACCACTTTCGGGTCTTTACTCAGACTCTCCTTGAAATCGATCCCAGCTTCCGGTGCTTTTACGACGATAGAATGGGGAACAAGCCAGGACGAATCCTCTGCTGCCTTAACCTTGAGCTCGACTGGCAGGTTTACCTTGACCACTATATAGTTCGGATCAAAGTAATACTCACCGCCAGAAATCGCCACACGCTGCACTCCATCCGCGTCAACGGTCGCGACTACCTGTTTCTCCTTCATCGAAGAGTGCTCATTCCCCTCCTGTTTTGCCTCCTGACCATATGCGAGGTAAAAAGGGAAGAGCAATGAAAAAACGACCACAAAACACTTTACGTTTTTCATGTTCCCTCCTCATAAGGTCATGCCTTGATTCATTTGTTCTTTAATTTTATTATAGCATTGAATATTCACTATTTTCTATCCATTCGCACGATACGATGCGGCGCGTACCCTACCGTCTTTCACGTCCCCGTTAAAACATCAAGTTCTGTTCAGCACACGGGATATTTGCCCCGGCTCAAATCCCTGCAGAACAGTTTCAAAGAGGAGAACTCCCGCTCGAAAATATCCTCCGCCGCCCTGGTGATCTCGCGGACCTTCCTCCTCCCTTCAAGCAGGACCTGGGCATTGGCTATCTGCGGCCTGTCAATAGGCATTCCGATTCTGCTCAGGAGCAGAACGTACGCTTCGCGGACCCCGTCGATATGTTCGTAGAGCTCCCGTGCAATCTTGTGTGCAAGCACACTGTAGATCTTACCTACATGGCTCACCGGGTTCTTGCCCGCCGCTGCTTCGGTGCCCATAGGCCTGTTCATAGAGATCAGCCCGTTCACCCTGTTTCCGCGCCCCACCTGACCCGAGTCCGCATCCTCGGCAGATGTCCCCAGAAGGCTCAAGTACACGCCTCCAAGCCCCCGCCCTTGTTCGTCAAGGGTATTGAAGTGAATCCTGATTTCCGAAAATCCTGAGAACTTTGTCACGAATTTTTGCATTTCACCGTGCAGTTTTTCTTTTTTTTCGAAATAATCGCGCTCGGACCGAACAGCGCTGCAGATAAGGGGCATGGCGACCGTCAGATCGAGGTTCTTCCCGGTCCTCAGCCCCATGACCTTGATGTCCTCGCCGCTCTCCGGGTTTCGGCGTTTGAAGGGCTTCGAATTGAGATGCCTTTCCAGCTCCAGGACGACGGTCTCGCACTGGCTCAACGGATAGTAGCCCACGGCGGCGGATGTATCATTTGCTACGCGCATCGAGCCGGGACGGGAAAATATATCGGTGAGCTCTGCAGAGCCTGGCGCGAGCACGAAGCGGTACTTCACGTGTTTTTCCGGATCTACGAATCTCAAATTCTCTCTGAGCCAGGCTTGTGCGGTTTCTATCGCGATATCCGCCACGGGTATCGACTTCCCGGCGGCTTTGAACGTCGCCCGGTCGCCGATCGTGAGCTCCATGGGTTTAAGGATTTTCCCGCCCCCAAACCACTTGTCCACTTTCCCCGCAGCGAGCAGCCCTTTGTCGATATTATGGTGAAGGACGCTGCCGAACTCCCTCATATATTCCTTCGAGAGCTCGATGGATATCGCCTCCATGATGGAATCGCACATATAATCAGGGTGGCCGGTGCCCTTCCGCTCCACGATCTCCACACGGTGTTCCGCGACCGGCTTTCCTTGATAGGGCTCGATGACAATCATGATACTAAGTTTACCATATCCAAATGATAACTTCCGTCCGGGAGCACACAGAGGCTTTGACAAAATCAATAAAATGAGTAATAATTACGAAATTAGCATTATGGCTTTCTAATAGTTGTATAACTATAAGGCAAGGGGTCATTTGAGGAGCCCATTCAATATGAATACAAAAAAGATATTAATAGTGGATGATGAGCCCGATCTGGTAGAGCTTGTCTCTTACAATCTTAAGAAAGAAGGCTTTAAAGTTTCCACTGCCCCTGATGGCGAGGACGCACTCGAAAAGGTCCGGAAAAGTGTATATGACCTCATCATCCTCGATCTCATGCTCCCAGGCATCCAGGGCGTGGAGCTCTGCCGCATGCTAAGAAGCAATCCAAAGACGGAGGCCATGCCGATCATCATGCTGACCGCCAGGGGAGAAGTATCAGACAAGATACGCGGCCTCGAGACCGGTGCCGATGACTACATGACTAAACCCTTTAGCCCGAAGGAACTCCTTGCACGGGTGAAAGCTATTCTTCGGCGATCAGGAGAAGGACCCGCCAAGGATAAGGCCATCCACATCGGCGATCTGCGCATCAACACGGAAACCTACACCGTTACAAAAGGAGATACACCCCTGCGCCTCAGCGCGACCGAGTTCAAATTACTCCTGTTTCTCGCCGAGAGAAAAGGTAGGGTATTCAGCCGCGAACAGCTCCTCGACGCCGTATGGAAGGACGAGTCCTTCGTCGAGCCGAGGACCGTTGATGTGCATATACGGCGGTTGAGGACCCAGATCGAAGATGACCCCTCCGACCCTGCATATATCAAGACCCGAAGAGGTGTAGGCTACTATGTCGAATAATAATATTAAGACCAGGGGGATCTTCCGGCGGATTTTCATCCTCTATGCAATCATCATGGTCTTGGCGGTGCTGGTTACCGAACTCTATATCACCGATACGGTCCGTGAAAACCACATCAAGAACCTTGGGGACAATCTCGCCGTCGAGGTGGCCCTGATCGAGGATGACATTTCATTCAGAACATCATCTCCGCTCGATGTCCTTTGCCGGCAGCTTAAACAAAAAATGGGCTCCCGGGTAACAATCATAGCGCTGGACGGGAAAGTGCTCGGGGATTCAGACACCGACTCAACCCACATGGACAACCATGCTCACCGGCAGGAGATCCAGCAGGCATCCCTGAGCGGTACCGGGATGGCCATTCGGTTCAGCGATACGCTTAAATATAACCTTCTCTATGTAGCTAAAAAGATCATGAAGGGATCACAGCCGGAAGGCTTTATCCGTCTCAGCGTGCCTCTCCAAGAAATCGACCGATCGATCAATGTTCTCAGGATCAAGATCCTGTCTATTGTCCTTTCAATCTTACTTGCAACCGGCATGTTCTACCTTTGGCAAATAGAGCGTATTAGAAGGCTGACGGCGCAGATACGGGATTTTTCCCGTGCCATCGCACGCGGGGAACTTGGCAGCAAGCTTTTCTTCGACCGGGCCGGAGAGTTCAACGAGATTGCCGAGAGCCTGAACACAATGTCCGTGGAATTGAAGAACAGCATCATCTGCCATGAGGTAGAACAACATCGGTTGAATGTAATCCTGCGAAGCATTCCGGATGCCCTCTTCATCGTCGACGCGCACGGTGTCATTCTGCTGTCAAGCCTTGCTGCAAGAAAGCTGTTTGGAGAGATCGCAATTCAGGGAAGGTCGTTCATCGAAGTCATGCGCAACAGCGAAATCCTGTCACTTATGGAAAATGTGCAAAAACAGCAGGCTGCGGGGATAGCCGAAATAAGGATCGATTCTCCGTTGGAGCAACACTTTGTTGTCCAGGTTTCCCCGCTCTTTTATGATGAACGCGAGCCCTCAGGATTTATCGCAGTCTTCCACGACATCACGCAGCTTAAAAAGCTCGAACAGACAAGAACAGATTTCGTTGCCAACATCTCTCATGAGATAAAGACACCTATCACCGCCATTCAGGGGTTTGCCGATACCCTGCTGGAAGGCGCGCTCGATGACCGGGAGCATGCCGTCAAATTCCTGCAGACCATCAAGGCGAATAGCGAGCGTATCAACGGTCTCGTTGATGATCTTATGACCATCTCGAAGATTGAACTGGGGGTCATTAGGGTGGAGAAAGCAAGCGTCGACATGCAGGAGGTTGCCGACCATATCCTTACCATGCTGCAGGACAAGGCTGCTGAAAAGAACCTCACGATCAAAGCACAAATCCTCCCCGAACCGAAGACTATTGATGCGGACAGGGACCGGCTTATCCAGATCCTCACCAACCTCGTGGACAATGCGATCAAGTTCACCGAAACAGGCCGGGTGACATTCGGCGACGCGCAGGAGAACGGCAAAGTTTATCTTTTCGTGGAAGATACGGGCATCGGGATACCGCAAAAGCATCTCCCGAGGCTTGGAGAGCGGTTCTACCGTGTCGATCCGGGTCGCTCGCGGAGCATGGGCGGCACCGGGCTCGGCCTCGCAATCGTCAAGCATCTGGTGAAAGCGCACGGCTGGGATATGCGGTTCGAAAGCACACCGGGGAAAGGGACGAAGGTGAGGATTTATGTGCCATGACGGTGCATTTTGTCGGGCTTCTATTATGGTTTCAAGGAGGGGGACGTCCCTTGCCGGTAATTGAGCATGAAGGGCTGGCCATAACCATCGACGAAGACGGGTTTCTTTCCAGGCTTGAAGACTGGTCGGAAGCGGTCGCGCGCGTGCTTGCTGCACGGGAGGGAATCGGAGAGTTGACGGACGACAGGCTCGATATCCTAAAGTTTTTGAGAACGTATTACCTGAAGCACCGCTTCTTCCCGATCGTGCGCTTTGTGTGCAAAAATGTCCACCAGTCCCGGAATTGTGTCATAGAACAATTCATGGATCCCGTCAAGGCCTGGAAGATCGCCGGACTGCCGAACCCCGGCGATGAAGTGAACATGTTTAAGTCCTGGGATCCGCTCGGTTTTTGATAACTGCAGGTTATTAAGCGATTTATTTATTTCATGGACATCCATCTCACCTTTGGATTCTTTTTCGCGGGATCTGCGAAACACAACCCTTTGAGCATCCAGAAAATGCGGAGCCGAAAATAGAATCGCATGCCTTTTTGATTGCCATACATTTAAATCTTAAGGGGTTTGATCTGTCAGACAAGTGCTTTGGCAACGTTTCTCTTGTTCATTTCATTTTCTCAATCTTTTGATGCCACTTCAGATGATATGATCTCACACACATTCATATATGGAGCATAAGTTTATCAACATTGCTCCATATTGTCTCATGAGATACATACCAATTTCTGCGCTTGATAGATACGGTCAAGATTGAAGCCACCTCATTCCATTCCGCCCTCAATGTTATGCCATGCTGATGAGTTGCAACGTCCCATGGATTGCGCCCTCCTATTATGCATCCACGAGCGATTAATTCATTGAGCATTAATTCAATTTTGGCCCTACTGATGTTATTGTAATTACGTGTACCGCATCCTGGCATTCGTCTCCTCCTGATGGATTTACCATGCTCATAGTTGATACGGCTCTTCTCAAGTTTAACTCATGAGAGATCAGGCTTTCCGTAACAATCCTCTTGCTTCGCAATACTGCTGTGGTGCATCCCAAAATTTGCACCAACAATCGTCCCCGAAACATAATATACCATGCTTGAATGAACTTTGCCGGAAACCAGTGCTGGAGCAGTTAAAAGAACTGTGTTCATTGAAGCTTCCGTGATCCGTCCTGGAAACAATTTCCATCCTCGTTGCAACCACATCAGTGCAATCTTCTTGTAACAATAATTTAACTTTTTTGTAACATAATTGTAACAAACATATTGTATTGTTTAGCCATGAAAAGAGGTACAAGCGCTATGGCAACAGCATTCGCTTTCAGATGTCCGGCATGCAATTCCGAAGCATTGTATAGATATGGTCACGTGCATGGCGACAGGCAACGTTTCAAATGTATTGTGTGTGGCAGGCAATTTCTTCTCGGATCTGAGCGGCGTGAACTGAAAACACGGCCAACTTGTCCCACATGCGGACTCGCGATGCATGTATACAAGCGGGAAGCGAATGTTTTGCGATTTAGGTGTTCAGATTACCCTGACTGTAAAGGATACACCAAAATCTCTTGCACGGAGGGCTTACCGGATGCACAGTTATGTACATAACGTTCCTGGCAGATTACGGGTCAAAAACCCCTTGTTCAAGAACAGCGCAGTCCACTATGATGTACAAAAGGCTCTCGTGAACATGGGTCATGGTATTGGAACCGCTGATTTCAATACTACCACAGGAAGTCTTTTGATCAACTACAACCCCAAAGAGATCAATCACCAGGATATCCTGAACACGCTGGAGAGTGCCGGGTTCTATCATCCTGATAAAACAATCACAAACGATCAAGTGATCCACCAGGCGACTGCGAAGGCATACAATGTCCTTACCAAGGCTGTCACCGGAGCTTTCATTGATACCGCTCTTCAAGGAACGGGATTATCATTTCTGGCAATCTTGCTCTAACACGGACAAATTACTTACGCATGTTCCTGCTCTGATAATCTTCCGGAATTGACGCTGTACCATTCCATTCCCTTCTATTCATTTCACCCCTGTGTAGAAAAATTTAAATTCCCTCAACCAGAAAATAGCGAAACCATCATTAGCATCTCATTCTCATGACACGACGTTTATCAGCATATTCCGTCAATGATCACAATTCGTGAAAACGACTTCTCCTACCTTCTATGTCAGACGGCAAAGTATTATCCCGAAGCAGTTCTTTGACCCGCTTGGTGACAAGTGGTGAAAGGAAGTCCTTGATACGGGCTTTTTTCTTATACCGCGCTAACACGAGCTCGTACACTGTATTTACGGTCTCGATAGAACGACGAAGGTCTTGTGCCACGTTTTCAATAGCGGCCTGGTGACGCCGCTGTTCTGCCACATTTTCATATAACAGGCTTTCCTTCATTATGAACCTGCCTTGAACAGGCCATTTAGTTCTGGCCCCATGCACACCATTTCACGAAGAAATAGACGCTTGTTACGAGAAGAACGAGCGTTTAACCTTTTACATGCTTTGTTTCTATCTCATGCATGGTTCATCGACGCTTCAGCCTTTTTTCTTCACCCTTTCAGGAGAGGTGCCTTGTCTGTCAATTCCCAGGGCAGGCCGATATCCATTCTTCCTACATGACCGTACGCAGCAAGTTTGCGATAAAAACCGCCCTTGATCTGAGCGGGGAGGTAGCGAAGGTTGAACTGGCGTATGATCCCTGCCGGTCGAAAGTCGAAATTTTTCTCGACAAGATCGGCTATTGTTTGATCAGATACTTTACCGGTCCCGAAGGTCTCTACCTGGATGCTCACCGGCCGCGAAAATCCGATGGAATAGCTAAGTTGCACTTCGCAGGAGGTAGCAAGTCCGGCTGCAATGACATTCTTTGCAGCATACCGAGCTGCGTATGCGCCGATCCGGTCAATCCTCGAAGGATCTTTCCCGCTCAGTGCTGCCCCGCTGTGGCGAGAGTATTCGCCGTAGGTATCGATTGCGTTCTTTCTCCCGGTCAACCCTGAGTGTATGGCAGGACCGCCGCCGATGAAGAGGCCTTCGGGATTTACGAAGATCCGGGTGTGCACATCCGGTTTGATCTCCTCATCCTGAAAAACAGGATGCAGCACCGTCTCCCGGATATCGTCCTGGAGCCGTTTGATATCGGGTCCGCCTTTACTTGTGGTCCGCTTCTGGCTTGCAATAATTGTGATGCTGTGAACGCGCGATGGTTTGCCGTCACAATATTCAATGCCCACCTGGGTCTTGCCATCAGGCGCTAGATAGTCGAGCGTCTTCTGGAGCCTTACGGCCACAAGTTTCCTCGAAAGACGGTGAGCGAGCCAGACAGGAAGCGGCATGAAGGCCGCTGTCTGATTACAGGCGAATCCGAACGCTGTCACCTGGTTCCGTGCTGGGATGCGTTCAATCTCCTCCTCGCTCAGGGTCCGTTCATCCACCAACGGACGGACGCCCTGCGGCAAATCGGTGAGGCTTGTGATGACGCTACAGGTCCTGGCGTTAAAGGCCCGCTCGTCATAGTCGACCTGGCTTATGACCTGCCGTGCGACATTGGCATAATCGACACTGGCTGTGGTAGCGAACCGCGCAGCAATGAAGACAATCGCTGTGGCAACGGCGCACTCGGCTATGATATTCGCATAGGGGTCTTTCTGCAGGACGTGATCGACGACGGCATCGCTGATGATATCGCAGAGTTTGTCAGGATGGCCTTCGGTCACCGATTCCGAGGTGAACATGAAGTCTTTTTTCATTTGACCATCTCCATGCATGGTGCCTGTTCAGGTGATAACGGCAATCTGCCTGCCATTCAATGCCGGAACCGGGACCGTTGAACTGCCATTCAGCAAGGGCGGCGGGACGGCAATCTTTTTCGTCGCTTCGTTGATGAGGAGGGGAGCGACAGCGGTCCCGACCGAAATTGCCAGGTCAAAGGGATTAAGCGGGCTCATTCCCAGGAAACCCCGAAGGCCCGGGACGAACAGGGTAAGCGATTGCACCCCCAGCGAGGCTGCCAGTGCAACGGTAAGATATCTGTTCGGTTCGAGCCGCTCAGCGTCAAAGATGCTGTGGGTCTCGGAACGGTGGCTAATAGTGTGCAGGAGCCCTGCCGTGACAAAGTTCGTGAAGGCCATCGTACTGGCCTGAGGCCCCTGTCCGTAGCGCATGACACCATAGCCATACGCCGCCAGCGTCCCCGCCGAGATGGTGGAAGCCTCGAAGAGGAGTCTTTTGAAGTCTGACGTATTTATGAGCTGTTCGCCTGGATTGCGGGGAGGCCGCAGGAGAACATCTGGCTCGGGTGGTTCCTGGGCGAGGGCAAGGCCGGGGAAGATGTCCGAGATCATGTTGATCCAGAGAAGCTGCATGACATTGAAAGGTTGCCCCATGCCGGCGGCAAGAGCGGTAAACATGATCATGATCTCGCTCGTGTTTTTCGAAATCATGTACCGGACCGATTTTCTCAAGTTGTTGTAAATCGTCCGCCCCTGGCTGATGGCCACGACCATGGTCTCGAGATTATCATCTTCCAGGACCACGTCCGCTACCTCCCGCGCTACGTCGGTCCCCGTGTGCCCCAGAGCGATCCCTATATCGGCCGCCTTGAGTGCGGGTCCGTCGTTGATGCCGTCGCCGGTCATGCCAATGACCTTTCCTGCTGACTGGAGCGCCTGGACGATCTGCAGCTTGTTGGCTGGGCTCACGCGGGCGAAGACATGGACGCGCCCGGCAAGTGCCTTCATGACCTCGGGCTCAAGCTGTGCAAGGTTGGTGGAGTCCAGAATCTCCAGTTCCTCGCCCTTGCTCAGATTGAGCTCCTTGCCAATCGCATAGGCTGTGGGACTCTGGTCGCCGGTGATCATGACGGTATCGATCCCGGCGCGGTGGAACGTCCCGATGAGATTTTTTACGCCGCTCCTGACCACATCCGTCATGCCGACGAGGCCGACCCAGACGAGCCCTTGCTGGATTATCTCATCGCTGTGCAGGGTGTCTCCGTTGGTCACGGCGTACGCCATGGCCAGCACACGAAGCGCTTTACCGGCCATCCGTTCATTTTCCGCTTCGAAGACTGCGCGGGCATCGTCGTCCATATCCAGTTGCTGGCCGTTCTTGACGTACCATTTGCAGAGTGACAGCACATCAGACGGATTACCCTTGAGAGCCATAAGCCGTTGCCAGTCATTCGAACGGTGTATGGTGCTCATATAATGCCGATCTTCCGAACGGTGGTTCAGCTTGAAGATAGGATGCTGGGCCCGAAGCGAGTTGACTTCCACACCGGCGCTGAGCGCAAGATTTACGAGGGCGTTCTCCGTCGAAGACCCCTCGACAATGTAGTCTCCTTCCTGTCCCGATACCATCGATTCATTACAGAGCACCGACAGATGGAGCAGACGGAGGAGGTCCACGCTCGTATAGGGATTGACGCTTTTTCCGTCCAACCTGATCACTCCGTCAGCAACATCGAGACGGCGCATGCCGGTGTAGATCTGGACCACCGACATCTTGTTCATGGTGATAGTGCCGGTCTTGTCAAGACAGATGGTCTCTACCGAGCCCAGCGTTTCGACGGCGTCAAGGTGACGGATGAGCACGTTCATGCCCCGCATGCGCCTGACGCCGAGCGCGAGGGTCGTTGTCGCAACGGTCGGAAGCCCCTCGGGCACAGCGGCTACGGCAAGGGCAATGGAGGTCTTGAGCATCTGGAGAAAACCGTAACCGCGCAGGATGCCAACGATGAACACAATACCGCAGACGATGCAGGTGATATAGACCAACTGGACACCCAGATGGTCCATCTGCCGTTCCAGGGGCGTGTCAGGCGGCCGCGCCTCTCCCACCATGGTCTGGATCTTCCCGACCTCAGTGAAGCGCCCTGTCGCTACCGCAACGGCGAGGCCCTGTCCCCCCGTGACCAGGGTGCCCATATAGACCATGTTGGTGCGGTCGGCAAGGGGGATATCCGGTATCAGCAGTTCGTTGGTGATTTTCATGACCGGCATGCTCTCGCCAGTGAGCGCCGACTCGTCGATGCTTAGATTTTTTACCTCTATGAGACGGGCGTCAGCCGCGATATAGCTTCCAGGTCTCAGCACGAGCAAGTCGCCAGGCACGACCTCCTTGGCATCGATGGTCCTCATGACCCCACTGCGGATCACTGTTGAGGTCGGCTGCACGAGGTTCTTCAACCCGTGAATGATCTTTTCCGTTTGGTTCTCGGTGTAATACCCGATGGAAGCGTTGATAACGACCACTCCCATTATCACGACGGCATCCGCAAATCCGCCTGTAGCAACGGAAATGCCCGCGGCAACACCGAGGAGAGCTACGGGTAAGGACTTGAACTGATCGAAGAACATGCTCCAACCGGAGCGGGGAACGGATTCAGGCAGAATGTTGGGACCATATTGGATGTACAGAAGGCGGGCTGCTTCTTCGGACAGGCCGTCCGACGCCGATGTGCCCCATCTCTGCAGCACATCCTTCTTCGCCATGCAGTGCCAGGGTTCTTCCTGCTGGTCCTCGGCCTTGGCAACCTGCTTGCGCACAGTCCTTAGGCTCGGCACTTCCTTGCCAGTGGGAGTGTGCGGAGAAGAGACAGCGGTGCGCACCGGACTTACCGCTACCGTTCCTTGCTCCTGCGGCACAGAAGGAAGGCGGTATTCCTTCCCTTGGACCGGCTCTCCGTTGGAACGTTCAACCACGGACTGCAGCAAAGAAGCTATAGTTTCCTCATGATTGCCGTTCTGCTGATCGAACAGCACGAGAACGCTTCCCGTGAGAGTATTGATTGAAACGCTCAGGATCCACTTGTGCTGTGCAAGATGCTGCTCAATCCGCTGCTTAAGGGATTCTGAGCGGTACAGACCCTCTACTTTATATCGGGCCCGTCCTTTTACCGATGTATGAACAGCCTGAACCACGCATTATCCCCCCTTCGAAAATGAAAATCATCAGCAAACCGGTTACGGCACGGATGGTTTTGACTTCGGCAACGCGCTGCCGGCGACTTCCTTCACTCCTTCAACAACGCCGACCAGCATGTCCTTGACCGCCTTCACTGCCGTATTGCCGATCGAAGCTGCTGCATCAATAGCGCCGTTCACGGCCACCTTCGCTACTTCTTCTGCGTTCCCTCCGACTTCTTTCGTAGCCTCTATTACGCCATCTACGGCACGCCGGGCTACCATGGCCACATCTGCGCCGACCTCAGCCGCGCCTTTGACGGCGCCCTTCACGGTCTGGCCCGCGACAGTAATGACATCGCCGCCCACGTCGCTTACGCCCATAACGAGCCCTTTTGCTACGCTCTTGGTGCTCAAAATAAGTCCCGTGCCGACCTCTTCTGTGGCCTGGATCGCGCCTTTGACCACATCCTTGGTGAGGCCAACCGCTTCACCGGCAACCGAGCCCGTTGCGCGAAGCGTGTTAGATACCGTATTTCGGACGATGCTGACGATTTCCGCCTCGATCTCATTGATCCCCTTTAAGCTGCTGATAACACCTTCTTTTACAGTAAACCCCGCTTTCCCCATCTCTTCTGATGCTGCCGGGCTGCCTATGTTCTCTGCGCTTGACATGTCTGCCCCTCCTTTTTTACTCGTAGTAGTTATGACTTTAACATCCGATTCAGATGATGTGCCGCGCGTACTGCGCTTCACGGTCTTCTTCGTCGGGGCCTTTTGTTTTTTGTCACTCATAACGTTCCTCCTCACAAGGTTCACAGCACCTTAAGGTCCTCTATTTAACCTCGTGATATTTTGACAATTTTGGGAACGGATTACTGTGGGAGTGAAAATAAACTAAATTAAATATAGAAGCCTTCGTAACTGAAATTACGTACAAAGGTTGGAAAAGCCCCCGCCTCCCCGCATTCGGTTAATACTATTTTTTTAAACCTTCGTCTGTTTTTGAGTAGAGATGGTACGCATACCAGTAGGCTGCGAACCACGGTATGGCTCCCGCATTCCCCGTCAGAATCTGTGCGCTGCCCATTACGATCAAGGCCGCGAGAGCAGTCCCCCTGAGATCCATATCCCCGTCCGTGAGATTCTGTATCTGCCGGTCAACGCTCCTGAACGTCTCGCCAAGGTTACGACGAAGATCTGCAGATGGCACCTTCGGACCCTTTTGTTCCTCTAAGGAAAAAAGGTTCTTGGACCGGACATACTCCGCAATCGCACTTACCGTTGTCTGGTGAATCAAGAGTATGCTACCCGTAACTGGGTTCACCTCAATTGAGAGAACGCCGGGACACGCCGCTAACTGGTCCCCATGGGACTTAAGTGCTGCAAGGTTCCCTTTTTGTGAGGGGATTTTGATCCGGAATCTCCCGGTTGAAACATGGGCAATGACGGCATCAGGAATCATGGCGCAGCCGATTCCACTTTGGCCTGTGCGGTTGCTGCAGCCGCCGCAGTCGACTCGGACAGTTCCGCCTTAGCTTCAGCTACAATATCCTCTGTAATTTCAGCAACCTCCGCAAAGACTTCCTTGCCGCGCTCATACATCTGCATACCTCCTTTGATCGCGGCTTTCGCGAGAGGTTTCGCGATGTTTGCAAAAAGCGGAATTACCACAGGCGCCAATATTGCTGCGCCGATGCCGACAGCCAACCCGGTTACAAGATTCCCTTTCAATCCATCTTCCAAGAGCGCCATATCAAAGCCTCCTTTCTTAACTGTAACTCCCTAAATTTAGCTCGATTTTTTAGCACTGTCTATCTTGTCTTTCATTACTTACCTATAAGAATTTTTTCTGCTACTTATTTATTACAAGTTGATTAGATCGCCGTCCCTAATTTCATTGAGACGATAAAATTATAGAACAGTCGTCCTGACAAAAAAAAATCACTACTTTATTATTATATCGCACAGTCGAGAAAATTACTGATCTAATCGTTAAAAAAGGCCTCACTTTTTTTTACGATGACAGACGTTGACAGACTTGCTTTTTTACACAACGGCTACTATCTTTATATAAAATACCTTTTTATTTTCCATATGGACTGCATTGCAAGAAGACGAGAAGAATTTTCGTGTACTATATTGTGCATATCCAATTGATTAATATCTGGTAAGTTTACAACGGGACGTGAACTATGAGACCGCTTGAGTATGTTATTCTGTTTCTCGACCAGCTCTGTGTCATGTGGTTGATCTTCCCAAGGAGAAACATTCATAAGGTGACGTTCATTTTTTTGGCTGTCACTTCGATAGCTGCACTCATAGTTCACTTTATCACAGAGGGGTATCGCTGGCACATGCTCCCAGCATATTCTCTCGTGATAGCTTCGGTTATCTTCACGATAAAAAACGGGTTCGTGTCAACGCGCATAAGCAACCCTTATGAAATGACCAGAGGTATAGTCGTCGCATTCGGCACGCTGTATCTAACTATTGCGGTGGCGTTACCTGCGTATTTATTTCCTGTTTTCAAATTTGAAAAGCCAACCGGGCCTTATGCGGTTGGAACGGTATCACGATATTGGATCGATCATTCCCGACACGGAGACCAGCCAAGGGGAACCTTGAATCCTCGCGAACTTGTGGTTCAGATATGGTATCCTGCTCAACCTTCAAGAGGTCTGCTGACAGCGCCTTATCATCCAAATATCGACTATCTGACCGAAGAACTGTCGCGCACATTTGGACTTCCCCGACTGATGTTAAGCAACTTTCACTATGTAATGTCGAATTCTCTAATGGGGGCGCAGATCTCCACATCCCGGCCACAATTTCCCGTACTCTTTTTTTCTCATGCTTTCAACGGTTATAGGTTCCAGAATACATTTCAAGTGGAAGAGCTGGCGAGCCATGGATATATCGTCGTTGGCATTGATCACTCTTACGTATCTACCGGCACTATGTTTCCTGACGGCCGGTTTATCCCAGCGCATCGCCTCGATCATTTTACTGAGGATGGGCTGAGACCTTTCTTAGACGAATGGGTTGCAGATGCACGGTTCGTACTGGATCAGCTATCGAGGATCAACGCTGCTGATCCTAAGAATATGTTTACCAATAGGCTTGATCTGAACAAAGTCGGATACTTTGGGCATTCTTTCGGCGGGTCTGCAGCGGCACAGACACTGTCTATTGACAGCCGTTTTAAAGCGGGCATTAATATGGATGGATATCCCTTCGGCACCGCTCATAGTCATGGATTAAAGCAACCGTTTCTGTATCTGCAAAGCGATCGCTCTTTAACAGAAGTATCAGATGAAGAATTAGCGTCCATGAATATGACGCGGCAGGAATTGCAGATTTATGCATCTGAGTGGAATAGAAGGATGCAGAGAATTTGCAGCAAAGGCTATATCATAAAAATTAAAGGAACTGGACACTTTGATTTTTCCGATTGTCCCTTGTGGACACCGCTTGCATCGTGGCTTGGTTTTACGGGTAAAATCTCCCCAAAACGAATTCATAGTATCATCAACGTCTATACGCTCGCCTTCTTTGATAAATACCTTCAAGGACAGGATTCTTCATTACTGAAGGGATCTTCTCCTAAATATCCGGAAGTGGAATACCTATCTACGTATAGCATGAGGCCGTAGTAGATGACATCGTTCCTTATCGTACGGCACTGCTGCGTACTTGCTGTGCCCGTAATCTGCCTAAATTTTTCGGATGAAATGGCCAAACGATGCGATCCCGGGAGCAAAGTATTTTTTCATTTTTGTAATATACATGTAACATTCTCTGAATATAATACTGACAGTTTAGGGAGGTAAATATGCACATTTCTCGATGGGCAATCGGGAACGAGTCGCATCCAAAGATGGAAAATGAATTGATATGCCCGTACCTGAGGGCGATAAGCAATTTTTGTTCAGCCTCAACTATGGTTGCAACCATTAAAAGTGAAAGAAAGGCAAGTTATTGCAGCACAGAAGAATATGACCGCTGTCCGCTGTTTCTCGCGAAGGTTTTGCGAGGGGAATAAGAAAGACATCGTATGGTTATCAAACCGGCGCTTAGTAACGAGCTTTCCATGGGAGAGAGGAGGAACATATGCCTGAACAAAGTGTAAATAGTAGCAACCCGCTCTCGGATGAAAAGGAATATGATCAGCATGCCCGTGCCATTCAGAAACTCGCGCAGGAACTCGGGGTCCCCGTTGAGGAAGTAAGTCGGCCGTACCGGGAAATCCTTGAAGTCCTCAAAAAGGAGGCAAAGGTAAGAGCCTTCCTGCCTGTCCTCGTCAGCCGGAGCGTAAAAGAGAGACTGCGGCAAAGGTGATCTGTGAGAACCTTAACAGAGAATCAGTACCATTTATGGCAAGAACTCACCATGTAACAGTTGAATATAACACCTTTTTCTAAAATATTTTGCCAATCACTTCTCTATAGCGATAGAGGCATCGATGTCTAAGAACACTATCAAAAAAATAAGTTGCCCTAATTGTGCATCGGAGGCCCTATATCGTGATGGGAAGGCCTGGACAGGCAAACAGCGCTATCTTTGTTTAATGTGCGGAACGCAATTTACCGCTTCTCATCGGACGAGAGTTCAAGTAAGACCGCGGTGTAGTGCATGCGGAAGCTTCATGCATCTCTATAGGAATGAGCATACAGCGGTACGTTTCAGGTGTTCACGGTATCCCCTCTGCAAGACGTACAAGAAAATTCTAAAGACCTAAGGACGCGCCGAATACTATGAGCCGCGATTTCCAACCTGCTGACTCGATTGCGAAACACACAAGTTGGTGCTTCCAGAATTTCATTTCTTTTTGCGTGCCTTAGGGCGTGCTTTGGGGCGCGCTGCGCTGCCCCTCCCTTCGAGTATAGAGATCTGTTCCTCGAGGTCCTTGATCCGGACCACGACGTCCTTCACCCCGGTGTCGCGTGCAGGGTTTTTAACCTTCGTGCCGCTCATGAGTGCATAGACCTTGGCGCCTAGATCGGTGATCGCTTCGTGGATTCTGGTCTTGAGTGTTAACACTTTATACTGCCGCATTCCTTCTTCGGTGAGTTCCTCTGCTTTCTTCTGCACGACGATGGCGCCCTGCTTCATTGCCGCCATGCCTTTTTCGAGCCCTTCCTGCAGGTCTTTCTTGATCATCTCCCAGTTAATGCTCTCCATATAGCTCATACGATCACCTCCCCTATATACGGATTGCCTCAGTAATTCCTAATTTTTTAGATTTGGAACGTTGTTACCTCTATGAAAGTACTATAGGCAAGAATAAATTGCAAGAATTTTAACGGGAACCACCCGTTTGATCAGTTGCCCCTTGCTTTTTAAAATAATGTATAATATTATCTACAGTGACAAAGACGTCAAAAACGACTTTCTTGTATCGTGATCACAGAAAATCAAACAAGGGATAACACGAGTGAGTGCGTGATCCTGTTGCATGGTCTAGGCCGCTTTAGACAATCTATGCGCAGGCTCGAGCAGCATCTAAAAGACCTCGGCTATACAACCATTAACCTCCCCTATCCCTCAACAACCAAATCGATCGAGACGATTGCAGAAACGCATCTTGCACGCGCCGTACAAGGCTGTGAAGAAGGCGGAGCGGTTAAAATTCATTTTGTCGGCCATTCTCTAGGCGGCCTCATCGTCCGTCAGTACCTCCAGCAGCATTCGGTACCTGCAGGCAGCCGACTCGTCATGCTCTCACCACCGAATCAGGGGAGCGAGCTTGTCGATCTGCTCATGCATCTCCCCCTCTACCGATGGATTACCGGCCCGGCCGGCCAGCAGATCGGCAGGGGGCCGGAGTCCTTGGTCAATCGCTTGAAGCCCGTTGGGATTGACGTCGGCGTGATTGCGGGTAACCTGAGCATCAATCTTCTGTTCTCTGCGTTCATGGACGGACCTGACGACGGCATGGTCTCGGTGAAAAGCACCATGATCCCTGAGATGCGCGACTTCATCATCGTCCCCAATACCCACACGTTTATCATGAGAGATCCGCCGGTGATGAGGCAGGTCGCGCATTTCCTCAGGCACGGCAAGTTCGACCACAGAGGGACGGGTGAGCAGGACAGAAAGCCGGCCCGAGCGTTATAGAATCCGCAGATTTGTTCTCAAGTCCGTCGACAGCATGCTCCTTATCTCCTCGCGTGAATAATCCCGTTTGCCGACTGTCGTCGCACACATCCCCATTCGCCGTTCATACCTCCAATGCACTACGCGGAGGCACTGCAGCTCTTCTAGCCGAACAGCCGAAACCGGATAGAATGCACATGTTTCACGAAGGATGTGCCGAAGAAGTAGTCGGACGCGTAGGCAACCGGGTAGAGCAACGCCTGCAAGACCGTGAGCTTGGTGTGTCCGGTGATGAGATAGGGTGCGACCAGGAACCGAAAAAAGATGATATACGCGACAAGGGCCGTTGTCGTAGCAATGAGCCGTCCGACCACCCGGCTCCAGATGGCGGGGGTGACCTTGTGCGCCACCTCGCGCGCGATATCTTCATTCGAACGGAGCATGATCTGCTTGAACAGTCGCCTGAATATTGTGCTCCGGGCATCTGCCTCGACGAGCCGCAGGTACACCTCGCGATGTACTCTCCCAGTGATAAAAGAGCGTGGATGGCCGTGGTGCACAAAAACGAGAGAGAAGATGTCAGGTAGTCCCTGGAGCAGCCGCACAAGGCTTTCGACGACGGATGCCATGTACACAGAACAAATGACGAGAACGCTCATTCTGCGGTTGAGGATCCAACCGGTGCCATAAACGGCAATCAGCAGAAGGAGCACGTTCACCACAATCTTGACGATCTGCGCGGTGCAGAGTGCGAGGATGCGTTTCACGGACTCATACTCTGTCTTGACCTGTATGCGGCTGGAAACATAGTTTGAGGCCAGCAGCTTGGCGATCGCAAGGCTGAATGGAAAAGCGAAGTCCATAGTCATCCGTCAGTCGGTCAGCGCATTTCTGCCTAACCTGCCTGACCATATTATCACACTAAATGGTCCGTATTGTTAGGAACATCGCATATTTTTCTCTTCTCGGCGATTGCCTCTGCAATCCAAAGAATGACCCGTTGCAGAGCATCCATTTCTATGATAATATCGTTCCAGTATGTTGCCGATAAATAAAGGAGCACACGCCGGCATGCCATAACTCTGTAAGACCGTGCGGAGCCGTACTCCTGGTATTATGTGACTATAACCCGCCCTTCCCCAAGGAGTTATACCCATGAAGGTTGCAGAAATGATGAATAAATCCATTGAATCCGTATCGGCAGAAACCAGTATCAACGAAATCATGAAGCTGATGACGAAGAAAATGATAAGATCCGTGCTGGTCAAACCGAAAGATGATTCAGACGGCTTCGGGATCGTCGCCGTACGCGATATCTTCAACAAGGTTCTTGCAAAGAATGTCGACCCGGCGAAAGTCAACGCAGCTGAAGTCGCCACCAAACCTGTCATATGTGTGAGAACTGATATGGATGTCACTCATCTCATGAGCATGATGCAAAGCTACAACATTGCAAGGGTATTTGTGACAGATGGAACTGCAATTGTGGGAGTCGTGGCATTGATGGACTTTATGAGAGCTGCAGTCAAATAGTTGCTCGTTTCGTCTCCGATTCATCCACCGGCAGAAGGCTATTCTTGTACTTTGGCATCCGGATCGTTCGCCTCTTGTTTCGAGGTCGGGACCCATTCGAATACCATGACCTGTCCCTTTGTAAAAGTTATTGGCTCTTGAGGTTCGCTATTCGTTGCATTCGGTGCAGAAACAGCAAGCCGTACCTGCTGCACCGCCGGCTTCTTGGGTTGCGATATCTCTTTAACCAGCTCCTTCACAAAAACTTCGGCAAAATTGCTCACCACGAAGCCACCAATGGTTTTCCACATGTCAGTGCACGCACCTCGCTGTACTTTATTTTTGAGGAACCGCAATTACATTGTAACGTGTAAGTCCGATACTGTCAAGATGTCGGGGAAAGAGGGATTCATTTTAAGAGGTGATGCACGGTGCACTGTAATTCATTGGAACCGCTTCCGTGTATGCTTCACTCCTCGAACCGCTGCCGGTCACACACGAGACGCTAGATACCCACGCTCCTCCGGAAATATCAGATTGTCATCAAAACGGCATCGAAACGATGTTGCCGTGCCTGTTCTTCCTCGAGCTCCCAGAAATGATGTCACACTGGGGTAGAGATAGCGGAAATGATAGGCCGTACAGGCCCTTCGCTCTTGGGATATCTGCTCAAAGGGGTAGTGATGATCCTGTTCCTTGTGCATAATGATGTTAATTGCCTGACGGTGCACGTCCGTGGCTACGACAAATACTAATGGCCTGTCCCGACCGGTCGTGTTGCCCTTTCTCGTAGCCATCAGCGCCCCGCGGGTTCAGATCACAAGAGATGAGAATGCATATCAAAAAATTCATGAAACCGTAACATTCCCTTAATCGACACGTAACAGACGTCTGATAAATTCAGCTATCAAATTCAGTCGCTATTTTCTCTAGCTTACGTGCAGTGAAATTTTTTCTGGCATAGTCAAACCAGAATTAGAGCCCGTGAACTTTTCACGGGCTCCTGGTTCATAACAGCCAAAAAACATTGAATACTATTCTTTATCTTGCATAATAAATATCCTGGACTCTACAGATCCAGAACCATGGACGGTTAACATATCCATGATTCCGGCTCATGGCTCGGTGATTCGTGTTTTTGGAAATACATCAGAGGGAGGCTCAGACATGAAAACGAGAACCAATCACTCATTAGCGATGTTACTGTGCTCTTTTACAGTGCTTTTCCTTTTTGGCTGTGGCAGTAATGGAGGAGGCTCCACTGCAAATATAAATTTACCGAACCCTCTTGTTGGAGAAAGCAGCTCAAATACGAATACAGCAAATTCTCAGAATCCGCTTGCTGGCACGTGGGTCAGCGGTGGATACAGTCTTACGTTTAAATCGGACAATACATATTTACGTGATTTCAATCAAGAGGGTATTCCAGCGGTTCGGGGCAGTGTTACGGTGAGCGGCAACGTAATAATAGTAACCGACTCCGGATCTTGCATCACTGGTGACACCGGGAGAATCGAAAGCGGTTCTTATACCTATACCATCGTCGGCAATACACTGACTCTTAATCTTTTCCATGACCCCTGCAGCGACCGAGCAGCCTTTCTGGGTCAAACTTATACAAGACAATAACAATGTCTCGTTGCGAAATCGCACATCTGTACTTTCTTACAGGTGCTAAGCTCTACTTATAACCATCAAATTTATAACATTACTGCAACTGCTCCTTCGCAGGTTTCATATACGACCATTTAGCAAAGCAAGAACTCAAGATAGCGCGGACCTACCTCCATCTTTTATCAAGAAGCACGAACTGTATTTCTACTGCACGTTAGCGACGATAAAAAGACTTCTGGGTCGGCAGATCCTATTTTCATGCAATTTTAACTGACTTGTAACATACGTGTAATAAAACTCTGCCAATATGCAGTCTTACAATTGTTACGGCGGTGTACGTCCCGATGTCACAAACGCAGAATAAAGATTATGAAATACTTTACCAAGATCGTTGATAATATGATCAAATTCATGATCCCGATGGTGATCATCGCCCTGATGATGGGGATTGCGCGCGTCATTCTTGATTTGCGCGCTGTTTTCGGTAGCCAGACCATTGCGTCAGCCTTCCACATGATGGTAACTAACATTCTTTCGATGTTTATCGTCATTGAATTGCTTCGGAGCGTCATTGAATACTTCACGGTTCACCGGCTTAAAATAACCTTCATCACCGATGCTGCGCTGGTCTTTGTGCTCCGCGAGATCATGATCGGTCTCTACGAGCGCAGCCTGGGATCGGAAATGATCATTGCGCTTTCGGTCTTGATACTCGTAATCGGCGGTCTCAGGACGCTGGCGGTCATTTTCTCACCGGAAAAATATCTAGAAGCGGAAGAGGCAACCCATGGATAACAGCATGAACAAAAATCACTTAGAAAAAATCGAAGAGATTGTCCTGTACGTAGCATTGCTGGCGGGGCTCCTTTTTATGGTGATATACTGGAAATAAGTGAGGGAGAACCGCGGGACTGCATGAAGGAACAAAAAAAGAAAAAGATCTTTCCAGATGACTTTCAGTGGGGCGTGGCGACATCAGCCTTTCAACTCGAAGGCTCCCCTTACGCGGACTGGACAACTTGGGACCCCTCCCTGAGCAAAATTCCACTGATAACGGACCACTACAAGCTTTTCCGGGAAGATCTTAAGCTCCTCAAGGAACTGGGGGTCAATGCCTACCGTTTTTCCCTCGAGTGGAGCAGGATCCAGCCGCGTGATTACACCTGGGACGAAGAGGCCATCGCGCACTATCAGGAGGTCATCGATATCCTGCGAGGCTACCACATCGAGCCGATGGTAACCCTCCACCACTTCACTCATCCCCGCTGGTTCATGGAGCGTCATCCCTGGCATCGGACGGCATCGATCGAGAAGTTTCTCCGATACACGGAAATGATGGTCTCTACCCTTAAAGGGGTCAAATACTGGATAACATTCAATGAACCCTACGTCATCCTGCTCGGCGGCTACCTTGAGGGCGTCACGCCGCCTGGCCTCCGAGACGTCCGCCGCTCGCTCGTCGCCCTAAAAAATATCTTCACCTGCCATGGGAAGGCGTATGACATCATCCACCAATACGTTCCCGAGGCCCAAGTGAGCGTAGCTCACAACATGTCCGTATTCGCTCCCTGGAAAAAATGGAACCCGTTCGATCGTGTCCTGAAAAAGACCGCTAACTACTTTTACAACCACTCTATCATTAATGCTTTCAAGACCGGCATCTTTATCGTCAAGTTCCCCTTTTCCCGGCCCGTGGAGATTGACGTGCCCATCAAGGACAAACTCGACTTTTTCGGCATAAATTATTACACTCGCATCCACCTTCGGTTCAATCCATTCAAGAAGATGGGTATCGAACTCCGGCACATGGACATTGACGGCCACGGTCTAACGAATTTAGGATGGGAAATCCACCCGCGCGGGCTCGAAAAGGTACTCCGGTACGCTTCACGGCTCAACCTGCCGCTCATTATTACCGAAAACGGAATCGCCTCGCACGACACCGAGGAAAAAGTAAAATACATGAAAAAACATGTCGATGTCGTAGAAAAATGTGTTCGGGACGGTCTCGATGTAAAAGGATATTACTACTGGACCCTCATCGACAACTATGAATGGCTGCAAGGACTCGATGCCCGGTTCGGACTTTACCGCGTAGACTTCGCAACACTTGAACGCACCCCGACCTATGCCGCGACCTACTATGCATATCTGATCCAAAGCCGTTCAAGCATGTAACAATAACTTCATAATGCCGTAACTCTGCCGTAACGAAACTACGGTACGATCTGATCACTATCATCAGAAGACATCCATGAACCGCCAAGGGGATTCTCCCTTTCGTAATACGAACCAAGAGCGAGCATACGACGAAATAGTATGGAGGGGCTAATGAAAAATACTATCATCATCAAAATAGAAAGTGGTGTTGTAGCAGATATTTACTCTACCGGTCCCGCGCGGGCGATTATCGTCGATTATGACATGATCGAAGGCGGAGAGACGTTCGCACACCGGATGAAAAAGGCTGTCCTCCCGATGACCGCTGAGCAGTGCGTCAAACCCGAGAACGTTGATGATGTGGTCAAGACGCTCGTGCTCGAATGCAGCCGCCCTGCTGACCGGCTGCTGCCGGTCCAAGTCAGTGAAAGTGTTGAGACGGAAGTGTAAGCGACACAGGAGGGAGTTCGCGCCTATAGCATGGACCAAACACATGCGTGCGGCTGTCAATATAATCGACGAAGGGACAAAGAGTTGTTGAATAAATTTAACTGCCTGAACAACGCATACTACGAAGACGATCACGAATCGGTGCAACGGAAGCTTCTTATCATACTTTTTTCAAATCCGCTTTTTTAACAAAAACTTAATATTCCCGTAATACTTCTGTAATAGAACCGCTGTATGATCATGTTCAATGATGCTGTGTGACTTCCATATTCACACTAATTTTTCGGATGGTTCGCTGAGCATGAGGGACACGGTTGATCTTTTCGGTCAGGCCGGGTTCGATGTCATTGCTGTCACCGATCATGTGGTTAGCGGTGACAATTCGATAGGCAAATTTGCCCGACAGTTCAACCTGTCGATCCGCGGAGATAATTTTGACGAGTACTTCGGTGCTATCAAAGAAGAAGCAAGGCGGGCGTGGGAAAAATACAGTATGCTCGTGATTCCGGGCGTTGAAATCAGTAAGAACTATATATCCCAGGACAAATCAGCTCACCTCCTCCTTCTCGACATCAAAGATTTCATACCTGCCTGTTTAGATTATGAAGAAATCTTCCTCGAAGCAAAGCGGCAGAATGCCCTAACCGTTGCATGTCATCCCCATTATACCCCGGATATCCTGAACAAAGACACGCTCTTTCTCTGGAACAACCGGGAAAAGTATGCAAAATACATAGATGCCTGGGAGATAGCGAACCGGGATGACGTCTTCAACGTGATCAGCCTGAAAAAGTATCCATACATCGCCAACAGCGACTTTCACAAGGCGCGTCACCTTTACTCATGGAAAACGCTCCTTAATTGCGAAAAGGATGTGGACGCGGTTAAACAGTGCATAAGACATAATAAGGGAGTAGGCATTACGCTTTTCAGGAATTGAACCATGACGATGTTGGCATATAAGGAAATATTACTGTTACTTATGGGCAGATGCGCTCAACTCAGATTGAGAAACAATTATTGCTGTCAATCCTGCGCAGTACCATAAAGGAGGAGCCACGTGACAATATTTCTCATCTGTTGTGTAGTAATCTCGATCATTGGACTCATACTCTACCTGTTGCAGATAGGAGCGACACACTCGCTCATCAAATCCGGACAGAAGCCTGGCAAAATAACCTCGGCTTGTGAGACTTATTCCCTCCCCCCAGTCTCGGTCCTCAAACCCTTGAGAGGCCTCGACGACAACCTCTTTGATAACCTGGCAAGTTTCTGTATTCAAGATTATCCGGAATACGAGATCCTGTTCTCCCTCCAGGACCACAATGACCCCGCCTACAAGGTTGCAAAGAAGATACAGGACAAATACCCAGATAAGCATATCACCATAGTCGTAGAGCGTTGCAACATTGGTCTTAATCCCAAGGTAAACAATCTCGTTCCTTCCTATCAAAAGGCCCGCCATCCCTACATCCTGATCAGTGACAGCAATGTGATGGTCGGCAAAGACTATCTCCGGGAGATCATGCGTCATACCCAGGACCCGGCCGTCGGGCTTGTGAGCAACGTGATCCGGGGAGTCGGAGGCCGCAGCATCGGTGCCATCCTCGAGAATCTTCACTTGAATTCCTTCATCCTCGGCAGTGTCAGCTTTCTCGATCAATTCTTGGGCATGCCCTGCGTCATCGGGAAGTCCATGCTCATGAAAAAGAAGGACCTGGAAACAATCGGAGGGCTAGAAGCTTTTAAGGATATCCTAGCGGAGGATTTCATCATCGGACGAGAAATGCACCTCGCCGGCAAGAAGGTCGTTTTGTCGAACTATATGATCAGCAATGTGAACGAATACTGGGGAATCAAACGCTTCCTGAACCGCCATACACGGTGGGGTAAGCTCAGATGGAGGATCGGCGGAATTAAATATTTCTTAGAACCCCTCGCCAATCCGGTTTTCGTTGCTACCCTGCCGGCTATCTTAAGCGGGCCGTCACAAATCACGCTATCGTTCGCGAGCCTCGTAGGCTTGATCAAAATTCTTGGCGATTCTATCATCGGCAGGACCATCGATTCTGGGACGAGGGGAAACGAGATGGATAGACCGTCCTCGCTTATTTACTTACTAGCTCCTGTCAAGGACATCATTATCGGTATCGTGTGGTTCGTGCCGCTTGTTAGCTCAACGGTGGTCTGGCGGGGCAACCGGTATATCATAGGCAAGGATTCTCGCTTGTCACCCTGTCCTGAAAACGGATTCTGGTCGTGGGGCTATCGAATCACAGATGTTATCCGGGCCCGTTTAGCCTAGTTCTGGACGAACTAGAAAAGCTTTAACCGAGAAGGCGCGAAGTGCCTGAAATTTGACCTTCTTGAAACAAAAGACTCCTCTTCCCTTTGCGTCCATAGCGTCCTAGCAGTAAATTCTTCTACCTTTTGGCATGAAAGGGGTAATGCCATGTTGAACCATACGGAACCGAACCGCATCTTCAGGCTGGACATCAATATTAGGGACCCATTGCAAAAAAAGCTCTTTTCAATGGTGAAAGGTCCTATTGAACATTTCCTAGCCTTTCCCCGCCTGAACCGGGCTTACGCCGACATCGCGCGGATGTCTGACAGCCGACCCTTCACGGAAAAAGTAATGGAAAAACTGAACATTACGTACGATCTTACTGAACAGGATCTTTCCCGACTCACGATCCCATCGGGACCTGTGATCGTTGTGGCAAACCATCCCTTCGGCGGCATTGAAGGAATAATCCTGGCATCGATCCTGCGTTCCCTACGCTGCGACGTAAAATTCATGGCGAATTACCTTCTCAACACCATTCCGGAAATGCGGGATATGCTGATTGCCGTAGACCCGTTCAAACGGGAGTCGTCCGTCAGGGAAAACATCAAACCGATCCGGGAGTGCATCGAGTGGGTTCGCAACGGAGGCATGCTTGTGGTCTTCCCCGCTGGCGAGGTTTCGCATTTCGATATTCAGAAAGGCACGGTCACCGATCCAGCATGGAGTCCGAGTATCGCGCGCGTCATTCTGAAAACCGGTGCGCCCGTGCTTCCCGTTTTCTTTCAGGGGACCAACAGTGCGGCCTTCCATATGGCAGGGATGGTCCATCCCATCCTGAGGACCGCCATGCTGCCGAATGAGCTGCTTAACAAGGGGCGGAAGAATATTCAGGTGCGCGTCGGGGACATCATCCCCTTCGACAAGCTGAGCAATCTTGAGCAGGATACACTCATAATTGAGTATCTCCGGTTTCGCACCTATCTCCTCGAACATCGTCAGACCATTCAGGCTAAGCGGAGCGTTACAATGTTCCCACTGAGAAAAATGCGCACCGCTGACGAATGCATCATGACTCCCCAAAATATGGACGTCCTTGCTAAAGAGATTCGAAGTCTGCCTCCCAGCCAGACGCTCGTCGAGAGCGGCGATAATATCGTTATTCAAGCCACGGGTGATCAGGTCCCGCATGTTCTGCTCGAGATCGGACGGCTCAGGGAGATCACGTTCCGTGCTGTTGGTGAAGGGACGGGGAAAGCCCTCGATCTTGACCGATTCGATCACACCTATGTCCACCTGTTCATCTGGAACAAGATGAAAAACGAGGTGGTCGGCGCCTACCGGCTCGGCAGAACGGATGAGCTGACGAAACAGCATGGGGTCCGCGGTATCTATACCAGCACGCTCTTTCGATATAAGAAGGATTTTCTGGAACACCTGGGACCTGCCCTGGAATTAGGGCGCTCGTTCATCCGTCCTGAGTATCAGAAGTCCTATGGCCCTCTCCTCCTGCTTTGGAAAGGTATCGGCAGATTTATCGTTGAAAATCCTTACTACAAAACACTGTTCGGTCCTGTGAGCATCACCAATGAATACCAAGCTATGTCCAGACAGCTGATGGTCGGCTTCCTGAAAAAGACCAGGTACCGCCCTGATATGGCCGAATTCGTGCGGGCCAGAAGGCCGCTTCGCTCAAAACCTTCCAAAATCTGGGACATCGATGCTGCCGTGCGATCCATGGGGGATGACATCGATGCTATCTCAGAGGCGGTCTCCTCCATAGAAACCGATCGCAAGGGAATCCCGATTCTCTTGAAGCAATACATCAAACTGGGCGGGCAAATTGCCGGATTTAATGTCGATCCAGCTTTCGGCAACGTGCTTGACGGCCTGATCATGGTCGATCTTACTAAGACCGAGCCGAAAATGCTGGAGCGGTACCTCGGGAAGGACGGCGCGCAAAACTTTCTTGCCTATCATCGCACAGGAACGAGCCGGTATGCAACTTGTGCGTAACGAGGCGGACATCGGCAACGATACCACGGCACCACCGTCACCAAGCATCCCCGAACGGATGCATCAACTTTTTCGGAAACTGTTCTTTCTCATACCGATCGGCATCATCGGAAATGTCCTTTTTTATCTCATGACCGCCGACCGGCAGGTGCTTGCTTCGGTGCTCAATTTTTCCCCGATTTTCTTCGCGATTGCCATGCTGCTGAGCATCGTCCCATGGTTTACCGGTTCATTACGGCTGCTCATGTGGAGCAGGTTTCTTGGAAACAGTATAGAATTCCCGGCGGTGTTCAAAGTTGTCATCGGGTCAGAACTCGGTGCGGCTGTGAGCCCACCGCTGATCGGCGGCAGTGCCGTGAAGATCGGGATGCTGATGCGCCAGGGGTTCACCGGCGGTACCGCCCTGTCCCTTTCCGTTCTGGAAAATATTGAAGATACATTTTTTTTCCTGGTCATGGTGCCGTTGGCGCTGACAATTACATCATCATGGGACCTGCCGCAGGTCGGGACTGTCCTGGCAGGGTTGAGGAACCCGGCACTGTGGACGTTGCTGGCCGGAATCTGCGTTTGCCTCGGCGCTACCTTCCTGCTGATGAAAAGAAAATCCTCTGATGCAAAACCGCAGCTGACAGGTCTTGCTGCGTTAAAGGGAAAACTTGAGGATACGTATAGCAACTTCACAGCAACCTATCACCGTATCGCCCGTGAGGGAAAATCTATTTTTGTGGTGACTATGGCTTTGACTTCGCTCCAATGGTTCTGTCGCTACTCCATTATCTCCCTTTTGCTTGCGAGCATGGGCATTCCTGTCCGCCCGATCCTGTTCATGGTACTCCAGGTATTTGTCTTCGCGCTCATGACCCTTGTTCCTACTCCGGGGGCGGCAGGCGGGGCCGAAGTAATGTTCTCTCTCGTGTACCGGTCCTTTCTCCCGGCCGGAACTATCGGACTCGTGACCGCGGGGTGGCGGTTTCTCACGTTTTACTTTCTCCTGATCCTGGCTGCCGCGCTCTCGATTCTATTCGGAATGCAGCCCCGGGCAGAGACGCATCCAGCCGATGAGCAGGGCGCCGTACCGCAACGGGGACATCGGCTATCTGAAGAAATTGTTCTGAGGGAGGACTGACCCATGAGAAAGGATCGCAGGCATGATTTTACCGCAGTAAAGAGCCAGCCCATTTTGACGACAGAGATAGGAACGGCAGAGGTTATTTTGTTTTTGATTGGCGCAGTTCTTTTTTTAACGATCGGCAGCCTCCCATAGGTTCATGAGGACTGCCTCCAGGGATACTTTTTGTTCATGATATTGATATAGTCGCAGCTAGCATAGAACGATATGCCTTGCCAAAGGAGATGACCATGAATACTGCACAGGATAAGTCGCCGCCCTTCAGGAATAAGAGGAGCCTCTCCCCCGTGTGTTCGCCCTCGCATGCAAAAGGTGCGGCACTTGATACGATGAGACAGGGGCCTGCGAAACCGGACTGGCTGAAATCTCCGGTCATCATCAAGGCGACCCGTGAAGCAGGATTAACTCTGTACGAGATCCTCGGCATGGCAGAACTTATGCGCGTGGCATATGAAAAGGGAGAGATTGAAATCCTGCACAGCCGTCTTGCACTCCTTCTGTCCCAAGCCGGGGACCTGTCATCTGCCCTTACCAATATTCTCGAACTCTCAAAGCTCGAGACAGAACAGGCGACAATAACCTGCCAATACTTTGATATTGTGGCACTGCTCCAAGACGTTTCTCATGCAGCACGGCTGAGCATCGGGCAAAAACCGGTAAAAGTGATGGACGTCGACGCCCGAGGCCCCGTCACAATCCTTTCAGATCCGGGGAACGTCCGTAAGATCATGATGGGGCTCATCAGCAATGCAGCAAAATTCACCGATAGAGGGCGGATCGCATTGATTCTGAATAAAGACGAGTACAATATAAGGCTTATCATCACGGACACGGGCAGAGGAATGACTGCGGAGCAGATGAACGCCGCTTTTGCTCCTTCCGATATACGCGTGCATGCTGAAAAGAATGATCATGCCGTATCGTGGCTCGGACTCAGAACGATCAGGAATCTTGTAAAACTGCTGGAAGGCAGCATTACCGTTTCGAGCAAGGTCGGCGAGGGAACTATCGTTGAGGTTTCCCTCCCGATCGAGCCGTCGGAGAGCATAACGGAATCATGCCGGCGGATGGGCAACGAACTGCCGTGTGCTTGCGATGGGCTGCACTGAGATTGCCCAATGTTCCGATCAAGATTCGATGCGAAAAACCATTCGTGATGCTGTTTGCAGATAAGGAGAATAACATTACAGCCGTTGTAAAATCTTTTGCGTACAACACCAGTCAAACAGAAGTTGCTATCGCATTCTACTGCAATCTGTTCAGCGATATAGTTACCGAGAATCTCTGTTTGCTGCGGAAAAGAGAACTGAGCAGTGCAGGCGTTTTTTTCTGTGAAGAGTGCGACCGCAGAGACGGCAGAACGCTCCCTCAAGATTGCCAGAAAGATGTCATGATGTGGGAACCAGGGCATGACAGGCCCTGATCACCCTCTTGGAGCGGCCTGGACACACAACGCTAGAGAATGGCCCCCCTCCATTATCCCCAGTGTGTCTCGGCCGCTCCGGGCTTTTTCGTAATCTATATTTAATACTTCCGTAATAATCCTGTAACAAAAAAACGCTATTCTGCAAGCTGTGTATGCCAATTTACCTCCTCCATGAAACAGGTCACCCATGCATGAACAGGTTCTCATTGTTGAGGACGAACAAGATGTAGTTGAGCTCCTTCGCTATAATCTAGAGAAAGAAAACTATCGGGTGCTCGTAGCGCACAGCGGCGAAGAAGCTATAGCGATCGTCCCGTGCCAGATGCCGGATGTCGTTTTGTTGGACATCATGCTCCCGGAGCTGAATGGTTGGGAAGTATGCCGGATACTCAGGGAGGGCGCCAACGGGAAATCCGTGCCGATCATCATGCTTACGGCCCTCTCATCTGAAGAGGCCCGCATACAAGGTCTTACCCTTGGTGCTGATGATTATGTGTCAAAACCCTTCTCCATCAGGGAACTCATGCTCAAAATACGGAAGTTGATCAATCGGCAACGGACGCTCAAAATGATCCAAGCGAAGACGCAGGAACAGGATACGTCCTTAAGATACTTGGTCCACGAGCTGAAGAACTCCATAAATGTGATCGGCGGTTTCTCCGCCCTTGGGCTCCGGAAGGAAGGAGCCCAAGATTATCTTAGAACGATCAATGTCGCTGCCGCACACGCTGAGAGCCTTCTTAACGATGCATCACTTCTCTCCCGGCTCGAGAACAAGCAAGGTTCATTGCCTATGGAGTCTCTTGATATCGGCTCCATAGTCGATGAAGTGGTCGATGTCTTCCGCGATACGGCAAAGAACAGGCAGATCGAGATAGTTTTGGAGAATAAAACATCCTCCCTCATTACAGGGAACAGCACTGCTGTCAGACAGGTTTTGATGAACCTGCTTTCCAATGCAGTGAAGTATAATCGTCACGGCGGCAGGGTCTGGATGACCGTGGAAAGAATACATGATGGGATAGACATCTCGATAACGGACGAGGGATGCGGGATACTATGCGACGAGATCCCCAAGATCTTCAATAAATTCTATCGAGCCGACGGGAGCGAACAGATCAAAGGAGCGGGACTTGGGCTCTATATCGTCAAGCTCCTAATCGAAGCCATGGGCGGAAACATCAGTGCTGTGAGCAGACCTGGAGTCGGAAGCACGTTCACGGTATCCTTTCAAAAACCGAACGCGATTAACGAGGATCCGGATAAAAGCAAAGAACAAGTCGCCCCTGCTTCATAAAATCATGGAGAAGAATATTCGTCAGGAGTGAATTGCGACCCGTGGAGATGCGTAATTATTCTGACACTAAGCGTTCCTTTTACCATGATCATCAGGCAGGTCTTAGACATCTTCTTCAACGCCGTCAACCTTGATGTTCCTGCTGTGGCGGATGGGAAAGAACTGTGACGCTCGTCATAAGACCGAAAATCGTGCTCAAGCTGTTTCATCGGTTCGGATTCGCACTCTACAGAAAGAATCCCCTTATCACAAAGCCGATACTAACCAGCTGGTCATCAACCAGCATGAGCGGCTTGATCTCGCCACCGATAAAAATTCGACAGCAAATCTTTCGTGGTCTATGATGACATTATCGTGGTCGACCGAGCTGGCTATTTTAAAGGGCTTCTGTCGGTGAAACACATCGTGACCCAGCACAGCTCGGCATATGAAATACAAAGGGGGATATTGCTGGGCATCGGCAGAAGGTCTTGCATTATCTCGGTATAGCGACGGCCAATCACGCTACAAGGAACACACGGCATGAGGCGGTCATGAACAGCTGGTAAGCATTGTAGCAACCAATGGCACATCACAACAGGTCCCCGCACCAGCATCCCAACGGGTTTTGAACTCAGGTCGGATCTGTTTGCGAGCACCGTAATGATTCCTTGGGGAGATAGAGAAGAAAACGACAAAAGTGCAACTTCCTGAACAATGTTTTGCAGTACGGGAAAGTATTGAAACATGGTATGCTACCTCGCGTAATTGTAACATAATTGTAATATTACTGTAACAATTCCTTGGTATATAGTGTGTATTCAAAATCTTATAGGAGGAGATTCAAAATGAAAAAAATTGCAGCACTTGTATTAACCGTAGTATTGGCAGTAGCAACCGGAGCGTTCGCCGATGAGATGCTGAACGGCGCAGGGGCTACCTTCCCCTACCCCGTATATTCAGCGTGGGCAAATGAGTACAACAGGGTTACCGGCGTGAAACTGAACTATCAGTCCATCGGCTCCGGTGGCGGAATCAAGCAGATCACCGAGCGAACCGTGGATTTCGGTGCGTCTGACAAGCCGCTCACGCCGGAAGAGCTCGCCAAGGACAATCTGCTCCAGTTCCCCGCCGTGATCGGTGGCGTCGTGCCAGTGGTCAATATCCCCGGTATAAAGGCGGGACATTTAAGGCTCGATTCAGAAGCCATGTGCAAAATCTACCTGGGTGAAATCAAAAACTGGAGCGATCCCAAGATCAAGGAACTGAATCCGAAGGTCAATCTCCCGAACAGCGAGATCACTGTTGTCCATCGCTCCGACGGCTCCGGGACGACCGCCATCTTTACGGATTATTTGAACGATGTGTGCCCGGCCTGGAAGGAAAAAGTCGGCTCCGGCACCTCAGTGAGCTGGCCAGTGGGCATCGGCGGAAAAGGGAACGAAGGCGTAGCCAACTACGTTCAACAGACCGCGAACTCCATCGGCTATGTGGAATTCGCCTATGCGAAGCAGAACAACCTTGCCCATGCATCCCTCAAGAACCATGCCGGCACCTTCGTAGAACCGAGCTTCGCGAGTTTTGAAGACGCCGCCGCTTCAGCAAACTTCGACCCGAAACAGCATTTCTACCTTTGGCTCAATGATTCACCGGGGAAAGATTCTTGGCCCATCGCGGGTGCCACGTTCATCCTCCTGGCGAAGGAGAAAAAAGAGTCAAACATGAAGGTAGTCAAATTCTACGGCTGGGCGTTCAAGAACGGGGATGGCAAGGCAAAAGAACTCATTTATGTCCCCCTCCCGAAATCGCTAAAAGACAAAATAGAAGGCTACTGGAAATCGAACGAAATCCAGTAGAACAGCATAATAAGAGATATAAAAAAGAAGTTGAAATGTTCGGGTCGGGTATATATACTATCTATATCCGACCCGTTTAATTTTTTCATCATCTACAGCAGTGCAGAAAGGGCCGTTCATTGGTCATTTCCTCTAAGAAAAATATATATGATCTGTTTTTCTCCTTTCTCACCGCCATTGCGGCCCTTACCGTCATCATTTTCATCATCGGAATTTTGGTGGTCCTTGTCAAGGAGTCTTCACTCGCGCTAAGGAAGTTCGGCCTCGTAAATTTTTTAACCTCAACGACCTGGAACCCCGTGACAGGCATCTTTGGCGCGGCAACCACGATTTACGGCACCTTCGTTACGACTGGCCTCGCCCTGCTCTTCGCCATACCCACTGCCATCGGCATTGCTGTCTTCGTGACCGAAATCGCGCCAAATTTTCTCAAAAGTCCTATTGGGATCGCGATAGAACTGCTGGCCGCGATACCTAGCATCATTTACGGCATGTGGGGGCTCTTCACCCTGGCGCCCATCATGTCGAAGTATGTCGAGCCGGCACTCCAAAATACTGTCGGAAAACTGCCTCTCGTCGGCATCCTGTTTCAGGGCACTCCGCTGGGCATTGATATCCTGACCGCGAGCGTCATCCTCGGCATCATGATAATTCCGTTTACTGCAAGCATCGCACGCGATTCTTTCAATCTAACCCCCGCCGTGGTCAAGGAATCAGCCTATGCCATCGGAGCAACACAGTGGGAAGTTGTGAAAAACGTGGTCCTCCCCTACTCCAAACTGGGCGTATTCGGAGGGGTCGCGCTGTCCCTGGGACGGGCATTGGGCGAGACCATGGCTGTGGCCTTTGTCCTTGGCAACAACCACAAGATTGCCACATCGCTCCTTGATGCCGCCTCTACCATCACCGTAAGCCTTGCGAATGAATTTACAGAGGCGGACAGTGACATATATCTTTCCTCTCTCTATTATCTGGCGCTCGTACTGTTCGTGATGAGCTTTATTATCCTGGCCATATCAAAGTTCTTTCTTCTGAAGGCCGAGAGGAAATACTCGCGATGAACCTCGAGAAGAAAAGAAAGCTTGAGAGTTTCGCCGCGCTCGCACTGAGCGGCCTTGCCGCCGCGGTGGGCCTGTTTTGGCTCATTTACATCCTGTTCGATGTCCTCGTCAACGGAATAGGCGCGTTGAAGTTGAGCCTTTTCTTCAATGACCCAGCCCCCGCCGGTGTCGAGGGCGGTGGGCTCAGAAATGCCTTTGTCGGACAGTTGATGATAACCTCTGCCGCTACGCTGATCGGCGTGCCCGTGGGCATCCTGGGCGGGACTTTTCTCGCGGAGTACGCGCGAGGTAGAAAAATCTCCAGGGTCATCAGCATTCTTTCTGACATCATGGTCAGTGTGCCCTCCATTGTGGTCGGGGCTTTTGTCTACGCGATCCTTATTCGTCCGCTTCACCATTTCAGCGGCTGGTCAGGGGCGTTTGCGCTTTCGATCATCATGATCCCTGTGGTTCTCCGGACCACGGAAGACATGCTGTCGCTGGTGCCATGGACATTGCGGGAAGCGGCTTTTGCACTGGGAGCACCCTATTACAAAGTAATCATCCAGGTCGTATACCGCGGTGCCGCTACGGGCATCCTGACAGGCATCCTCTTATCGATCGCCCGCGTTGCTGGCGAGACGGCGCCTCTGCTCTTTACTTCGTTCAACAACAACTTTTATTCCACGAACATGAACGGCCCCATGGCGTCGCTCACTGTAACTATTTTCCAGTACGCCATGGGGCCCTATAAAAGCTGGCATACTCAGGCATGGGGCGCCTCATTCGTGATTACGCTATTCATCTTAGCGCTCACCATCATGGGCAGAATGATCATCAAGTGGAGGTACAAGCGTTGATCGGCACTATTGATATCCAAGTCAGAAATCTGGATTTTTATTACAACGGAGACATCCATGCACTCCGTGCCATATCGCTTCCCATTTTCCGCAACAAGGTCACTGCCCTGATCGGTCCCTCCGGATGCGGAAAGACGACGCTGCTCCGCTGCTTCAACCGCATGCACGACCTTTACCCCCGGCACCGATACGCCGGAGAAATCGTATTCCAGGGAAACAACATTCTCATAGAAGGATTCGACCTCATCAACCTCAGAAGCCGCATCGGCATGGTGTTTCAGAAGCCCACGCCCTTCCCCATGTCTATCGCGGAAAACATCTCCTATGGCCTTCGGCTAAAAGGGATTACCAAAAAAAGTGAACTTGTTGAACGAGTAGAGCGGGCGCTCAAGCACTCGGTGCTTTGGGAGGAAGTGAAGGACAAGCTTGACTCAGGCGCCTACGAACTATCCGGCGGCCAGCAGCAGCGCCTCTGCATCGCACGGGCGCTTGCTGTGGAACCCGAGGTCCTGCTCTTCGACGAGCCCACTTCGGCCTTAGACCCTATATCGACGGCAAAGATCGAGGAACTGGTAGTCAACTTGAAGAAGGACGTCACCATCATCATCGTCACGCACAACATGCAGCAAGCCGCCCGCGTCTCGGACATGACCGGGTTCATGTACCTGGGCGAGCTCATCGAGTTCGGCACCACCGAAAAGATATTCACAAATCCGGATAAAAAGCAGACAGATGACTACATTACGGGAAGGTTCGGTTAACATCTTGCCGGCTCATAACTGAAAGCTCTTTGTTTATATTTTCGGAGTGATGAGTTATATTATATAATATGAGCCTTGAACGCTCGGCTTCATTAGGAAGGAGAACATCATGGCAACCCAGAAAGAAATAGACCTCGAAAAACTCAAAGAGCTGATACTCAAGATGGGAGGGTTTGTCGAGGATGCCATCAAGAAATCCGTCAAGGCCTTGGTGGAGCGCGATCGGACCCTCGCAGTCGAGGTCATCGACGGCGATGCCATCATAAACAACTTCGATGTTGATATCGAGGAGGAGTGCATCCGTTTCCTCGCCATCTGGCAGCCCACGGGCAGCAATCTCCGCTTCATCACGACCGCCATCAAGATAATCACCGACCTCGAGCGCATGGGCGACCTCGCTGTAGACATATGCGAACGCGGGATCGAACTGCTTGATGAACCGCCGCTCAAACCTTACATCGACATCCCGCGCATGGCCGATGCAGCCCAAAAAATGCTTAAGGACAGCCTCGATGCCTTCGTGGCAAAGGACGCTGACCTCGCCCTGAGCGTATGCGAGGCCGACGACTTCGTGGATAACCTGAACCAGCAGATATTCAACGAGCTTCTCCTCTATATGCTAAAGGATCCCAAGAACATCACCCGGGCTGTCCGCCTCTCGTATATAATCAAATATCTCGAGCGCGTCGGTGACCACGCCACCAACATAGCAGAGATGGTCGTGTTTATGGTAAAGGGGAAGGTCATCCGCCACATGGCATGCGAGGCCATGCGCCAGAAAACCGAAAGCTGATAAGGCATGCCCTTGCTCCATTACGAGACCCTCTCTCCCTTATCACAAACCATCCGGACGACTCAAGAGACGCAGGCATTTCCACCGGGAACCCCTTGAGAGCATAGATAAAATATTGACAAACCGCAGTGAGCAATGTAAAATCACTTTTTTGATTGCCGTCACCACAGTCTTGGTGCCTATTTTCGAACACTGCCATGAACAAAGCGAGAAACTTGATACTTTGTTCCCTGGGCGCATTCAGCGACAACAGCTCAATACGAAAATTCATGACTCAGGACAGCACACAAACCGCAACTCATGGGATGCGCGATCTCTTTCTTTTGACCGTGCTGATCTCTCTCTTTTTTGGTTTCATGCTCGGAAACCGTCCCCTGTCGGTGCCCGATGAAGGACGGTATGTCGAGATCCCCCGCGAAATGGTGGTCACGGGCGACTATCTCACCCCCCGGCTGAACGGTGTCAAATACTTCGAAAAACCGGTGCTGTTCTACTGGCTCGAAGGCTTTTCCATCAAGCACTTCGGCCTGAAAGGATTCGCGCTCCGCCTGTGGCCAGCCCTCTTTGCTTTGATGGGGTGTCTTGTCGTATACGGATCCGGCGTGCGGTTGTTCGGGCGACGGTCCGGGTTGATCTCGGCGATGGTGCTCGCCACCAGCCTCTTGTACTATGCCCTGAGCCGTGCCATCATCCTTGACATGCCCGTGTCGGCCCTGTTGAGTGTTGCGCTTCTCTGCTTCCTGCTCGGCACGCATGAACCGCATGGGCTGCGGCGACGGCTTCTCATGTGGGGTTTTTATTTGTTTGCTGCTCTGGCAGTCATGACCAAAGGATTGATCGGCATCCTGATCCCCGGGATGGTGATTGGCATCTGGATCGTACTGCTGGGTGAATGGCGCGTTCTTAAAACCATGTATCTCCCGAGCGGCCTCCTGCTGTTTCTGCTTATCGCCGCGCCCTGGCATATTCTGGTCAACCGTGCCAATCCCGAGTTTTTTAACTTCTATTTCATCCACGAACATTTTCTGCGTTACCTTACGAAGATCCACAGCCGGTATAAACCCGCGTGGTTCTTTATACCCGTGGTGCTTCTTGGACTCTTTCCCTGGAGCGCTTTTCTCATACAGGCTGTAAAGCACAATCTTCCTCCGTCATGGCGCGAGCGTCATGAGCACCGGGACACGCTCTTTCTCTTGCTCTGGGCCGGCTTTGTATTTCTCTTCTTTTCCGCTTCAAGCTCGAAACTGATACCCTACATCCTGCCCGTCTTTCCACCGCTCTCCTTATTGATCGGACGGTATCTTGCTGAGGCATGGGACTGCCGTGATTTTCCCGGCATCCGGACTGGTTACGCCGTACTGCTGATCGTAACTCTGGGGCTGACCATCGCACTGATCGTTCTCCCGCACTATCGGATATCGCCTGATGTTCAGAGACTCGGGAAGTACCCCTATGTGTTCGCGGCCATTCTGATCATAGGAACTGCGGTGACATGGTTCATGAGTAAGCGCAAAAACTTCCGCTGGGCATTTTTGTCGCTAACCGCCACAACGATGCTTTTTTTTATTGTGGTGAATGCAGCCGCTTCCGTCGCGGATGAGCGCTCGTCCATAAACCTGGCCTCGGTGCTCAAGCAGCGTCTCAAGCCGGGCGATGAGGTCGCCAGCTATGATACCTATTACCAGGACTTACCCGTATACCTGGAACGGCGTATCACCGTGGTGAACTGGAAAGGGGAACTCGAGTTCGGGACCACCGTTGAGGACACCAGCCAATGGATGGTCGATGATGCGACCTTTTGGAAGCGCTGGGACGGTCCGTCGACGGTATATATGCTTACGAAACGCGGAACCTATGATGCGCTGCAGGCCACGGGGCACAAGAATGTATACCTGATTGCCAGCACTGACGACAATATCCTCGCCGTAAACAAGGAGATGACGCCGTGAAATACCTGCCGATCATTCTGCTAGGGGTACTGCTTAACGCCGCTGCCCAGCTCTGCTTAAAAGAAGGGATGCGGCGCATCGGTTATTTTGAGTTCGCCTGGAGCAATGTCATTCCCATCGCATTACAGGTGGCAGTAAATTTCTTCGTTCTATTGGGACTCTTCCTCTACATCGTGAGCGTCGCCGTGTGGCTTCTTGTCCTCTCGCGCGTGGAGGTGAGCTTTGCCTATCCCCTGCTCAGTGTGGGATACATCGTCAACGCCGTGGCCGGGTATTACCTGTTCCAGGAGAATCTCTCGATGACCCGCGTCACCGGCATCTTGATTATTATCGTTGGAGTCTATTTTGTTACGAGGAGCTAGAGGAAAAGCATTTGTAACCGACAGACGCGAAGAACACCGGTAAGAATTAAAACTTTGAACCCTAAGCGCCTTCGCGGTTTCGTATTCTTTGATTCATGTCACCTGATGTTGAGGAGAGCCATGTCTACCAATAAAGAAGAACAATTTCTCCCTTTCTCACGACCATCCATCAGCCGCGAGGCGATCGATGAGGTAGTCGCCTGCCTCGAGTCCGGTTGGATCACCACCGGGCCGCGGGTCAAGAAGTTCGAGGACGACCTCAAGTCCTACGTCTCGGCGCCGCACGCACTGGTGCTCTCTTCAGCAACGGCCGGACTGCACCTGGTACTGGCCGCAATGCAATTGAAACCCGGCGATGAAGTGATCACCACGCCCATGACCTTCGCCGCGACGCTCAACACTATCGTACTCGCCGGCGGAAAGCCCGTGCTCGTGGATGTCGAACCGGGGACGTATAACATTGATGTGACGAAGATCGAGAAGGCGGTCACCAAGCACACCCGCGCCATCATGCCGGTGCATTTTGCTGGCCTGCCGGTAGACCTTGATCCGGTCTACGACGTCGCGAAAAAGTATAACCTCCGCGTGGTCGAGGACGCAGCTCACGCTATCGGCACGGAGTATAAAGGCAAACGCATTGGCAGTTTCGGCGATATCCAGGTCTTCAGCTTTCATCCCAACAAGAACATGACCACCGGAGAAGGCGGGTGCGTAATCACCCGTGATGACAAAATGGCCGAGGCCGTGGCGCTCTTGCGCTTCCACGGCATGGACCGCGAGGCGTGGAACCGCTTCGGAAGGAAAGGCAGCCAGCACTATGAGATCATAGCTCCTGGATACAAGTACAACATGATGGATATCCAGGCCGCTCTCGGCCTGCACCAGCTCAAGCAGCTCGACGGATTCATCAGTCGCCGCACAGAGCTTGCGTTGCGTTACCGGGCATTACTGAGCGGCTGGCCGCAGTGGTCACTGCCCAGGTCGCCGTTATATTCTCACCTCCATGCATGGCACCTCTATACGCCGCTCATCAATCCTGATGCGGCAGGCATGGACCGTGACGCGTTCATGCAGGGAATGAAAGACCGGAACATCGGCACGGGCCTGCACTACCGTGCCGTGCACCTCTACCCCTATTATCGTGAACAGTTCGGTTTCAAGCGCGGTGATTTTCCGAACGCCGAGACCATCTCCGACCGCATCGTGAGCTTGCCGCTTTTCCCGGCAATGACCGATTCGGACCAGGACCGTGTGATCGCGGCCATGGATGATCTGTTCAGGAGGAAATGACCATGGCAAAGCCCTATGTCAGCGTGGTTATTCCTGTTTATAATGAGCAGGAGAACCTCGATGCCCTGTTCACCCGCCTCACAGCGGTGCTGGATGGACTGGGCAAGCCGTTTGAGATCCTGTTCACGAACGACGGCAGCCGCGACCGGTCAGGAGCGATGCTGAAGGAATATCACGAGCGCCGCCCCAATCAGGTGCGCGTTATCGATTTCAACGGCAATTTCGGCCAGCACATGGCCATCATGGCAGCCTTCGAGCGTGTGCGCGGAGACGTGATCGTAACGCTCGACGCAGACCTCCAGAACCCTCCGGAAGAAATCCCGAAGCTCCTCGCTGCTATCGAGGCCGGGCATGACGTGGTCGGCGGCTACCGCAAAAACCGTCAGGACACCTTTTTCCGGAGGTACGCATCAAAGGTCATTAACGGTATGCGGGCCAAGATCACGAATATCCGCATGCGCGACCAGGGGTGCATGCTCCGGGCGTACCGGAAAAACATCATCGAAAGCATCGTCGCGAGCGAAGAGACCTCGACCTTTATCCCGGCGCTCGCGTACAGCTTTGCCGCCAACGCCACGGAAGTGGAGGTCGAGCATGCGGCCCGCGCCGCCGGTGAATCCAAGTACCGGCTCTACGACCTTATCCGCCTGAACTTCGACCTCATGACGGGTTTTTCCGTGGTCCCTCTCCAGGTCTTCACCCTCTTCGGCATGGTCGTATCGGTGCTAAGCACCTTGTTCGTGATTTACCTGTTCATCCGGCGGCTGATTGTCGGACCCGAGGCCGAGGGTTTGTTTACCCTCTTCGCTATCCTTTACTTCCTCGTCGGCATCGGCATTATGGGGCTCGGCATCATCGGCGAGTACATCGGCCGCATCTACAAGGAAGTAAGGAGAAGGCCCCGCTTCGTCATCCGCAGGGTCTATGAGAGGGTCGAGACACAAAAGGCGGGCACCGGTGAGTAAGCCGCGCATTCTGGTTTTCGCCTATCACGATATGGGCTACGAATGTCTTGATCTCTTGATCAGCAGAGGTGAGAACATTATTGCTGTCATCACCCATGAGGACAATCCAAGCGAGCAGATATGGTTCAGGTCCGTGTCGGATATTGCAAAAAGTAACAGCATTCCGGTCTATACGCCGGAGTCCGTAAATACGCCAGAGTGGGTCAACCGCATCCGTGCTTGGAACCCGGAGCTGATATTCTCCTTCTACTACCGCAACATGATCAAGGAGGAGATCCTTAACGTTCCGCGCCTCGGCGCGTTCAACATGCACGGCTCACTCCTGCCCAAATACCGGGGCCGGGTACCGATCAACTGGGCCGTGCTGCACGGAGAAAAAGAATCCGGCGTGACGCTCCATTATATGGTAAAACGGGCCGATGCCGGCGATATCGTTGACCAGGAAGCAGTCCCCATCGGTCCGGAGGACACGGCGCAGGACGTTTTCAGGAAGGCTGTCAAAGCCGCGCGTCTCGTTCTCGAGCGCCGGATTGATGATCTCGCCAACGGCACGGCCCCGCGGCGCCGGCAGGATGAATCCCAAGCAACCTATTTCGGCGGACGCAAACCCGAAAATGGACGAATCGACTGGACACATAGCGCCGACAGGATTTATAATCTCATACGGGCTGTTACCCATCCTTATCCAGGCGCATTCACTCTGGCCAGCGGGAATAAACTGTTCATCTGGCAGGCACGACCGGTCAAGGACATCAAAGGAAGACCGGGACAGGTCGTATCAGTGAACCCGCTCAGAGTGGCCACTGGAAATGGCAGTCTTGAGATAGTTAGCCTGCAGTGGGAAGGGAAAAGAGAAGAACCCTCTACGGGAGTCCATGGGTTGGAAGTCGGCAAAATCCTAGGAAACTAAGTCAGGAATCATCAGCTCTTAAAGAGTATAACAGACAGAATGGAGTGACCATGAGCCTTAGAATCTTGATCCTCGGAGTGAATGGATTTATCGGAAACAGCCTGACCGAGCATATATTAAAGCAGAAGGACTGGGAAGTCTATGGTATGGACATGGCCTGCGACAAGCTCGACCAGTGCCTCGGACATGATCGCTTCCACTTCGTGGAAGGCGACATCACCATCAACCGGGAATGGATCGAGTATCATGTCAGAAAATGCGATGTGGTCATCCCTCTCGTGGCCATCGCCACGCCCGCCACGTACGTGCAGGACCCTCTGCGTGTGTTTGAATTGGACTTCGAGGCCAATCTCAATATCGTGCGAAAATGCGTGCGATACAAAAAACGCGTGCTCTTCCCTTCCACCTCCGAAGTGTACGGCATGTGCCCTGACCAGGAGTTCGATGAAGAATCGTCGAATCTCGTTCTCGGTCCCATTAACAAGCCACGCTGGATCTACTCCTGCTCCAAGCAGCTCATAGACCGCGTGATCCACGCCTACGGCATGAAGGAAGGGCTCAAGTACACGCTCTTCCGGCCGTTCAACTGGGTCGGTCCGAAACTCGATAATATCCTGGAACCCAAGGAAGGCAGCTCGCGCGTGCTCACCCAGTTCATCGGCAACATCCTGCGCGGAAAAGACATCCTGCTGGTCGATGGTGGCGCACAGCGGCGAAGCTTCACCTATATTGACGACGGCATTGACGCGTTGACACGCATCATTGAAAATAAAGACGACGCAGCTGACGGCCGCATATTTAATATCGGCAACCCTAGGAATGACGTGTCGATCCGCGAGCTGGCCGAGATGCTCATCGCGCTCATCAAGACGTATCCTAAATACACGAAGCTCACCGACAGCGTCAAGATAGTGACCGTAAAATCCAAGGAGTACTACGGCGAAGGCTATCAGGACATCCTGACCCGCGTGCCGTCGATCAAGAACGCGGAGAAGTACCTTGGCTGGAGGCCGGTTACGGACCTAAAGACCGCCCTTCGCAAAACGCTCGATTATCACCTCGGACGGCCATCGCAAGAGCTGGATATATAGTCAACATGCCGGGAACAGGAATGGACGAATCTCTCCTTGCCATTAAAGTGGATGTCGATACCGATCGCGGCACGCGCATCGGCGTCCCCAATCTCCTTGCTCTGTTCGACGGGTTCGGCCTCAAGGCCACATTCCTCTTCTCCCTCGGCCCGGACAACACCGGCCGCGCGATCAAACGCATCTTCAGGCCTGGATTTTTGAGCAAGGTGAGTCGTACGAGCGTCGTCTCGACTTACGGCATCCGCACGCTCCTGAACGGCATTCTGTTCCCTGGTCCGCATGTCGGACGCCGCAACGAAAGCGTGATGCGCGCGACGCGAGACAGGGGGCATGAGGTCGGGATCCACTGCTACGACCATATCCGCTGGCAGGACGGACTCGCGAGAATGTCGCGCATTGAAGTATTCGAGGAATTCGGAAAGGCGCGGAAAGAGTTTGAGCGGATTTTTCGTGAACCTGCAAAAACCGCAGGCGCTGCAGGCTGGCAGGCAAACGGCTTCAGCCTTGCGGCCTACGACGATGCCGGCCTTCTCTCCGCGAGTGATAGCCGCGGTACGCATCCCTTTTTCCCGCGCGTGGACAACACGGTGTACAAAACATTGCAGATACCGACCACGCTCCCGACACTCGATGAACTCCTCGGCCTACCGGAGTACCCTGAAGACCGCATCGTTGACCATTATTTATCGCTCCTTCGCTCCGGCGTACCGAACATACTCACGATCCACGCTGAGCTCGAGGGAATGAAAAAACTTGATCTCTTCCGGATGTTCCTGGTTAAACTGCAGGCCCGTTCGGTCAAGATCGTAACATTGCATGACCTCGCCCGAGACCTATTAAAGAACCCATCGTCAATTCCGATATGCGACCTCATCGCCGGTACGATCGAGGGCCGGAGCGGAACACTCGCATCCCAATCGTGCGGAAACGCGTAATTGCCTTCATCATCGCCCCTTTTGCGGGACCCGTCATAATGCTCTAGAAACCGGTAATCCTTCAGATTTTTTTTGACAATCCGGCCATATTCCTTTATATTTAAACCAGTACAAAAACTCGTCTGACTTAAATACATCTAAAGGAGTTTCATCAATGATCCCGACCGTAGAATGGAAAAACGGCATCGTACGGATGCTGGACCAGACGAAACTGCCTCTCGAGACCGTATACAACGAATGTAAGGATTATCAGACCGTCGCACGTGGGATCAAAGAGTTGTGGGTACGCGGTGCGCCGGCGATCGGAGTTGCCGCGGCCATGGGACTGGCGCTCGGCGCCCGGCAGATATCTGCTTCTGCCTTTGAGGAATTCTGGCCAAAGTTCGAAGAGATCTGTAGCCACATGGCGGCCACACGGCCCACGGCGGTGAACCTCTTCTGGGCCATCGAGCGGATTAAGAAGTTAGTACAGGAGAACAGGGACAAGGGCGTTGAGGCCATCCAAGATCTGCTCGTACAAGAATCGCAGCGCATGCTGGACGAGGACGTCGAAACGAACAAGAAGATCGGCAGCTACGGGTCGGTATTCGTGGCCGATGATGACAATCTCATTACGCACTGCAATGCAGGTTCGATCGCTACGGCAGGCTATGGGACCGCCGAAGGCGTGATGCGTGCCGCAGTGGAAGAAGGGAAAAAGATCCACGTATACGTCGACGAGACCCGTCCCGTACTCCAGGGTGCGCGTTTGACGGCATGGGAGCTCATGCAGGAAAGAATCCCCTGCACCCTGATCACGGACAACATGGCCGGTTATTTCATGTATCACGACATGATCGATCTCGCCATTGTCGGCGCGGACCGTATTGCCCGGAACGGCGACGTGGCGAACAAGATCGGCACCTACAGCCTTGCGGTGCTCTGCAAAGAACATGGCATTCCTTTCTACGTGGCGGCTCCGCTCTCCACCGTCGATTTCACCATGGAATCAGGATATCAGATCCCCATAGAAGAGCGCGACCGACGTGAGGTGACCCATATATTCGGCAAGGTCCAGATAGCCCCTGATGGCGTGAATGTGGCGAACCCGGCCTTCGATGTGACCCCGGCTCGTTACATCACGGCCATCATCACCGAAAAGGGGGCGTTCCATCCGAAGGACATCCACAAACTTGCTGACGGTAATACCGATCCGGAGACATTCAGGATTCGTTAGAACAGCTCTTGTCATGTTGCTATAGCCTGCAGCTGCGCGGCGCGATATTTCCGTTCACCAGGAGCGAGGAGGGCCGTATGAAACAGACTGTTCTCCATCAGAAACATCTCCAGTTAAAAGCGAAAATAACGGAATTCCAGGGCTGGCAGGTCCCCTTCCAGTATACTGATGTGCAGGAAGAATACCAGGCGGTGCGGACCGCTGCCGGGCTGTTCGATGTGAGTTTTCTGGGCAGGCTTGAGATCAGCGGTCCCGGTGCATCCGCCCTCCTCCAGAAGGTTTTCACCAGAAATACAGCAAAGATCGCCGAAGGCACTGCCCACTACGGGTTCCTGTGTAATGAATCCGGTTTTACTCTCGATGACGCTGTACTCTTCCGCCTTCCCGATTCATCGTCAGGTATCAGATACCTGCTCTCCACGAGTGCCGGTAATACCGACAAAGTTCTCCGATGGCTTCAACATCATGCAACCGGCGACGTCCAGATAGCCGATAATACCTTGGTCTTATCCCAGCTCGCCCTCCAAGGACCGCACTCGTTCCACATCCTGGAAAGACTTGCCGGATCCCATCAGAAAAAATTCAAACCAAGGAGTGTCCGAGAGCTAACCATAGCCGAGAAGCCGGTCATAGTATCACGGAGCGGCTATACCGGCGAGCACGGCTACGAATTCTTCGTGCCCGCGAACCACGCCGAGAGTTTCTGGGACGCGGTCCTGGAAGCCGGTCAGGAAGAAGGACTCAAACCTTGCGGCTTCGGCAGCCGGGATCTCCTTCGCCTTGAAATGGGATATCTCCTGTACGGGTACGACATCGATGAAACCAGGACACCTCTCGAGACCGGCCTCCTGTCCCTCATCGACTTCAAAAAGGACTTCATCGGCAAAGACGCACTGCTCAAGCTTAAAACCGAAGGCGTCAAGCAAACCCTGGCGGGGTTCTTGCTCCTTGAAAAGGGAATACCGCGGAGCGGTGGGAGCATTTTTTCCGAAAACCGCGAGATCGGGGTCGTGACGAGCGGGAACCAGTCGCCCCGATACCGGAACGGCTTCGGGCTTGGCTATGTCGTAAGCCGGTACGCGCAGCCCGGGCAGGAAATCGAGATAGAGGTCCGCGACCGGGAGATTGCCGCCAAGATCGTGGAAATTCCGTTCTATAAAAAGAAATAAAACACTGTTCATCTCGAGTGCTTCTGCCTGAATACGTCTTGTCTTCTCTCCTATCAGGTAGTATATTATCACTTATGGAAACCAAGAAAGCCGTCATCCCGGTCAAGGGCATGACCTGCGTGAACTGTGCTGCGGCCATCCAGAAAGATATTTCAAAACTTGCTGGCGTCAGGAACGCGAACGTCAATTTCGCGAACGAG
>Ga0335081_10000357_pt1 | contig 83701 bp, 73 predicted proteins | sample Lox_Sample_35_FD_206713 | JGI IMG/M metagenome (GOLD analysis project Ga0335081, IMG submission 206713) | Soil microbial communities from Loxahatchee National Wildlife Refuge, Florida, United States - Lox_Sample_3.5 | ecosystem: Environmental > Terrestrial > Soil > Wetlands | place: USA... | reverse complement strand
GCCGATGAGCCCGATCACGGTCACATCGGCCAACACGTTGCGCGCCAGCATCGATAACAGCACCGATTTGCCGACGCCGGAGCCCGAGAAAATGCCCATGCGCTGGCCCCGGCAGCAGGTCACGAAAGTGTTGAGCGCGCGCACGCCGAGATCGAGCGGCGAGCCGACCCGGCGCCGCGCATGCGCCAAAGGCGGCGTATTGCGAAACGGATAAGGCGACGGGCCGAGGAGGAGCGCGCCCTTGCCGTCGATCGGCTCGCCCAGTGCATTGACCACCCGGCCGAGCCAGCCGGCCGAGGGCCGCACCGCGCCGGCAACCGAGGTGACCAGCGCCCGACAGCCGCGGCGAACGCCTTCGAGCGGCGCAAACGGCATCAAAAGCGCATTGACGCCGGAGAAGCCGACCACCTCGCAGGGGATATTCTTGTCGGTCTCGATAATGACGCGCGCGCCGACCGACATCGCATGGAGCGGACCGGCCACCTCGACCATCAGCCCGCGCACCCCGACCACCCGGCCGTAGATCTCGATGCCGTCGAGCTCGTTGATCTGCTCGGCGAGCGCCTTCATGGCCGGCCCCTGGGGGCGAGGAGCCGGCGCCGCCGCCCTCCGCATCGCGCAGTCGGCAAAAGAATGGTTACCCGAGAGGCCACCTTCTTAAGGGCTTGTTTACCCGGGCCGTTAATCATTGCGCGTCGTCCTTAGGGCCAAGGAAACCTCACGTGCCGGCTCACCTTCCAGGACGGAGGGGTTGAGTCGTTTGAATCGGTTAGCGCCAAAACTTAATCCGGGACATGAACGCAAACGTGGCTAAAAAATCACTACCGGGCAACATCTTAAGGCGATTCGGCGGAATTTGCCTACACGATGCTTGCGTACCGGAATCAGGTTTTGTTAACCATAGCGCCGTTAGTGTCCCGAATCAGTTGTGCAAGGCGTTTTCCAGGCCGCCCCACCGGCGTGCCGACCTTGAGCCCGCGCGGCGAAGAAGGGGCATTGCATGCGCGTATTGCTGATTGAAGACGATAGCGCCACCGCGCAATCGATCGAGCTGATGCTCAAATCCGAGAGCTTCAACGTCTACACCACCGATCTCGGCGAAGAAGGCATCGATCTCGGCAAGATCTACGATTACGACATCATCCTGCTGGACTTGAACCTGCCGGATATGTCGGGATTCGAGGTGTTGCGCTCGCTGCGCGTCTCGAAGGTCAAGACGCCGATCCTGATCCTCTCCGGGCTTGCCGGCATCGAGGACAAGGTCCGCGGGCTCGGCTTCGGCGCCGACGACTACATGACCAAGCCGTTCCATAAGGACGAATTGGTCGCGCGTATCCACGCCATCGTGCGCCGCTCCAAGGGTCACGCCCAGTCGGTCATCAACACCGGCGACCTCTGCGTCAACCTCGATACCAAGACCGTCGAGGTCAACGGCGCCCGGGTGCACCTGACCGGCAAGGAGTACCAGATGCTGGAGCTCCTGAGCCTGCGCAAAGGCACGACGCTGACCAAGGAGATGTTCCTCAATCATCTCTATGGCGGCATGGACGAGCCGGAGCTGAAGATCATCGACGTCTTCATCTGCAAGCTGCGCAAGAAGCTCGCCAATGCCTCAAGCGGCAAGAATTACATCGAGACGGTGTGGGGCCGCGGCTACGTGCTGCGCGAGCCGTCCGAGGACGAGGCCAAGATCCCAGCCTAAACGATATGGTGAGAGACCGAGACGGCAAAACCCCGGCCACTGGCCGGGGTTTTTGTTTGCGCAGCGCATTTCGAGGGAATCAGCCGGCTACCGCCCGCCGCCGATGGCGACGAGCCGCGGTCCGGGCCTGGTGGTGCTCAGCGGCGGCAGCCGCGACGTGTTCGCGCTCGGAACGTAGAGGCCGCGTTTGTCGGGAATCATCTTGAAGCGGTCGGTCAGGCCGACCACCGTCTCCGCCGCGCCGAGCACGAGATAGCCGTCGCCGGCGATGACGCGCGCCAGGCGGTTGAGCACGTCGGTCTTGGTCTGCTGGTCGAAATAGATCAGCACGTTGCGGCAGAAGATGAGATCGAAGCTGCCGAGCTGGCTGAAGTCGGCCAGCAGATTGAGCTGCCGGTAGCGCACCATGGCGCGCAATTCGGGCGCGATCTGCCATAGCTCGCCGAATTGCGCGAAATGCCTGATGAGAAGCTGGATCGGCAGTCCGCGCTGCACTTCGAACTGGGTGTAGAGACCGTTGCGCGCCTTTTCCAGCACCTCGCCGGAGAGATCGGTGGCGAGCAATTCGACGCGCCAGCCGGCGATTTCGGCCTCGATCTCTTTCAGGCACATCGCGAGCGAATAGGGTTCCTGGCCGGTCGCCGCCGCGGCGCTCCAAATCCGGATGGTGCGCGAGGAGCGCCGCGCCGCCAAAAGCGCGGGCATGATGGTCGAGCGGAAATGCTCGAATGGCATCTTGTCGCGGAAGAAAAACGATTCATTGGTCGTCATCGCCTCGACGACGGTCGTCATCAGCGCAGGATCCTGCGCCAGCTTGAGCGCGGCCACCAATTCGGCGAGATTGGCAAGTCCCGCCTTGCGAGCGACAGGCAACAGCCGGCTTTCGACCAGGTATTGCTTGTCGGCCGACAGCACGAGACCGGAGCGGCCCTTGAGATAGGTGCGCAGGAAATCGTAATCGACGGGCGTCACGTGCGTGCCCCCGCGAACAGGCGGATGATCTTCGGCGCGATCTGATCGAGCGGCAGTACCGCGGAGCATAAGCCGGCCTGCGCAACGGAGCGCGGCATGCCCCAGACCACGCTCGTCGCCTCGTCCTGGGCGATCACGCTGCCGCCTGCCGCCACGATGTCGCCGGCGCCGCGCGTGCCATCGCCGCCCATGCCGGTGAGAATGAGCGCCAGCGCCGCCGCGCCCCATATCGGAGCGGCCGAGCTGAACAGGGCATCCACCGCCGGCTTGCAGAAATTGATCGGCGGATCGTTGCCGATCGCGATCCTGATCGCGGCGCCGTCGCGCACCACGCGCATGTGACGGCCGCCCGGAGCGACATAGATGCCGCCGGCCAGCACCGGCTCGCCGTCTTCGGCTTCGTGGGCGCCGCGGCCGCCGGCGCGCGACAGATGCTCGGCCAGAACGGTGGTGAACATCGGCGGCATGTGCTGCGCGATCAAAACCGGCGCCCGGTCGATCGCGGCCGGCAGCTTTTCGATCAAGGCGGTGAGCGCCTGCGGTCCACCGGTCGAAGAGCCGATCAAGAGCACCCGCGGCGGAACGGCGGCGAACGGCCGCAGCCGCAACGGCTCGGCCTCAAGCGGAGGAGGTTTTCGCAACCGCGGTGATGGCGCGTGCCTGCCCTGCGGAGGCGGCAGCACTTCCGGTGCCCGTGCATAGACGTGCGACGCGAACCGATTGCGTCCCAGCGTGCGGATTTTCTCGATCAATTCCCGACGGAATTCGACCGAGGTCATCGCCTCGCGGGTCGTTTCCGGCTTTGGAATGTAGTCCTTGGCGCCGAGCGCCAGCGCCCGCAAGCTGATCTCGGCGCTGCGCCGCGTGAACGTCGACACCATGATGACGACGAGATCGCGCTTCTTCTGCAACAGCAGCGGCAGCGCGGAAATGCCGTCGAGCTCGGGCATGTCGATGTCGAGCATGACGACATCGGCGTCGGTTTGCTCGATCTGCGTCACCGCTTCGCGGCCGGTGCGCAACGAGGCGACGACATGCATGTCGGCTTCGGCGTCGATCCAGCGCGCCAGAAGGCTGCGCACGACGATAGCGTCATCGACGACCATCACCCGGATCGGACTTGCGGTCCGCGGCGCAGGACTTGCAGCTGCGAGGACGGTACTCATACTACGGGAACTTTCGCTACGCGGACTCCGGCCGGGCTGTCAGCAACGCCAAGCGCAGGCTTCACGGCGACACGACGCCTCGAAACGGCTCCTTTTGGCCTGGCGCACCATGGTCTAGATCAGCCCGACTTCCTGGAATTTGGCCTCGACGATGTCCTTGTCGAATGGCTTCATGATGTATTCGTTGGCGCCGGCATGCAGCGCGCGGGCGATGTGCGCGACGTCGTTCTCGGTGGTGCAGAACACGACTTTGGGCCGATCGCCGCTCGGCAGCCGCCGCAGCGCCCGAAGGAAATCGTAGCCGTCCATTTTCGGCATGTTCCAATCGAGCAGTATCGCATCCGGCATCTGCGTCTGACACGATACGATCGCCTCCTCGCCGTTCTCGGCTTCCACGATCTGGAAGTCGAGGCCTTCGAGAATTCGCCGCGCCACCTTGCGAATGACGCTGGAGTCGTCAACAACCAAGCACGTTTTCATGAGTATCCTCGTTCCAGGCTTGTGCGGCCGAAACCGCCGTCTCGTTTCATTGCAGGTCCATTCTTGCGTTCATGCCGCCATCGTCTCGGCACCGAGGTCCAGCACGCGATCGACGTCGAGCACGATGAAAAGCTGGCCGTCGAGCCGAAATACGCCGGCGGAGACGCGAGCGAGCTTGCGGTCGAGATTGATCGGATTTTGTTCGCACTCGCAGTCTGCGAGCTTGAGCACCTCGCCGACCGTATCGACGAGCAGCCCGAAGGATTCGGCGCCGGATTCGATGCCGATCGCCATCGGCGGCAAACCGTCGGTGCGCGGCAGCAAGTCGAGCCGGTTGCAAAGATGGATCGCGGTGACGATGCGGCCACGCAGATTGAGCACGCCGGCGATCTCCGGTCCCGCGAGCGGCACTCGCGTCAAACGGGTCGGCTTGAAGACGTCCTGCACGCGCTCGATCGGCAACCCGAACAATTGCCCGGCCGTGGTAAAGGTGACGTATTCGGTGAAGCTGCTGTTGTCGTTCATCGCGCTCACGCTGCCCGCTCTTGATCAGCGCTCTGTTCCTTGATGGCGGCGATCAGTCCCGGCCGATCGAATTTGGCGACAAAATCGTGGAAGCCCACGGCCCGTCCGCGGGCGATCGTCTCGTCGGAAACCATGGCGGCAAGCGCGATGATCGGGATCGCGGCGGTGGCCGGCTCGCCGCGTATCGCTTGCGCCAGCGCAAAGCCGTCGAGATCCGGCATTTCGACGTCGGTCACGACGATGTCCACGCGTTTGCCGGATTTGAGCGCCGCCATGGCTTCGCCGCCCGATGCAACCGCGATTACCCGGTAGCCGGCCGCCTTGATGAGCGGCGCCAGCATGTCGCGGAAGAACGGCGAATCGTCGACCAGCAAAATCGTGCGCGCCGGCCCGGGCTTGTTCCCGTCGCGGCGCCGGAACCAGTCCTCGAAGGCCTGCGGCAAGAAATGCGCGACATCGACGATCTCGGTGGTGTTGCCCTTGACCACGGCGTAGCCGAGCACGCCGGGGCGGTTGCTGACGACTTCGATGTCGAGCCGGTCCTCGACGATATCGACGATCTCATCGACCACGAGACCCATCGAGCGGCCCTGATCGGAGAACACCAGGATCGGCTGGGCGCCCTCTTTCTTCAGGCTGGCTTCGGCGTCGATGCGCAGCAGCGGCATCAGCTGGTCGCGATATTGCACGAGATAGCGACCGTCGGAGATTTCGATGCGGCGGCAATCGATCTCTTCCAGGCGGGTGACCAGAGACAGCGGCACGGCCTTGAGACTCTGCGACCCGGCGCGAAACACGAGCAGCGAGACGATATCGTCCGCCGCGGCCGCCTCGCCCTGACCCTGCTCCGCGATCTCGGCCTGGGCGGCCTGGGCGGCGCGGCCCAGCGCCTGAGCCACGCCGTTAGGATCGACGATCATGATGACGGAGCCGTCGCCCAGGATGGTGGTCCCGGAAAACACGGCGATGTGCCGCAACTTCGAGGACATCGGCTTGATCACGATCTCCTCGGTGTGCAGCACGCCGTCGACGACGGCGCCGAACACCTGATTGCCGACCTGGATCACGACGACAAAGCCGTTGTCGCGTTCGCTGTCGCCGAGACGGAAGACTTCCTTCAGATACAACAGCGGCAGGAGTTGGTTGCGCAGCCGCAGCACCGGCGTGTCCTTGATGCGTTCGATACGATGCTCGCCGGCGCCGCCGGCGCGCACCAGCTCCAGCACGGAGAGCTGCGGAATGGCAAAACGTTCGCCGGCCACTTCGACGATAAGCGCCGAGACGATGGCGAGTGTCAGCGGTATTTTGATCGTGAAGTTCGTTCCGGCGCCGGCCGCGGATTTAATTTCCACCGTGCCGCCGATCTGCTCGATATTGCTGCGCACCACGTCCATGCCGACGCCGCGCCCGGAAATGCTGGTGACCTGCGCGGCGGTGGAAAAGCCGGGCGCGAAGATGAAGTTGCAGATTTCGGCATCGGATTTGCCCGCCAGCTCGGCTTCGCCGGCGAGCCCCATCTCGATGGCCTTGGCCTTGATGCGCGCCGCGTCGAGGCCACGGCCGTCATCGGCGATCTCGATGATGATGTGACCGCCTTGATGACAGGCGGTGAGCCGGATGGTGCCGGCCCGCGGTTTGCCGGCGGCGACGCGCGCGGCCGGGCTTTCGATGCCGTGATCCGCGCAGTTGCGCACCAGATGCGTCAGCGGATCGCGAACCAGTTCGAGAACCTGGCGATCGAGCTCGGTCTCGGCGCCGTGCAATTCGAGCTCGATCTCCTTGCCGAGTTCGGCGCACAGGTCGCGCACGATGCGCGGCAGCTTCTGCCAGGCATTGCCGATCGGCTGCATGCGCGTCTTCATCACGCCTTCCTGCAGCTCGGCGGTCACGTTGGACAGCCGCTGCAGCGGCACCTTGAAGTCGGACTCTTCGTAGCGCCGCACGATCTCGAGGAGCTGGTTGCGCGTGAGGACGAGCTCGGAAACGGTGGTCATCAGCCGATCGAGCGTATCGACGTTGACACGGATCGAATGACTGCCGGGCTTTTCGCTTACGTCGGCCGCGGGCTTTTCGGTCTCGACGGGCACTGCTGGGCTGCCCGCACCGCGGTGCGCGTCGGCATCCTCGGCCGGCGGCCTTTGCGGCACCGGCGGCGACGGCGGCGACGATGCCGCCTCCAGCCGCGCCATGCGCGCCAGCCGCTCGATCAGATCGGCGTCGTCGCCGGTGGGCTCCTGTTCTTTCGCCTCGATTTCGCCGAGGATCGACTTGACGCGGTCGATGGTGGAAAGAATGAGCGTCACCGCTTCGGCCGTGACGGGTGCACCGTCACGGAATTTACCCATCAGGTTCTCGGCGGCATGTGTCAGCGTTTCGAGCCGCGACAGACCGAGAAACCCGCAGGTGCCCTTGATGGTGTGAACGAGGCGAAAGATGTTGCCGAGGATGGCGCCGTTGTTCGCTTCCTGCTCGAAACGCACAAGCTCCGCGTCGACGAGATCGAGACTCTCGCCGGTCTCAGTGAGAAAGTCGCGCAGCAACTCGTCCATTCCAGGCGCCTCGTCGCCGGCGGCGAACCGCCGACAACACGTATAGGATGCATTTCCTTGCCAGCAGCGCTCGACGCGCGCCGTCCTCGCCAGGCGCGCTATGCCTGGTTGGGCGGGCTCAGTCTGTTGCCAAAGGGTTTAATTTCGGTTGCGGTTCCGCCCGGAATTGCGCGGCAAATCCGGGGCGAAACCCTCAACGGGCGGTTACAACCACCGTTTCGCCCTCGGTGACCGCCGAGGCGGTCAGGCCGCAATCGCGGGCCAGGATGCCGGTGTAGAGCGGCTGGATGGCATGGGCGTCGACCGGTTGGGCCGGGCTGCCGCTGAGAAGCTCGGCGGTTGTCGCGGTCAGCCGGGCATTAAGGCCGGCCGCGGTGACGCGATATCCCGTCTCGGAGGCGTCGACGGTCAAAGTGCCACCCCGTGGAATGGCGCCACCGCCGACCATCAGCATGTTGAGGAGAAGCTTGGCCCGGTTTTTCGGCACCAATTCCCGCGGCAGGTTCCAGACGATTGTCGTCTTGCCGTCCTCAAGGAGGCCACGTGCGGCCTTTTCCGCATCGCCCAACTCGATCTGCGCGCCGGCCGAGCCGGCGGCGCCGAAGGCCAGCCGGCAGAATTGCAACTTGGCGGAAGCCTGCCGGGCGCTCTTCTTGATCAAATCGAGGGCAAAGGTCTTGGTTTCCTCGTCCTTGTCCTCTTCCAAGACCTCGAGCCCATTCACGATGGCGCCGACCGGGCTGATCAGGTCGTGGCAAACGCGCGAACACAGGAGCGCCGCCAGATCGAGGGCGCCGATGCTGATGGGACCGGTTACGGGGGCGGACATGCGCGGCTCCACGGCACAGGATAAGGCCCGTGCCTGTCACAGCGCGGGCGATTCGGCAATCGTGCCCTTCCTCGCGAGCCGTGCTAGATCGCAAGCCCTTTTAAGCGACCCGGAGCCTTGGGAAACAATCCGTGCCAGACTTAGACCCCGCCGCCGGCGCAGCGCTCATGGAGGAATTGACTAAGCTCACCGCACGAGCCGCGGAAACGATCCTCGATTTGGCCTCCCAGGCCGATGTGCGAACGAAAGCTGACGGCTCGCCGGTCACGGCGGCTGATGAGGCCGCCGAGGCCATGATCTGCGCGGGCCTGCAACGCCTGGCTCCGGACGTACCGATCATTTCGGAGGAGCAAGCGGCGCGGGAAAAGCCAAGAGCAATCGAACGCGGCAGCTATTTTCTGGTCGATCCGCTCGATGGCACGCGTGAATTCATCGCCGGGCGGGACGAATATACCATCAATATCGCGCTCATGCGCGACGGCGCGCCGATGCTCGGCATTATCTGCGCGCCGGCCTTAGGATCGACTTGGCGCGGCATGATCGGCCAGGGTGCCGAGCGGATCGCGCGCGCGGCCGGCGGCGCCGCCCAGCCGATGCCGATCCGCACCCGGCGGCGCCCGGCGCGCGAAGTCGCCATTGTGGTCAGCCGCTCGCATCTCGATGCGCAGACGCGCGGTTATGTCGAAGGCTTTCCGCAGGCCACGCTCGTACAATCAGGATCGTCGATCAAATTCTGCCGGGTGGCCGAAGGCGCGGCCGATATTTATCCGCGGCTCGCGCCGACGCGAGACTGGGACATCGCGGCGGGGCACGCCATCCTCAAAGCCGCAGGCGGCAGCGTGACCGCACCCGATGGCTCGCCGCTTCGGTATGGGACGCCGGATCTTTTGATCCCGGCTTTCATCGCCTCCGGCCGAGCGACTACGGAATGAGCCTGCGCAACACGGCCGGCCATTTCCGGTCGGCTGGCCCGATGATGCGGTCCGGATCGGCGGCGAAGGTTTTGCGCCGATTATCATCGTAGAACAGAAACAGCTTCTCGCCTGTAACGAGCCAGACGTTCGGATTGCCGGCGACGGCAACGCCGCGGGCAATGCCGAGCGGGTCGTAACCGCCATATTGCGGCATGTAAACGTCGGGGCTTGCGGCAAACGCCGCACGATCGCCGATATTGGCGAACCGCCAGACCACGCCGCCATATTGCAATTCAAAACCGGGACTGCCCTCGGTCGGCTTGCCATTGGTGAAGAAGGCAACCGGGTCGTAACCGTCGATCGCGAGACCGGTGTGCCAGTCCGTCACGATCCTTCCGTCGGCCGCCGCAGGCGCGATTGGCGGAGCCGCGGTGAGCACAAAAACAAGGCCGGCATAAGCCAAGAGACTGGCGCAAGCGGCCACAACGGCGCGGTATTGCTTCCGTTTTCGCCGCGCTGTCGTCATAGTCTCGGCAAAAGCTGGGCTGATTCGCATCGGTTCCGCTTCCAGTTAGAGCCGATTGCGTGAGCAAGGGGTTAAGCGGGGAGCTGACGATGAAGCTGCTGACTTTGCGCGCCGCCGGGATCGCCATCGCCGTTGCAGCCCTCGCAGCGGTACCTGCCGCCGCCCAAACCATGCCGCCGCAGGAACCGCCGCCGCCGGCTGTGTCGGCCCCGCCGCCGCCCCACGATTCAGACCACTTTTCAGGGGACGAGGTGATCGAGGCCGGACACCACTTCTTCGGCGGGGTGTCGCGCGGGCTTGCCATGATCATGCAGAAAGCGTTCAGCCAATGGGGCGAGCCGAACGGCTACATCCTCGGCGAAGAAGGCTCAGGTGCCTTCGTCGGCGGGCTGCGTTACGGCGACGGCACGCTCTACACCAAGAATGCCGGCGATTTGCGTGTGTTCTGGGAGGGCCCCAGCATCGGCTTCGACGCCGGCGCCGACGGCGCGCGGACCATGATGCTGGTCTATAACCTGCCCTCCACCCAGGCGATCTTCGACCGCTTCGGCGGCATCAACGGTTCCGCGTATTTTATCGGCGGTTTCGGCATGACCGCGCTGACCGCGAATAATATCGTGCTGGTGCCGATCCGCTCCGGCGTCGGCTTCCGGCTTGGCGCCAATCTCGGCTACCTGAAGTTCACCGAACGGCCGACGTGGAATCCGTTCTGATCGACCGCGCTGCGGCAAATGGCGGGACACATCGCGAAACGATTGGCGCGGCGAGCAAAGTCGGTTTAGGTTAACGGCTCGTGAATCTGGTGCAGCGTGCACCCTCATGGCATGGTCGTTGGCATGGTCGTGCGTTCCCTCTGCCTTCCCCACTCCGCAAGCGGACCAGGACTTAGGCGAGGGCCTGGAGGCGTAGCGTCATGATCGAATCGGTCATGTATTTCGGTATCGGCTTTCTCGTTGCGGCGTTGCTCTGCCTGCTGTTCGTCCCGCTGGTCCACAATCGCGCCGTCCGCCTGACCATGAAGCGGCTCGAAGCGGCCACCCCGCTGTCGGTTGCCGAGATCCGCGCCGACAAAGACCAACTGCGCGCCGAATTTGCCATGTCGACCCGACGCCTTGAAATGAGCGTCGAAAAAATGAAGGCCAAGACGACGACGCAGCTCGCCGAGCTCGGCAAGAAAAGCGACGCGATCAATCAGCTCAAGAAAGAGCTCGGCGAGAAGACCGCCACGATCTTCGCGTTGGAAGCGCGCGATAAGACGCTGCGCGATCAATTGCGCGCCACCGAAGAGGAATTCCAGATCAAATCGAGTTCGCTGCGCGAGGCCGAGCGGCACCTCGCCGACAAGGAGGCCGAGCTGACGAAACTGCTCGGCGAGCTCGGCGAGCGATCGCTGATCGCCGACGGCCAGCGCACCGAAATCGCGGCTTTCCACGCTCAGGTCGAAGCGATGAAAGTCAGCGTCGCCGACTACGAGCGGGCGGTCGCGGAGACCGAGCGCCGGCTTGCGCGCGAGCGCGCCGAGGCCGAGACGGCGACCGACGAGCTTACCGCGGCGCGCGGCAAGCTCGGCGACCTCAACACGCGGACGACCGATCTCGAACGGCAGCTCTTCGTGCATCAGAGCGAAGCGGAAGTGCTCAATCGCCGCGTCCAGGACCTCGAAACCCGCCTCACCGATCAGGGCCGCGTGCTGGCCGAACGCGATTATCAGCTCGAGCGCCTGCGCAACGAGCTCGACGACGCGCGCAAGAGCGAAGGCGATCTGCGCAGCGAACTGGCCACCTCGGGCAGCCGGTCGAGCACCGCGGTGGAGCGCTTTCGTTCCGATATTGCGCAGCTCGAAGCGCAGCTCGCCGCGGCGATCGAGGAGCGCAGCAAGCTGCAGCGCGAGATCGGCACCATGAAGCGCGACGCCGAATCGACCTGGGCGGCCGAGCGCGTCGAGAACGCGCTCTTACGCGAGCGCATCAACGACGTCGCCGCCGAAGTCGCACGCCTGACCGCGACGCTCGAAGGTCCCGGTTCGCCGATCGAATCCATGCTGGTCGAGGCGGCGAGCGCCGGGCGCGCCGCGGCGACGCCCGGCCGCAGCGAGGCGGCCGGCGAAAACGGCGGCACGGCGGAAGGCAAAAACACGCTCGCCGACCGCATCCGCGCGCTGCAATCGACCGCCTCGCGCGTGGCCTCGACAAACTAATGCCGGCTGCGGCTTGCCGCGGGCGGCATGGAACAGACAGGCTCGCTTGACACCCCGAATAGCCGCCGCGTAAATCGCAAGTTCTGGACCGGGCGCTTAGCTCAGCGGGAGAGCGTTCCCTTCACACGGGAGAGGTCGTAGGTTCAATCCCTACAGCGCCCACCATTGAACGCGCTGTTTTCAAGGGATTTTCCGCCCGGTTTACATTCCGATGTTGCAACTCGATACGGAACGAAGCGCGAAAATGACGCTTCGACCCGTGGAAAATCCGTGGACTTTGTTCCCCAGCTGTTCGCTATTCTAATCACGGCTGACTCTAACGTACGCCACACACGGTCAATTTCTTTCCATATAGATGAATCGACCTCTGCGGAGCGAATCGTCCGCATTCGGGCCCCAAAACTCGACTATGTCGAAGTTCTGCCGCGCCCGCTCTCCAGCGTATTGGCTTAAGTCGAGCATGTAAGCATCATAGAGCCTATGAGGTCGATCACGAACCGTGACACGTGATTTCACATGATGAAGGAACTTCAGATCGACCAATTCGGCAATATCTTTGACCTCCGCTCCAGCAAGGTCCTTGTCGACGAGGAAGCAGTTAGCCTTGGCCTTTAGCAGGCAGAAGTCGCTGGCCTGTTCGAAGCTCCGGAGCAGCCGGCCTTGCTCTTCTTCTCCAGCGTCCCGAGAAAAGTCTTCGCGTTTGAACTTGTCGTTCTCACCGGCAGCCCGATTGACATCCTCGGCGCCGATCTTCTCGCCCCGAGCCATCTCGCCCCGGGCGATCCGCTCTCGGGCGACGTCCAAAGCACGCCTAAAGATGGTCAGGAAGTCCCGCGCGACACCACCGCTCGCTAACACAAGCCGGTCACGAGCGCCATCAGTGACGAAATCATCGAGCTGAAGCCCAGCTTCCTTTACGAAGTTCTCTAGGATTCGAAGCAGAAAGCGCTTGGTGAGATCATACTTCTCTAGGGTAACATCGAGATCGATTTCTTCCGCATCGTCACCGAGCTTCATCCCAATCGGTGGATTGCCGAAAACGTACCATCGTGACCTGTGCCGGATGGTGCCTACCTTGATCCAGAGGTTCGCCCCTTTCGCGATCCGATGGAAATAATCTAGGACTTGGGCCTGATCCTCCCACCGGATGTGATAAAGATCATCCAGCAATAAAAAAGTTGGCCCATCTGCAAGTTCGGCCATCCGCTTGAACACCTCCTTGTACCGCATGATGTTCCGGTGCAGCAGCTCTATCTTCCTGGATATATATTCCGATCTCCTCTCCGTCCCGACCGAGTCCTTCGACGTCGCTGACGCGACTGCATCTATTTTAACCGGTATCGCGGGCACGCCGATGCCTGAACTGAGGGCAGTATGTAGTTGCTCGGCATGATCGCGCTTGACTACAGTCTGTTGCTTCACCTCTTCGCTCTGAAACAATGTGTCATTAAGTTCTCTGATCAGTTCTGCGAGGTGGCCTGACAGCTCCTGGGTTTTGAATTTGTTGAATGCACTGCGCTTCGGTTTCGCCCCGAAGAACTTTTTCCAGAACGACGTTTTGTTGGCAGGATTGAGAGCAGCAGTGTCAAGCCATACCTTGAACTCCATAAGCGCTTTGATCAGCACGCTGAGGAGGACATCGGGATAGCTATGCCCCTTAAATTCTTCGAGATCGACGTAGGCAATGGGAGACCGATCAATCGTAAGATCTTCGGTCACCTTGGCGAGAAGGCTTGACTTGCCAGATCCGCGGCGGCCGAAGACGATATGATGTCGTTTGTTCTTTGCGCGCGCGAGAGTTCCAGGGGCAGGCTCGATAAAGAATTTCACGCCCTCGCGTGTTGATCTGGTGCTCTCTTCTACTCGGCGTGCGAGCTTTTGGACTTTGTCACCTTCAAGAACGCCGGTAGTCATGGCGCGCTCCTTTCAGTAGTTCTGGTACCCTACCACACTACTCGCAGAGCGTGCATCCGTCCGACTGCGACACCTTCGCACCCAACCGCGACAACTCGGCACAACAGGTTCTGCGGCCCTAGTGACCGCGATCCGTTCCTCAACCGTACGCGCTTCGTGACGCGTTCGACCCACATTTCCCAGCCAGCTGCCGTGGCGTGGGGCGTGCAACCGCTAAAAGCTGGCCTGACCAGGAAACGGCAGAAAGCCGGTCGATTTGTCCGCCCATCCTGGGCGTTGGAGGGTCGCGCCCTTATTGCCGCATGCGGTGCAGCGCGTACGTTCACGCAGCGTGTCGCTCGACGCATGGGCACCCCAGCGGATCACGGCCGGGCGCACGCGAATGGTGCATGGTGCTGGCATCGCTTGCACCACAGCCACACCCAAGGCGTCGACGCTGCAATTCGCCCAGCGTCGGGCGCGGACCCGGCCGCGACCTATGCTTGGCGCGGGATTGCCAATGCGCAGCGTCTTGTAGACTCAAGTAATTTGGCTCGCCGCTCATGGCGGCAATTATTGCCACCGAGGAACCGGAATCCAGCCGCTAGAGATTGCGGGGCTATTAGATCAAACGCGCTACAAGCTGGAGAACGTGACGGTCCAGATGCTTGGCCGCGCCAAGAAGGTCGTGATCGAGAAAGAGAACACGACCATCATCGACGGAGCGGGCAAGAAGAAAGACATCGAGGCCCGCATCGCCCAGATCAGGGCGCAGATCGAGGAAACCACCTCTGACTATGACCGCGAAAAGCTGCAGGAGCGGCTCGCCAAGCTTGCCGGCGGTGTTGCAGTCATCCGTGTCGGCGGCGCGACGGAGGTCGAGGTTAAGGAGCGCAAGGACCGCGTCGACGATGCGCTACATGCCACCCGTGCCGCGGTCGAAGAGGGTATCCTGCCGGGCGGCGGGGTGGCGTTGCTACGCGCCCTAAAAGCACTCGACAGCGTGCGGACCCATAATTCCGACCAGAAGGCCGGCGTCGACATTGTGCGTCGCGCGATTCAAGTGCCCGCACGTCAGATCGTCGAAAATGCCGGCGAGGACGGCTCGGTGATTGTCGGCAAGCTCTTGGAGAACAGCAAATACAATTGGGGATTCAATGCAGCGACCGGCGAATACCAGGACTTGGTTGCCGCCGGCGTTATCGACCCCGCCAAGGTGGTGCGGACGGCGCTCCAAGATGCATCCTCTGTGGCCGGCCTTCTAATAACCACGGAGGCCATGGTCGCCGAGTTGCCCAAGAAAGAAACTCCCCTCCCAGCAGCGCCGGGGGGCATGGACTACTAGTCACCTCGTCGACACTACGGTCGGGGGGCCGGGGCCCGGAATTCATTTCCGGGTCCCGTTGCTATTCGCTGCCGTCGGCCGACCATCGTCGGCCAGTGGTGTACCGCCCCGATGATACGCTTGAGTTTGCTCAGCGACGCGCCCCAGGACGCTAATCACGCAGAATGCCTACCGTGCACTGGCAGATTATGGGCCTAGTACACCACTCCGGGAGAGAGGTGCGCGCCCATCAATTTCAACTTGAGACACCGACGGTCACAGAGTTTCCGTGGCAGTCAACCGTGTGAATGTTTCGACATGAACTTGAGCGCCATCGGCACCCATGGACCGTCAGGCTCGCCGCCTGCGTAGCTCGCAGTAAAGTGTGTGCGCTCGGCCATTTCGACGAGCTCGGCGACAGAGCCGCCCGCGCGACGGACGGCTTCGGCAAAGCGCTTAGCCTGGTCGATTAGATGTGGGAAGTCCTTGGTGCCAAATGCCAGCAAAAATGGCGGCAACGGCGGTTCGAGTCGAAAACGCGGACTTGCGAGCCAATCGGCTGACTGATCGTCACCGAGAAAGCGCGGGCGCGCACTCAATCCGGAACTTTCACCGAATTCATACACACCGGAGATTGGCAAACATCCGCGTACCAATCGAGCCCCTTGTGCAGCCGCAATCAGAGCCGCGTAGTGTCCGCCAGCTGAATGACCTCCAATGAAGACGTCATCGGAAATCTCCCTACGGACCCAGCCGAGAGCGCGCTGACAATCCTCAAAACCGGCGGGAAAGGGGTGCTGTGGCGCGAGGCGGTAACCGCCGGAAACGAAGGTTATTCCCGACGCCGTAAAGCTGGGCGCCATGAAACCCATCCATTCTTTGTAGCCGGAGGTCCACCCACCGCCGTGCCAGAACAGAAAGACGCGTCCGTCTGGTTGCGCGGGCCGAAAAATCGCAAGCCGCTGATAGGCATCCGAGCCGTAGGCGATTTCGTCGTATGCAATGCCTTCACTGCGTTTCCAGCACTCGGCGCCATAAGCGGCGCCTGCTTCCGACAATGGCTCCTGCGGTGGATAGTCGGCAAGTCTCACGTGCGTTTCTCCAGCTCCTTAAGAACACGTTCGGGCTTCATAGGCAGCGAACGCACCCGCGCCCCAGTAGCGTGGCAGATCGCGTTGGCAATAGCCGGCGCAGCTCCGACAAGAGATGGCTCACCAACACCCTTAGCCCCCACCGGGTGCGAAGGTTCGGGGTCTTCGAGCACAATCGGATGAATTTCGGCTGGACAATCGAGCACACCGGGAACTTTATAGTCGGCGAGCGTGACGGTAGTGAGCCATCCCTCGGAATTCCACTGCATCTGCTCGGTCAGCGCATAGCCCATGCCTTGGACGAAGCCGCCCTGAATCTGGCCTTCGCAGGCGGCCGGGTTGATCGCGCGCCCGACGTCATGGGCGCACCAGGCGCGGCGCACTTCGACGGCCCCCGTCGCTTCGTCGATGTCGACCTCCACGCAATGTGCTCCGAACGTGTAGACACCTAGATTCTGGAAGGCGAGCTGATGGATCGTCGCCCGCTTCGGGTCGAACGGCGGACCATCGAAGACAAAGCCGTGACTGGCGCTAATCGGACCGCCCGCTTGAAACAGCGAGCGCAGCGCCACGTCCTTGAAAGTCACTGCCGAAGGCACTCCCTTGATGCCGATCTCGCCGCCCGGCCGCAATTCGAGATCGGCAGTGCTGCATTCGAGGATTTCGCCGGCGTGTTCGAGCATTTTGTCACGCACCGCGACGGTTGCTACCGCGACTGCTCGGCCGGTCATATACGTGGAACGGCTGCCCGCCGTCTTCCAATTATACGGTGAAGAGTCGCTGTCCTGCTGCGCGTAACTCACGCGGTCGATCGGAATGCGGAGCGCATCGGCACAGATCTGCATCATTGTCGTGTCGGCGCCCTGCCCCAGATCGACGCAGCCAGTCGACAGCGCGATCGAACCGTCGGTGCGCAATTGTACTTCGGCCGCAGTCCCCATCAGGCCGGATACATGCGACATTGCGGCAAAGCCGACACCCCGCCTTCGGTCCGGCCGCGGCGGCAACGGTGTCGCGCTCCGCTGGGCGTCACGCACCGCGACAAGACAGTCGCGCAGGATACAAGACGGCACGGCATGACCGCCGAACGCAGTATCGTTCGGTCGCATCGCGTTCTTCAACCGTAGTTCCAGCGGATCGATGCTGAGCTTGGTCGCCAGCTCATCGATCTGCGACTCGGCAGCGAAGCTCGCCTGCGGGTTACCGAAGCCCCGAAACGAACCCGCGCGCAGCTTGTTTGTGTACACAGCGCGGCCGCGCGCGCGAACATTGGCGATGCGATAGGGTCCGCGCGACATCATCAGTGCAAACGTAAGAACCGGCGGACTTTCGTCCGCATAGGCGCCGCCGTCGGTCGTAATCGCGACATCGCGGGCGATAATCGTGCCATCGTGTCGCGCGCCGGTCTTCATCCATATGCGGGCGGGATGACGCGAGCGCTGCACTTCGAAATCTTGCATGCGCGACAGCACAAGCTTAACCGGCCGATCGGAGGCGCGCGCCAGCCAAGCCGCGATGGAGTGAATATTGCTCGCATGCTTGCCGCCAAAGCCGCCGCCGACACGCGTCGCAATGACTCTGACCTTGGCCATTGGCTCGCCCAGTTCCTCGGCGACGCGCTGCTGAATATGGTGTACCGATTGGCAAGTGGCGTAGAGCGTAATCCGCCCGGCTGCATCGACATCGGCGACGCAGCCGTTGGTCTCCATGTAGACATGGTGCTGCGCCTGGGTTTCGAACGTGCCTTCGACGATCACGTCGCATTGCGTGAACGCCACATCAACGTCACCCTCGAGAAGCGAACTCTCGAAAATAGTGTTCGCATGGCCGCCGCCCTTGACCGACTGCACATAGGCGGAGAACTGCTCGTGCAAGATTGGTGCGCCGGGCGCGAGCGCGTCGTCGATTGTCAACACGGCGCGAAGCGCCTCGTATTGCACCTCGATCGCCGCCGCGGCGCGGCGAGCGGTCTCCGCATCGACGGCAGCAACGGCCGCGACCGGCTCGCCCACGTAGCGCACCTTGTCGCGGGCGACCATCGATTCATCCTTGATGATCCCGCCGGCGCGCGGTGTTTTCAGGTCCGGACCCGTCAGGATAGCTTTGACGCCCGGGATGGCGCGCGCTCCTTCGACGCCATAACTCAGAATCCGCGCATGGGCATGCGGGCTGGTGAGCAGTGCCCCATATAGCATGCCCGGCAGCTTGATATCGTCGACGTAGCATGCACGACCGGTCGCCTTATCGGCGGCCTCGATGCGCGGCGGGCTTGCTCCGATGCTCACGGCCGTGCCTCCGCGAGCCGTTCAGCCGCTCCGACGATCTTCACGTAACCGGAGCAACGGCAAAGGTTTCCGGACAGTGCGGCGCGGATCGTCTCGCGGTCCGGCCGCGGATTGTGTGCGAACAGATGGGTCAGGGCGATAACGAAACCCGGCGTGCAGAATCCGCATTGGATGGCGCCGGACTCGATCAGCGCTCGCTGGACGGCCGAGAGCTCTCGGCCGGCCGCTATTCCTTCCACCGTCGTGACTTTGCGCTCGCCGATATCGGCGGCGAGCGCAAGGCAGGAACGAGCCAGCTTGTCCCCGATAAGTACGGTACAGGCACCGCAGACACCGTGATTACAGCCATGTTTGGTGCCAGTTAGGCCGATCTTTTCACGCAGCACTTCCAGTAACGTTGCCGAGGGCGAGGCCCGAACCTCATGCGTTTCACCGTTGACGGTGATGCGTATCGGAAACACGTTGTTCATTGCGGCGCCTTTATGCCGGTTTGCGCCTTGCGCACGGCACGGCGAACGAGCGTCGGAATGATTTTTCTCCGGTACCCCTCCGAGGCGCGCTGGTCGCTCGGCGGATCACATTCCTCGGCAAGTCTTTTGCCGGCCGCCGATAACGCGTCCTCTGTTACGCCGATACCTGCCGCAAAGAGCGGTTTCGGCCCGCAGCCACCTATTGCGATGTTCGCGGTATTCCCCACCATGGCAGCGACGGATGCGATGGCAAAATCACCGGCCACAATGGAAAGCTTCTCGTAGGCCGCCCCAACTCCCGGAGCCGCCGGCGGCAGAACTATAGCAATGACGATCTCTCCCTGCTGCAAGGTGGTCTCGAACATACCACGGAAGAAGCCGCAAACGGGAACGGTGCGTGTGCCATACCGCGAACCGATCTCGATCTCTGCTTCGGCAGCGGTCAGCGCGACCGGATAATCCGCGGCCGGATCGGCGTGTGCGATCGAACCGCCGAGAGTACCCTGCATGCGCACTGCCGGATAGGCGACGACCCGCGCCGCGCTCGCCAGGAGCGTAACCGCTGCATTCGGCACATCGAGGGCGGCGAGTTCGGCGTGCGTCGTCATAGCGCCAATGCGGACGCTGCCACCGGGCCGTGGGGTAATGCCGCGCAGAGACTCGATCTTGCGGAGACTCACCAGCCGGCTCGGCGATACGAGACCAAGATTCATCATTGCCACGAGCGATTGGCCGCCCGCCAAGCAACGCGCCTCATCGCCCGTCAGTGCGCGATAGGCTTCGTCGAGCGTAGTCGGCGAGATGAATTCCATGGTCAGAACTTTCCCGTCAACGCCTTGGCAGTCCAATCGGCGATGTAGTCGATCGTCGACGAAAAAAGGTCGCCGCCGACGTGCTCGGCGCCTCCTTCTTCGGCGGTGAAGATACGAAGCTCGGCGCGCGAACTGTTGACCGCTTCGCGAACCGTGCGTTCGGCCTGTTCCATTGGGACCTGCCGGTCGTTAGCGCCATGAACGACGAGCAGCGGACATGTAATTCGGCTGGCGACGCCGTCGAGCGTTATCTTGCAAATCTTTTCATATGCCTCGTCGGGCGTTCGCGCACCGTAGTAAGCAAGAGCATGATCGATCCAGCCAGTGATGGAGCGCACCGCATTGGGATCTCTCAATATCCGGCCATGCGAGCCTGCATTGTCCCAGCGCGCACCCCATGCAACGCAGGCGGCGAGCCGCTTCTCGAAAGCGGCGGCGCGCGGCGCATAATAGCCGCCGAGGCTCATGGCCACGACACCGATACGCGTGGGATCGATCTCTGCGCGTTGTTCGAGCCAGTCGACCGCGGCCGTTGCCCACCGCTCAGAATCGTAATTGACCGGCATGCCTTGCAGCCGCAATGCGGCGCCGATGCCGGGATGATCGACCATGAGTGTCGAGATACCGCGCGCCGCGAATTCGCGGGCGATTCCGCACAAATACATCCATTCCTTTGTTACATCGAAGCCGTCGAAATGGATCATCGCCGGCCCACGCCGAGCGTGAGCAGAGCGGTAGAGCAGTGCCGGCAATGTAGTTCCCTCGTAGGGGACCTGAACGAACTCGATTGGCTCATTGCGCAGACCTACGCCACGCTCGAAGGAACGAATCATCGCGTGGTAGAGAGGAAGCTTCTGCGGCGAAGCGTGACTAGCCATCCGCTCGGCTGTAAGCCAATAGACGCAGGCACGAAGGTATTTCTTTCCGGCCGAAAGTGTATGCCCTTCGCTCTCGTCCCGCACGGCGAATTTCTCGACTTTGCCTGCCAATGCGCTCCAGCGCTCGACCCACGCCGCCTGTGCAGCAGGGTCATCGCTCACGTTGCGCCCCGCGGCTAGATCGCGCAGTGGCCGGCATGCTTCATCGATCTCGCTCATTTCGCCGCCGAGTTGCGCAGCCATCAGCAAGCCGAGATTCCATGAATATTGCGCGGGAAAATATTCGAACACGGTCGTAGGCTTCTGTTATGGAGATAGCGTCATTCGCGAGTTTACGTTTCGGTTTCGGTCACATGCCAGAACAACAATCGGTCGCGCAGCAGCTGCGTGGCTTTGTACAGCAAAAACCCGATCAGCGAGATAGTAACGAGAAAGGCGAAGGCAGAAGGCACGTCGCCGTAGCGGAAAGCGAGCATCATGGCGTGACCGAGACCGCCGCCGCCCGATATCATTTCAGATACGACGGCTACTAGCACCGCTACGACGACCGCGACTTGGATACCGTCGTAAAGCGACGCGAGCGAAAGGGGCAACACGACGCGCCAGAATATTCGCACCTGACTTGTACCGCGCGCCTGTGCTGACCACAGATAAATGGGACTTACGCCACGCGCGCCGTGGTAAGTGAATATTACAATTGGAAACAGGCAGTCGGTGAAGATCAACATGATTTTCGAGAAGCTGAACAGTCCGAATAAGTGTACATAGAGCGGAATTAGTGCGATCTTCGGCAGTGGAAAGAAAAAGGAAAAGAGCGGTTCAAAAAACCACTGCGCCCAACGCGTGCGCCCCATCAACAGGCCAAGTGGTGCGCCGACGGCGATAGCCGCGCCGAGGCCCGCGAGCGCCCGCCAAAGAGTGGCGCCAAGCGGCGAAAAGACGCTGCCGCTGACGAAAAGCGAAATCCACCGTATCACGATCGTCGATATTGGCGGGAATACATAGGCGTTTACGAGCCCGGTTCGCGCCACAAGCTCCCACGCCAGCAGCAGGGTGCAAAGCGGCAGCGTCCGCTGCAGGACGGTGCCGACTGTTTCAGTGCGCGAAGGCATGCCAAGCCAGCAGCCGGCGCAGGCCGGCGACGTAGACCCAATCGATCAGAAAGCCAATTGCAGTGAGATAGAGAACGACGGCGAGCATGGCGTCATCCGACCCGACCCCGCCATAGGTAAAAATCAGGTAGCCCAGACCGTGTTCGGAAGAAATGAATTCAGAACTCACCATAACGATCAGAGCAATGGCGATAGCCGTGCGAACGCCGGTGGCAATCTGCGGCAGAGTCGCCGGCAGAACGACCCGCCACAGCAGGCGGTGCTCGGGCGTGCCCCGCGCCCGGGCAGACCACAGCAAGAGGTCGTCGACCGCCCGTGCACCGTTGAACGACGAAATTACCACCGGCACGAGGCACGACAGGGCGATGACGGTGATTTTAGAGACGTCGCCGATGCCGAGCCAGACCATAAACAGCGGAATCAGCGCGGGCTTCGGCACCGGATAGATCGAAAGCAGGATCGGCTCGACCCCACGCTGGATCGCCGGGAGGCGGGCCATTGCCAGACCGAGCGCGGTGCCGAAAACGACCGCCAACAAGAAGCCTGTGCCGGCACGCAGAAATGAGACCGCCGTATGCGGAAAAATTTCCCCGGAACGGATGAGAGAGACGAGCGCTGCGAGCACCGACGACAGGGACGGCAACACAGCCGGTGGCAACAGGCCCGACACGGAGGCCGCCTGCCAGAGCGCTGCAACCAACAAAAGTGGCACGAGTTTCATGACCGCGCAGCCTCGACTTCTTCCTTGATGCTGTGCCAGATGCGGAGCTTAAGCGCTGCAAACTGCGGACTGGCTTCGAATTCGTCGCCGTCTGCCACATCAAAATCGCGCTTGATTACTTCCTTGATCCGGCCTGGCCGGCTCGACATCACGACAACGCGGGTACCCAGCGCGATGGCTTCTTCGACGTCATGGGTAACGAACAGAACCGTTTTGGTATTGCTGTGCCAGATGCGACGCATCTCGTCCTGCAGGATGCGTCGGGTCTGTGCGTCGAGCGCGCCGAACGGTTCATCCATCAGGAGAATATCGGGTTTGCAGACCAGCGTCTGCGCGAGCGCTACGCGTTGCTGCATGCCACCGGAAAGCTCGCGCGGATAGCGGTCTTCGAAACCTTGCAGGTGAACGAGCCGGATATGCTCGGCAACGATGCGCTCGCGGTCGGCCCGCGCGACGCCAAGCTCCTCCAGCCCATAGCTGATGTTACGGCGTGCCGTAAGCCAGGGGAACAGCGAATAGCGCTGAAATACGATGCCACGGTCCGGACCAGGCCCAATGATCGGTTTGCCCCGCAGCGACAGAGTACCCGTCGTAGGCTTGAGAAAGCCACCAATCAGATAGAGCAGCGTGCTCTTGCCACAGCCGCTTGGACCGACAATCGTGACAAATTCCCTCTCGGCAACGTTCAGGTCAATTGAGTCCAGCGCGAGGGCTGTCTCGCTGAACCGCATGCCGACGCCCTGCAATGACAGATATGGCGAGCACGTCATTCCTATTTCGGCAGATACGACAAGTCGATGTATTTGGATACATCGTAATTCTGGGCGATGAACTTGTTGGCATAGAGCGCATCTAGCGCCGGCTGAATGAGCGTCGCCGAGACCTTGCCGTCGCGACGGACGAGATAATCCTTTTTTGTTAGCAGATAGCCACTCACCACCGCAACCGGTAGCTTATACTCGCTGGCGTAGATCTCTACCGCCTCATCGCGGTGGTCGAGCGCCCAGTTCACGGCGCGCAGGTAGTCCGCCACATAGTCCCGGACAGCCTGCGGATGGGCCTTCAGGAACGAGTCAGCAAAAATCATGAACACGTAGTCAGTGGGCGATCCGTAGACGTCGCTTGTACGAAACAGCGGCTTGAGGCCGCCTCCGGCCATCGCGTCGTTGTAGAAGGGCTGGAACAGGGTGACGGCTTGTGCCTTGTTGTCGCGCAGCATCTGCGGCAGGAACGGCGGGCGGCTTTCGACAATAGTGAGGTCTTTGTCCGGATCGAGACCGCCCTTGCGCGCCATTATGCGTACGTTTTGTTCGGAGGTGCTGCCAAGCGCGTTGACGCCGACAACCTTACCCTTGAGGTCAGCAATTCGATTGATACCGCTGTCGGCGCGCACCACAGTCGTGTCGTCGTAATAGCCGTCGACCCCGAACGACAAAAGCTGATGAACGATCGTGACCGGAACGTGCGATTGAAACAATACGTTGGTAAATGGGAAAGGTGTCGCAAGGCCGCCATCGATTTTGCCAGCCGCGAGTGCCGGCGCCGCGTCGCCTCCTCCGGAGAAGCGCACCCATTGGATGTCATACGTCTTGCCGAGACTTTTTAGGATCTCGGGCTTCTTTTGCATCATCAAATCGGCCGCGATCGAGATATGCGTGCCGATCCGGATCGTCACTTTGTCTTGAGCCGAGGCTGCGCCCGAAATCAGCCCGGCCGTTACCAACGCCGCGAGCCCGATCTTCAATCTCTTCATGACCCCTCGTTTCCTCGAAGTGTGCTCAGCGCTGGACTCTCTCAACGATCATGCTCTGATCCACCAGCCGGCCCCGCTCGATAATTGTCTTGTCGTCGAGCGTCACGGTGCAGTCGCGCATGGGCACGTCGTAATGCCCTCGCGTTGTCCGCTTGCCACCGCCCTGACTGTTCGGACCGGTCGAGAACAGGAAGTTGCCCGGAAACACGCGAGCCGCGGCGCGCGCGCGTTCCGGCTGCGTACCGTGCAGGCCCATCCAGTACCAGCGCGCTTGCGGGTTCATGCCCCAGCCGAGGTGAGACGCCGCATAGGGATCGCGATCGTCCTCGGACGACTTGCCGTCGGAGAGCCAATCTCGCATCAGCTTGGCGTCGAGTCCGCCTTCGATATTGGTGATGTGACCTTCGCGCAGTTCAAGCCGAATGGGATCGGCGACATAGCGGCAATACGGCAGAATGATAATGTCCCCGGGCTGAATGACAACTGTGCCATGGGCGCTGCCCTCGTTGGGAAAAGTGTGAATGTGACCGGCGCCCCAATGGTCGAAATGTCCCGGTTCGTCGGCGTAGCCCCATTGCGTCATCACCGGATATTCACCGCAACTCCAGGTCAGATCGGTGCCGGCATCCGACGTTACGTGCACCTTCTTAGTCTTGGCATAAAGCCCTTCGGCGTATTTCATCGCCTGCTTGAGGCCCGGCGGCGACATTAGCTGGTCGAGATCGTCCGGCGCGTCGATGATCATCAATACGCGCACCCTCTGGTCCATAACCGTCTTAAGCCAGCGGGCGAACAGCGGCACGTGGAAGATGACGATCAGATCGGCCTGCGAGAGCGCTTCCAACGTGCCCTTGCACTTGCCGATGGTCGGCACGCCGACCTTGGTCCAGCCTGGAATCGAATTGACGCACATCTCATATGCGTCGGCTTCCAAGGCGTCCGCCGCCGCGAAGGCGGCCTGGATGTATTCCCGGCGGGTACCGAGATCTGACACCAGCGCGATCGTATCACCCTTTTTCACCTTACACAGCTCCAGCTCGCGCCGGAACAACATGGCCAAACTCGCCGGATTAATTTCCGCGGGCTGCACGGACGCCTGCATGACCGACATGTCGCCAATACCGATTGCTAGTTGCTTTTGAAGTACTGTACCTCTCGATCGGCCGGAGTCAAGCCGAGCGGAGGGCGACGTTATGGTCCAGGTCAAGAAAGCACAGGTTCGTCAAGCTATCTTGGCGGCAGCGTGGCAGCTCTTTTCGCGGCAAACCTACCAACACACGACGCTGAGCCAAATTGCGCGCAAAGCAGGCGTCTCCAGCTCTAATCTTTACGTTTATTTCGATTCCAAGCTCGACATTCTCTACGCCGTATATGAACCGTGGATGCATAAGCGTCTCACCCGCCTTGAGGTGCAGCTCACAAACGTCGATCGGCCGATCGATCGCCTACGTCTGCTATTGCGGACCCTCTGGAAAGAGATTCCTGCCGAGGAGAACGGTTTTCTAAACAACATCGTGCAGGCGCTCTCCACCGTGGAACGGGGAGAGCGCTATAAGACGACGCTGCTCGAATGGATGGAGCAAAAAATCGGGGATATGGTCGTCGCCGCACTGCCGCCGAGGCGAGCGCGAGTCATAGACCAAGCGCGAATCGCGCACGTCTTGGTGATGGCTCTGGACGGGTACTCGATCCACAAGCACCTCAATCCGCGCGGCGCTGCGGATGAGGTAACGATCAACATGATCGCCGAACTACTTCTCGGACCGGCATGATCGCGGCCCCAGAGCGGCGCAAGCTCATCGGAGCGACGGTCGCACCTCCGCTCCTTGCTACACCTTTGCGACGGATCGATCGAAAAAATCAAATAATAATAACCGAGCCGTGATTGCACACGCTCAAATTGCGCGAAAGACCCACTTGGCTGGCGTAGATCTCCGTCAACGGTGTACCTTGACAGTTCGCTACGAAATTCTGGTTTAATCATGATGTCTTGATAGTTCAGTCCGAAAGCCGGGTTGTACCAAGAATGGCTGCTGTCTTTTTGCAATATGAACAACCTGAACTCAATCGGCAGTATGACCAACGCGCCTGGGCGCCTAATGCTGTAGAGGTCATTCGTCGGTATACGGAACACAGCGAAGCAGTGCGGGCGAGAATCGGTGCACCCGAAACCTTTGCGTATGGTCCGTCAGCAGTCGAATCGCTTGATCTTTATAGAACCGCAATGTATCGCGCACCTGTGCACGTGTTCATCCACGGCGGTGCCTGGCGCCTCCTGGGTAAGCGCGACAGCGCCTTTGCAGCCGAGAGTTTCGTGCGCTCGGGTGCGCATTTCGTCGCGCTAGATTTTGGCCAGCTGCCAACGGTGACGCTCACAGAAATGGTCCATCAGGTGCGCCGCGCCATCGCGTGGCTTTATCGCAACGCTTCGAAGCTCGGCGCCAATCCCGAGCAGATTCACGTTTCCGGCCACTCCTCCGGCGCACATCTCGCTGCATGTGTCGCAGTAACCGCTTGGGAGGACGAATTTGGGCTGCCCAGCGAAGTCGTCAAATCGGTGATCTGTGCCAGCGGCATTTATGATTTGCTACCTGTCCGGCTAAGCGCACGCAATGAGTACGTCAAACTTGATATGCAAATCGAGCACGCTTTGAGCCCGATTCGTCATCTCGACAGATTATCGGCCAAGGTTTTTGTTACCTGCGGCGGCTTAGAAAGCGACGAGTTTAAGCGGCAAAGTCGAGAGTTTGCGGCTGCCCTCGGACCGTCCTTGGCATTCCCTTACGTCGAGTGGCCCTCGCTTAACCATTTTGAGGTAGCGGAAACACTTGCCGAAGCGGAGACTGGATTAGGTGCCGTCGCGCTCATGCTAATTGGCCTTCGCGAAGCATAGAGGCTTTACTCGGTAGTTTTCTCCGTGGCGGACTGATGCTAGACTGCCAAAGACTTTTAACGTGCTCCGATATCACTGCTCATGCAATCGACAGAACACATTGCGTCATTGGTCCAGGAGGCTCGCGTCCACCGCCGCCTCTATACGGACCCAACCATTTTCGAGCTCGAACTGGAGCGAATATTCGATGCCGCTTGGATTTACGTCGGCCACGAGAGTCAAGTTAAGAACCCGGGCGATTACTTCTGTACCTTTATCGGCCGTAAGCCTGTGGTGCTGGTACGCGATGCAGCCGGCAATGTACGTGTGATCCACAATCAGTGCGCCCATCGCGGTTCCCTTGTCGTCGCCAACGACAAAGGCAACGCGCAGGAATTCATGTGTTGCTATCACGGCTGGACCTATCATTTGGATGGTCAACTCAAGGCCGTGCCGCTACAGCACGGGTATCCGCCGGATTTCGACCCAAGTAGCCCGAAGACCGCCATGGTCCAGGTGGCACGCGTAAGAAGCTATCGCGGATTTGTGTTCGCGAGCGAAGCCTCAGATGGCCCGAGCCTCGAGGACTTTCTCGGCTATATGACGACGTCCTTTGACGACATGATTGATCGCGCTCCCGATGGTGAAATCGCAGTCGCTGGCGGGATCTTCAAGCATGCCTACAACGGCAATTGGAAGCTTTACCTTGAGAATCTTTGCGACGCAGCGCATCCACTCTTTACGCATCGCTCGTCAATCGATGCGGCACAACAGCAGTCCGACCAAGTCTATTCCGACGGCTCGGGCGAGATCGCCATCCGCCAGATGCGCCAGAACGGCGCCCCTTATAGTTTCTGGGAAGCACAGGTCGGCATCTGGACCTATCCCAATGGCCACTCCTATCTCGGCGATTATCATGACGATAGTAAGCTAGTAGCAGCCCTGAAGGACCCGGTGTTCCGCGATTACGTCACCGCATTGGAGAAAAAGAAGGGCGGAGACGAAGCGCAGAGAATTCTCGAAGTCCGCCGCTGGAACACCAATATCTATCCGAACCTGTCGTTCATGAGCCAGTTCCAGCAGCTTCGCGTCGTGCATCCGATCGCCGTTAATCGGACAGTTGTTCACACCTATAATTTCAGACTGAAGGGTGCCCCGGAACAGATGTTCCGCAACACGATTAGTTTCGCCAACACAGTGAACGGCACCGGCTCGCTGGTGCTTACCGACGATCTCGAAATCTACAATCGCATAGGCATGGGATTATCGAGCGAGGGAGCTGAGTGGATAGAGATCGGTCGCGGTCTACGATCTGATTTGCCTGAATCGCATGGCGGCCGCCGCGGTCAAAATTCGACGAGCGAGATTTACATTCGTAATATGCTCCAGGCCTGGCTAACCTATATGACGCGTTATCGTGCTGACATGCGTGCAGCCTCCTAATCCCAGCCGATGGCAAAAAAATCGAAAAAGCGCAATCGCCCTTCGTCGGTACCGCGGCTGCAGCCTGAGAGGCCTGTGAAAGCGGCTGGTCCTGCCCCAGCGCCGAGGCTTGATCAGCATCGCTGCGAGCAATTTTTACAGCACGAGGCCCATCTGCTCGACGAAGGTAAGTTCGACGAATGGCTGGCTCTGTTCACACCAGAGGCATGGTACTGGGTACCGAGTGAGCCTGACCAACGCGACCCATTCGAGACCGTTTCTTTAATTTACGATGACCGTCGACTTCTCGAAACCCGCGTTCGCCGGCTTGCTAGTCCACGAATGTACTCGCAAGAGCCCCGCTCACGGACGAGCCGGATCGTCAGCAATGTCACGGTTGAAGGCACACTATCCCTCCCGACCTTTCTACGTGAGCAAGTAGCCGATGGAAAGGATTGCGTGGTGCGGTCAAAATTCATGATGATCGAGTATCGGCGTGGACAGCAGCGCTTGTTTGGTGGCACCATGGTTCACGGCCTGGTGCATAATAGCGGTCGTATTTTCATCAACTGGAAGCGCGTCTATCTCGTCAATTGCGATGCGCCGCTGGATGGCATCACGGTACCCTTTTGAATGCTGTCTATCGAAACCACGGCAAACGCACGCACTTTTCGTTTCGTTTGCGACATTAGGTGCCCGTAGGCCGATGCAAAGCGGTGCGCGTGCGCTGCCGCACTAACCATTTCGAACGGCCGGCGATGCCGAGTGCAACGGCACGCAGGACCGGCGGCCATGTGGTGGGCAAACCGAGCCAATACGATATCCGCTGCGTATGTTCGGTGAGTGGCCGCTCGCGGTGCTCCCATGTTTGAAGCGCGTCTTCGACTTCCTTTTCACCGTCAAGATAGACGGCGAGCGACAGCGCGTTCATCATTGCACAGCCGGCGCCCTGACCTATGTTCGGTGGCAGTGCGTGAGCTGCGTCCCCAAGGATGGCAACACGACCAATCGACCAGCGCTTGAGTTTGATCAGGTCGAAACGATCATATCGGCCTTGCTCACCAATGCGATCGATGAGTGCCTCGAGACGTGGAAAGGCGCGCTTCCATAGGTCTTTACGCACTGGAACCGTCTTGGCGGCCACATCGCTATCAAGCATCGTCAAGGCGATGTAGATGTCGGTCCTGCCACATGGTGTATAAAGAACACGGCGTGTGCCAGACCAATATTCGATGGTCGCAGTGCCGTTGGTGGTCTCTCGTTCCGAAGGCGTTTTATTCAGGAGCAAGCGGGTGCAGCCGTCGACTAGATACTTCCGCTGCGCCAGGAGGCCGAGACGATCACGCAAGCGCGAATTGCTGCCGTCGGCGGCAACAATCAGATCCGCTTTCGGATGCTTGCCATCGGCTAGCGTCAGTTCGCCATCCGGTGCCGCTCCCGTCGCCATCGAGCCGGTAACGATTTCAACCCCGGCCCGCATCGCCGAGGCTGCGAGCGCATCTATTACATTCTGCCGCACGATACTAAAGACTCGGCTGCCCGCCCAACGGTGTACGGAAATCAAACGATCGCGTCCGTCGCGGACCTCACGGGTATGCGCGGTTGGCGCCCCCTTCACGGCCGCGTCATAAGCGTCGACCGCTTCGAGCACGCGCAAACCGTTCTCATAAATGTAGATGCCAGCACCGGTCGTGCGGAGACGTTCGCCCCGCTCGTGCACGCGCACGCTCCAACCGCGCTTCGCCAGTGCGCATGCAGCCGTAAGGCCGGCAAATCCGGCGCCAACGATCTCGGCGTGCCGCTTCCTCATGCCAATGTTGTGCCCCACGAAGCTGTGTTATCAGAACCAAGCGAAGTTGGGGTAGCTCTTTTACGCCTTATGGCTATGATGCGGGCTCACGTGGGCATTGATCGCCTATCCGGAGGACTTAATCATGGCTCGACTGCGTCATTTTGCGGTATGCGTGAACGATCTCGACAAGGCTGCCAAGTTCTACGAGACGGTATTTGATCTCAAGCGCATCGCGCGTGAGGATCTCGGTATTGGTTCGGCGATTTATATGAGCGATGGGGTCGTCAACCTCGCACTGCTCAATTTTTCGAGCGGCGCCGGCAGCCAGGCCTCCGATTTAAAAAATCCCAAGGGTTTTGTCGGCGCGCACCATTTTGGCTTCCAAGTCGATGACCTTGTCGAGACCCAGAAGCGCATTGAGGACAATGGCGGAAAATTCTTTTTCGATCTCGGAGACGAGCGGCACGGCAACTTCGAGCGCAAGTTCAAGGATCCTGACGGCGTGATCTTCGACATTTCGAGGCACGGCTGGCAGGGTACAGACGGCTACAGCAAGAAATAAATTCCTCTTGGACCCGCGGTCAATAACCTTCTGCTGTGCCGCGAGACCGTATATGCGCGCTAGGATAGGAACTGGTTGGTAAAGAGCTCGTCGACGGGCGACTTTTTCTCAATAATTTTTTTGGCGAGGTAAAAATCCTGCAATTTGGCCATTCTTTCGGGGTCGACCGCGCCGAGAACTTTCTGTCCGGGATAAACGAGCTTGTCGTAGTAGGCGAATGCTTCCTTAACTTGGCCCTCCTTACCAGTCCATTCCGGCACGAACTTTACAAAGTCGGTTGCCGAGCGATCCGGATCGTCCATTATGTCTTTCATTCCATGCAACGCCGCTTTAACGAAGGAACGAACCAGTTCCGGCCTATTCTTGATAGTATCGTCTGAAGCGGCGATCGCTTGCGCCATATGCGGGAAAAACTCGTCGGTCGGTAGCACCTTGACTGCTACACCCGCCGCTTCGACCGGGGGGATCCAATCCGGTACGCCGGCCATGCCTGCCGATTTCCCGGTTGCCACCATCTGCCACACGCCGACCGGCCCCGCGGCTTGAATATTTACATCGTCCTGGGTCATACCCGCACTCGCTAGCAAGCCCAACAACGCATAAAACGTGGTGTCCTGATACGACATTACCGTAATGGTCTTGCCCTTAAGATCGGCGGGCTTCGCAATGCCGGAATCCGCGCGAACCACGAGCTGCATGAATCCCTTCCCGCCAAAAAGCGCGACGATCTTCACGGGCACGCCATTCTGCCGGACAATGATAGGGGCGTCCGCGACGACGCCACCAAGCGGCGCATTTCCGGCGCCGACCTGCTTGGCGACGTCGACGCCGCCGCGACCTACCGCAAAAGCAACCTTGAGCCCGGCTTGCGCGAAATAGCCCTTCCCTTGCGCGAGGCGGATCGGACCAAATGCTGGAAGGATGGGCGGAGCCGGGAACAAATAGGTGATTGACTCAGCTGCCGATGCAGGCCTTGTCACGCTTAAGGCACCAAGGCTTAGCAGTGCGGTAGGCACACCTTGCAGTAAGTGGCGTCGCGATAGCTTGCTGACATGGCTTCGCACCATTGACCTCCATCGCTCAGACGCCGGCGCGCCGTGCCCAGGACACAGGTGCGCGCCGGAGTCGCACAATACCTGCCCTATCGGAAGGGCCCCGAATTTCACTATACTTGAGATGTTTGGGCGGCGAAACGCGCAATCAGCCCAAGTCACAATCCGCCGGTGCTTATGCTCGGACCCCTCCGCCTCGAATACCGCAACGTAACGATGCGTTTTGCCAAAACCGGCGGGGCGGAGGTGCTCACGGCGGTCCGCAAGGTCAGCTTCGCCGTGCGTGATGGCGAAGTCGTCTCGCTGATTGGGCCGAGTGGCTGCGGCAAAAGCACACTTCTTAACATCGGCTCGGGGCTCACTGCTCCCAGCGAGGGGGCAGCATTTGTCGACGGCGACGTAGTCGCGCGGCCGAAACCTCAAGTCGCATTCATGTTGCAGAAAGACCTGCTGCTGCCATGGCGCACTGTTGCTGAGAACGTGATGTTTGGCCTTGAAGTTCGGGGCGTCGCACTGAAGGAGCGCATCCGGCGGGCCGATGCTTTGCTCGACAACTTCAACCTGAGCGAGTTTTCGGCTCATTTTCCACATCAATTATCGGGCGGTATGCGGCAACGCGTCGCCTTGGCACGAACCCTGGCCGTAGATCCACACATCCTTTTGCTCGACGAGCCGTTCTCAGCAGTCGACGCACAAACCCGCATGGTGTTGCAAAGTGATCTTGCGCAAACGCTAATGCGGGCAAATAAGACGGCGCTTCTCATTACACATGATCTAGCGGAAGCGGTTACATTGTCTGACCGCATTCTAGTGATGAGTCGGCGGCCGGGCACTATCATCGACGAAATCGCCATCGACTTGCCGCTCCGCGACAATCCCATTGCGCGGCGACGCGATCTCAAGTTCAACGACTATATGGCGTGGCTAATGGATCGGCTGGACATCGCTCATGCCTCGCTCGAGCAGGCGACGCCATGAGCAGCGATGCGCGACCCAACCTTGTTCGCAAAGGCGTATTCGCTAGCCTCGCATTGCTGATCGCTTTTCTTTGCGCTTGGCAATGGGGCCCCAATCTTCTGGCGGTGCCGACCTTCATCATACCGCCGTTTTCCATGGTGGTCCGTGAATTCGTGCACGCTTGGCAGTTCGATCATCTACTGTTTCATACCGAGGTTACCGTCGTCGAAGTATTGGCCGGTTTCACGCTCGGCAGTTTGCTCGGCGCTCTTGTCGGCTACGTGCTCGGCATGTCACCGATAGCGGAAATTGCGCTGTCGCCTTACATTCTGGCGTTGCAAATCGCACCCAAGGTCGCCTTCGCACCGCTATTCATTCTATGGATGGGCTTCACCGTCTATCCGAAAATATTGGTCGCAATTCTGATCGTTTTCTTTCCCGTCATGGTCAACGTGTTGACTGCTGTTCGCAATATCGATCCTGACCTTGTTAATCTTGCCCGCGCGTTCAACGCCTCACGCGCACAGATCTTCTGGAAGATCGAGTTTCCGGCTTCGATGCCGCCGATGTTCGCCGGGTTACGCATCGGCTCAACGCTCGCAGTAGTTGGCGTCGTCGTCGGTGAGCTGGTTGGCGGCAATATGGGCTTAGGCTACCTGCTTACATTCGGCGAAGGCCAGGCCAATACGCCAATGGTCTTCGTTTCAATCGTGATGCTAACCGCGGTGGGTGGAATCGCCTATCTCGCTGTCCTCCTCATTGAGCGACGCGTGCTGCACTATTTGCCAGCACGGTCCTCAGATTATAATGTTTAGAGTGATCGTTAGGACGGTCGCCTCGAGCGCTACTTGGTAGCCGTCATCCAGCCGTGTTGCTTTCGATCTTGACGCCGTGCCGGGTACTTGCAGAAGCTGTGTCGAGCCCGCTCGTTCATACGAGTGCGTCACGGGCTTCGTGGGTCTATGGGGGCCTCCGCCCGCCGAAATCCAAACCCCGTTGCCGCCGCGACGCGGTCCACCGCCCTGGCAACGCGTGTGGGGTTTTGCCGGCTCGCCCAGAACAGCGGACCACCGCGATAGTCAGGGAAGCCATAGCCGCGTACAAATACAAGATCGATGTCTGAGGCGCGCTGCGCAATGCCATCGGCGAGAACAAGCCGCGCTTCGTTGATCATTGCACCCAGGGCGCGGTCGACAATCTCGGGCGGTGTGATTTTGCGTCGAGTGAACCCGTTGGCCGCCGAATCCTCGACGATGATTTTTTCGACGACCGGGTCCGGCTCACCGCGGCGTGCACCCGGCGGATAGCGATACCACCCCGCCCGGGTCTTCTGCCCAAGACGTCCCGCGTCACAGAGCTTGTCCAAGATTGCTACGTAACGGGTCCGCCGATCGCGCGTGGCCGCCCCCCGTTTGCGATTAGCCCAGGCGATGTCGAGTCCGGACAGATCGCCGACCCTGAACGGCCCCATGGCGAAGCCAAAGTCTTCCAGCGCATCGTCAATATTCTGCGGTAGCGCACCTTCCTGCAGCATGAATTCGCACTGATTGCGGTACACGTTATAAATGCGATTGCCGATGAACCCATCGCAGACGCCGGCGAGAATGCTGACCTTTCGTAGCCGGCGACCCAAGGCGAATCCCGTCGCAAGAGCTTCGCGCGACGTTTTCGCGCCACGCACTATTTCCAGAAGCTGCATGACGTTGGCCGGACTGAAGAAGTGCAGACCCAACACCAGCTTCGGTCGCTTGGTTGCTGCAGCCAATGCATCCACATTGAGATAGGACGTGTTGGTGGCCAGGATTGCATCTGGCTTCAGCGCGCGATCAAGCTCAACCATCACAGCTTTTTTAACGTCCATGTCTTCGAACACAGCTTCAATGGCAAGATCGGCGTCACGCGCCAAGGCAAACTCACCGCCCAATGTCAGGCGATCGAGCTGCGCTCGCGCGGCGACCTCGTCGGTGCGGGCCTGCGCAACCGCGCGGGCGTGCAGATCGGCGAGCCGCGACTGAGCGCGCTGTAGAGCGTCCGGGTTCGTGTCGATCAATACTGTATGCAATCCGGCCTCGATAAGCGCGGCAGCAATACCGGAGCCCATGGTGCCCGCGCCGATTACCGCAACTTTGGCCAACCGCTGTGCCTGGACACCCTTGAGATCCTGCACCCGCCCGGCTTCGCGCTCGGCAAAAAATAGATGGCGGAGCGCAAACGCCTCCTCCGCCGTGCGCAGGGCATGGAAGGTCGCGCGCTCACGTGCCATGCCCTCCTCAAGCGGCGTTTCGGCCGCCCAGCGCACCGCTTGGATAGCACGCGCGATATAGGGCCGACCCTTTGCTTTCTTCAGCGCGGTTTGTGCCGCGGCCGCGACAACGTCTTCATTCTCGGCCGGGACAGCCACCTGTGCCAGATTTCGCTTGCCGGACAGCGCAAGCGCAAGGGCCACAGCTTCCGATCGTAAATCCGCCTTGGCGATGTCATCGAGCAAGCCGAGTGCAAAGGCTTCCTGCGTTGGCACCCGACGGCCCGAGGTGATCAAATCGATGGCTTTTGACGAGCCGACAAGTCGCGGCAAGCGCTGCGTGCCGCCCGCGCCGGGTATGATGCCGAGCTTTACCTCGGGCAGCGCGACAACCAGATCCGACGCACCGATTCGTGCGTCACAAGCTAGCGCAAGCTCGAGACCGCCGCCCATGGCAGTGCCATGCAAGGCGGCGACGATCGGCTTTGAGCAATTAGCAATCGCGGCAAGAACCTGCGGCATATCCGGCGACAGCAGCGGTCCGCTGAATTCTTTCAGATCAGCGCCCGAGACAAAGGTCTTGCCCGCGCCAATCAGCACCGCTGCCTTGAACGCATCATTTGCCGCAAATTCCCGCACCGCGTCGAGTAACTGCGCGCGCAACCCCGCCGAGGCGACATTGACAGGTGGATTGTCGAGGATGATCACGGCACAGCCGCGCTCGTGCTCGAGCCGCACAACAGGTTTATCGGGCGGCGTAAGCAATAATCTTGGATCTTTCGTCGTGCTCTGATCACTCACGACGGCACACTCATCTGGCCTTCCCATTGGTGACCATCATGCGTAACGACAGCTTACTCACGACTGCGATCAAGCTGGCACGACACTGTTCCATGGAGTTACAACGTGGCGAGGGTGGCAATGACGCCATCCAGCGTCTTGCCGTCTTCGTCGGCCAAAGCCGCCTCGCGCAGCCGCCGCACCCAGTCGACAGCGTCACTGCGCGCTCCGATCCGCATTGCGGCCGCCAAGGCCTTATCGAATTTGGATAGGCCCCGGGCATGGGTGTCGGAATAACCCTTCACTAGGCGACGCAATTCGATGATTGCGGCTGCCAGCGCCGGACTAGATGCGGCAGCGGCGCGCACCGCTTCGAGCCAGGCATCGCGATGCGCCACCTCGCGCTGGTGCCGCAGGGTGGCACGGCGAAAGCGGCGCAAGCCGGCGAGAATATAGAGAGGAACAAACCAGTGAATCGTCGTTGTGCGCACGCGCCGCCCGCGGTTCACCACTCGATCGAGCACCTGCATCAGCCGTGGCCGCGCCTCGAGCCAAAGCCCAAGCTTTGTTGGCAACGTGCCAATTACTTCCTCCATGCGGGGATGCATGAATTCCGTAATGTTTACTAGCTGATCCGGCGCGGCAATCGCTTCCTCGCGCACGCGCTTGAATCGGCTTGCCCGCGTCTTGAGATCGGCGACGCGGATCACGTCGTCATAGGCCATAGCGACCGCAATGTGTTTGGCCGCGACGTGAATGAGCGTCGTGTCGCCGCGTTGGAACGGCAGGAGGGTCGCAACCAGATCGAGATATTCGCGTCCGTAGTCGACATCCTGAAAGTCGACCACCCGCAGCAAGCCTGCTGCCAGCATGGCATGCGCCTCCACGGGAAACTCTGATCGGGCGCGCCGGACAAGCGCGTCGAACTGGGGAACCCCGATCGGCTCGAGCTTCAGGGATGCCCCGCGAGTCGGCTTTGGCGCCGGCTCCGCCGGATGGGCAGCACCATCAAAACCCGCAGCAAAGGCACGCAGGCTCGCCTCGACGCCGACGCCGGCCTTACGAATGGCCGCCTCGTACGCCTCTCGCGGAAACGGCAGCACACTCGCGCCGGCGAGCGCGCCAAACATCACCGCGGAGATCGCGCTTTCACTGCGTTCGGCAAGCGCCGCCATGTCGAATGCGATGAATCGTTTCGCCGCGACCCGCGCCGCTTGATAAACCTTGTTGTCATCGGCAATACCATTGCCCGGCGCGATCTTTTCGACCACAGCATAGGAGCGATGCGACGAGGTGATCAGCGTGGTGCGATCGGGAGAGACCAGTCCCCGCTGCATGGCCCGACCGGCCTCCATTAATTCGGCACTGATCACAATGTCGACCTTGCCCGGGGTCGGCATTAGAGCCAGCACCGGATAGCTGCGGTCGGCGCGCGCCTGGATCATTTCCACGTAATAGATCGTAGCGCCGGTGCGCTGTGCGACTCCGGGCACGGAGGTCGATTGGGCGATAAAGCCCTGGCTTTCGGCGAGCCCCACGATCCAGTCGACCAGCACGCCGCCGCCCTGACCGCCCAGCGCCAGCACTGCCACGGCGATTGGCTCGGCCACGCCCGCATCGCGCATCGGCGTCATCACATTCACGATGGCACGCCCTTATGAGAATGCAATGCGGCGCCGCTCGCGCCGTCGTTGCAGGAAGCTGATCACCGCTGTGCGCAGGCGAGCCAACAAGCGGTCGACTGCGTTGGGATTGTGAATGATGGCGGCGGAATAGAAAGACGGGCACAAGACCGCCGCTTCCGCCACTTCGCCGCAATTGCCGCAACCGACGCAGGAATTATCAACCGCGGCGACCGGATCATCCTTCAGCGGATCGGCGCTGCGCTTGACCGACAGCGATGGGCAGCCGGATAGGCGGATACAGGCGTGGTCGCCGGTGCAGACATCCTCATCAACGCCGAAGCGCTCGCGCACCATGCGCTGGCCGGCCTTTACCGCTCTATTGAACAACGGTTTGACGCGCCGCTGTTTGTTCAACATACACTCCGAAGACGCGACGATGATTTTCGGACCCTTCTCTGGCGTCGTCAGCGCTTCCTTTAGCGTGTCGCGCATTTTGGCCACGTCATACGTGCGATCGATCTGGCGTACCCAGCTGGCACCGACTCCCTTCACGGCTTCGGCAATCGAATGTTTGGTCGAGCGCGAGCGATTCTCGGCGCGCGACGACGGAATATCCTGGCCGCCCGTGGCGGACGAATAATAATTATCGACCACCATAATGACGCCGTCGTGCTGATTGAACACCGCATTGCTAACGCCGCTTGCCAGGCCGTTGTGCCAAAAACCGCCGTCGCCGATCATCGCGATCGGACGCTTGCCAGCCTTGACATTGAAAGCCGAAGCCGAAGCAGGCCCGAGTCCATAGCCCATGGTCGTTGTGCCGATATTGAACGGCGGCAAAATCGAAAATAGGTGGCAGCCGATATCCGCGGATACGTGATGCGGACCGAGCTCTTTCTCGACGAGCTTCATTGCCGCAAAGATCGGCCGCTCCGGACAGCCCGTGCAGAAGCCGGGCGGCCGTGGCGGCACGGTGGGAGCTAGCGCTTTGATCTCATCAGCGAGTGGTTGTACTGGCTCGTTGCGACCGCGAATATGCTCGGGCAAAGCGTCGGGCATAGCAGCGGCGAGGAAGGCGCGCAGGCCCGCGACCAGCGCTTCAGCGGTATATTCGCCGGCGACCGGCAACACGTCCTTTCCGTAAATTTTCGTCGCAATATCCGCCTTGCGCAGAATCGCATGCAGGGAGGTTTCGATAAATTCCGGCTGCCCTTCTTCGACCATCAGCACGGCGGATTTTCCCGAGCAGAACGCCATTAGCTCGCTGTCAATCAGCGGATAGGTCACATTCATCACATAGAGCGGCACGCGCGTGCCGCCCCAAACATCGGCAAGACCAAACTGCTGCAGGGCGCGCATCACGCCATTGTAGAGGCCGCCCTGGAGCACAATGCCAATGCTGCCAAGCTCGCCGTTGAACGTCTCGTTGAGCCGGCGCCGCTTGATGAATTCAATCGCCGCCGGCAGGCGTTGGGCGATCTTTTCCTTCTCCTGCACGAAAGCGGCGGGCGGCAATACGATCCGGCTGGTGTCGCGCTGCGGATTCTCCAATGCCTGCGCCAGAGTAAACGGCGGTGGCTTGTTATCTTTGGCAATGAACCGGCCATGGACGTGACAGGCGCGAATGCGTACTTCCAGCATCACCGGGGTGTTGGAGGCTTCTGACAGTTCGAACCCATCCTCGACCGCTTTGACGATGCTTTCCAGATTAGGCCGCGGATCGAGCAGCCAGATCTGCGACTTCATCGCAAAGGCATGGGAGCGCTCCTGCATGATCGAGGAGCCTTCGCCATAATCCTCGCCGATGATGATCAGCGCGCCGCCTTTGACGCCGCCCGAGGCGAGATTGGCGAGAGCATCGGACGCTACGTTCGTGCCGACCGTCGATTTCCAGGTCACCGCGCCGCGGATCGGATACATGACGGAGGCCGACAGCATGGCGCCGGCGGCGGCTTCCGACGCCGAGGTTTCGAAATGCACGCCGAGTTCGCCCAGCACAGCCTGCGCGTCGGACAGGACATCCATAAGATGCGAGATCGGCGCGCCCTGGTAGCCGCCGACATAGCCGACGCCGGACTGCAATAGCGCCTTGGTAATGGCCAGGATCCCCTCGCCGCGAAACTCCTGGCCGGCGCCAATTCTCAGATCGGCGACTTCCTTGGCAAACGAACGTTCAGCCATGCTGGCCCCTATGGCGAAGCGATCCGGCGTTCCGCGGTAATTATTTTATACTTAAAGCAATGCCGGTCAACCGACATATCGGGTCCGTCTGGTGGGTGACAGTGTGCCAGGGCTGGTTCCATCGATAAAAAGCATGCGCGAGGCCGCCATCAGCGTGGTTGCAAGGCATTGTTGCCGTTTCTGGGGCTGAAAGCCTCCGCTTCAAGAGTAAGTATCGAAGACCTTCAAACTTGAAAGTTCAACCTTGAAATAGTTTGTCGCCGATGCCATGCTCGGGCGAAGATCCACGTGCCTAAGACGAAAGGCAGCAGCACATGAAGATTGCTTGCCTCGGCGGCGGCCCCGCCGGCCTTTATTTCGCGATCAGCATGAAGCTGCGCGACGCCGCCCACGACATCACGGTGTTCGAACGCAACCGCCCCGACGACACATTCGGCTGGGGGGTGGTGTTTTCCGACGAGACTTTCGACAACATCACGGCCAATGACCCAGTCAGCGCGGAGATGATCCGGTCCCATTTCGCCTATTGGGACGACATCGCCGTGCACTATCGCGGGCAACGTATCGTCTCGGGTGGCCACGGCTTTTCCGGCATTGCCCGCAAGGAACTGCTGATGTTGCTACAGGAGCGCGCGCGAGCGCTTGGCGTGGATTTGCGTTTCAAGACGGAGATCGCCAGCGTCGACGCGCTGGCCCACGATTACGATCTCGTGATCGCAGCCGACGGCTTGAATTCGAAGGCCCGCAGCGATTTCGCCGATCATTTCAAGCCCGCCATCGACACCCGCAAGAACAAATTCGTGTGGCTCGGTACGCATCAGAAATTCGATGATGCATTCACCTTCATTTTCGAAGAGACCGAACACGGCTGGATCTGGGCACATGCCTACCAGTTCGATACCGACACTGCGACCTTCATCGTCGAATGCTCACCTGCGACATGGGACAAATTCGGCTTCGACGTGATGAGCCAAGAGGAGAACTGCCGCGCCTGCGAGCGTATTTTCGCCAAGTATCTTGGCGGCCATCGGCTAATGTCGAACGCGGCGCATTTGCGCGGCTCGGCCTGGCTAAATTTCCCGCGCGTGTTGTGCGAGAAATGGTCGTACCGCAACATCGCGCTGATGGGCGACGCGGCGGCGACGGCGCACTTCTCCATCGGTTCGGGTACCAAGCTCGCCATGGAGAGCGCAGTCGCGATGGCGAACTATTTACAAAGCGAGACGACGCTAGATGCCGCATTCGTGAAATACGAAGAGGCTCGCCGCACCGAAGTTTTGCGCCTGCAATCGGCGGCGCGCAATTCGCTCGAATGGTTCGAGGACGTCGAACGTTATCTGCATCTCGATCCGATTCAATTCAATTATTCGCTGTTGACGCGGTCACAACGAATAAGTCACGAGAACTTAAGGCTCCGCGACAAGAAATGGCTCGAAGGCGCGGAGGCCTGGTTCCAGCGGCTTGCCGGCGCCAGCGACAATATCGTGCGGCGGCCAATGTTCGCCCCATTCCGACTTCGCGACTTGCGATTGAAGAATCGCGTCGTCGTCTCGCCGATGGCGCAATACAGGGGGGTCGACGGTTGCCCAACGGATTGGCATCTCGTGCATTACGGCGAGCGGGCCAAAGGCGGCGCTGGCTTGGTGTGCATCGAGATGACCTGCGTAAGCCCGGAAGGTCGCATCACGCCGGGCTGCACCGGCATGTACGCGCCCGAACATGAAACGTCCTGGAAGCGCATCGTCGATTTCGTCCACGCCGAGACCGACGCGAAGATCTGCTGTCAGCTTGGCCATTCCGGCGCCAAGGGCTCGACTCAGCTCGGTTGGGAAGAAATGGACGCGCCGCTCAAAGACGGCAACTGGCCGCTGATGTCGGCATCGGCGACCGCATGGTCTGATCGCAATCAACGGGCGCGCGCGATGACGCGCTCCGATATGGAGCGTGTGCGCGAGCAATTCGTTTCGGCCGCGAAAATGGCACAGCGCGCCGGTTTCGACATGCTCGAAATCCATTGCGCGCACGGCTATCTGTTGTCGTCATTCATCACCCCGCTGACCAATTTGCGCACCGACGAATACGGCGGCTCGCTGGAGAACCGCATGCGTTTCCCGCTCGAAATCTTCCACGCGGTGCGCGAGGTGTGGCCGATGGAGAAGCCGATTTCGGTTCGCATTTCCGCCAGCGACTGGGTCGGCGAAGGCGGCATCCAGCCTCCGGATGCCGTTGCCATCGCGCGCATGCTGAAGGAGGCCGGCGTCGATATTTGCGACGTGTCCGCCGGTCAAACCTCAATTCATGCCCATCCTGCCTATGGCCGCATGTTTCAGACGCCCTTCTCCGATCGCATCCGCAATGAAACTGGCATGGCGACGATGGCGGTCGGCAATATTTACGAACCGGATCACATTAACTCGATTCTAATGGCCGGCCGCGCCGACCTGGTGTGCCTGGCGCGCCCGCATCTTGCCGATCCGTATTGGACGCTGCATGCCGCCGCAAACCTCGGCGAACGCAGCGAGACTTGGCCATTGCCCTATCTCGCAGGGCGCGATCAGCTCTATCGTCTTTCAGGAAACGCGCAGACGACTCCAAGTGCGGTGTGAAATGACAGACCTCGCCGGGAGACATGCGTTGGTGACGGGCGGCGGCAGCGGCATCGGCGCGAGCATTGCGACGATGCTAGCGCGCGGCGGCGCCCAGGTCACAATCGCCGGCCGGGGCAAGGAAGCGCTGGAACAAACGGCTGCCCGCGCCGCCGCCATACACGCCATCGTCGCTGACGTCACCGACAAAGCGTCGATCGCGAAACTGTACAAACAGGCGGAGACAGCGCGCGGACCTTTTGACATCGTCGTCGCCAACGCCGGCAGCGTGGAGAGCGCGCCAGCAGAAAAGATCACCCCCGCGCTGTGGAACAAGACGTTCGATGTCAATCTCACGGGCGCTTTCTTTTCGGTGCAGCCGGCGCTTGCCGGCATGCGCGCGCGCGGACGGGGCCGCATCATTTTCATTGCCTCGACGGCCGGGCTCAAAGGCTACGCCTATGTCGCGGCTTATGTTTCCGCAAAACACGGGGTGGTCGGGCTAGCACGCGCCTTGGCGGTGGAAACCGCAAAAGACGGAATAACCGTAAATGCCGTTTGCCCCGGCTATACCGAAACGCCGCTACTTGAGCGGGCGATCCATCGCATCGCCGGCAAGACGGGGCGCAGCGAGGCGGAAGCGCGCGACGCCCTCGCGGCGAGCAATCCGCAACATCGTATCATTACAGCGCAAGAGATTGCTGACGTTGTGGTGTGGCTATGTGGCGCGAACAGCGCGGCCATTACCGGCCAGGCGATTTCCGTATCGGGAGGCGAGACATGATAAGCGCCCCGTTGCCCGCCGAGGGCCGCGAAGCTGACAGTAAAGCCCGGCTGCGGCTCTGGATCAGGCTGCTGCGCGCCAGCCGGGAAATCGAGAAGATAACGCGCGAGCGGCTCAAATCGCAGTTCAATGCGACCTTGCCGCGCTTCGACGTGATGGCTGCGCTCTATCGCAAGCCAAGCGGCATGCTGATGAGCGAAATATCGCGATTTCTAATGGTCTCGAATGGCAATGTCACTGGCATCGTCGACCGGCTGGTATCCCACGGCTTTGTCGCGCGCTCGCAACGCGATGGTGATCGCCGTACGTCTTTCGTCACACTGACGCGAAAAGGCCGCACCGCGTTCGCCGAGATGGCGGCCGCGCATGAGAACTGGATCGACGAACTGCTCAGCGGAATTCCGGTACGCGACGCCGAGCAATTGTCAGCAAAGCTGAAAGCTTTCAAGAGCGGCTGGGAGGGCGAAGCATGAGTCCTGGCACGAGCACTATGGCCGCTTTTCAGCCCAAGCATTTTCTGTGGCGGATAGACGGCCGCGTCGGGGTGATCAAGCTCAATCGGCCGGAACGTAAAAATCCGCTCACCTTCGAGTCCTATGCGGAGCTGCGCGATACTTTCCGCGCCCTGCCCTATGCCGGCGACGTCGACGCGTTAGTGTTTCTCCCAAATGGCGGAAATTTCTGTTCGGGTGGCGATGTGCACGAGATTATCGGACCGCTCGTCGCCATGGAGATGAAAGACCTGCTGGCGTTTACGCGCATGACCGGCGAGTTGATCAAGGCGATGCTTCATTGCAGCAGGCCAATCGTTGCCGCGATTGATGGCATTGCTGCCGGAGCCGGCGCGATCATTGCAATGGCGTCCGACATCCGCATCGCGACGCCGCAGGCGCAGACCGCGTTTCTTTTTAATCGCGTTGGCCTCGCCGGTTGCGATATGGGCGCCTGCGCGATGCTGCCGCGGATCATCGGCCAAGGCCGCGCTGCCGAGCTGCTCTACACCGGGCGCGCCATGAGTGCCCAGGAGGGCGTGGCCTGGGGATTTTTCAACAAGCTGGTTGAAGCCGAGGCGCTGGAACAACAAGCGCTGTCGCTCGCGCACCGCATCGCCGCGGGTCCGACTTTCGCCAACGGTATCACCAAGACGCAACTCAATCAGGAATGGTCGATGGGCCTCGATCAAGCGATCGAAGCGGAAGCGCAATCGCAGGCGATCTGCATGCAGACCAGGGATTTTGAGCGCGCCTACCACGCGTTCGTCGCCAAACAGAAACCTGTCTTCGAGGGCGATTAGTGGCGGACACTAGCTTTCTCAGCTGGCCGTTTTTTGCCGATCGCCATCGCACCTTGGCGGACGCGATCGAGCGCTGGAGCGCGACCAATCTGCCGGCCGTGCACGACGAAGTCGATGCGGCTTGTCGTGATCTAGTCACTCGATTGGGCCGCGACGGCTTTCTCAAGCACACAGCGCCCGATCCCACCGCCCTCACGCCAATCGACGTGCGCGCGCTATGCCTAATCCGGGAAACGCTCGCCCGTCATGACGGGCTTGCCGATTTCGTCTTCGCCATGCAAGGCCTGGGCGCCGGTCCGATCAGCCTGTTTGGCAATGCCGAGCAGCGGCAATGGCTCAGGCGCACGCGCGCCGGAGAAGCCATCGCGGCCTTTGCACTCACCGAGCAGAAATCCGGTTCGGACGTCGCCAATATCGCAATGATGGCGCGTCGCGATGGTGAGCATTACGTCCTCGACGGCGAGAAAACCTGGATCTCGAACGGCGGCATCGCCGATTGCTATATCGTGTTTGCGCGCACGGGCGAAGCGTCCGGCGCCAAAGGCCTTTCGGCTTTCTTGGTGCCTGGCAATACGACCGGACTTTCGGTGGCCGAGCGCCTTGACGTGATTGCACCGCATCCGCTGGCGAGGTTGAAATTCGACCATGTGCGCGTGCCACGATCCGCCTTGATCGGCGCTCCTGGCGAAGGCTTTAAAATCGCGATGGCGACTCTCGATGTGTTCCGGACCACCGTCGGAGCCGCGGCGCTTGGCTTTGCGCGCCGCGCGCTTGAGGAAGCAACAGCGCGCGTGCGTAGCCGCGAACTGTTCGGCGGACCATTGGCCGACTTGCAAATGGTGCAAGGCTATATCGCCGAGATGGCGGTGGAAATCGATGCTGCGGCGCTTCTGGTCTATCGCGCAGCCTGGACCAAGGACAACGGCGCCGCCCGGGTCACACGCGAAGCGTCAATGGCCAAGCTGTTCGCCACCGAAGGTGCGCAGCGCGTCATCGATAAGGCGGTGCAGCTTCATGGTGGCGACGGCGTCCGCCGTGGCTCCCCAGTCGAACGTCTGTATCGCGAGATCAGGGCGCTACGCATTTACGAAGGCGCATCCGAAGTTCAGAAGATCGTTATTGCGCGCCAAGCACTCTCGGGGGGATGACACATGACTGTGCGGGCTCTGCAATCGGCACCGCCAACGCTCGGCTATAGCGCCCATCAGGACACATTCACGCGCGACAATCTTCCTCCCGCGGAGCAATGGCCACACATCTCGCTCGACGGCTTCGACTATCCGGAGATGCTCAATGCCGGAGTCGAGCTCACCGATCGCATGGTCGCGCGCGGCTTTGGCGATCACGTGGCGCTCATCGGCAACGGCCGGCAGCGCACTTACAAGGAGCTTTCCGATTGGACCAATCGCATCGCGCACGCGCTGGTCGAGGATTTCGGCATCAAACCTGGCAATCGAATTCTGATCCGCGCCGCGAACAATCCCGCCGTGGTCGCCTGCTGGCTGGCGGCGACCAAGACCGGTGCCGTGGTCGTCAATACCATGCCGATGCTGCGCGCAGGCGAACTCGCGAAGATCGTTGACAAGGCCGAAATCCGGCTTGCCCTCTGCGACACGCGGCTTATGGACGAGCTTGTCAGCTGTGCGAAGACCAGCAAATATCTCAAGCAGGTGATCGGCTTCGACGGCACGGCTAACCACGATGCCGAGCTCGATCGTATCGCGCTGAGCAAGCCGGTGACATTCGACGCGGTCAAGACCGGCCGCGATGACGTCGCGTTATTGGGCTTCACCTCCGGAACTACCGGCGAGCCCAAGGCGACCATGCACTTCCATCGTGATCTTTTGATCATTGCGGATGGCTATGCGCGGGAGATCCTTGGCGTCACGCCGAGGGATGTCTTCGTTGGTTCGCCGCCGCTTGCCTTCACTTTTGGGCTCGGCGGGTTGGCGATCTTTCCGTTACGTTTCGGCGCGACCGCGACGCTTCTGGAAAATGCCTCGCCGGCCAACATGATTGAGATCATCGAAAAATATAAAGCGACGATTTCGTTCACAGCCCCAACCGCCTATCGCGCCATGCTAGCGGCGATGGATCAGGGGGCCAATCTGTCGTCATTGCGTGCGGCTGTTTCGGCCGGTGAGACCCTGCCAGCCCCGGTGTTCAACGACTGGGTTGCAAAGACCGGCAAGCCCATTCTCGACGGCATCGGCTCGACCGAGATGCTCCACATTTTCATCTCGAACCGCTTTGCTGACGCCGCCCCGGGCTCGACCGGCAAGCCAGTCAGTGGCTACGAGGCCAAGATCGTCGATAACGACATGATGGAAAAGCCGCGCGGCGAAGTTGGACGTCTTGCCGTACGTGGACCGACTGGCTGCCGCTATCTCGCGGATAAGCGGCAGACCAACTATGTGCGCGATGGCTGGAACCTAACGGGAGATTCGTTTTCGCAAGACGAAGCGGGTTATTTCCATTTCGCCGCCCGCAGCGACGACATGATCGTATCGGCGGGCTACAACATCGCCGGCCCCGAGGTAGAGGCGGCGCTGCTCTCACATTTCGAAGTCAAGGAATGCGCCGTCATCGGCGCGCCGGACGAGGGTCGCGGCCAGATCGTCGAAGCTTACGTCGTTCTCCAGGAGGGCGTCTTGGCCGGGGTCGATACCGCCAAGCGCCTGCAAGACCATGTCAAGGCAACGATTGCGCCCTTCAAATACCCGCGCTCGGTAAAATTCGTCGACGCTCTCCCGAAGACGCTGACCGGAAAAATACAGCGTTTCCGCCTGCGGTCGGCCGCGACTGAACGAGCCTCAGAATGACATTGACGTTTCTCAACCCGCGGAATTGGAAGCGCCCGATCGGCTACGCCAACGGCATCGCCGCAAAAGGCCGTGTAGTTTTTCTCGCCGGCCAAGTCGGCTGGAATGCCGAGCAGAAATTCGAGAGCGACGATTTCGTCGCGCAAGCGCGGCAGGCGCTCGCCAATATCGTCACGCTCGTCGCCGAGGCCGGCGGCACTGCCAATAACATCACGCGCCTGACCTGGTTTGTCGTCGACAAGGCGGAATACATCTCGCGATTGGGCGATCTCGGCAAAGCCTATCGCAGCGTCATGGGCGAGCACTTCCCGGCCATGTCGCTGGTGCAGGTCGTGGCGCTGGTGGAGAATGAAGCCAGGGTGGAAATCGAGGCAACCGCCGTGTTGCCGGACTAAAGCGCAGCCAAATCTGAGGCCACGAGAGAATTTCGATGGCGCCGAGCGCAACACCACCTTTGGATGTGCGGCGACATGCTCCAAGCGAAATGCCACATCGATCGGGCCGGACAAGGCCGGCTCCATCCTTGCAGGACATGCGCGACATGAATAATGACCGCGTTCATTGGGAAAGGCACCAGAACGGATCAATGCCTATGCGGTCCAGAGCGGCGCGGTTGCACGACGCTTGCCGTCGACGCACTTGACGCTCGGATCGTCGAGACCGGTCATATCCCACAATTTGCAGGTCACCGCCTTGTGCTTCTGGTCGAGGCCTTCGCAGTAATTGGTAAACTCACAATGGCGAATTGAAGCGCCTTGGCCGAGCGACAATTTGAGGAACCAGTCGGGATCGGCGAGCGACTGCCTTGCTGCACCGACGATGTCGCAAGTGCCATTGGAAAGCAACGCCTCCGCCATCTCGAAATTGTGCACGCCGCCGGCGCAGACGATCGGGGTCTCGTGGCCGGCCGAGCGCACCGCCGCGCGGATCGTCGCCGTCGGCGCCCCATTCCGGCCGAACGGCCCTCGCTCGTCGGAAATGTATTGCGGCATACACTCGTAGCCGCTCCGCCCGGTATAGGGATACACGGCACCGCCGACATTAGGTTGCTCGGCGTCGTCGAACTTGCCGCCGCGCGAGGTCGAGATGAAATCCATTCCAGCGCGGGCGAATTGCTCGGCAAAATAGATGGCATCCTCCACGTCGCTGCCGCCGTCCATGCATTCTTCAGCCAGCATGCGGCAGCCGACGACATAGTCGGCCCCCACCCGCTCCCGCACCTTGGCAAAAACCTCAAGCGGCAGGCGAACGCGGTTTTCGCGCGTGCCGCCATAGCCGTCGCCGCGCGTATTGGTACGCGACAGAAACGAGGCCATGGTATAGGCGTGGGCGTAATGCAATTCGATGCCGGCGAAACCGGCTTCGCGCACCCGCACCGCGGCATCGGCGAAAAGACCGGGCAACACGGACGGAAGATCGCGGATATGCGGCAGCTCGGTATCTGTAATCCGCTCGCGATAGCCGAATTGTAAGCTTTCAAGCTCGCGCGGCGTGAGGATCGCGGCAAGCTCCAGGTCGGATAGTACCGCGAGCACTTTGCGCAGCTCGTCGTCGTTCAGCCCCGGATTCGCGGCGCGATGCGCATCGGTGATTTGCAGAAAGCGGGCGAAGTATTTTTCGCGCTCCGGCCGACGGCGCACGGCGAGGAAATCGATGGCCTGGATGAACAGCTTGGTACGGCCGCCGCTCGCCTCGCGCACCGCATCGACCAGCTTCCTGAGCCCGGGCAGGAAGCGGTCATGCCCGATGCGCAGCAAGGGTCCGCTGGGCACGTCGCGGATGCCGCTTGCTTCGACGACGATGGCTCCCGGCCGGCCGCGGGCAAAGCGCGCATACCAGTCGATTACCTCCTCGGTGACAAAGCCCTCCTCGGTCGCGCGCCACGGCACCATGGCTGGTACCCAGGTGCGCTGCGCCAACACGAGCGGTCCGACGCGCACCGGCGAGAACAGCTTCGAGGCCGCCGCCTCTTCGCGCGTCGGAATGCGTCCCGGCGTCGCTTGGTGGCGAATGCGTTGTGGCGGACGCCACATGATCAGCCGCCTTTCCTCAATACCTCAAATCGGCAGCGACCCGACGCTGGCGCCGCCGCAGACGTAGAGCGTCTGCCCCGTGACGAAGTCGTTGGCGCCGTCGCAGAAGAACATCACCGCCCGTGCGACATCGTCGGGACGGCCGAGACGCTTGACCGGAATCGAAGCGGCGAGCGTCTGCTCGCGCGGGTCGCCGACGGGGATTACGCCGCGGAACATGCGGGTGCCACCGATCGGACCAGGCGCCACGGCGTTGACGGTTATGCCGAGCGGCGCCAATTCGAGCGCCCAGGAGCGCACCACACCGACGATGCCGGCCTTGGTCGCGCCGTAGGCGGTGCGGTTGGCGAGCCCCAGCGCGCCGCGCGACGACATCAGCACGATCCGACCGAAATGCTTTTCTTCCATGCCCGACAGCAGTGCCTGCGCCAGTGTCAGCCCGACGCCAATGTGGAGTTGCGTGAGATTCTGCAAATCTTCCAGCGTGGTGCCGGCAATCGAGGCCGGTCGAATGACACCGGCATTGTGCACGAGATGAGTAAAGCTGTGTCGCGCGGCGAGATCGCGCGCGGCTGCGGCGACGGCCTTGGCATCGAGCAAATCGATTTCGTACACGTGGAGCCGATGGTCGGTCCAATCCGGTCGGCGCAGATCGAGCACCACAACTTCGTAGCCTGCAGCCAGCATGTGCCGGCAGATTTCCGCGCCGATGCCGGTGGCGCCGCCAGTGACCAGCGCGACGTTCTTTTCGCTCACGCCGCCTCCTCGATCAGCGCCAGCACGCGCAAAGGACTGCCGGAGCCATTCTTGATCTTGAGGGGCGCAGCGACAATCACCGCGCCCTTGGGCGGCAGCTTGTCGAGATTGGTCAGGCACTGCAGTCCGAACCGGCCCTTGCCATGCATATAAAAATGCGCCGGATAGGGTGGGTTGAAATGCTGGGCCTGGCCGTAGTCGGTGCCGATCGTCTCGGTGCCGAAACCGTGCACGTCGCGTTGCTCGACCAGCCACTTCACCACGCCGGGTGTCGGTCCCGGCGTATGCGCGCCGTCGTCGCGCATGCCGGCGTATTGAGGATAGGGCAGTTTCGACCAATCGGTGCGCAGCAGCACCCAGTCGCCCGGCGGGATGCGGCCGTGCTGGGCCTCCCACGCCTCGACGAACGGAACGGTGAGCTCGAAATCGGGGTTGTCGGCGCATTCGCGCGAACAGTCGATGACCGATGCCGGCGCAATGAAATTGTGCGGCTCGATAGTATCGACGGCGTTGTTGGGCAGGTCCTTGCCGGAAATCCAATGAACGGGCGCGTCGAAATGCGTCCCGGTGTGTTCGCCGAGCGTGATGTTGTTCCAGTACCAGGCTGGCCCGCGCTCGTCATAGCGCGACACTTCCTCGATGCGGAACGGTGCACATTGCCCCAATTCGGGGGGCAACACGATGGTGGGAAATTCCTGCGACAAGGTTTGCGTCAGGTCCACCACCTTGATGGCGCCTTGCGTGACCGCGCGGGCAAATGCGACGAGATCGGCTGCCATTTTTACCCCAATTCGCGTTCGAGGGCCTTGGGATTGACGGCGAGCCGCGCGCGAATGTCCTGCGCGATGTCGCCGACGAACAATTCCTCCTGGCCGCGCTGTAGCGCCTGTACCACCGCGCGGGCGAGCGCCGCCGGCGCTACCTTGGGCGGCGGCACGGTCTGAAACCATTCCGTCTCCAGTGGCCCGAAGAAAACGTTGAGCACTTTCACGCCACCGGGCCGCAGCTCGGCGCGCAGGCACTGCGCCGCCGAGAGTGCTGCCGCTTCCGCAGCGGAATAGCCGCCGTATTGCGGCCAGTTCATCAGCGCGTGCACCGAGAGCAGATTGACGAACGCGGCAGCGGAATTGGTGCCATCGGCGCCCCGCGCGCGCATGCCGGGGCCGAACGCCTGCGCCAACCGCAACAGTCCGAAATAGCGGATGTCCATTTCCTCCCGCGCCACGGTCAGCCCATGCCGCTGCATGATGCCGCCGGGACGGACGTGCTCCGCGGTGTTGACGATGATGTCGACGCGGCCGCCAATCTGCTCGGCCTGCTCGGTGACCGATTCCGAGTCGGTGACGTCAAGCGGGACGATCTCAACGCACGATATCTTGCTGAGCGCATCCTGGCCGGGGAACGGCTTCCACGGATCGGCGACACCGACAAAGACAATCGAGGCGCCGGCCTCGGAGAACGCTTGCGCCATCGCCTGGCCAACGGCGCCACGGCCATCGGTGATCAGCGCGCGGCGGAATTTTGGATCACAGGTCATCTCGCGTAGTTGCGGATCGTCGGCCATGTGCTGCGTCTCTTGGTCGGGCAGCGCGATCATCACCGGAGCGCCGCCTTTGTCGAGCCTGAGGTCAAGGCGCACCCGCGCGCCCTCGCGGACGTCGCCGTGCAGATGCGAAAGCACCACCGGTCCAACGTCGAGCTTGGTGAGGCCGGTGCGCCACGGCGTGCGCTCGCGAAAATAGGGATCGGTCGAAGTGCGGATCGTGGTCTCGGCCAGCACCTGACCGCCATTGCGCACCGGCACGAAAGGCACGCGCGCCGAAAGGCATTTGGGGCACACGTCGCGCGGCGGATAAATGACGGCGTCGCAATCCAGGCATTTCTGCAACTCGAAGCGGCCGAGCGCGGCGGCGGCGGTGAGACCCTGGGCGGTGCGGCTGCGTATCGACTGCGGATAGAGCGGCTGCTTGGTCTTCTTCAGCGGATTCTTGCGCTTCGGCGGCTCGAGCGGTCTGGTCACGATGCCCTCGCAAGAACCGCCGCGCCGGAGGAGAGCCCGCGGTCGTAATTGATCATACCAAAGCCGGATACCGCGGCGATCTTGGCGTCCTTCACCGCGTGGCCAATCGGCTTACCCGTGAGTTGGCGCGTCGCTTCGGTAAGGCCGAGATAGCCGCCGGCAGCGCCCGCCTGCCCGGTCGAGAGCTGACCGCCCGAGGTATTGTGCGGAAAGCTGCCATCGACGGTGAAGTCGTGGCTGCGGATGAACTCAGGTCCCTCCCCCTTGTGGCAAAAGCCGAGGTCCTCGAACTGCATGGTGACGATCACCGGATAGTCGTCATACGTCTCGAGCAGATCGACGTCGGACGGCGTGACGCCGGCCATCTGCCACAGCTCGTCCACGTCCATCGCCCAGCCGCCACGGTATTGTATGGGATCGTCCGGAAACGCATTGTGCCGCTCAATGGTCGCGAGAAGGCGGACGAAGGGAACATGCAGCGAGCGCGCCACATCCTCGCGGCAGACCAGGATCGCCTCGGCACCGGCGCAGGGCATCACGCAGTCGAACAGATGCAGCGGATCGGATATCGGGCGGGCGTTCATGTATTCGTCGAGTGTCAAAGGCTTCTTCATCATGGCGAAAGGGATGGCCAACGCGTTGTCACGTTGGTCAACACAGAGCTTGCCGAAATCCTCGCGCCTGGCGCCGTAGAGATTCATGTAGTTCTTGGTGATCAGCGCGAAGCAGGCATTCGCCCCGCCGGAGCCGTAAGGGTACACAGCGTCCTGGGCGAAGCGCGAGAATGTGGTCAGCGTCTTGCGGAAAGAATCGACGTGATTGGTGTCGCCGGCCACGCAAGCGACGAACTGCGCGTCGCCGCATTGCACGGCGCGCGCCGCCCGCCGCAGGGCCACGATGCCGCAGGCGCCACCGAATGGCGCATGATCGAGCCAGCGAGGCGTCAGCCCCAGGTGCTGGGTGACCCCGACAGCGGTGTCTGGCGCCAGCGTGAAGCTCGACAGGATCAGACCGTCGATGTCGGACGGCTTGATGCCGGCGGCGCGAGTGAGATCGTGCAGCGCGCGACCGATCCACCAATGCGCGCTGTTAATCGAGAACCGTCGATAGGAAACGGTAACCGGCGCGCAGGCCACGATCCCGTCATAGGCCATGCGCGCGCTTTTCATTCCCAGCCCCGACGGATGACCGGCGATCCGCGCATCACATAAACAGCTGGATGTTGCCAAAGGCGGCTTCGCTGTTGACCAGATCGACGCGCTTGAGCTTGATCTTCAATTGGCCGTCGACCGCCTTGAGCGTATGCGTCACCCAGGCAGCGTAGAGCTGCTGCTCGTCATAGCGCGTCTCGACGTAATGCATCGGCGTCCAGGTGACGTATTCATTGGTCGCGTCGTCGCGCCTGTCGATCTGCGGCGTTTGCAGCACGTGATGGCAGCGGCTCCTCGGCTTCTGCGAGAAGGTGCGGTTTCCCTTGAGTCGCTCGACGCGGACGGTGAGTAGTAGTTTGTCCTCATGCATCAGCGAGGCGGTGAGCCGCGAATCGGTTTGGCCCCATTCGAGCGGCATCCAGTAGATGCCGTCGTCGGCGAACAGATCGAGCCATTCGTCAAAGCGGTGCTGGTCGATCAAACGCGCCTCGCGGACGACGAAGTCGATCAGCTCCCGGTCACTCGGCGAGGTCATGCGGCCTGCCCCTGCATCGACAGCATCATGTATTTAACCCAGGCATGGAATTGATTGCGCATCTGCCATTCGCTGGTGCCGTTGGTCTCCGCGGTGACGTCGGGCTTCTCGTCAGGACTGTAGAGCCGCTGCACATTGACCCACTGGTTCGCGTCAACATGCAGGCCCTCCTGCGCTCGCTCGTACATTTCCAGATCGTCATGGCCGACTACCGACGTCGGCGCGTTGATCAGCCGGTTGTACATCAGCGTACGCTCGAGCAGCATATCCGGCGCATCGACCAGCCGAAAGGTCCAGGACTCGACCAAGGTCTTGTTGGCGGCGAGAGGCTTGAACAAGCGAATGAGCTGGATCGGCCCCTTGATCATCAGGTTGGGAAAGTAGCAGGTGTTGTGCCGATTCTCGCCGAGGATGGCCCGCGCGCGCTCCTCGCCATAGGCGGCCACCATCTTTTCAAAATAGCCGGGGATCGCCGAATAGTCAGAATGGATTGAGTGGTGCACGCCGGTGTGGCCGTGCCCGTTCGGCCAGACGCGAATGCCCATATTCTCGAAAAACTCATATGGCGATACGAACGGCGCGAAGATCTCCACCGCCATCGGCTTTTTGGTACCGGGCAGCGCCTTCTGCCACACCGAGATAGCGGTGCCGGCCGAGGATTCGTGCGCCACCATCGGATGGCAGGTGTCGGTCTGGTTCTCGACCAGCATTTTCCAATTGCAGTTGTGCATGTAGCGGAGGACGCCGCCGGCGACCTCGAGCCTGCCGACCGGCGATCGGTCGACCATGTTATCGAAGCTCGACAGGCTCTCGCCAAAGAATTCCTCGAAGCCGGGGCCGACGTCGTTGAGTTTGGCAAAGACGAAGCCGCGATAGTTGTGCACGTTGCGCACCGGCGCGATGCCCTGGGCGCCGTGGCTCTGCTCGAATCCGGTGTGCTCATATCCCTTCTTCAACGGGATTGCGAGCAGCGAGCCGTCGGTTTTGAAACTCCAGGCGTGGTAGGGGCAGCGGAAGAACTTGCCGGTGTTGCCGCAGGTCTCGGTGGTGATGCGCGTGCCTTTGTGCGGGCAGCGGTTGTACAGAACCTTCACCGTGTTGTCGGTGTGGCGCACCATCAGGATTGGCTGGAGGCCGATGGTCGTGCCGAAATAATCGCCGGGATTGGGTACCTGACTGTCGTGGCCGACATAGATCCAGGTGTTGGCAAAGAGGTGCTCCATCTCGAGCTGAAACACCTCCTGGTCGATATAGACGTCGCGATGCACCTCCGCGGGACGCACGAGATCGCGGATCGCTTCGACATTGCCACGGTATCTTGACATAGCCTCTGCTCCTGTCGCGGTCACAAATCGATGACGAGACGCGGCGTCTTCGACCGCGAGACGCAGATCTGCATCATCGTCCCCTCCGCCTTCTCCGAGTCGGTGAGGATGTAATCCCGATGGTCCGGCACGCCTTCGACGACCTGCGCCTGACAGATGCCGCAATCACCGCGTTTGCAATCGTGCAACGGATCCTTGCCGGCCTCAATGAGGACGTCGAGGATGCTCTTGCCCGGCGGAATTAGAAAACTTTCGCCGGTGCTTTTCAACACAACTTCGAACGCCTGGTCGCCGGCTTGCGGCGTCGCGGCAGTGAACAACTCGAAGCGCAGTCGGCCCGCTATCCAGTCCCGCGCTTGGGCGGCGGCGACTGCCGCGTCGATCATCGCCCGCGGACCGCAACAATAGACAGGCTCGGACGTCAGCGACCCGAAGAGGTCATCGACGTCGAAGACTCGGCCCGCCATGTCGTCCAGATGCAGCGCGAGACGCAGACCGCAGAGTTGCTCGATCTCCTTGATAAAGGCGAGATGGTCGCGCGCGCGGCCGGCGTAATAGAGCCGGTAGGACCGCCCTTCGGCGGCAAGCGCTGCTGCCATCGACACAATCGGGGTGATGCCGATACCGCCTGCGAGCAACACGACCGGTTGCGGCGCCGGCTCGAGCGGAAAGTTATTCGACGGCGCCAGCACTCTGACCTGATCGCCGCGCTTGAGCCCATGCATGAAGAGCGAACCGCCCTGGCTCGGGTCCTCAAGCCGGACGCCGAGCCGATAGGCGACTGGGCGAGTGGTGGCATGCGGATCGGTCGAAAGGTTGACGAGCGAGTACGAACGATCGCCGCCCCTCGGCAGACACACGCGGATGTGCGCGCCCGGCTGCCATGACGGCAACGGCTCGCCGTGCGGGCGGGCGAGCGTAATCGCGCGAACGAGCGGCGTTTCCGCACGCACTTCCGTCACGGTCAGCAGCAGTCCGTCGGCTTCGGTCATTTGCAGGATATTTTAAGCCTAAAATATCCCGTTTAGCAACGGCTGGGTCATGAACCTCGACGATGTTCGGCGGGGGCTGTACGAATTTGCCCTGCGTGGCTGACACCGAGAGCGGTCAGTCTTAGCTGGGAGTTCCGCCAGTTGCACCGCGATCGAGATGCCGTTCATCACCGGTGAGGGTCGATATTGTGTTCGTGCAACGCGCAAAACCAGAGCATTGGGAAGCTCTTACCGACCAGCGGCTTCGCCTGCCCGTCGAACTGCATCGTGTGCACGCCGCAGTGTAGGACGGTGTTGTTGGTCACGATGCCGATGCGTTTGGAGAGCATCGAGGCTTCGCCAAGCGCGACGCCCGCATCACGCTCGCCCGGGCGCGCCGATAAGCGTTGCCGCAGCAAGATGCTTTAAGTTAGAAGTACTTTCCAGCCAGGATCGACATGACGTTGGAGACGACATCTGCCGCCCGCATCGTCGACGAACTGGCGCGCGATTTCGCGCCGCTCGATCGCACGGTGCCGGCCATGCTCGCGCGCCAAGCTGCGCGCCATGGTGACAAGCCGCTGGTGTCGTCGGGCGGCCGAACCTGGACCTATGCCCAGACGCAGAATGAAGCCGCGAAATTTGGAGCAACGCTTCGCGCAGCGGGTATCAAGCAGGGGGACCGCGTCGCACTGATCTGCTCGAACCGGCTCGATTTCCTGCGCGTTTTTCTCGGCTGCGCCTGGATCGGAGCGGTGTCGGTACCGGTGAACACAGCGTCCCGTGGCAAGCAGTTGCAGCACATCCTGTCGAATTCCGCGGCGCGGCTTTTGATCATCGAGGGTGCCTTCGCCGCCAACCTCGATCATCTTGAGGTCGGCCAACTGCCGCTCGAAAAAATTTGGACCATCGATGCGGACGCGCATGTTAGCCTGGGTCCCATCGTCGCGACGCCGTTGCCGGCAGTGGCCGGCGCATGCGAGTCCGAGAAGCTGCGGCCGCGCGACATGCTAACAATCCTCTACACGTCGGGCACGACAGGCCCCTCGAAGGGCGTGTGTTGCCCGCACGCGCAATATTTCTGGTGGGGCGCCAACTCCGCGGCACTGCTCGGCCTCGGCGTTAACGACGCGTTGCAATCGACGCTGCCACTTTTCCACACTAACGCGCTGAATGCTTTCTTCCAGGCGATGCTGATGGGTATCAGTATCGTCTTCGAAAAGCGTTTCTCAGCCTCCGGCTTCTACGCCGCGCTCACGCGCTCGCAGGCCACCGCCACTTATGTCCTCGGCGCCATGGTGCCGATCCTGTTGTCGCTTCCGCGCGCGGCGGCGGAGAGTGGGCACCGCGTCCGCATCGCGCTCGCGCCCGGCGTGCCGGCGCGTTTTCATGCCGAATTTACCGAACGCACCGGCATCAAGCTGATCGACGGCTGGGGGTCGACCGAGACCAATTTCGTGCTGGGCACTTCTTTCGACAAACAGCGCCCTGGAACGATGGGCCCGGTATTCAAGGGCTTTCAGGCGCGAGTGGTCGATGGCGACGACAACGACGTGCCGGACGGCACACCCGGCGAGCTTCTCGTGCGTGCTGACCATCCCTACGTCTTCGCCACCGGCTATTTTGGCGCGCCGGAAAAAACGGTCGAGGCTTGGCAAAACCTGTGGTTCCACACCGGCGATCGCGTCATTCGCGAGGCGGACGGCTATTTCCGCTTTGTCGACCGCATCAAGGACGCCATTCGCCGCCGCGGCGAAAACATTTCCTCTTTCGAAGTAGAGCAGGTCCTGTTGAGTCATCCCTCGGTCGCGATAGCCGCGGCCTTCCCGGTGCGCTCGTCGCTGGCCGAGGACGAGGTCATGGTCGCCGTTGTGCTGCATCCAGGACACACCCTCGCCCCGCTCGAGCTCATGAAGTATTGTGAGCCGCTTCTGCCCTATTTCGCCCTGCCGCGCTTTGTTGAATTCGTCACTGCCCTGCCCACGACCGAGAACGGCAAGGTGCAGAAGTTCAAGCTGACGGAACGCGGCGTGACCGCTGCCACTTGGGATCGCGAGGCCGCGGGCTACACGATTAGTCGCGCATAATCGCCACCTCTGCTGCGATCATTGACAGGTAAAAGCTAATTTCTTTAGGATTAAAATAATATCACGCCTTCCAGGGAGAGGATTATGAGAAGATTCGTCCTCGGTTTCGCTGCCTTCATTGCGCTCGCGTTCGGCAGCAGTGCCGCAAGCGCGCAGGACATAACTGTCGGCTTCGTCACCTCGCTCAGCGGGCCCGCTTCCTCAATCGGCCTGAACTACGAGAAAGGTATGAATGCCGCCTACGCCTATCAGAGCGAAGTCGGCGGCCATAAGATCAACCTGATAAAGCTCGACGACGCTTCCGACCCATCGGCCGCTACGGAACTCGCCCGCAAGTTGGTGGAGCAGAACCACATCGACCTGATGATCGGCACGTCGAGTGCGCCCGGCACCAACGCGATGCTCACAGCCGCCAACGAGCTGAAGGTGCCGCTAATTGGCATCTCACCCGTAAACGTGCCGATCCCGGCCAGCGGCCATCCCTGGGGCATCGCCGTGCCGCAGACGCCGAACCTCATGGTCAAAGTAATTGCCGACCGCATGAAGCGCGATGGCATCAAGACCGTTGGCTTTATTGGCTTTGCCGACTCCTGGGGCGATCTCGTCTATAACGGCGCCAAGGCAGCCGAGAAGAACGGCGACCCGGAAGTCACCAGCAACGAGCGCTATTCGCGAACGGACACCTCGGTAACCGCGCAGGCCCTCAAGGTCATTGCGACCAAGCCCGACGCGCTGCTGGATGGCGGCTCTGCGACCCAGGCCGCGCTGCCGCTGATCGAGATGCGCAAGCTGGGGTTCAAGGGCAATTTCTATGGCACGCCGGCACTGCTTAACCGCGATTTCATCCGCATCGGCGGCAGCGCGGCGGAAGGCGTCCAGGTCTCGGCCGGACCGGTGCTAGTCACCTCGCAGCTTCCCGACTCACACTTCTCCAAGAAGATCGGCACCGCCTTCCACGAGGTCTTTAAAAAGGTGAACAATGCGGAGGCCGACGACGGCTTCTCCGGTTACTCGTTCGACGGCTGGCTGATTTTCCTAAACGCCGCAAAGGTGGCACTGAAAACGGCGAGACCCGGCACGCCGGAGTTTCACGAGGCGCTGATGCAGGCGATCTACGCGGACAAGGACCTCGCCGGCGTGCACGCCATATACAACTTCACGCCGAGGTCGTACTACGGCGTCGACGAACGCAGCCTCGTCGTGGTCAAGCTCGTCAATGGCAAGTGGGTGTATCAGCCCTGACCCAGGTAACTCTCGCGGCGATCTGAATATGGCGCCATGAATTCTCAGATCGCCGCGATACTGACTATGGACGGCGTCGCAACCGGCGCCATCTATGTCCTGATCGCGCTCGGATTCGTTCTCATCTTCGCCGTCACGCGCATCATCTTCGTCCCGTTCGGCGACATTACGACCTTCACCGCGCTAACCCTCGCGGATCTCGAAGCCAAGCGTCTGCCTGGGACAGCTTCGATGATTGCGGTCTTGGCGGTTGTCGCGACTCTGATGCAGGTTACGGCGCTCCTGCGCGCCGGCGCCGCTAACGGCATCCCGCGTGCACTTCTTTATTACCTCGCACTGCCGCTTATACCGGTCGCAATCGTGTCGGCGACCGCGGGCACCCTTCTGCCGGCGCCACTGCGCATTCTCTTCACCGTCGTGTTGATACTGCCGCTGGGGCCGCTACTCAACCGCATCGTTTTCTGGCCGATCGCCGACGCCTCGGTGCTGTTGTTGCTTATCGTCTCAGTGGCTCTGCACTTCGCGCTGGTCGGCATGGGCCTTTTTTTCTTCGGGCCGGAGGGGGTACGCACGCGGGGCCTGGTCGACTTCTCCGCCGAAATCGCCGGCACCGTGGTGTCCGGCGAGACGCTTCTAATCATCGGCTCCGCGGCCTTCTTCAGCTTGCTCCTGTACCTGTTCTTCAATTTCACGCTTTACGGCAAGGCGCTGCATGCGACGGCAATGAACCGCACGGGTGCGCGGCTGATGGGCATCCGACCGCAGCAGTCCGGCACCATCGCCTTCCTGCTCGGCTCGCTGCTCGCCGCGGCCTCCGGCGTGCTGATCGCGCCAGTCGATACCCTCTTCTACGACTCCGGCTTTCTCATAGGCCTGAAAGCCTTCGTCGGCGCCATCATCGGCGGACTCGTCAGCTTCCCGGTGACTGCAATCGGCTCGGTCTTCATTGGCGTCTTCGAGAGCTTCGCCGCCTTTGAGAGCAGTCCGTTCAAGGAAGTGATCGTCTTCTCGATCCTGATCCCAGTGTTGTTGTGGCGTTCATATTCCTTCGTGCAGCCCGAGGACGAAGCCGACGAATGAACGCGCGCACAACCAAGCTCGTCGCCGTAGCGGCTGTTCTGGCGTTGTTCGCCGCACCGTATTACATGGCGCCCTTCACGATCACGCTCTTGAACTACATCGGCGTCTATTCGTTCGTCGCTCTCGGTCTCGTCCTTTTGACCGGCATCGCCGGCATAGTATCGTTTGGCCAAGCCTCGTTTATGGGCATCGCGGCCTATGCCACTGCCTGGTCTTCAGCGCTGATGGGCTACTCGCCATGGCTCGGGTTGGTGCTCGCCGTCGTCGTGACGTGCACCGTTGCCGCGATCGTCGGCTTGGCAACTCTCAGGCTACAGGGTCACTTTTTGTCGCTGAGCACCATCGCCTGGGGCCTCGCGCTGTATTACACCTTCGGCAACATCGCCGGCCTCGGCGCCTATAACGGCATCGGATCGATCCCGCCAGTCTCGATCGGCGCGTTCCGACTGGCCGATTCGGGCCAGATCTTCTATCTGATCTGGGGTTCTCTGCTCTTGAGCTTCCTTGCTGCGCACAATCTTCTGGACTCGCGAATGGGCCGCGCGATGCGGGCGCTCCGTGGCGGCAATACGCTAGTTGCATCGCTGGGCATCAATGCTCTGCACATCCGCCTCGCCACTTTCGTCATCGCGGCGCTTCTCGCAGCTTTGTCCGGTTGGCTCTATGCGCATATGAGCCGCTTCGTCAGTCCAACGCCGTTCGACGTGACAATGAGCATCGTGTTCCTGATGATGGCCATGATCGGTGGTTCCGGCTATTTGCTCGGCGCGCTGGTCGGCGCGGCCCTGATCACGCTGCTGAAAAACTGGATCCAGGATATCCTGCCGCTGATATCGCCCGGCAGTTCAGGCCAGCTTGAGATCGTGGTGTTCTCGGTGCTTTTCATCGTCTTCCTACAACGCGCCCGCGACGGCATCGTGCCTTATGTGGCGCAATGGCTGCCAGCGCCGCGGCAGCAGAAGCCGCTCGCGGCGGAGGCCATGCCGCGACGCGCCCAGCCGGAAAAGGGAGGCGTGCTGATGACCGTGGACGCGGCGTCGCGCCACTTCGGCGGCCTCGTCGCAGTCAATAACGTTTCCTTCGACGTTCACGCCAACGAGATCCTGGCGCTTATCGGCCCGAACGGCGCCGGCAAGACGACGATGTTCAACCTCATCACCGGCACACTGCGCGCGAGCGCGGGCCACATCGTCTTTGCTGGCAAGGACGTCACCAGGGCATCGGCCTGCGCGATCGCGCGCGCCGGCGTCGCTCGCACGTTCCAGCACGTCAAGCTGCGGCCGAGAATGTCGCTAATCGATAACGTACTGCTCGGCGCCTACAACCGCACCCGCGCTGGTTTGTTCGCGAGCGCGCTGCGCCTCGACCGTCCCGAGGAATATCGTGCGCGCAGTGAAGCGATACGCCAGCTCGAGCGCGTCGGGCTCGGCGACCGGCCCTACGACCTCGCCGGCAACTTGCCGCTCGGCAACCAGCGCCTGCTCGAGATTGCCCGCGCCCTCGCCGCCGACCCCGTGCTGCTCGTGCTCGACGAGCCGGCCGCTGGCCTTCGCCGACAGGAGAAGCTAAAGCTCACCGAGCTCCTTCGCACCTTGCGGGCGGAGGGCTTGAGCATATTGCTAGTCGAGCACGACATGGACTTCGTCATGGCGCTCGTCGACCGCGTCGTGGTAATGGATTTTGGCTGTAAGCTCTGCGAGGGCGCACCCGAAATCGTATGCGCCGACGCACGGGTGCAGGAGGCCTATCTCGGAGGCGTTGCGTGACCAGCCTGCTCGCCATCGAGAATGTCAGCGTCTCTTACGGCAAGGCCGAGGCCGTGCGCGACGTCTCGCTCGCGGTTGAGCGCGGGCAGATCGTCACCGTCATCGGCGCCAACGGGGCAGGCAAGACGAGCCTGCTGACGACCGCGATCGGTCTGCTGCCTTGCAGCGGCCGTATCCTGTTCGAGGGCCATGACGTCACCACGCTCGATACCGAGAGCCGCATCGAAATGGGCTTCTGCCTTGTGCCGGAGCGGCGCGAACTGTTCTCGCGCATGTCGGTCGAGGACAATCTGCGGCTCGGCGCCCACACTCGACGTGATGGCCCCACCGCTGTGAAGCAGTCGATGGCTGAAGTTTTCGGCCGCTTTCCGCGTCTGAAGGAACGGCGTGCTCAGCGGGCTGGCACGTTGTCGGGCGGCGAGCGGCAGATGTTGGCGCTTGGCCGTGCGCTGATGGCGAAGCCCCGGCTCTTGATGCTCGACGAGCCGAGCCTCGGCCTCGCTCCGCTCATCACCCGCGAGATTTTCCACATCATCGCATCGTTGCGCGATGTCGGTGTTTCCATTCTGCTGGTCGAGCAGAATGCGCGCGCGGCTTTGGAAACGGCCGATTTCGGTTACGTCATGGAAACCGGGGAAATTGTCCATTCTGGCCCATCGGCCGCGCTGATCAACGATCCACGTCTGATCGCCACCTACTTGGGCGGCAACACATCGGCGAAGGCCTAGATCGTGCTGAATAGCTCAGAGATCGGCTGGCGGCCGCGCAAGCCCGGCTTGCTGCAGCGTGCGCATGAATTCGGATAGGCGACTGAGGCGGTAAGCCCGCAGATCCCTGTTGCTGTAGTCGAAGAAGCCTTTGCCGTCGCGCAGACCGTTGCGCCCCTCCGCCATATTGGCTTTGACGATTGCCGGTGCTTCAAAGCGATCGCTCTTCAGCGCACCTGAAAGGTATTGACTGGCGTAATAGAGGATGTCGCCACCGCCCCAATCGATGAATTCGAGCAGTCCAAGGACCGCAAAGCGGAAACCAAAACCAAAGTGGACGGCCTTGTCGATATCTTCAGCCGTCGCCACTCCCTCCTCTACCAGCCGCGCCGCTTCGTTCATCGCCAAGGCTTGAATGCGCGGCACGATATAACCTGGCGAAGCCCCACACTCCACCGGGACTTTGCCGATCGAGATCAGCAAATTCATCATGGTCTCGACTACGACTCGCTCGGTAGCCCCCGTCGGGCTGACCTCGACCAGCGGTACAAGGAATGCCGGGTTGAGCCAGTGCACGTTGAGAAAAAATCGCGGACGACCTGACAGGTCGGCTAGCTGCGTCGAAAGAAATGTCGATGTGGTTGAGGCAATAATCGATTCCGGTTCCGCGATCTGATCGATCAAAGCCAGGGCCGACGCTTTTGCCTCGAGAGTTTCCGGCACTGCCTCGAAAATGTAACGCACGCCTTGCAACGACATCTTCGCCTGACCGCGGGGGCAAAGCTCCACTCGCCGCATGATTGGATCGACAGCCCGTGGATCGAAGCCGCCGATCTCGGCAACCGATCCCAATGAGCCGCGGATCTCGCTGCTGGCCTCAGCAAAGAGTTGCCTTTGACTCGCTTCGTCGCGCGGCTTGATGTCGATCAATCGCACCGGATGACCGGCATAGGCAAATGCATGCGCGATGCCGCGGCCCATGCGCCCAGCGCCGATACAGACAATGACGGGCCGCTTAACTTGCGTCATCGGAAACCGTCGCGCAGCAATGCCCGAAGGCTGTCCTGGGTCTCTCCGGCAAGCCCCAGCGCGGCAAGCGTGCGACCGGTCTTCCGGAAGTCATTGCCGCTCGCGGCGCCGGCTACGTCGAGAAGGCCGGCGGCGACGAGTACCGGCACGCCGGCCCATTGGCCGAGCGAGACCAGAAACGCCAGGCCGAGCCCGACATCTTCCCGCAGATAGCGATGCGTCTTCAGATCGAGGTGTTCGTGCCAGTCGCCAGAGTCGACAAGCTTGTCGTGGGCGAGCTTGCCATACATCCAGTTCGATGTCGTGTAGTGGTCGGCCAGCGGGAAGTGCGGCGGTGCATAACCGAGCTTTTCGCGGAGCTCGATTCGCTCGGCATCGAGCGCATCGTGTACCCGGCGAATTGAAGGCTGCGTCCCTTCCTTATGAATATCCCAGCGTTCGAAATGCTCGATCGGCCCGGCGTTCATGACAATCAGCGGCGGATGGATGATCGGTCCTGCGTTCATCAACGCTGCAGACAGCGCATCTTCGACTGCCTCAATTGCACCAGGGAAAGCCTTCCCGATCGCCGTCACGGCCGTTGCTCTATGTTTCGCCGGGAAAACGCCGGTCGGCAGACGCGTCGCCCGCGTCGTGATTGCCACCTCGGCAGGGCCGTGTTTGCGCGTGAGCCAGGGCAGCGTCCCGGTCTCTGCGAACATCACCTCAGCGCGGCAACCGCGGTCACGCACAATCTTGGCCATCAAGTAAGAACCGAACGTACCGGGCGGCAGGAAAATGACCTGACCGTCGGACAGATGCGGGGCGAGTGCGGCCGCCACGTCGGGTTGGGCAAAGGCTGGCACCGGCGCGACGATCAGTTCGGCGCCGCGCACCGCAGCCCCAAGATCGGTGGTGGGAAATGCAACCTGAACCGTACGCCGGCCGGCAAAATCGCGGAGCAGAATCGTACGGGTCTCGAGGACCGGGCGAAAGGCCGCCTGGTCGCGGCGCCAAAGGCGGACCTCATGACCGGCTTCGGATAGATCCGCGGCGGCGGCATAGGAGCCGTTGCCGCCGCCAAGAACTGCAATTTTCATGAATCGGCTTTCCGAAGACACTTGGCGCACGTTACTTCAACATTAAAGCATCTCGGCCGAGATGGCAAAGACGCGAGCGCGCCAGGTTGGCCCGAGTAAAATTCAATGCATGATTTCGGGGTGCATTCGTCTTGCTCGGACGTGGGGAATGCAGTTGCCCGGGACACAGTCAGGACCGGGAGCGAAAGGTCGCATGACGGCCAGCAAATTGCCGCTATAATCAGCCCTCATGCCGGGGACGAGGAGCACGATCATGTTGAAGATGCAGCGTCGAACATTCCTGAAGACCGCCAGCGCCGCGGCGCTAGGGGCGGTTTCGCCTTTTTCAGTGGCAACCGCTGCCAATGATTCCGTGACCATCGGTTGGCCGAACGATGTGCCGTCCTGGGATCCGAACCAGCGGTTCACGCCTGATGCGCAGCCGCTCTTCAAAGCCGTTTTCGACCAACCGCTCGATCAGAATCCCCAACTCAAGGTCATTCCGCACCTCATAAAAAACTGGAGTCTTGCGCCGGACGCAATGAGCATGGCCGTGGAGCTGCGCGACGACGTCAGCTTCCACAACGGCGATAAGATGACGACAGACGACTTCCACTACACGTTCTTCGAGCGCATTAAGTCCGGCGTTAAACTCGACACCGCGAATTCTTGGAAAAAAGTTGATGATATCGTTGTAGATTCGCCTACCAAAGCGACGATGAAATTCAATTCTCCCGCACCGACAGCGCCCCAATGGTTGGCATTTTTAGGCAGCTATATCGTTCCAAAAAAATACATAGAGAGTCAGGGTCTAGACAATTTCATCAAAAAGCCGATCGGGACCGGCCCTTATAAGCTTGCCGAATACGAATTGAACTCGCGGATCGTGCTGGAGGGATACGACAATTATTGGGGACCGAAGGCGAAGATTCCGCACGTCACGATTCAGATCATCAAGGACCCGTCCGCTCGCGTTGCAGCCATTCAATCCGGGCAAGTCGACTGCACCATTAATGTTCCAGTTCGCGAAGTGGATCGCTTCGCTAAAGAAAGTAGTTTTGCCGCTGAGATGAATCCGATCACGCGCGTCATTCTTATTCAGGTGCGTGCCGATCTAGCTTTTGCGGACAAGAACGTTCGGCTCGCGGCGCATCATGCGATCGACAAAGCTGCGTTATCCAAGGCATTTTATGGCGGCGCAGCGGTCCCTTTGTCGGTGTTGGCGACACCGGGCACCCCTGGTTATCTTCCTGATTTCACCTTCAAGTACGATCCCGCACTTGCCAAGGAGCTACTGGCCAAGTCGAACTACAGTCCCTCAAACCCGGTGAAGATCGGATTCGCAACGACGAATGGACAATTTCCAAGCGACTATGATATCGCACGCGCTATCGTCCAGATGTGGAAGAAAGTCGGCATTGATGCAGATTTGCAGGTCATCGAATACGCCAAATACTTCGAACTGAACCGAGCGAGCAAATTGCCTGAGGCGACGCTCTATAGCTGGGACAACGCAACCGGCGATCCGGAGATTTTTAGCGGCTATCAGCTCAACCCCAAAATGCCGTTCTCCACATGGAAAGATCAGGACGTTGGAAATCGGGTGCTAGCGCTGTTTAGCGTTGCTGATTACAAGAAAAGGATAGCTGGGTATCGCGACCTTGAGCGCTACGCGGTCGAAAATGGCGCAACTATACCGCTGCTGCAAAGCGTGGTGACCGTCGTCCGCAAACGCAATCTGAAATACACCAAGTATGGCAATGGCTGGCTCCTGCCGCAGACCTTGCAGTGGACGTGAGCCAGTCGGCGATCGTACAAATTAACGCACAAAAGTGATCACGACTGTTGTTAGGTTGATCGCGCTTCGCCTGGTCTCGGCAATTCCGATACTATTCGTGGTGTCGGCCATGCTGTTCTGCGTGCTGCGGCTGCTTCCGGTGGATCCCGCGGCGATGTCGCTGCCGCCGACCGCAACGATTGCCGAAATCGAAGCCCAACGTCGCGAAATGGGCTTGGACCGGCCGTTGCCAGAACAATATTTGATTTGGCTTGACGGCGCGCTCCATGGCGACTTCGGCCGATCGATTGCGCTGCACCGTGAGGCTGGGTCGTTGGTCGCAACCGCGCTTCCGGTCACGATCCAACTCGCACTGGCCGCAATGGTGATCGCCGGCGTCCTTGGCTTCGGCGGCGGCCTTCTTCTGTTTCATTTGCGTGGCACAGTGCTGGAAACCGCGGTCGAGTTGATGTCGATTTTGCTTTTGTCAATTCCGGAATTTCTCTGGGGGCTTATTCTGCTGTTCGTGTTCGGTGTGGTACTTGAGCTGCTGCCATTTACGGGCCAGGTTTCCCCGGGGTTACCACTGCCGCATGTCACCGGGTTTCTGCTTCTCGACTCATTGCTGGTCGGGCGGCTGGACATCTTCGTGAGTGCACTGCAGCACCTCATTCTGCCTGCCTTCGCGCTTGGACTTGCCTTTTCGCCGACGGTCATGCGGGTACTGCGATCCAGTTTATTCGATGTTTATCATGAGGATTACATCCAGCAGGCACGCCTACGCGGCGTATCGGAGGGTCGCATCCTCGTCCGACACGCACTGAAGAACGCGGCCTTGCCCACGATCACACTTGCCGGCGTTCAATTTGGCATCCTGTTTAGTGGAACCCTCTTGATCGAAGTCATCTATTCCTATCCTGGCATCGGCAATTTGATGGTCGACGCCGTCCGCAATGCCGATCTGCCTCTTATTCAAGCCATCGGGTTGACGTACTGTGTCGTCGTGCTGCTAATCAACACGGGGGTCGACAGCCTACACTTTGTACTCAATCCGAAGCTACGCGTTGGCTGATGGCTAATCCCCTTATTCGCTCGTTGAAGTCGGCGAGAGTGGTAATCGCGCTGGCAATGGTTTTTGGCATCGCGGTTTGCGCGATATTTTCCGGTTTTATCGCACCGCACGACCCCGGCGATCAAAACCTGCTATCGATTCTTACGCCGCCAGCATGGGCCAACGGCGGCGATCCGAACTACCCGTTGGGAACCGACAGCCTCGGTCGTTGCGTGCTGTCGCGTCTGATTTACGGAGCCCGGACCACAATGCTGGTCGCATTCTTTGCTTCGCTCGGCGCGATGTTGATTGGCACTGTATTGGCGCATGTGTCGGGCTATTTCGGGGGCGCGGTAGACTGGCTGATCGGCCGGATGGTGGATGTCTGGATGTCGTTTCCGCCAGTAATCTTGTCGCTCATCCTAATGGTCGGACTGGGCATTGGGCTTCGCAATGTGATCGTTGCTATTATTCTCGTCGACTGGACGCGATTTTGCCGCGTTCTGCGCAGCGAAGTGCTCGTAGTCATGCGGCACGACTATGTTGCCGCGGCGCGACTGTTGGGATTTACCCACTGGCAAACCATCACCAGGGAAGTTTTTCCTGCAACTTTGCCGCTCTTGATCACGCTTTTCAGTCTCGAGATGGCCATTGCGGTCATCGTGGAGGCAATTTTGTCGTTTGTTGGCTTAGGCGTCGGACCGGATCAGCCCTCTTGGGGCCAGATGATCGCGGATGCCCGGCAATATGTGTACCAATCGCCGTGGAATTTGCTGTTGCCGATCGTGGCGATTTTTTTGACGGTTGCCGCCTTTAACCTGCTTGGTGACGGTCTCCGGCGCACGCTCGACGTCCGCCTTAACAACGCGGAGCGCTGATACGTGCTCACTTTGCAAGCCAAGGATCTCGTCGTCAGCGCACGGATCGGCGGGATCGTGGTTCCAGCGATCCGCGCTCTCTCGTTCGACCTGGCGCCAAAAGCGATTTTAGGTTTAGTCGGCGAATCAGGCGCTGGGAAATCGATGCTTGGGCGCGCAATCGCGCAATTGCTTCCCCCCGGTTTCGCCATCACAGCAGGATCGCTGATCTTCGAGAGCGAGGATCTCGTGGGGATGGCGCGGGCGCGGCGTCGCGAGCTGCTCGGGCGCAAGATCGCCTTCATCCCGCAGGCGCCTATGACCGCGCTTAATCCGATGATGTCGATCGGCGCGCAATTCAACGAACATCTGGCACGTCTCGGTACCGCATCGCGCGACGACCGACGCCGGCGTGCACTGATGATGCTCGACGCCGCGCAGCTCACCAACGCCCGTGATCTCCTCTCGCAGTATCCGCATCAATTGTCGGGCGGAATGTGCCAGCGCGTTCTCATCGCAATGGCTTTTGCCGGCAATCCGCGGCTTGTCATCGCTGACGAACCGACTACCGCGCTCGACGTCACCCTACACGGGCAGATCATCCGGCTGATCACCGATATGCAGCGAGACCATGGCACCGCAGTGATTTTCATTACCCACGATCTGCGGCTGGCAGCGCAAATCTGCGGCGACATTGTCGTTATGTACGCTGGCCGCGCAGTAGAACGCGGACCTGCGCGCGCGGTGCTGTCGAGCCCCGCTCACCCTTATACGCGCTGCCTTCAGCTCGCTAACCCATCGATGCAGGCCGGCCGCCGCGCTCTGTATGTGATGCCAGAGCAGATGCCGAGCTTAGGCCAGCTTGCCGGTATGGACGGCTGTCATTTTGCGCCGCGTTGCCCGCTCGTCATAGGGGAATGCCGCAGCACCTCGCCACCCGACATTCTGATCGAAGATGACCACAGCGTGGCTTGCGTCCGTGCTATGGCGGCGGGAACCATCGCCGTAGCTAGCCCACTCGATGCCGCGGCGTCCCCTCCGGGACGTTCATTATTGGATGTCGCTGGCTTAGAAAAACACTACATCGTCGGCAGCAGCCTGTTTGGTCGCGCCCGCACCATGGCCGCTGTGAAAGCCGCGTCTTTCAGCATTGCCGAGGGCGAATTCGTCGCGCTGGTCGGCGAGAGCGGTAGCGGCAAAAGTACGATTGCGAAGCTTCTAGTCGGTCTTGAGCCGCCATCGGGTGGCCGGATCGTACTTAACGGCGAGGACTTAACCGACCCGCCGCGGCGGCGCGCCTCCAGATATGCTGCCAGCATTCAGATGGTATTTCAGGACCCCTATTCGGCCCTCAACCCGCGCCGTCGCATTGCCAGCATCGTTACGCAAGCGATGGAGGCGGGAAACGCTCATGCGACATGGGACGAGCGCCTTTCGCGCACGCGCGAACTCTTGGCCGACGTCGGCATGGCAGCTGACTTCGCAGCACGGCTACCGGGGCAACTATCCGGCGGCCAGCGCCAACGCGTCAACGTTGCGCGCGCGCTTTGCAACATTCCGAAAGTGTTGATCGCTGACGAAATCGTGTCCGGACTGGACGTCTCCATCCAGGCGCAGCTTCTCAATCTTTTGGCACGACTGCGCGTCGAATTCGGCTTCGCCATGCTTTTCATATCGCACGATTTGTCGGTGGTACGCCATTTGTGCAGCCGCGTGATGGTCATGTATCGCGGTGAAATCGTCGAACAGGGATCGACCGAGACCGTGTTCACCGATCCGCAGCATCCGCATACGCGCGCGCTGATTTCGTCGGTACCGCCGGACGAGCCCGGCGCGATGTGGCCGCTGCTCAGAGCGAATTAAAGCTACATTCCTGGTCGGTGGGCTAGTTCAGCCATGGCTCAGAAATTCCTGAACCGCTTGTGACGACGGGAGAGCAAAACCTGATTGCGGGTGGCGGCTTACCGTTGGAAATCCGAGGCGTTTCAACTTCACTGCCATCTCGGCGGCTTTGATCACCACCGTAATGCCGTTGAGAATCGGGGCGCCGTCGACGTTGGCGCACGGATCCGCGCCGAATAGCATCATCGGAATGCCGCCAGTTGGTACGATGATATCGGCGCCAGCGTCAATCAGCCGTCTCGCCTCGCCCTCGAAGAGAGCGCTCAGCTCCGCCTTTTTGGCTGGGGCGGCGAAAGCCTCCATGTAGTCTACGATATTGGCATTGATGGCACGAATTCCGGCGATGCGTTGCTGCAGCCCATAGCGGTGAATCTGCTCAGTATGAGTTGGGATGAAGGCAGGATTGATCGCAAGCAGGCCAAGCTTTCGGCCCATTGTGCAGGCGTGCAGCAGGGTCGCCTCGCCGAGGCCAACCACGGGAATATTCACCGACGCACGAGCCTCGTAGAGGCCGACGTCCTGAAAATGGTTCATGAAGAAGACGTCGTAATTCCGACGCTCAGCCTGGATGGCGCCCCGGATCACCTCGCGCGAGAAGCGATGCTCCGACAGCGCATGCACGGTCGTGACCGAGGGTGTCATGGTTTTGAAATCCAGCTCGAATTCGGGATCGCAGCAGGCCTTCATGTGCGGCAGCAACGTCGCCAGATAGTTGTGATGGGCGACCTGATCCGTAGCTCCCTGTGCCCAAATCCGAAATATCTTCGTTGTAGTCAATTCGCCCTCCCAATGCTTTAGTGTATGGTCATGAACACATGCCTGTTCTTAACATTCAAGTCCGGTGGCGACGTCACTGCCGACAAACTAGCGCAGTTGACACAATTTCTTTGCGCCACACCCAAGCTTGTTAAAGCTTTGCTGCACACGCCGGCCAGCACCAGCGATCCGTACGTGAAGGATGGCCCCTCGCCTTCGCTGGTACTCCAGCTTTATTTCGCCGACCTCCCCGACCTTGAGGCATCGGTTTCGCGTTCCGGCTATCTACAGGCGCTGACCTCACGCGATGACTTCCCGGAGCTGGCGCAGGCCGAAGCCTTCCAACAGGCAATGTTGGTACGTCCTTTCGCGGTGCCGGCCCCCGCTCTACGAACGCCGCCCGGGGAGCCGTATTGCACGTATCTTGTTTCTTACGAAGGCGAGGCTGAGGATTTGAACGCCTGGCATTCCCATTACCTCGAGAACCACACGCGACACATGGCGATGTTTCCCGGGATCCGTGAGCTTGAAGTCTATACACGTCTCGATTGGATCAGTGCCCAGTCGTGGCGACGACTCAATTTCATGCAGCGGAACAAGGTAGCATTCGATAGTCGCGCCGCACTAGAAGCCGCGCTCAATTCGCCCGTGCGACATGAGATGCGCGCCGACTTCAAAAGCTTTCCGGCATTCAGCGGGCCGAACAACCATTTTGCGATGGCGACCCGGGTAGTGGAGCGATCCTGACGTTCACTCGCCTGATTGCTGCCGCTGTAAACCCGAGATCCGCATTGTGGTTTTGGTCGCCTCCGCCAAATAAAAAACCACCATATCGCGGTTGTAGCGTCTCGGCGGATCCTGCAACACCGCCCCGCCGGCTATTGCGCGCTTTGCGCACTTAATGCGACAAGAGTCCGTTGAATTCCTTCGCTGGGGATTGCTCATGCCCGCCACTTCTCATTCCGCCCGCATCTGGTACCAGAGCTTCGTCCATCCGACCGAGCAGGCGCCCTATATCGACCGGTTGCAAGCCTTTCTAGACGAAGCGGCAGCCGCCGGAATGAAGTTCGAGGTTCATGGCCTCGACCCGCCCGATCGCCATTTTCATCCGCTGAGCGAATTCCGCTGCGCTGCGCAAACGATCCGCAACGCGCTCGAGGCCGAGCGCGCGGGCTACGATGCATTCGTGATTGGCCACTTTCAGGAGCCGGGCCTTCTCGAAATTCGTGGCGCAGTCGATATTCCGGTGATCGGCCTCGGCGAAGCGAGCATGCTGACCGGCTTGAGCATGGGCAGACGTCTTGGTCTCGTAACGATCGATCCCGCCTTCATCGACTGGCACGAACGGCAGGTGAGAATGCATTGTCTCGATCGCCGTGTGGTCGGCGTGCGTGCAGTGCACATGGACCTGCCCGCGTTCATGCGCGCATTCACTGACGAGGAGAGCTATGCACGGGTGCGAGCCGACTTCAACGAGCAGGTCCGACCGCTCGTTGCCGCCGGTGCGGAAGTCATCATTCCGGCGGGCGGCCTGCCCATGCTCCTGTTCGCGCGCGAATCGCCATTTATCATCGACGGCGCCTTGGTGCTCAGCGGCATCGCCGTTGCCATCAAGGCTACGGAAATGGCGCTCTCGCTCAAAAGCTTGACCGGTGCCGTGGTCAGCCGCCGCGGCACTTACGCAAAAGCCTCCACCGCCTGTATTGAGGAATATTTACTCACCCGCTGGTGAGTTCCCGGCAAACCGGCAACTAGACTTCTCAGAACCGATCTGAAAACTTCTTGAATCGGATGAATCGGATGTGATTCGTTGTTAGGCGCCTAATTCGCGAAGGAGTCCCCATGTGGACACCCGAACCATCGCCGCGCTGCGAACCGCAGCGGCCTGCGTTATCAGAGCGATTTAACCGATGACCCTACGCCGCAACCGTGACGGCCTTCGTTCGTCTCGCCATGATCCGCATCATGCTTAGGCGGCTCGCTGCAAACGCCTCGTCATGAATCCAAACTTCCCGGATGGGCTCTCAGTCCCATAATCTGTCATTATGCGACTCGACGAACACTTAGCCGCGCCCATTAACTTGCTAGGAAATATGACTTTCTTAGCAAGTCGTGCAACTGGATAGAAAATTACGGTTTCCTAGCGGGGTGCCTAAGAGAGCAATTACATAGCGAATTGCGCAGCTGCGACAAATACCGGCCCCACAAAAGCCGTCGTTCAGCACGCGCAAAAAAAGCGGAAACTTCTAACTTAATTATCCGGCCAACGAAAATCCGCACGCGATCCTTGCGGCAACGATCGGCCGCATGAAAGCGGAGTGGCACGCCGAGCACCTCAAGATAAGTACGATATTGCATGCGAATGAGTGCTCTAGGTAGAGAAACGTGTCGAACACACTGCGCCCAGAGAAGCCGCGCGATTGCACACAGCCTGAAGCTTTTCATTCGGCATCTTTGGCAAATGACCGTTTCATTCTGGCCCGCTCGATGCCTTCCTCAATATGCTGGTCAACCGCCCCGGTCGCTTCGCCCAAGGACTCCCGAAATTCCGCAGTATCATCCATGAACGAGCGATACATTTTCAGCGCCTTGTGAGGATTACCCTGCACGCGAATTCGGTCGGCCCTTTGGCGCCAAGAAGGAATTGGATCGCGTTTGAACTTGAGCGGGAAGCTAAGCTCGAGCCACTTCACTAATTCGAAGACGCTGCCCGAAAAGCCGTTCTTCTTCGCGAAGGCTTTACCTTCTTCATTGAACGCGAGCGGCCAAGTCTGACAACTGACGACCACCTCATCCCGTGTCTCGCGTCGAGGCGCATTTTCGGCAACGTAGTCGATGTACTCGTCCTGCTCGTCAATCACGACGCCCATGTGGTCCGCCAAGGTGGCGGCCAAGGTTTTGTCGTCGTGGTCCGACTTCGCTTTCAGGCTCAGGCAGGCGGCCGGGTACTCTTTTGGAAAGTTCGAGAAATGGCGCCGGTCCACGACGTATTTCTTCGCGCGTTCCGGAATGGCTTGGCCGGGGCTGTAGCCCCACGACCTGATCTCGTAATCGGCGCAAAGCTGGCAGGTAAGCCCAAAGTAGAATGATGCCACGGCATGCAATACCGCTTCATGTTGAAGTCCGACGTGATAGACGTCATTCCGAAACAGATGGCCGATGCGGATGCTGCCGCTCAATTCATAAGACAGCTTTCCGATCAGTCTTGCGAACCTGACCTTCTCGTCAAAATACCGGCCAAGCGCTTTTTCGAGCTCTTTCTCATGCTCGAATTTCTCTTTCCGCCAAGCAGAGGCTTTGACCTCACGGCTTTTTTCCTTGGCGTACTCATGCAGCGTTAGCTCGACAATGTTGTCACTCAGCATCAGCGCAAAACGGGCGTTATTCGCATCGCCGAGCGCGAGGTGTTCGGCGGCGAGATCGAGCTGCTCAATCGTGTTCAAAAGTTGAGTAAGCACTTATCCACCCGATGCTAAACTCTTGTGTAACACGCAATATTCCAGGAGGTTTGTACTTGTTTTGTTCGATCGAATCGGCCAGCGTGATGGTATGCCTCACTCCGCCAGCGTTGCGCTTCTGTGCTCTCTGCTGAAACCGGATAACGATGCCAGGCCGACCTTCTTCCTCGGCGCGGGCGCATCGTTCTCGTCCGGCATCCCGCTTGCCGCCGAAAGCGTGAAGCGTCTCGCCAAACAAGCTTACTCCGACCAGCTGCTCGGCGGCAAAAAGCTCATCGAGCAAATCAAGGTCTCGGAGTGGACGACGTGGCTCCAATCACAGCCGTGGTTCATACCGGGCGAAGATAAGACGGCAGAAAACTTCCCTCTCGTCATTGAGAACCTTCTTCGTCCCGAAGCGTACCGCCGCAGGGTGTTGCTGGACCTCGTAGCGCTTAAACAGGAACTCGGCCCAGGTTATCGCGCCGTCGCTGAACTCGTGCTGCGCGGATTGGCCGGAACGATCTTGACGACGAACTTCGACATCTGCCTGCCGAAGGCGCTGAACGACAAGCGCCCGCACCTTAGGCATGTAGCCGAGGTCAACCGCGCGCCGGGGGACTTTAATGAATATTCGCCCTTCGCCCGTGCGCAAATTGTCTGGCTGCACGGCAAAGCCGAGCAGTACACCGACCGGAATCTCATGAGCGAGACAAAGACACTCGACCCGGCGCTCGTGCAAAAACTGGTGCCGCTTTTGGAGTCGACGCCGCTCGTAGTTGTTGGTTACCGGGGCGCTGAAGCCTCGATCATGCTATCCCTGCTTGGGGAGGACACAGGCCTTAAGTTCCGGAATGGTATTTACTGGTGTCACCGCGTCCACGAAGCGCCGCATCCGAACGTGGAAGCCTTGGCCAAACGTCTCGGCTCGAATTTCCAATATCTGGAGATTGACGGCTTCGATGAGCTGTTCTGCGATTTCAACCGCGAACTGGCCGGGGTGCAACGCTTTGCCTCGGTAGACGCTCCGATACTTGCCAAACAGTTTGATGACGAACCAGTTGCGGGCGCGACGTGGGCGGACGTAGATTCCGACCTCGCCTTCACCACGCTCTGTGTCTATTGCACCAAACTTCAGCGCGGCGCCATCGGCCCGTCGGAACTAAAGCCGTTGATGCGCGAGCTTGGCTTGCTGGTTCCGGCCAACGGCGATGAGAAACCGAGCGCCGCCTGCATTCTTCTGTTCGGCCGCGATACCGAGCGCCTCTTTACGCATAATGTCGTGACGGCGACGATTGACGGGAAAAAGCGCAAAGTCTTCCGTGGCAACCTGCTTGGCCAGCGTAACGCCATCCTCGAATGGTTCGAGGAGGAAGAGATCAACCCCGCAATCAAAGTGAAAGGACGGCGGCAACACGAAACACGCAACGCCTATCCTGATCGCGCCCTGGTCGAACTCGTCGTGAACATGCTGGTCCATCGCGATTTCTCGATCGCGAAACCGTCCCGCATCGAGATTATCCCGAACCAATCGGTCCGCTTCATCAATCCCGGCGCGCCACTTCCGGATGCCATCACCCGGTTATCGCTCGGTCCGGATGGCACGTTTGACCCCGTGCCGCAGTTCAGCGACCTGCGTAATCGCGCTTTGTGCGATGTGTTCTTCGGCATCAGCGCGATGGAACGGGCAGGAACGGGCCTTACCGACACGCGCGAACTCGCGGTCGAAATCGGCGGCGGCGCCACCTTCGCCTATCCACCGGGCGAAGACAGTTTTGCCGCCGAGCTGTTCCGCATCGGCGCATCAGCGGGATCTGCTTCGGTCGCCCGCGACACACGGCCCGTTGGCACCTACGTTCTCAACCTCCTCCCCTTTGCCGCCACGCCGCAATATCTCGTGCACAAGCCGGTCAAGGTGGCCAGCTGGAGCGAACTCGAACAAAAGGTGCCTCTCGACGAAGCAGGCACGTTTGTTTTCGAAGGCGGCACTGGCGATCTTTGGAGTCTGATGCCGGAGCCGCTCGTGAACACGCTGTTCGCGCCGGTGTCGAAAGGTTCTGCCCGAAGCATCCCTTTGGCCGATGTCGAGCGCGATCCTGTGCTTCAGCGGAAATTTTCTTGGCTCGTTCGCCGGCACTTCGAGAGTTACTTGAAGCGGTTTCAGGACCTCGGTCTCGTTCTTGAGAAAAACAAAAAGGGCTATCCCGCCCAACGCGCGTACTTCACGGCGAACAAAGGCAATAACCGCACCTACACGTATGACACGCCGAACCGGAAGAACGTGCGCCGCGACGTGGTCAAACGGCGCGGCGAGGAACAAAAAACATGGTTTGAATGCGAAGGCTTCGGCTACGAAGTCGCGCGACAAGCCGGTATTTGGGGAATCCGCATCAAGCCGTTCTACATGTTCGCCAAACGCGACGGGTCATCGCCCCTTCCGGGTTACATGCGTACCAGCAAGGCGACGCGCCGGATCAAATTCGATCGCAATGCCAACGTTGAAGGCGATTTTGCCTTTTGGGCGCGTTTCCTTTCGCAGGGGGCGCAAATCATCAATGTCGGTGGCCGCTATGTCGAAGGACTCCTGCTCGAAGGAAGCTTTGTAACGTTCGATGTTCAGGAAGGAGGGTTGGACGATGGCTCTGCCACTCAAAATCGACGTTCTGCCTGAACCTGAAGTCGAGTTCGCCAACGGCTCGCATGATGTGGACCCGCGCCGCGGCTTGGCTAAGAACGGCCCGGTCGATAATCGCGGCTTGCGCACGATCCGCGTCGGCCTTGTCGGGTTGCAGGATGATATTGACGCCACGCGCGCGTGGCTCAATCGATTGCGCCAGTTCACGCCCGCGTTCGAGAACAATTCAAACCGCTTCCGCGATTGGCCGGGCCTGAAAGCGGCGCTCAATTGCGAATTGGTGATTGACGGTGCGTGCGTCCGTCCGATCGAGGCCGGCGTTTACAACACACTTTATAAAGACGCGGTCACGGGCCGCTCGTTCAACGAGCTTGTCGAGTTGTTCGATGGACGCATCAGCAGCCTTTTTGGCGACGAGGCGCCGGATTGCGTGATCGTCTGCATCAAGCCGGAGCTTGGCGACCTTCGCGTGGCCAATCCCGGCCTCACGCCGGAAGAGCGAAAGGCGCTTGAAGTTCTTCGCACCGAAGAGGAAAGCGACCAGCTCCCCCTGTTCCAACCGTCCGAGGACGAGAAGAAGGCGGCGCAAGCGCTTTACACCGTCGCCGATGATCTTTTATTTCGGACATTCTATCGCGCGATCAAAGCCCGCGCGATGACGCACGACGAGCCGGTGCCGATCCAAATCCTTCGCCGTGACACGATCGACCGGCCGGACGATAAAGGCCAGAGTTATGCGACCCGTTCATGGAATTTTGCCACCTCGCTCTATTACAAATCCAAAGGCATTCCCTGGCGGCCGACCGACCTGCCGAAGAACGTGTGTTTCGTCGGCATCTCGTTTCACCACATGAAGAAGCGCAGCGGGCATCTCGTCTATGCCAGTGTCGCCCAAGCCTACTCAACCGACGTGGAACCGTTCGCGCTTAAGGGCGCCACGATCGATCATGACCAGAGGATCGACCGGCAGCCCTATCTCAACGAGACGCAGGCGGCCGCGCTCCTTCAGGACGTGCTCGATCAGTATAAGCACCGCGCCGGGGTGACGCCGGATCGCGTGGTGATACACAAGACGTCGAGCTTTCAAGAGGAAGAGGTCAAAGGCTTTCAAAAAGCCGCGAAGGACCACGTACCGACGCTGGACTATGTATGGCTTCGCAACACATCATTCCGCATCGTCCGCAAAGGGCTCGAAGAGCCATGGCGCGGTACGCTGTGCACCCTGAATGAACAATCCTACCTGTTCACGGGCGGCTACGTGCCGTGGTGGAATGAGTATCCCGGCATGCATATCCCGGCCCCGCTCGAAATAGGCAGCGCGCAACTGACGGACATTAAAGCGCGATCCAAGGAAATCCTGACGCTCACCAAAATGAACTGGAATTCGAGCGACGGCATTTCCCGATTGCCGATCACGCTTCTCTTTGCACGCAAGGTCGGCGAGCTCATGGCGGAACTGTCGGATAACGCGACACCGAAAGAATCGTACCGCTTTTACATCTGAGGCCGGACTACTTGTGGACGTATCCTTTCGTGCCGTCTCCCGTCGCCGTCGTCCGATAGGAAATCATCGAAAGTTATCCAGTTCGCACATCGAATCCCCGTGCAGAAAATAACAATTTTTCTTTCCGCAGAACTATGCTCTTATTTTTCTATCTTCGATTGATTTGACACCCACCTGGAATAATGGCCGGCAAGCAGGCAAAGATTCTTTCATCTGACGCGATTGACCAGCTCCTTGCCTACGCTGCGTCCAGCCGATACCCGCTACGCAACACTGTGATCGTGCTGCTATCGGTTAAAGCTGGCTTGCGCGCCGGCGAGACTGCGAAGCTGACATGGCCAATGATCATCAACCCCGATGGCAAAATCGGTTGCATCATCGAGCTGCAAGACAAGGCAGCCAAGAAGGGCTCTGGCCGCTCAATACCGATTCACCCGCAACTAGCCAGAGCCTTAGAAGCTTGGGCCGATACACAAGCCAACCTCGAAGGGTTTGTCATTAAATCGGAGCGCGGTGGGCCTATGACACCATTAAGTATCGTCGTTTGGTTCAGAATAGCGTTTGAGCGAACGGGCTTGAAGGGCTGCTCATCCCATTCGGGCCGGCGAACATTCATTACACGAGCGGCAAGACTGGTTCACAAGGCCGGCGGTTCGTTACGGGATGTGCAGCTTCTTGCCGGTCACGCCTCAATCCAGACCACCCAACGCTACATTGACGGCGACACCGATGCCCAGCGCCGTCTGGTCACTTTGATCTGATGGCGTCGCCGGGCGCTGGCTTTCGAGTTAATTCAAACAGAGATTTGGCGTACGCGATGAATGTGGTTGGGACTATCACTTGGCTCGCGGGGCGCACAGATTACCTCGATGAGCTTGGCGAGACTGCTACCGAAATCGATCTCTCTGGAACTACAGGTCTGGTCCGCTCCGCGAAAGTGTTCCAGTGGCTGGCAGCAGCGCTGAGCTATCAGGGGATCTCTGACGCCGTCGCCCGCACCTACATGGCAGAGCACGAGGCGCCGGCTTGGCGTAAAGTCGCGCACGGTGTCAAAAGTGGCACTTGTCCCCTGCTCCGCTCCTACTGGCATTTTCACGGCTGCGGTTATCGCAAGACCGCACAGACTTGTACCAAGCCGCACCTGATGCGGGCCTGTCCCCTGCCACGTCATGAGTTTCGCAATGGCAATCTCAATCAACTTGCCTATTCGCTCTTTCTGTTCATCCGCGACGTTGCCGGCGGCGATATCGTAACTTGGATCGACAGCCGCCTCGCCGAGGCCGATGCCGGACCGCGCGAAGGCCGGTTGAACCGGATGGGTCAGGCTGTGATTGCGCCTCTTCTCGGCGTGCACGGCGCTTCGCACAAAGTCCTGAATATGGCTCTGGCCGACCTGTTGATGATCGGGAGAGGTCGTAATCCATTATGGGGCGAGGTCGGAGCATCCCTGATCGCGATCGATACTTTGGTTCATAACTTTCTCGGCCGCACCGGCATCTTGAAACGGGCCCAGGCAGATCATCCCTATGGCCCTCAATGCTACGGTCCGAAGGGCTGTGCAGCGATCCTCGGGACTTTGAGCGAGGGCATCGATGCCCGCCAGTTCAACAGCCGGTTTCCAAGGAATTTCCCGCGTTACATCCAGCACGCGATCTGGACCTACTGTTCCGGCGAAGGGCTGAACATGTGCAACGGCAATAGGATCGACGATGATATCCGATGCCAAAACCGGGAATGCCGGCTTTTTGCCGCCTGTGATCGAATAAGGCTTGGCCGAAAGCCGCCGAAAAGCTCGATTTTGCAAGGCTTTTCAGTCGCTTGACATATTCATGGTAGTATAATACTATTTTTCTATCGTTGATTGAATGGCACGATGGCAGGCTTGCCGCCTGTTGCCTTGCGCCAATCAGCGACCTCTCAACCCCAAACCGAACCGACTCGGGCGCCCTCTCGCGGCGCCTTTTGTCGTTTTCGACAGGAGCGATCTCAATGAGCAATCCCGCAAAGTCCGCGACGACCCAGCCTGCCGTCATTGTTTTTGGCGTAAGCGCGATCGGCAAGCCGAGAGCAGGCACGTTCAAAGCCAGCGACGTGCCGGCCGCTCGTAAGGCCGCCGCCAAGCTCGGCTTTAAAGTCATCGACCTCACCGACGAGACCGGCTTAGCCCTTGCCGCGAAAGTGCCGGCCGGCCGTATCGGTGGGGCGCGCGACAACATCATCCCTTTCGTCAACAAGGATCTGTACGCTCAAATCACGGCTTCCGAGATCAAAAGCCAAAAGAACGGCCAGGGCCGAACTAATGGCGGATCGGCGATGTCACCGGAAGCCAACCCCCCGCGTCTGCCCCGGAGCTGGGACGACATCAAAGCCGGCGACATGGTTTTGGCCCAAGAAGCCGATCCCCTCGACGGCTGGTGGCAGGTCATTGTCACCGAAGCCAACGGCGATCTGTTCAAGCTGCGCTGGCCGGGAAGCGGTCGCGGCCGGCCCCTTCAGAAGCACCGTGCGACGCTCGGCTTGATCTGCCCCAACGAAGCCAAGGCCGACGGCAAGGGCGAGCCCAAGCTCGACCCCAAGCAATTGGCCGCCAAGTCAGTCTACCCAGCCAATTGGTCCGTGCTTGCCGTCGATCAAACTGTCCTCGCCAAAGAGGACGGTCCAATGGAGCAATGGTGGGAAGCCAAGATCGTCAAGATCGACAAGGACCAGTTCACCCTGCAATGGCGGGATTACCCAAAGCTGCCGCAGATCGTGCGGTCGCGATCGAGCCTCGGCTTGATGCACCCGGCACCGAAAGTGGCCTGAGCTTTCAACCGAACGACGGCGCGTTATCTCCGTCACGCATGTAGCGCGCCGTAATCCCCCTCTTCTTTCATTCCAAAATCACGGAGTTCAATCATGTCTTCACAGACAGAGCAGATTCGCGCGCTCAATGACCAACTGCGTCAGAACTTTTCGACCGGCCTCGCCGTCATCACGACCGGTGTGGCGGCCCTTGGACCGGACGCCGTCGACCGGATCGTCAAGACGATTGGGGTCTTTGACGACTTTTGTCATGCCAACGACCCGCACCAAGAGCATGACTTCGGTGCCTTCGAAGCCGAGGGTGAGACGATCTTCTTCAAGATCGATTATTACGACAACACTCTGTCATGCTTTTCGCCCGACCCAACCGATCCGACGGCCACCAAGCGGGTGATCACTGTCATGCTGGCCAGTGAATATTGAGGGCGGGGATCATGCATCACATACCAGCGCCCTCACCCGCCGATCCGCCGTTCCGCCCCGGATTCCTATTGGCGCCGTTGGGCTGGCTTATTCAAAAACTCGCCGCCGACCTCAAGGCCGATCCGGATCTGCTGACGGCCATATTCGAGCTTGATGCCTATCGCATGCATGGGCTGGCCTTGGGTATCGCTATCTCTGGCCTCAACGGTTTGTCGCCTTCGGTCGTGAAAGCTCTCGCCCATGGCCCACCACGAGGCGCTCTCAAGCAGATCCTTGGTTGCTGGCCTGACGGACTGGACCGGGTATTACGTGCCCTGCCCGACACCGGCGTACTGGCGCCGGAAACCTACCGGGCCCTACTCGCGGTGCTGCATGACAAAACCTCTGCAGCACACTTGCATCATTGCCAGGCCATCACTGAGTCACTCATTGTTGCTCTTGCCGCCCTACCCCGGCCCTTGCGTCAGCCGGCCATCTTCAGGCTATTCGACGAAATCGATGGCATGGACAGGTTCGTTGCCGGCCTGCACTTTCTGTGTGATCGAGCCGGCATCTCCTTCGATCGATTTGTCGAGGAAATCGGCGCATTGGACCAAGCCGAGCAGGTCAGGGCCAAGATCACTGCACTGGCTGAGCGCTTGCCGTTGCCCGACCGATTACCGTGCCAAAGGCTCGGCGCATTCCGTCGGATCGATGACCCAGCACAGATACGATCGCTGGCCAGGCTCTGGCAAAACTGCCTTAGCGAGTACCTGCACGAGGTCAATGAAGGCACGACCCTGATTTACCACGCTTCCGATGAAGGCAGCCGAGCGGCCGCTATCGTAGTGCGGGCCAACCGGCTGGGCTGGGCTGTCGTCGATATTAAGGGCCCTGAGAACATCGATATCGACCCTAAAGTCCTATTGCGGCACTACGAGACGTTCCTCGGCGCCGGCATACCGGCGTTGGCGGATATCGCAGCTATCAGAAGCCTGCTCTGGCGCAGGCACTGGTCACGCCGGTAACCGCTGGAGGCGTAGCGCAGCCCGCCAAGGATTGTCAGAACAAGCGTGAATGCGGCGACCGCCTCTGCCAGCCGTTGCGCCGGTCCAGTGCCTCCTTAATCCCGAGCATCAGTGGAGCAAGGTCGAACATCAAATGGGCGATGACGGTGCCCGCCGCTGCGTATTCCGACCAAGTCGGCCTGGGATTCCGACCGAAGGCCGCCGCCCAATCCGATTGAAGCCGAGCCGGGGATTCCGATGATCCCAGCCACTCTTAAGGCGTGCTCTCGTGTCGGCATCGTTATCAGTTCAGTCGGCAGGCTCGGCGTCAAGCTTCTGACGCTAGGTGGCCGTTCCGACGCACTTGCGGAGGCGGCCTACACACTAGTGCGATTCAAAGACCCATGAACGCCGGAAGCAGCTTCACCCGATGGGTTGAATAGCATACAGTGAGTAAAAGAATGAATGGGGAGTGAAAGTCATCTTGAATCACTCGATGGGCTACCTCAGCCGAAAGGATTAATCCCATGGCCAAGAAATCGACAGATAGCGTTTACCGGATTGTTGACGTCGTCGGCGTGAGTGAAAAATCATGGGAGGATGCAGGCCGACGCGCAGTAGAGACAGCCGCCGGTTCAT
>Ga0335081_10000356_pt1 | contig 83755 bp, 72 predicted proteins | sample Lox_Sample_35_FD_206713 | JGI IMG/M metagenome (GOLD analysis project Ga0335081, IMG submission 206713) | Soil microbial communities from Loxahatchee National Wildlife Refuge, Florida, United States - Lox_Sample_3.5 | ecosystem: Environmental > Terrestrial > Soil > Wetlands | place: USA... | reverse complement strand
AATCCATTTTCTCTCAAAGATGCAATAGAACGAAAACTCAAAGCCATTTTCAAACAAGTCTTGGTTACCTCATTTGTGAGACGACGACTTTGAGCCTTCGGTTACCTTTTTAAATGAGCCGATACGATTGACCGCTGCGGTCGAGTATATTTAAAACAATTATAGTAAGCAGAAAACATATCTTTAGATATCAAATAATCATTTAAAGATTATGTCCAACACATGCCGCTTCAGATTTTACGAAGAACTCAACGATTTTCTCCCTTCCCGTAAACGCAAGCAGCAGTTCGAATACGGATTTTCCGGCAAACCCTCAATAAAGGACGCCATTGAAGCCATCGGCGTCCCGCATACCGAAATCGATCTCATCATTGTCGACGGGGCATCCGTTGGATTCGATTATCGGCTCAGGAACAACGACGTCGTATCGGTATATCCCATGTTCGAAGCATTGGACATCACGCCGCTTTTACACCTGCGCGAGGCGCCGCTGCGCGAGCCGAAATTCATCTGCGACGTGCATCTCGGAACGCTCGCGCGCCTTTTGCGGCTTGCCGGGTTCGACACCCTGTACCGCAACGATTACGGCGACGAGCTGATCGTAGAGATCGCTTTGGCGGAAAACCGTTGCATCCTTACCAGGGACCGGGGAATTTTAAAGCGCAAGGCGGTCACGCACGGATACTGTCTCAGGAGCACCGATCCGGAACAACAGATTCGCGAGGTGCTCGGCCGGTTCGATTTGTATTCGTCAATGAAACCATTCACCCTGTGCATCGAATGCGGAGGCGCAATTTCCCGCGTTGACAAGGCGTCGGTGGCTTCCGCACTTCCCGAAAAAACGCGGGAATGCTACGACGAGTTTTTCCAATGCGGCCGATGCGGCAAAGTATTTTGGCAGGGCAGTCATTTTCCAAATTTACAGAAAACGATCAACGCGTTGATGCGGGACCGCGGTCCCGGCAATGTTCCGCCATGAAGCCCGATTTAAAAAAAATAAGGCACCTTTTTTCCGGAACCGACAGCCTGCTCAAATATATCGGCCCCGGCCTGCTCGTCACCGTGGGGTTTATTGATCCGGGCAACTGGGCCGCGAACCTCGCGGCCGGATCGCAGTTCGGATACAGCCTCCTGTGGGTCGTGACGCTCTCCACCCTCATGCTCATCGTGCTCCAGCACAACGCGGCGCACCTCGGCATCGTCACCGGCATGTGCCACGCTGAAGCGGCCACCGCCTTCATGCCGGCGTGGCTCTCGCGGCCGGTGCTTGCTTCGGCCATGGTGGCCGCGGTTTCAACCGCGCTGGCCGAAATACTCGGCGGCGCAATCGCGCTCAACATGCTCTTTCATCTCCCCCTTCGCATCGGGGCAGTGTTGTGCGCCGGACTGGCCGTGTGGCTGCTGTTCGGAAGCTCCTACAAAAAACTCGAGCGGGTAATCGTCGGGTTCGTGTCGCTCATCGGGCTGTCGTTCCTGGCCGAGCTGTTCCTTGTCAAATGGAACCCTGCCGCGGCCGCGTCGGGCGCTTTCGTGCCGTCCATGCCGAGCGGCGCCATGCCGCTGGTGATGAGCGTGCTCGGCGCCGTGGTGATGCCGCACAACTTGTTCCTTCACTCGGAGGTGATCCAGTCGCGGCAGTGGCGGCAGGAAGGCGAGCCGTCCATGGTGCGCCACCTCAGGTTCGAGATATTCGACACGTTTTTTTCCATGGTCGTGGGCTGGGCCATCAACGGCGCCATGATCATCCTCGCGGCCGCGACGTTTTTCAAGACGGGCATCGCGGTCGATTCGCTTGACCATGCGGAAGAAGTGCTGCGTCCCATCGCAGGCCGCGTCTCGTCGTTCATTTTCGCGTTCGCGCTCCTGTTTTCCGGCATCGCCTCGAGCGTCACCGCGGGCATGGCCGGCGGGACCATTTTCGCCGGCCTGTTCGGCAAATCCTACGACGTGCGTACCCGGCACACCACGTCCGGGATCGCCGTCACGATTATTGCCGCGCTGTTCGTGCTGTTTTTCGTGAGGAATTCGTTTGAGGCGCTGCTGATTTCGCAGATGCTGCTCAGCATCCAGCTGCCGATCACGGTGTGCCTGCAGATCTATTTGACGTCGTCAAAGAAAGTGATGGGGAAGTACGCCAACCGGCCGTTTGAGCTGATCGCCCTGTTGTTGATTGCCGGAATTGCGATTGTATTGAACGTGATGCTGCTGGTGAGTTATATAAAATAGTTTTTGAGACTTGGTGGTGGCACCGCTTCGCGTTTCCCCCTGGCCCCCGGCTTCCGCCGCCTCCCTTGCTAAAATGGAAAAACGAGATCCATGAGGCGTCGGTGATCCGGGGGCACACCCCCTCCAGCAACGGGGCGCGCGAGTTCGCTCGCATGACGCTCGCGAGGCGCCGCCCCTTCGCAACACATCCTAACGCGGCGAGGAGGCCGGGGCCGGGGGAGATACTTCTCCCCCGAAATTCAAGATGACTGGATTATCGTGTCCCAATCATAAACGCCGACTATTTTCTTTCCTGGCTTGACAATCAAGAAGTCGTCGGCATACCAATTTCCCGACATGAGGTTGCGGATGAGGGCGAGGCTGCCGTCGATCTGGAGGTATTCCTTCTTTTCCTTATCCGCCTTTTCCTTGCAAATCCGGATGCACTCGCTGCTCTCGGTTGGTTTAATGGAAATGTAAACGATCCTGTTCGAGTCTGGCGGGTTCATTGCCCTGATCAATGATTCGGCGTTTTCATCACCGTACATTTTGGCTAAAGCGGTCTTCCGTTCTTCCGGCGCCTTCACCCACAAATGGTGGACATGCGCGCCGGAATTCCGCTCGATATGGCCGCGCGAGAGAAACGCCTGGCTGGGGCACGATTCAAAATGCCGTTTGAACTCATGTTTTGATCCGAGCAGGATGGTGCAGCAGTCATGCGCGCGCGGAATAACCAATTGCACCGAGCGGGCGATAAGACCGGCCGTGGCGTTTCCGCAGAGGCCGTAGCATAAAAGGACGGCGTCGTATTCCCTGCCTGATTGCTCCTCGGCGTCGATTTTTTCCTGGAGCTGCTTTCGCAGCGCGTCGGGGTGGTCGTGCGAGTCGATGGCGGTGAATTCCAGGTCCACCGTGTGGGGCAGGCCCGCCATGCACGCGCAGATTTCGCGGGTGAAGGTCTCGCAGGCGAGGAGTTTGAGATTCATTTTTATTAAAAGCGGATACTACCTTAATCGTTCTTCCTGTCCGGCAATAAATATAAGATAGACTCAGAAGCTGCAAGATGATTTTTTGATTGCCTTTAAAATGACGCCTGGAGTTTTATACGGAAGGTATGGGGATTTGCACGGTCTGATCTTCGGGTCGGGTTTTGGGAGTTGATCAATATGGGCTTTGGAAAAATGACAATTAGTCAGGCGTGAATACGGGCGGAAACTCGGTCATCGTTACATTTATCTTTTTGATTCCGCGGACGAGAATAAGAATGGCGACGGCAAGCCCCCGGATATTGACAAAAGAGAAAGGCCGGCCGCGTCGGGCGCGGCCGCCAGCCAGGCTGGTCGGGTCTCGGACATTTTGCGTTGCACGATGTCCACTGAATGGCTCTTGTCCGGAGTACGATCCATGCCGTTTTTATTACCGTCCATCAGGGAAATCAGCTTTGGCGCGAGATCAACGAAGAGCTGGACAGGGTAGGAACTCGTGAAGTCGTAATCCTTCGATCGCGGGCCGAGCACCGCGACGGTAATGGCCCCGAAGAACCGGTCGCCGATCAAAAACACAAACGTTGCGGCCCGGTCCACGAACACTTCGCCTTTCAGGACCCCGCCGGGCCCGAAAAAACGCTGGCGGTGGTCGCCGGTCCCGGTCTTTCCCCCAACGGCGGTAGACGCGTCGAAAGTCTTGCAGGCGCGCACGGCCGTGCCTTGCGTCACCACGCCCAACATGCACGAGCGCACCTTAGCCGCGACCGCTTCCGACAGAACCCGGCTCGCGTCCCCGCCCGTGTCGCTCAGCACGGTTTCGTAGGGCGTGCCCGCGCCGAACGTCAGGCGTTCAATCCGCACCGTTTTCAGTTTTACGCCGCCGTTTTGGATGATCCCGGCGAGCTGCGCAAGCGACGAGGGACGGTCCGCCGACGCGCCGATGGCCGTGGCGTACGACGGCGTTAATTCGGCAAAGGGGTACCCCTGCCGTTGCCAGTTGTGAAGGATCGCCACAAAGGCGTCCGTTTCGAGCATGATGCGGATGCGGGATCTCTGGAACGAGATCCGGTTGCGGCTGTAAATCCATTTATACGCGTCCTGGAACGAGGGAATGCTTGCGAGCCGAAGGGCGGCGAGGGATGCGCCGGGATTCTGCGCGAGATAGCCTGCGGTCAGCAACTTGAGCGGATGGATGCCGGCCACAAACCCGCGGTCCGAAAGGCTGAATCCCTGCGTTTTGTTAACCAGCCTCGTGACGTTGTCGAGCGAGGTGTCGGTGATGCCGTGGCGCTGCATGAACTTCATGAGCCCTTCCGGGGCTGGGTTTTTTTCAACGGCGCAGTAGATCGCGGCGAGTCTGCGCGGCGACGACCGAATTTCCGCCACGAGGGTGTCCGCCATTTTGCCGGGGGGAACGGCCTTCAACTGCCGGTGGAATTCCGCGAGGAACACGTCGCTTTCAAGAACGATGAACCGGTTGAGGTAATACATCCATTCCTGCGCGCCGGCGGTGGACGAAAGGTCCGCCGTGCCCGGGGCCATCGCGATGTAGTAATCCACGATGTCGCGCATCACTCTGACAAACGCGAGATTTATCGAGAATTTGAACGCCTCCCGCACCGACACGATGCGGCCGTCGTCTCCGCGGTCGAAGTTTTCGAACTGGTGCACTCCACCCGCGGTGAAAAAAACTTCGTGCGGGCTTGCCGAATACGTACGGTCAAGGGCGGCGTCAAGCATGGCGCCGAGGCTTGTGTCCGCCGCCGCGAGCAGGTACGACTTCCCCCAGGCGCTGAGGCGGTCGCGCGGGGCAAGGGCGGCAAGCTCCTTTTTGCCGAAAGCGGAGAACCGCCGGTGAAGGTCCTCGACGATCTCGAGGTAGGTGATGAGGGTCCGCAGCTTTGCCGTCGATCCGAGATCGAGCCTGATGCCGCTGGTAAAGTTGAGGGGCGCGCCGTAGGAGTCGGCCTGGACCCGGACCATGTTGACGCCGTTTTTCCGTTCGAAAAGGATCAGGCTGTAGATCGCCGCCGACGGGTCGCCTTTGTCAAGCATCTTGGGCGCACGGAGTCCGAGCGAGTCCAAGAACGGCAGCCTGGTTTCGAGGTTCCGGAAGAACCCCGTCGCGTATGCCGTGGCGGCCGAATCGAGGGTGCAGTCCACGCCGCAGTCAAGGCGGGCCAGGTCGTACACGGTGCGCACCGGGAGCATCTCGGCGAGCGGGTCGAGCACGCTGTTGACGGGTTTGAGCAGGGGGAACGCGGGCGGGTCGAGGGCCTGCGCCGGACGCCCGATGCTCACGCGGCACGAAAGCGCGGCGTCGCACAATGCCTCGGGAACGACGCCGCGGTTTGCGAGCAGCCGCAGATAGGCGTCGGTTTTCCTCGCCAGCGCGTCGGGATGGGAGCCGAGGTAAAATCCGGGGCGCTGGTGGGCGAACAGCAGGCTCAGGACCATGCGAAAGTAACGCGCCCGCGTTTCGAGGGACGCTGTACCGTCCCCGCGGAGCGCAGCATTGACAGAATCGAAATTCACGCCGTACAGGCTGCGGAGGCCTTCGCCGAGCCCGAATATCTCGCCGTAACCCGGAACGGCACCGAGGGGCGAAGTGTTGATATATTGGAGAGTGATTTCCCTGCGCGCCGGAACCGTGTTGCCGCCCCCGCGGTAGGCCAGAAGCGAAGCGGATTTCATTTGCCGGAATTTTTCCGAGGCCCCCGACGTTTTTCCCCGGCTTGAATGGCGGTATTTTTCCATTTGCGTTGCGAGGGTGCTTGCGCCCGGCACGCGGGAGCGGATGCCCAGTCTGGACTCGGCGTACCGGAAAGCGGCAAGAAAAAACCGTTGCCAGTTCACCGCGGGGTTGAGCGAAGGATGGCGTCGGTCAAGCAGTTTCTTGTCCTCGATGGCAAGGAGCGACTTGACGGTGATGTCCGGGATCGAGTCGAAGGATGCATAGACCGGGGAAGGAAACAGCGATTGAAAAATGATGCGGCCGTTCTTGTCGCGCATGGTCATGCCGGCCTGCTGTTTTTCATTGAATGGCAGGTTATAGCCGTGGTCGAAAGCGGCGCCCATTTCGGGCGAAATTCTTGCCTGGCGCACAACGGCAAACCCGGCGCTTGACAATGCCGCGATAAATCCTGGTATTCTGCTGTAGCCGAGCCGCAAGTCATAGGGGCCGTTTGCGGGAAACCGGATGCTCGTGGAAGGCCCCTGCTCAACGGTGAAGGTGCACTTTTTGGCAAGCCGCGTGAAATACCATTCCTCAAACGGCGAGAAGGTCAATTCCACAAAGACAAGCAGCACCGTAGCGATTGCCGCGGCGGCAGTGAACGCGGGCGTGCAGAGCGGCCGGGACCATATTTTTCTTTGTCGGGCGGGAACAGACTGATCGCGCCGGTAATCCTGGCTCCACTGCATTGCCACGGTGTGGAAAATCGGGAAATAATGCCTGGTGGTTTGCACAGGCCGATCGCTTTTCTCCCGGGCTTCGGTAACCGGGCGGCGCGGCAACACTGAGGTGGCCTTCTTTTTAATGAGCTGCAGTACTGGCATCGCGAGCGCCTCGTATTGACTGATGACTAATCAGGAAAAAATGAGCAAGCAAAATGCCACAGATGGCGGCGCAACGTCGGATTTGGGAATGAAAATGCGAAACCGAAAAGTAAAAGAAGATGACTAATCGCCGCACGCGGGAGAAGGGAAAATTTCGCAGACGCGGTATCAGGTGGGCGGGTCTGTGCCGTCCGGCATGTTTTCCTAAAATGTAAGTAGCTCTGCTTCAACCGTCTTTGATTCAGGACGAAAGAAACGATAAACGCCGCGCCGCGAAGGCTGCGCTCGCCACCGCCGAAGGTGTTCCACCTCCGGAAATGCTGCGCCGGGGCCCGGGTTTCTTCCGTCGCGCAGCGCGCGGAACGCTGTTTCAAGTGCGTGATAACGTTCGCCGGTGATGCCGTTTCTCCGCAGGCCGATGGTGTTGAGACGGTAATGCCGCACCGGCGTTCCCGCAACCATGCAATAGGGGAGCACGTCCTGGCGGACGGCGATGAATCCCGCCACCATTGCGAGCGATCCTATCCTGCAAAACTGGTGTACCACGACTCCACCGCCGATAAACGCCAAATCTTCGATTTTCACATGGCCCCCGAGCGCCGTGTTATTGGCGAGAATGACCCGGTCGCCGAGGCAACAATCGTGGGCGACGTGTACGTTTGCCATGAGCAGGCAGTCCGATCCGATTTTTGTTGGTGCGTCCGGTGTAGTGGACCGGTTGACTGTAACGCCCTCCCGGAAAACATTACGATTGGCGATCTCAACCCAGGTTTCTTTTCCCGTAAAAGAAATGTCCTGCGGCAATCCGCCGATGATGGCGTTCGGATGCACGCGGTTATCTTCCCCCATTCGTACAAAACGGTGGATAATCGCATGAGCCCCTATTGTGGTGCGGGGGCCGATCGTCACTCCGCTTTCAATCACCACATAAGGGCCGACAACGACTCCGCTGGCCAATCGGGCATCCGGATCAATAACGGCGGTAGGATGAATGTCCATTTGCGGAAACCTTCCAAAATAATGTCGGATACCGGTGTAAAAATATTACTGATCTTTGAGGGCGTGAATCTGAAAAGCATATTGGAATCAGCAACTGCCATACCATTCATGTCATGCATTAAAAAGCGAGGAGAATTCGATAAAGCGAAAATCTCTTAAACAATTTAAAAATAAAGATATTGGGGATTTGCACCAGCTGGAAAACTTCTCAAGGATGAGAAATGTTCTCATAATTGATAAATCCGAATTGTGATAAAATGTGATAATTAGTAATGGAGTTCTTACTATTGCCGGGATTTCAACGGTTCTTCCATGGCGCTTAATTTTATTATCTGCCCGGATGGTAGCGGCCAACATTGAAATGCACGTGTCCTGCCCGGAAACCAATAACGGATAGTTCGATTTGTCAAAGTTGACAGAAACAAAGACATGCTTTATTTTACCATAGTGCAGCCTTCCACGCCGGAAATTGACCGGCTGGGCGGCAAAATCGTTTTGCAAGGGGATGTTATGAAAAAACTTGCCGCCGTTTTGCTTGTTGTGATGGCGAATTGCGTTTTTGGCCAGTGCTCGTCGGAGCGCTGCCCGAAATCCTCCGTGTTTCTCGAGGTGGAGGCCAAGGTGGCGGCGGTGGTATTCCCGGAGAGCGTGTGGACAAAAACCGACGGTGCGCTCAAGGGCGGCACCGAAGCCGCCGACAAGAACCCGTTATGCGCATATGTCAAGAACAGCATCGTCACGACCCCCCGGGGGACCTACAAATGCCTCATCGCCTATTTCGATAATGTGAACACCTACAAAAAGAAGTGCCTGGTCTGCGAGCTCCAGTACGAATTCAACGTCCCGCTCACTAAATCAAGGCCTGTGATGCGGGTGGTGTATTGGGCCGATGCAAAGGGGACAAAATTTAAGAAATCGATTACGAATTTCTCCCGCAAATGGTTCGACATCGGCGCAGGAACCTCTCAGGATATACTCGCGAAGTTTATTGCGTCGCATAAATAGTGTTGGAAAAAAGCGACCATCAAGCGCGTTTGTCCTAGCATATACCTTGACCGCAGTTTGCCGATTGAGATCTTTTTCTCCTTAATTAAAAAATATCTTCATTCCGGCCTCATCCAAGTATGTTCGACCTTCTTGGATTTTCCTCAAAATCCCTCCGTTTCAATTTCATGGAACTTTTTCCGTTCTGCTCTGTCCAAAACGGTATAAGGGCAATGAAAACAACCAATCACTTTTTCAAGGAGGTTCTATGTTCAAGCGCCTAGTTCTCTGCGGGATCTGCGCCGCACTCCTTTCTTCCGCCGATGCGGCGACCACCCGTTTTCAGGGTTACAACTTCGAATCCCGGGTCATCGCAAACGATTACGGAAGTTTCCCGGAAGTCAGAAAGAACGGCAGGCCCTGGCTGCAGGTGCAGCCGGGATCGGAATATTCAATAGTCATCAATAACCCGCTTCCGGTCAGGGTGGCGGTGGCGGTGACCATTGACGGCCTCAATACCATAGACGGCAAGCGGACCACGCCGGAAAAAGCGCAGAAATGGATGATTGACGCGAATTCGTCGCTCACCCTCCGCGGATGGCAGACTGACCGCGGGTCTTTGCGGCGGTTCATTTTTACCGACCAAGGCAATTCCTATGCGGACTGGAAAGGAAGCCGCGACAATAAGAATTACATCCGGAACCTCGGCGTTATCGGTGTCGCCTATTTCTGGAACCGCGCCGAGCTCGACGCGGTCCTCCGCCCGCCCACACCGTTTGCCCAAAGGGAAGAGGAGTGCAAAAAGGACAAGTTCCTCGCAGGCGCGCCTTCGGCGGCACGATCGGCTGCGGCGGACGAGTCAAGGCAGGAAAAATCCAGCAGGGCCGGCACGGGCATGGGCAACCGGGAGAACAACAACGTGGTCGATGTTGAGTTTCATTATGACGCGGGCATGTATCATACCGCCGATGTCCTGACCATCTATTATGAATTCGCGCAAGTGCCGCCCCGGCCGTTGCCGTTCATCGACGGCGGGAGCGATGATTTCGCCCCGGAAATGTAAAATGGATTGTGCTTGGCTTTTTAGGTCCTGCCGGATTCCGGTAGGACTTTTTTTTGCTTTTCAGGTTTGATTAAGGAAGTGCCCGGCTTTCACCCGAGATCCAGCCGTTTAAAATGAAAAGCTTGACAGCACAATGCCGACGATAATCAGCACCGCCGCAATCAGCGAGCCTTTCCACGGTGTGTCCGCGCCGGTATTCCGGTGAAAGCGAAGGTTGGTCAGACACAATCCAAGGGAATACAGCGCGCACAGGGAAGGAATTTCGATTTTTACCAATGTACCGGCCTTGAATATGAATAGGAGCGGAGAGAGGATCAATAATATGCCGGCAATCAAGAAGCCGAGGCCCGTTGTTTCCATTAAGGCGAGGATGACTTGTTGCAGTCCTTTGCTCAGCGCGTTGAATGACCCGCCGGCGGCATGTTCATGAAAAGGCAGGAAATTTATTGCAAACAGGGATTTTTGCGCCATGGTCAATGAAATGACGCCGACGATGAGGTAAAGAACACTAGGGATGACGGCAAAGAAATTTTTCATGAATTTGATCCAATCGCGGTTATAAAATGATGGGATAGGTCAGGAATGTTTTTCTTTATGAATTTCGTCCAGATAACATTTCTTCTTACCGAACGCCTTTGCCAGCATCTGAAATTCTTCTTCTGTGCAGCTACCCTGTATTGCATCCAGCCATGAATCGGTTTTCGCGAAAACGGCGTTTATCTTTCCGCATGGATATTCGCAGCAAAATCCGCAATTTTTCATCCTCTTGGAATTTGCGCACTGCAACAAATCAGGATAAGCACACGGCTTTTCCGGCGAACAGCTGTTGCAGGCCAGTTCGGCAGCAAGGGAGGATTCCTTGCGCATGCCGAGTCGGACGTATAATGACTTTATTTTTTCCAAATCCTCAATCTTGCCGGATTTAGTGGCATGGTACCGGGGGCATACGTCGCAATTGTCGCCGCAAACGCCGATAGTGGCCATGATTTTTCCCTCATGGTGCTGTCAAGAGGTTTGGAAAAAACCGGTTCATAATCCGAACGGGAATTATTAAAAATATATCCGGTATTATCAACAATATCTCAAACATGAGGCGGAAAAAATCGACGAGGCCGTTGTTTCATTTGCTTGTTAAAATGCTTGGAGCTGGAGTAGGAAAGGCGACCGGGACCGTTCCGGACGTTTGACCGGCATAGTGTGCCATCTTCCTCCATCGATGCCGGTACGCCATATTCAGCGGCATTGTCCACCATGCCTGAACGGGCGAGCGCAGCGCCCGTTTGACAATGCAGGCGGGTGAATAAAACCGTTCGTTTGCATATCGGAAACCGGCCGACAGTTCGGCCGCGCTCATAAGCTTTGGCAAAAAGACCACATCATTGCGGCTGTTGTACTTCCGCCAGTCGCGCGTCACGATGCGGCCTTGCGCCTCGAGCCTGCTGAAAAGCGGCGTGCCCGGGAACGGCGTCAAAATGTTGAACGTCGCGTTCTGCACGCCGGTCTTTTCTAGAAAGTCAAGCGTGTCGCGGAATATCTCGGGCGTGTCGTTGTCAAACCCGAAAACGATCCCGGCCTGCACTGCGATGCCGTGCGCATGAATGCGCCCGATGATCTCCGCGTATTCCTCCACGCGGTTGAACCCCTTGTTCACCCCGCTCATGCTCGGCTGGGAAATGGACTCCAGCCCCAGAAACAACTGCCTGCACCCGCTGGCTTTGGCCGCCTCCAGAAAACCCTCGTCTTTTCCCGCCTGAACGGCCGCCTGGCTGCTCCACCATTTTTTATGGGGAGCAATGGCGGCGAACAGTTCCTTGGCGTATGCCATGTCGCCGGCGATGTTGTCGTCCCAGAAAATAATCACCTTGCCCTTGAACGAACCGTATTCGGCCGCGACCTCGGCAACGGGCCTTCTGCGCAGCCCGTGACAGTACATCACGGCAACGGTGCAGAAATCGCAGCAATGCGGGCAGCCGCGCGTGGCAAAGAGAACGCCGCTTGTGCGATCGCGCCGGTGGAACAATCCCTTGCGGGCCATGGGAATGTTTTCGAGCGGCGGCGCGGCTGTCTGTTGATAAACGCGAGAGCAAACCCCGGCTTCATACTCCCTCAGGAATTTCTCCCACAGGCCTTCGGCCTCGCCGATGAAAATCACATCGCCATGCTGCTGCGCCTCTTCGGGCACGAGCGTCACGTGCGGGCCGCCCAGCGCCACGCACGCGCCACGCGACCTGAAATGCGCGGCGATCTCGTACGCATGATACGCGCTCGGCGTGTGAAAGGTGATGCCGACCACGTCGGGCTTCGCGTTCCAATCGATTTTTTCCGCTTCTTCGTCAACGTGAAAAACCCGCCAATGACCGGGCACCCGCGCGGCAAGATAGGGCATGGTGATCTGCTGGAAATTGAGCACGCGCGGCTTTCTGATGCGTCGGATTTCGGGGGAGGATGCGGTGATGAGGAGAAGGGTAGGCATGGTCACGAAAAAATTCGCTCATTATTTCCAAAGTAATTGATTTATGATATGCCCTGATGAATCAGTATATAATGTCCGGCACAACCCGCCAGGATTTCCCTTCATGCCCCGGTTTTCCGGAAAAAATGCGCTGATGTGCCACAAATCAAAAGAATTGTTTTTCGGATTGATTTGTTTTATATCAATGTAAAAATATTTTGGATCAAGATGATTTTCTGAAATATATCCCCGCAGATTGCCGATTATCTGCTTCTGATCCGTGTTGATTTTACTATTATCAGTCAAGACCGTAAGCCCCATTTTCTCCGCTTGAACTTTTGCTAAAACAATTCTGTGAGAGTCTAGGAATTTCGGAAGTACGAAGGAGACCATTATTCCAACAATAATTATTGGTACCGGCAAGCCAAGAACAAGATGCGCTGAAGAGAGATAATAATACCCTTTACCATTTTTATCGGTTTTGTGGATCCAAAAGGACATAGGAGAAACCTAAGAAAATATCAGGTATAGTTATTCGCGCAGTCACTCCATCTGCCATTGCTTCGCCTCTTCAACCGTCATGAATTCCTTTGATATCAGCCCCCGGTTCGCGCCCACCGTTGAGGTGAAAACCACGTCGTTCCTGGATTTTTCGTCCTCCGGCAGCACATGGGCGATCCGGAGGTGCGGCAAAACATGCGCGAAAGATTGCCCGAAATCAAAGCAGGTGAGTATCGAGCTCTTCGAGGTGACCAGGTTTCTCAGGTCAACAAGGAGGCATGAACATGATTTTTCGCGGTACATCCGCAGCGCCTCGTCGCGAAAACCGCAGTAGGCCTCATGCGTGGCATCGCCGGAAATCTGCACGCAGACAATCCCGTCATTAGGATCGTATGAAATGGAAAACGGCATCGGCGGTTCTCTTTTTACCGGTTTTATGAGTTGTCAACCCGCTCATTGATTATGCCATACTCACGAAAAAATGGCAACGAATGTTTTAATGTTCCTTGACAGGACGTATAAGAACGGTTGTGCGGCGAGAAGAAAAAACCGGTTTATTTCTCAGTTGATTTGCTCATGACATAGGAAGACGTTGCCATTTCTAAAAGCCCGGGTCTTTGTCAGTTTGAGCGAAATTTTTTCCTTCACTCCCTCAAACATCGTCCTTCCCCTGCCGATCACCACGGGGTTCACCACGAATTGGTATTCGTCAATCAACCCCTCCTGCGCCAGCTGCGCAACGATGCTGCCGCTCCCGAGAATGGCCAGGCCGGGTCCGGGCTCCTTTTTCATGTTCCGGACTTCGGCGATCATGCCGGTTTTCACCAGCCGCGTGTTGTTCCATGACGCCTTTTCAAGCGTTTTTGAAAACACCACCTTGGAATGCCTGTTCATCTGTTCCGCCACAACAGGCATGTTTTTTTTCGCGAGCGGCGAGGTCCAGAATCCAGCCATCATTTCGTAGGTTTTTCTTCCGAACAAAAGCGTACCGCCGCCGGCAGCATTGCCCTGCACAAACGCGTCCCACTCGGGATCAGGCACGTCATTGTGCGCGAAGCTCATGTCGCTGTTCGCGTCGGTGAAGAAGCCGTCGAGGGAAATGTTGTTGAAGACGAGGAGTTTTGCCATGTTTGTTATCCTTTAACTTCAATTAAACTGCCGCGTTGGAATTGCACGACAAAAAATGGTTCGTCCCGAAGAATTAAACATTTTTTAAAGGAGGTCACGGAGAATTGTTATTCTTTCTATCCCATCCTAACTGCCAAACAGCAAGCAGCAAAAGGATATTGCCAAGGGGGATTTTAAACCGATAGCCGCCGACCCTCTTTTCTTGAACAAATCGAGCATTCACTGTAGTGTCCGAACTGTATCCAGCGTAAGCGGTGCCTTGCATCTCCAATTGATTAACTGTAAGCAGATGCTTGGTCACAGCATAATTGCCGTAAACAAGAACGAGTTCAAGTACGAATACTGTACAGATGGTTAACAATGCAAGGTTCTTTTTCCGCCCATATGCAACTACCGAGAGTACGATGCCAGCAAGAGCTGTAACAATAAAGAGGCTGTTCATTACAACGTTAATTGCATTCATGTTGATAGGATGAGAATGATTCATTGTCAGAAGAAGCACGACTAAAACCACGACGATGAGTAATACGGTAACGAGATATTTAATCAATTTCGGCCTTTCATTTTTCAACAGGCTCTTCGCATCATCGGAATAGGTCTGTTCTTGCGATAACACCAAGAAACTAAATATCCCTCTCCCCAAACGCAACTCCAACCCCCGCCAGAATTCCTTAGATTTGCTCTTCGCGTTAGGCCGGACTGTAGGGTGCGCTGGAGCGCATTGCCGGCCGACCCCACCGCGAAGCGGCATCGGGCGGTCCGGGAACGAGGCGAATAGCCTAGCCCGGAAGGAGGGCCGCCGCCGCGGAGCGGCGGAACGCCCGGATTTATATTTTTATTTTTTAGAATTGCAAATTATACGTCTATTAATTCCCATCCCGCATCTATCCTATTAATTATTTTCCTTTCCAGCCAAATACCCACGAAAAACATCCAATACAAGGAGTCCCACATGCCCGAAGCAGACACCTCAAAAGTCGAAAAAAACTTTTACACCGATGTGCCGCAGAAGAGCGAGCTTTTCTTTCTAAAAGGCTCCAACAGCTACGACTGGGGCATGAAGAACAGGCTTGCCAGGATCTTCAACGCCGAGTCGGGAAAGACCGTGATGCTCGCGTTCGACCACGGGTATTTCCAGGGTCCCACCACGGGCCTTGAGCGGCCCGACATCACGATACTGCCGCTTGCGCCGTTTGCGGACGCACTCATGCTCACGCGCGGGATTCTGCGCTCCGTGATCCCGCCGTCGCTCAATAAGGCAACGGTGCTGCGCGCCAGCGGCGGGCCGAGCATCCTCAAGGAACTTTCGAACGAGCATATCGCCATGGACATGGACGACGCCCTTCGCGTGAATGCGTGCGCGGTGGCGACGCAGGTGTTCGTGGGCGGGGAGCACGAGACGCAGTCGGTGACCAACCTCACCAGCCTGGTGGACGCGGGCAACAAGGTGGGCATGCCGGTGCTCGGCGTGACCGCGGTGGGCAAGGACATGGTGCGCGACGCCAAGTATATACGGCTCGCCACGCGCATGTGCGCGGAGCTGGGTGCCGCGTTTGTCAAGACGTATTTCGTGCCGGACTTCGAGACGGTCACCTCGGCCTGCCCGGTGCCCATCGTGATCGCGGGCGGCAAGAAGCTGCCCGAGCTCGACGCGCTCAAGATGGCGTACGAGGCGATCCAGCAGGGCGCCTCCGGGGTCGACATGGGCCGCAACATCTTCCAGTCCGAGGCGCCCGTGGCAATGATCAAGGCCGTGCGCAAGGTGGTGCACGAGCACATGAAGCCCGAGCAGGCGTTCGAGCTGTACCTGGCGCACGCGAATTTGCGGAAGCAGAAGGAAAAATGAGATAGCCGTAGAGACACGGAGGCACAGAGAAGACATGTAAGGTTAATGTTTGAAGTTGAAAGTTGAAGGTGTTTTTTTTCTTTGCTCCTAACCTATAACTTTCAACCTTTAACTTCCAACTATGGGTAATTTTTCTCCGTGTTCTCTGTGTCTCTGTGGCAGATTTTTATTGGAACATGACGAATAGACGGGAAGACCCGTAAGGAGCAACAGTATGAGCGGAAGGCTGAGCATTGGGGTCCTGAGCGCCGACCTCATGTCCCTTGCGGACGACATCGCGCTTTTGGAGAACAGCGGCGCGGGCATGCTCCATTTCGACGTGATGGACGGGCATTTTGTCCCGCAGCTCACCGTCGGGCCCGCGTTTGTCAAGGCGGTGAAGACCAAGATGCTCAAGGACGTGCACCTGATGGTCGAAGACCCCTTCGATTCCATCAAGCAGTACGCGTCGGCCGGGGCCGACATCATCTCGGTTCACGTGGAGTCGTGCGTGCACGTGCGCGCGTGCCTGCAGTTCATCGGCACGCTCAAGAACATCAACGACGCGCAGCGCGGCATCGCCGCCGGCGTGGCCGTGAATCCCGGCACGGCGCTGTGCGACGTGAAGCCGCTGCTCGAGGACGCCGACGTGGTGACGTTGCTCGGCATCAACCCGGGGTATCCGGGCCAGACCCTGTATCCCGACACCGCGGCCCGCGCGGCGAAGCTGTGGGAGCTCATCGAGGAGAGCGGCAGGGATATATTCCTGTGTATCGACGGGGGGGTGACAAAGGAGAACATCAACGAGGTGGCGAAGATGGAGCCGGACATCGTGGTGACCGGCAGCGCCGTGTTTGAGGACAGGAATGTGGCGCAAAACATCAGGATGATGACTGATGCGATAAAATAAAACAGTCCGCCACAGAGACGCGGAGGACACAGAGAATGCAGATAGTTTAAAGTTGGAAGCTGAAAGTTAAATGTGTTTTGCGTGTGCTGTGACTTTCAACTTTTAACCTTCAACTTTCAACTCTGTTTTTTCTCTGTGCTCTCCGTGTCCCTGTGGTGATTTTATTTGAACAATAGGATCATACATGAAGAACAAATGGTCTGAAAAAAACGCCAAGGAATTCGTGTCAAAACATGGCGCGACCGCCGGCAACTCCGTTGCCTTGCTGGCGTACGCAACGCGGCTGGTGGGAAGCGAGCCCGGGCTTGCCCTGCACGGCGGCGGCAACACCTCCATAAAAGCAACGGTGAAGACCATGGCGGGCGGCTCGGCCGCGCTGTTTGTCAAAGCCTCGGGCCTTGCGCTCGATTCGATAGGCCCGTCGGGTTTCGTGTGCCTCGATCTCGCATACGTCAAGAAGTTCAGGCAGCTTCGGTCAATAAGCGATTCAGGCATGGCAAATGAATTCCGAACGCACCTGCTCCAGCAATCGGACGCCACCGCGTCGGTGGAGACGCTCATGCATGCGTTTCTCGACAAGCCCTGCATCATCCATACGCACCCGGCCGCCGTACTCGCGCTGTGCAATAGGGAAGGCGGGGAGAAGACGGTTTCCGAGGCGCTCGGTAAAAACGTCGCGGTGCTGCCCTATGCCGACGCCGGGCTCGCGCTCGGCCGCGCCGTGTCCGACACCGTACAAAAGAAAAAAGATGCGCGCGCCGTCGTGGTGATGCATCACGGGCTCATAACCTGGGGCGCGGGGCCGAAGCAGGCCTACGACGACACCATAGAGCTGGTGAGCCGGGCAGAGGCGTATCTTAAAAAATCGCGCAGCCGCGAACTGCCTGTTGTCAACGACACGCCGGTCGAGACCGCCTGGAAGCGGTACGCCGCGGTCGCGCCCATGCTGCGCGGCCTGTTGTCGCCGGATTCGGGCGATCCCGACAATCCTCATGACAAGATATCGCTTGCGCCGCTCATTTCCGAGGAAGTGCTTGGCCTTCTGGGCGCCAATGGTGCAAAAGAGCTTTTCTGCACCGCGCCCCTCACGCCGGACTATTGCGTACGGACAAAATCATATCCGTTGTGGATTGACAACCCAAACTTTAGTGATGGCAACGCGTTCAGACGGCAATGTGCCGAGGCCGTCGCCTCGTTTTCCGAAATGTATGCGTCGCGTATCAAAAAATATTCGTCAACAAAAATCCAAACCGCGTCCCCAGGATTCGATGCCTTGCCGCGCGTGGTGTTTATTCCCGGGCTCGGCGCCGTGTGCGCCGCTAAAAACCCGAAAAGGGCCGTTGCGGTAGCAGACATCACCGAGCAGGCGCTGTTTGTCAAGCGCAACATTTTTGAAACCGGAGGCACCTACAAGGCGCTTGCGGAAAGCCATCTGTTCGAAATGGAGTTCCGCGGCTTCCAGGTGGCGAAAATGAAAAGCGGAAACGCGCCGCTTGGCGGCGCCGCGGCGCTGGTCACGGGCGCGGCGGGGGCGATAGGCTCGGGCATCTGCGAGGCGCTGCTTGAGCTGGGGTGCAGTCTCATGGTCACCGACCTCGCGGGCGATCGTCTCGACGCGATGGCGAAGGCCCTTAAAGCAACCCATGGAAACCGCGTCGCACATGCCCCGCTCGACGTGACCGACTCCTCTTCGGTCGCGTCTGCCTTCGAAACGGCAATAAAAGTATTTGGCGGCCTTGATATCGTGATCGTAAACGCCGGGCTTGCCCATGTGTCGCCGCTCGTCGAAATGGACGTTGAGGCGTTCCGCAGGCTCGAGCGCGTCAACATTGACGGCACGCTCAACCTGCTCGCCGAGGCGGGCCGACTCTTCAGGGCGCAAAACACGGGCGGCGATATTGTGCTCGTGTCGACCAAGAACGTTTTCGCGCCCGGCGCGAAGTTCGGCGCATACAGCGCCACCAAGGCGGCCGCGCATCAGCTCGGCCGCATCGCGAGTCTCGAATTCGCGGAGATGGGCGTGCGCGTGAACATGGTGTCGCCCGACGCCGTGTTTTCGCACGGGGCGACCAAGTCCGGGCTGTGGCAGCAGGTGGGGCCCGACCGCATGAAGGCGCGCGGGCTTGACGAAAAGGGATTGGAAGAGTATTACCGCCAGCGGAACCTGCTCAAGGCGAAGGTCACCGCCCGGCATGTGGCGAACGCGGTTTTGTTCTTTGTCACCCACCAGACCCCGACGACAGGTGCGACTATTCCTGTTGACGGTGGGCTGCCGGATGCGACGCCGAGATAAAAGTTTAATTCAATGTGCTAATTTTTAAATTTCAATTCGTATTTCATCGTTGAATTAATTGCAGCTGTTTTTTTGATAATAAAGATGTTTGAAGATTTTGGTTGCGAAAAACCACGCATTTCCCTTCCAAGCACATCATACAGGCCGACAACCTTCCAATTATAAACGGGACTCTTCGCAGGTGGGGGAATAACGGCTCCTACGGTTTGTTTGGGCCTATAATATGTAATCTGGTTGCTATAAAGGCCTTGCTCAATTGTCAAGGAATCAGCTTGTAAGGGGGGAATGGTGCTCGATGTTGCAACATACAACACATGAAAGGGATTGATGTCGCCGCTCATATACCCGCCGATTGCACGCCACGACGGGGGGCCATTGAAACTGGAATACTTCAAGGAATCCGGGTCATATTTTCCGATGGTGTCAAACCGGTCATTGAATTGAAGGAATTTTCCATTAAACAAATGATCGTCGCTGGGATCACGGCACCATTTTATGCCGGTTGTGTCGGATACCCTGACTGTGTAATAATCACTAGGAAGAAACGCGGAATCCGTTGTGTTGATCGGGATTGACCAGTAGGGAGAGGCATTTTTAAGCGCGGGATAAAAAAGGAAATCTGATTTTTCTCCAATTATCCAGGTTGCATTCCTGAATCGGACGGAACTGCTTGCAATAGTGGACGGGGTCTTGTTCAGGATTGTCATTTTAGACTGCATCGATAATCCAGGTAGTCTTTGCGGCGTGCCTTCCCAGAACTGGTATGCTGTCGTTTTAATGCAGGAGAAGAAGTAGACCGAGGTATCTCCTTTTACCAGGGAGGAATCGAGCACTTCGGTCCCCTCGATGTAGCCACCGCTCATGCCTAAAAAATTACCAAAACCGGCCCAAAGTACAAAAGTATCGCCAACCGCTATCTCCGCATTCGCATTCATGGAAAATAGAAAAAGTACTGTAAATGCCATGACTTTATTTTTCATATTGCATTTCTCCATGTTTTAGGCCTGCTAAAAGTAATATATAATAAAATTCATAATATTTAAACCGATAGATGATAAAAGTGTTTTCTAGCGGAAAACCTGGAATTCTGAGGTATAAATGGGTATGCCCGTTCGGAATGGCCTACCGTCCTCGGAGTCGGCGCTGATGGGGAAGAAACAAAACACAATTGAAATCTTTGGTTTTCGCGTTAGGCCGGACTGGAGGTCGTGCTGGAACACGATGCCGCCCGGACCCGCCTTTTGCAGAGACGCACGGCAGTGCGTCTCTGCAAATAGTGCCGTGGCGGCCCGAGGCCTATGGCCGAGACCGCATTATTATTTTCTAATCGATTTTACAGCCGCTACAATTTTCGCTATATGCTCCGGCGTCGTCCCGCAACACCCGCCGACGATATTCGCGCCGGCGGAAACAATCGCGGGCACCAGTCCCGCCATCATCTCCGGCGTTTCGGGATACACGATCTGGCCGTCCTTGGCCTGCGGCAGCCCGGCGTTCGCGTGCACGAGCACGGGCGTGGCCTTGTCGGCAGCGCGGATTTCCCGCACGATCTCGACCATCCGCTCCATGCCGTTGCCGCAGTTCGTGCCGATGACGTGCGCGCCGGCCTTGACAAGCGCGGCCGCCATTTCGGCGGGCGACACGCCCATCATGGTGCGAAAGGTGTTGTCGACGGTCTTGTCGAATGTGAACGTGCAGATGACCTCGAGCCTCGTGTTCTCCCGGGCCGCCTTCACCGCGATGCACGCCTCGTCGAGCGCGGTCATGGTCTCGATGCAGCACGCGTCGGCGCCGCCCTCCTCGAGTGCAACTGCCTGCTCCTTGAACGCGCCGTAGATTTCTTCTTCCGTGACGTCGCCCATCATGAGGATCTTGCCCGTGGGGCCGACGGACGCGATCACGTGCCGGTTTGGACCGGCTGCCTCGCGCGAGATCGCGGCAGCGGCGCGGTTCATTTCCCTTGCGCGTGCCTCGAGGCCGTAATGAATGAGCTTGAACCGGTTGGCGCCGAAGCTGTTCGATTCGATCATGTCGGCGCCCGCGCCCGCGTAGCTTTTCGCAATGTCAAGCACGTCGTTTTTCCGGGTGATGCACCAAAGCTCGGGGCACTGGCCCGGCTCGAGCCCTTTCTTGTGGAGAAAGGTGCCCCATGCGCCGTCGGAGACGAGGATGGAACCGGATTTGACGGTTTCGACGATTGTTTTCATGGTTTCCTCAAAAGATTTAGCCACAGAGACACGGAGGCACAGAGAAGGCAAAATGAGAGTTTGATAGGGAATGCTTATTGCTTCAACATCAATTAAACATTTGTGAAGGTTACCATTAAAACATTATTAATCTCAGTGTCTCTGTGCCTCTGTGGCCATCTTGTTTTATTTTCCCGAATTCAAGAAATCAACCGCTCCCTGGGGATCGGCGGAATATGCCGCGCCGATTTTGTCCGCGAACTCCCTGGTGAGCGGTGCGCCGCCCACGATCACCCTGATGCCGGGGAATTTTTCCTTGAGTTCCCTGGTCGTTTTTTCCATGTTCATCATGGTGGTGGTGAGCAGGGTGGAAATGCCCACGCTGCAGCCCGGGTGCTCGCCCGCGGCCTTTACGAATTTGTCAATGGACACGTCCACGCCGAGGTCCACCACCTCCCAGCCGCCGCCCTCCACGATCATGGCCACGAGGTTCTTGCCGATGTCGTGCAGGTCCCCCGCTGCGGTGCCGATCACGAACGTGCCCCTGCGCTTCACTGCGCCCGACAGGAAATACGGCTTGAGGTGCTTCATGCCCGCGTACATGGCCTTGGCCGCCATGAGCACGTCGGGAATGAACACCTTGTTGAGCCTGAACTTCTCGCCCACGTTGTACATGCCCGGCACGAGCCCTTTCGACAGAACCTCCTGGGGAGGAATCCCTTGTGTCAAGGCGAGCCCGGTGAGCTCGTCGGCCCCGTCCTTGCCCTTCATGTCGGGCGGAAACGGCGCGGCCGCGCTGATTTTCCCTTTTTCCACGCACGTTGCTATTTGGGAAAGTATGTCTGGCATCAATCCTCCTGTAATATTAATTTACTATAAATTCATGGCGCCTGCCAGTCGGCAACGGTTCTCCTTACGGGCTCGGCCATTCGGCCTCGTTGCCGGTCCGCCCCGATGCCTATCGGCGGGGTCGGCCGGCAATGCGCTTTGGCGCACCCTCCAGTCGCCCCTGGCGCAAGAAACCTCCCCCTCTTTTTGAAATGTAATAAGTGCTGGAATCAGTACCAAACGGATACAATTATAATCGCTCCATTATCTTATAACCACCGGCAATCATCAAACAATTAACTCGGCAGTACACAATTCCAATTCAGCCGCCGTCCGTGGGTGCGCCCAGCGGATGTGTGAAGCTTGCCACTGTCGGTACCCGGCCGCACCCAGGAGAGGGGAGTGCCGAGGACCCCGCAGACGCGCGTAGCGCGGCGAGGAGGCCGAGGCCGGGGGAGATACTTCTCCCCCGAATAATTTTTATTATCATTTATTTGGATCCAAAGCATCCCGCAATCCGTCACCCACAAAATTAAACGCCATCACCGACAAGAATATAAAAATCCCCGGAATCAGAATCCACGGATGGTACTGTATGTCCGACACGTTCATGGCGGCGGAGAGCAGGTTGCCCCAGCTTGCCTGCGGGTCCTGGATGCCGAGGCCGATGAAGCTGAGCGTGGACTCGCCGAGGATGTACGCCGGGATGGTGAGGGTGAGCGCCACGATGGCATAGCTGAGCGTCTGCGGCAGCACGTGGCGCGTGATGATGCGCAGGTCCGACGCGCCGAGGGCCTTGGCCGCCTTGACAAAGTCCTGTTTGCTGATGGAGAGGGCCATGCCGCGGATGATGCGCGCGAACCCCGCCCATTCGATGAAGCTCATGATCACCACGATGAGAAGGTACACGGCGGTGGACGAGAGCTTCACCGGGAACGCGCTGCGCAGCGCGAGCATGAGAAAGAACCCGGGCACGAGCATGAAGCACTCGGCGAACCGCATGAGCACGCTGTCGACCATGCCGCCGTAATAGCCCGAGATGCCGCCCACGAGGAACCCGAGCAAAAACGTGATCGCCACGCCGAAAAAACCAATGGTGAGCGACACGCGCGAACCGTACACGATGCGCGAAAAAAGGTCGCGGCCCACGCCGTCGCCGCCAAGGCAGTAGTAACGGCATTTTTGCGGCATTCCCTGCACGCCGTAGAGGTGGCGGCTGAGGGGAATGAACCCCCACAGCTTCACCTTGTCGCCCTTTGCGAACAGCGAAAGGTAATAGGGGGTTGCGCTGTCTTCCACGTACGCGCGCTCGGCATAGGCGTTGAAGGTATAGGAATACGGATAGATGAATGGCCGCAAAGAGAAATGCCCCTTGTAAATAAAATGCACCCTGCTCGGCGGCACGTACGAAAGCTCTCGGTCGCCGCTGTCGTACCCGTAGGGCGCGATGAACTCCGCCAGCAGCATGACAAAGTAGAACACGGCGAGCACGGCGAACCCGGCGATGGCGAGCGGGTGCCGGGAGAGCTTTCTCAGTTCGCGCTGGTTCCTGAACAGGTTCATGAGCGCACCCTCGGGTCCGCGACCACGAGCAAAAGGTCGGCGATGAGGTTGCCCACGATGAGCATGACGCCGCCCATGAGCATGCTGCCCATCACGAGAAAGGTGTCCTGCGCGCGCACCGCCTGGTAAATGAGGCTTCCCAGGCCCGGCCAGTTGATCACGATCTCGAGGATCGCCGCGCCCGACAGGAGTTCGGAGAACGAATAGCCGAACAGGGTGATGAGCGGGTTGATGGCGTTGCGCAATGCGTGTTTGTAAATCACCTGGTTTTCGGGAAGCCCCTTGGCCCGCGCCGTGATCACATACTGCTTGCGCAGTTCCTCGAGCATGTTGCCGCGCGCGATCCTCTGCAGCCCTGCGAGCGCGGTCACGGTGAGCACGAGCACGGGCAAAATGAGGTGGAGCGCCACGTCGCCGATCTTGGCGAACCAGGGAAGCGATTCGTGGTTGGGCGACACCATGCCCCCGATGGGAAGCGCGGCGAAGAACGGGATGTTGCTGAGCGAATAGATGCAGAACATGAGGATGAGCGCGAAAAAAAAACCGGGCAGCGACATGCCGAAATAGGAGATGAAGGAAAGGATCCGGTCGCCCCACGAATACTGCTTGACCGCCGCGTAGATGCCGAGCGGCAGCGCGATGAGCCAGGTGAAGATGATCGCCATCGACGACATGAGCAGGGTGTTGCCCACGCGCTCCGCGATCACGGTGGTGACGTTTGCCTCGCGCGAGAACGAGTAGCCGAGGTCGAGGTGGCAAAGCCGGCCGAGCCAGTAGCCGTATTGCACCACGGCGGGCTTGTCGAAATGGTATTTCTGCTCGATCTTCTTCACCGACTCGGGCGAGATGCGCGGGTCGAACCGGTATTTGGCGAGGATGTCGCCCGGCGCGAGGTTGATAAAAAGGAAAGTTATGAACGTCACGACGAGCAGCTGCGGGAGCAAAATGAGCGTACGTCTGATGAGGTCGTCGCGCATCACTTCACCGGCAGGCGGTAGATCCACTCGATGTTGTGGAGGACGCCGCCGTTGGGACAGGGGTTGATGTTGCCGAACTTGTTCGCGAGGCAGAAGATCTGCTCGGGCAGCGCGGTATAGATGAGCGGAAGTTGGTCGGCCGCGATGCGCTGCCATTCGTCGTAGAGCGCCTTGCGTTTGCTTTCGTCAAGCTCCTTCACCGCCGCGTCGAAGATGGAGTCGATACGCGCCTCCCACGGCGTCGAGGGCGTTTTCTGGCGCGGGAACCACATGTGCAGCGAGCCCGTGGTGTGCCACACGTTCTTTCCCATATGCGGCTCAACGCCGCCGGTGAGGCCGAGCATGATGGCGTCCCATTCGTACGGCGGGTTGTCGATGCGCTGGATGAGGCTGTTGAACTCAATGAGCTGAAAATGCACCCTGAATCCGAGGCGCTCGAAGTCCTTGCGGATGATCTCCGAGAGCTTCTGGCGGACGGGGTTGCCGCTGTTGGTGACAAAAGAGAAATCAACGGGGTGCCCCGACGGGTCTTCGACGATGCTGTCGTTATTCTTATCCGTAAACCCTGCCTCGGCGAGCGTCGCCTTTGCTTTTGCAAGATCGTAAGGGTAGGTGGCGACGTCCGGGTTGTAAAAATAACCTTCCGACGGGCTCATGGGGCCCCATTGGGGGTAGCCCAGGCCGTTCATCACGATGCGGATCATGCTTTCCTTGTCAAACGCATAGGCGACGGCCTTGCGAAATTTGACATTGCGGAACCACGACAGCTTTACCGAATCAACATATAATTTTCCGGTCTTGGGATCGCGGCCCGTGTTCTGGTTGAAGAACACGAAATAGCTGCCCGAGGACGGGCCGAGCCGGTACACCGTGTAGTTGCCCCGCGCCTCGTCCCTCTTGAGGCCCGGGAAGTCCTCGCCGTTCGCGTGCAGGTAGTCGATCTCGCCGCGCTTGAACCGCAGCAGCTCCGCGTTCTGGTCGAGTACGATCATGTACGCGATACGCGACAGATAGGGCAGACGGTTTCCCGCCGAATCTTTCCGCCAATACAGCGGGTTGCGCCTGTAAGTGATTTTCTGCTGGGAGATGAACGATTCCACGAGAAACGGCCCCGTACTGACCATTGAATCGGGCGGGGTCTGTATGCCGAGCGAATTCGAGAAGTTTCCACTCCCGTTTTTCAGGTATTTCTGATACTTATGCTTGGGCAAGATCTCTTGCGCCATGGCACGGAGGAACGGCGCGAACGGCGTCGGCAGCGTGAACTGCACGGTCATGCTGTCAAGCGCTTTCACCACCGGCTTTTTCCCGTCGATCACGAACATGTCGCGCGACGAATTCGGGTTGACGGAATCGTTGAGCACGAGGCTGTTGAACGTGAACTCGACGTCGGCAGCGGTGAACGGTGCGTTGTCCGACCAGACAACGCCGGGCCTGAGATGGAACACCCAGGTGAGGCCGTCCTTCGAAACGTCCCACGATTGTGCGAGGCCGGGCTCGGGCCTGAGCGTCACGGTGTTGATGTGGATGAGGCCCTCATACAGGTATCCGGTGAATTCGCTCGTCGTGGTTTCGATGGAAGTTATCGGGTTAAAGGATTTCGGGTCGGAAAAGGACGACAGGATTATTTCCCCGCCGGTCTTGCCGATGGCCGGCACAAACGCTTCGGCTTTTTTCTGGATTGCGGCGTAATCGACGGCCTCGAGTTGGCCCACCGGCTGCTTGGACTTTGAGCATTGCAGAGAAACAATAAAAAGCAATGCGCATAGGATGGCGGCGATCAGATGTTTCATGAATCTCTCCGGAGAAGTAAAAAATAACAGGAAAGAAAAATATATAGAAAAAGGGGTGGCGGACACCTAAATATTTTTCTCTCAATTCCCTTTTTCCTTCAAGTACCAACCCTCATTTCTGCCATTTGTTGATGAACTCATCGCTTTTTGCAATTCTCGTGATTGCCCCAATTTCATCATTTGTCCAGTTTGACAGAACGGATTTGCCCGGCAACGCTTCGCGAAAACCCTTTACCAGGCATTCCCGCAGTTCTTGTTCCTTTATTTCCGGCACTATTTCACTGATACAGGTGCACTTCTGAACGAGCAGCTTTTTCTGCGCCTCGCGTTCTTTTTCGTCAATGAGCAGAAAATCCGGGAGGCCCCTGAAAGCGGGCGAGAGGGGAATCGAGCCGTGCTGGAGCACCGCATGCGCCGTCCTTTTCTGCGCCGACCCGACAAGCTTCTTTCCGTTGACCATTATTTCATGGCGGTTGGGCGAGAGAAAGCAAGGGAGTTTTACGCCGCTTTTTGACGGGCCGCCGTACGATGAGTTGTGGCTGGAGCAATCGATGCCCGCATACTTGAGCCCTGCGATCAGGCAGCCCGAAATGATCCGGTAGGTTTCCATGAGCGTCGCGCCCGTGCCGGGAATTCCGCTTGAAAAAATGCAGGAATAGGTGACATCATGATCGTGGAGTACGCTCCTGCCGCCCGTGGGCCTGCGGATCCATTCGGTGCCGTGCTTTTCCAGCGCGGCCATGTCAAGCGTCCCATCGGGTTTTTCCGCAATGCCGAGGGTGATTGAAGGGTTTTCCCACGTGTAAATGCGGACAAGAACCGCCCGCCCGTTTTCGCATGTCGCAAGCAAATGCAGGTCGGCGGCCATGTTAAAGGCCGCGGAATGCGGAGAGTCATTAATGATTCGCGCTCTAATGCTCATGAAAAAGAAAATATAAAATGGAAAACAAGCGTTTTGTCTGGGAAATGAATCAACCGTGATTTTATTGATTCTTGAGCTTTCTTTATCCGCTTAAATGGTCAAAACTTGTGGCGGCGAAACCTCAAAAGAAAAATTTCCTTGTAATTCATTGAATTTTAAGTTAGTAAGAAAAATGCCCAAAAAAGCATGATAAAACCGGGGTGTATCAACCACAAAAACAAAAATTACCGATGGCATATCCTCATTAATAATCTCTTGAATTTCATCAAGATAAATTTTCAGCACATTGTTTGCTGCCTTATTATAACTGTATCCGATACCCTTTGTGCGGATATTAACCGGTAATTACAATTTGATTAAAAGATTTGCGGGTGTCTAACATTTAATCAATTCCATCAAGATTTTTATAATGGAAAGGAGGGGACTGGGCATATATTACCTTTTTTTATTTTTCAATTGACCAGAAAACAGAATGAATGTTTAACAAAGGAGGAGTACAGATGGTACGTAAAATCAGTTTGGTTTTTTCAATTCTCGCGGCAACGATATTCACGGTTAACGCGGGAACGGTTACGGGTGTTGTTGACTCGGGCACTGCCCCGAACAACAAGCCTCTGGCCGGCGTCATTGTGACGCTCACACCCGCCTTCGGCGGCGGCGCTTCGTATTCAGACACGACCCTTGCCACGGGCGATTATTCGATTGCGAATGTTCCTGCCGGGGTTTACGCCCCAACGGCAACACTGGATGGGTTCACCCCATACGCCGGAGCAAATATTGTGGTGACGGCCAATGGGACTGTGACGAGAAACATAAACCTCGTTCCCCTGCCGCCGGGCATCACCATTTCCGGTGCTGTCAAGGATTCGGTGAGCGGTGACCCGCTTGCCGGCGCGCTTGTCCGCCTTCGTACGATCGGCGGCGGCGCCACGACGGTTGATTCGGTGATAGTGGGTACTAACGGCCAGTATTCTCTCACCCATGTCCAGGCCGGCACTTATAACTTGGTCGCCAGCGCTGCGGGCCATACTGCCAAGACAGTTCGGACTGTTGTTGCTGCCGTGGACATCACCCAGGATTTCCTGCTTGTCGGCCTGCCTGCCGGCGTCGCGATTTCCGGTAGTGTAAAAGATTCGGTTTCCGGAACCCCTCTTGCGGGCGGCAAAGTTTATCTCAGGACTGGCGGCATAATTGGTGGGACAATAATTGACTCTGCGGTTGTTGGAACCAACGGTTCTTATTCCCTCGACAGCGTACAGCCCGGCACTTATTCAGTAATTGCGACAGCTGCGGGACACACCTCAAAGACGGTTAACGGCGTTGCGGTTGCCAACACCGCTGTTACCGAAGATTTCATGCTTGTCGGTCTGCCTGCCGGCGTCACGGTTTCCGGCTTGGTGGATGATTCCATCCGCGGAACGCCGCTTGCAGGTGCCATTGTTTATTTGCGCACTGCAGCTGGTGCTGGCGGTGGAACGATCCTCGATTCGGCGGTGGCTGGATCAAACGGTTCATATACTATTGACAGCGTACAGCCAGGCAACTACAGGCTGGAAGCCACAGCCACTGGTCATACTGCAAAAACGGTGGCAATAACGGTTGCCGCAGCCCCTGTTACCCAGAGCTTCCTGCTCGCCTCGCTTCCCGGCGTTACCATTTCCGGGCAAGTGGCCGATTCCACAACCGGTCAACCCCTTGGCGGAGCGGTGGTGAAGATCCTGTCGGGCGGCCTGGGCGGGACTGTTGTCGACACCGCCGTTGTGGCGGCAAACGGCACGTATACGCTGACCGATATTCCGGCCGGCACCTATACGATGACCGTGAACAAAGCCAATTACGGGACCAAGGTGAAAACCGTGACGGTGGCTGCGACTCCTCTGACCGAGGACTTCCTCATGGTCCCGGGTGTTGGCGTCACGACGCTTTTGTCAAGTGCGAAGTCCCGCGTGCCGCAGATCATGCTGGCGGCCGGGATGCTGCATCTTGCCAATTTCAGCGAGGCGGGAACGGTATCCCTGCTCTCCATCAGCGGCAAGCTTGTTTACCGCACCGGAATCACCGCGAACACGACCATGGTTGTGCTGCCGAAAACCATCACGAGCGGCATGTACCTGGTGAACGTTACGCAGAAGAGTACGGTGTATAACAAACAGGTGGTGATGCCGTAAGGCGGGTTTATTTGTCCTTGTAAACAAGAGGTCCCCCTTGTCAAGGGGGGCCTCTTATTATTAATGAAGGGATTTTTCTACTTCGGCACTTGGGAGTGAAGCTATGGTCAAAAAAACAGGTCTGCTCTGGCTGTGCGCCCTGGTAATGGCGTTTTCGTCCCACGCGCTCACACTCCGCGGCATTGTGACGAGCGCCGCGAGCAACGCGCCGGTCGTCGGGGCGGTGGTAACATTTACCGCCGGCGTAAACCAGTATCTTGACACGACGGTCGCCGGCGGAACCTACGAGCTTCCCGCCATCGAGCAGACCACCGGTCAGCTCGCCGTGGCCGCGACCGGATATGTGACGAACCGCCAGTTCCTGACCGGCCTGCAGAGCGTGGACACCGTCAACGTCCTCCTTACTCCCGCGGCCACCGGCGCGGGCGTCAAGCGAATTCTCGGCACCGTCACCGAGGTCGGCGGCGCGAACGCCGTTGCGGGCGCGCAGATCGTTCTGCTTCTGCGCGCGGGGCTCGCCTCCACCGCCCTTGACACGGAGGCGTCCGCGAACGACGGCAAATATCTTTTTGATTCCCTCGCCTCGGGAAGGTACGACCTGGCCGTGACAAAGACCGGATACCTGGATTACCTGTCGCCGGCCCCGCTCGACCTGCGGACGGCGGATTCGGTCTTGGCAAATGTCCAGCTCACGCCTGTCGGGAGCAGTGTGGGCACGCTCACCGGCAAGATTACCGCGGTTGACACGACTGTCGCCATTGCCGGCGCCACGGTGCTGCTCACGAGAACCACCACCGTAGGCGGCGTGGTGACGACCGTTTCGATCGATTCGGTATTGACAAATGCATCAGGCGTCTACACCATCGCCGGCGTTCCCGCCGAGGCGGGCTACCGGCTCACCGCTTCGGCCGCAACCTACGTGACCGCATCTTCGGCGAACCTGTTCAGGGTCGATTCGGCGGTGACCCGCATCGAGAACTTCAGGCTCGCCGCAGTGGTGGTGCCCGCGTGCATCATCAAGGGCACCGTCATCGACAGCGGCTCGCTTGCCGCGATCCAGGGCGCGCAGGTGGTCCTCCGCAAGCAGCAGCCCGGCCTTGCTTGGGTGCGGATTGATTCATCAACGACCGCGGCAAACGGCTCGTTTGCCTTTTCGGGCCTCGACATCGGAACCTATTCGCTCGTGGTGAGCAGGGGAGACTACCTCACCTACGTCACGCCGCTCAACCGGGCGGTCAACCTGACGGCAAATCCGGACACCGCGACGGTCGTCGTGGCCATGGCGCCGGTTCCAAAGGGCACGCTGCATGTGATGGTGCGTGACAATGCCAACAGCGCGATTACCGGCGCATCGGTAACCCTCATTCAACGGGCCGGGGGAGTCGCGCCTGGCCAGACCTACAACGCTACGACCGCGGTTGACGGCTGGACGGTTTTCTCAATGGTCATCGCGGGACCCTATGACATCACCGTTTCAAGAACCGGTTTCAACACCACCACCAGGACCGGCCAGCAGGTGGCCGCCGGCGCCGATGACACGATCTTCGTCACGCTCCAGGCGGCAACCGGTTCGTCAAAGACCGTGAAAGGCACGGTAAAGAACGCCTCGGGCGCAGGCATCGGCGCGGCCGTCGTGGTGCTCACCGCCCGCGCGGGCGGCGGCGCAACCCTGGCGCTGCTTGACACATGCGCTGCGGACGGCTCCTACGGCATAACCGGCATTCCCGCCGGCTATGCCGCGGCGTCCCTCTCGGTGACAAAGGCGGGTTACGTGACCAAGGATTCGGCCGGCATAGCAATAGCAAACGACACCACGACCGTCGACATCGTCCTGGCGCCCAATTCAGGTGTGACGTCGCTGCCCGCCCGTCCTCAGGCGGAGTTGCGCGTCACGGTCCTCGCCAACGCCCTTTATCTTTCGGGCGTAAAAGCGGAACTGCCGCTCCATGTGACGATCTATTCCGTCAACGGCCAGATGGTATGGGATCGGATTTACAATGGCGCGGGGTCGCTGATGATACCGCGGACATGGTCGCACCAGATCATGTACCTGAGGGTGGAGCAGGGGAACAAGGTCATCCGCGAGAAGATCGCCGTTCGATAGGGAATGTAAAAAAAGACGCGGCTGTTCCCCCCAATGCCCGCGTTTTTTTAACCTTCACTCTTTCCGATAAGGAAAGGGTGAAGGTTTTTTTTATAATGTAATGCTGCTGGAGGAAATGGGAGAGAACAAAAAGACATCGTCCAACATCGTTGAAAAAATGCCTTTGGACAATTTAAAGTTTATCTTATTTGACAAATATTCCAACAATTATCAAGAATATTCCAATTGTCGCAACGTTCCAGATTAAGGAACGCAACAATGGTATTCCAATCGCATATATGATTGCGTAAGCGATTCTTCCACAAAGATAAAAATATGCCCCTAAAATTATTAATGAGTTGTGACGTCCTGCCAGATGTGCAATTATTATTACAGATGCAAAAAATGGAAATGTTTCCAAATAATTTGATGCAATTCTTTCCATTCTTCCGGCAATGCCATTCAATGGAGGCATGATTTTGTCCCTATTGCCGGCGGTCCATTTATAACCGAATTGGAAGCTTGCAAAATGTGATGCCATGATAAGATGAATTATTCCCAGAATAACGCTTAAAACAAGAAGAGTAAGTTCAATAGTCATAATCGCCTTTCCCGCAGGTATGTTTGCAAGCGGTCCTAGTTGGAAGATGGGTGGCAATGGCCAACCAACGTTCCACGCATGACGAAGTTGCCGCCTATAATTTAGGCTCGTGCCAGCGAAGCGCGGACACGAGCCTTTACCTAGGTAAACTGCGGCAATTTGGGGCGAGGCTTTGGCCGCCCGGCATGCGTGTGTTGGTGGAAGTAAACCGGAACGCTGCCATAATGTAAATGTCTTTCTGTGGCGGCGTTCTTTGCCTTTTGTATTGCATCCCCCATTTCTTCAGCGCCGGAGCGGAGGATGAGCGGAGGCCGCTTTCCTCCATTCTTGAAATTGATGCTATCCAGACGCTCTCAAAGCTTTTACACTGCAATCACACAAGGTCAAAGCGATCCGCATTCATTACCTTATTCCAAGCCGCCACGAAATCCTGTACGAATTTCTCCTTCGAGTCGTCCTGTGCGTAGACTTCCGCGAGTGCCCGGAGTTGTGAATTAGAACCAAAGACAAGATCTACACGAGTACCCGTCCATTTAAGCTCATCAGATGAACGGTCTCGACCTTCGAATATATCACCCTGTTCCGACACCGGCTTCCAAATTGTGCCCATGTCAAGCACATTGACGAAGAAATCGTTTGTCAGCGTACCGGGTCGTTTAGTAAAAACACCGTGCTTAGACTGGTTGTAGTTGACATTCAAGACCCGGAGCCCACCCAAGAGAACGGTCATCTCTGGAGCGGTCAATTTCAGCAGTTGGGAACGATCAATAAGAAGCTCCTCCGTCGAAACCGAATATTTCCTTTTCTGAAAGTTCCGGAATCCGTCTGCAATCGGTTCGAGCAACGCAAACGATTCCACATCGGTTTGCTCCTGCGATGCATCCATCCGGCCAGGCTTGAAGGGAACGGTCACCGTAACGCCGGCTTTCTTTGCCGATTTCTCTATGGCGGCACATCCCCCAAGAACGATCAGATCGGCAAGCGATACCTTTTTTCCGCCCTTCGACGACCTGTTGAACACTGCCTGAATTTTCTCAAGAGCGACCAAGACCTTTTTGAGTTTAGCTGGCTCGTTAACCTCCCAGTCCTTTTGGGGGCAAAGACGGATGCGCGCGCCATTTGCACCGCCACGCTTGTCTGAACCGCGGAAAGTCGAAGCCGAAGCCCAGGCAATTGAGACCAGCTCGGAAATAGAAAGGCCGGATGCGAGGATTTTTGCCTTGAGGGCTGCAATATCCTTAGCGGTAATCAATTTGTGATTAACAGTCGGAATCGGGTCCTGCCAGATCAAGTCTTCTTGAGGAACTTCCGGTCCAAGATAGCGTGTTTTCGGTCCCATGTCGCGATGCGTTAATTTGAACCAAGCACGGGCGAATGCGTCGGCAAAGGCTTCCGGGTCTTTATGGAAACGCCGGGCAATAGGCTCGTAAATAGGGTCAAACCGTAAAGACAGGTCGGCAGTGGTCATCATGGGCGGATGCTTTTTAGTTGGGTTGTGCGCGTCGGGAATCATGTGCTCCGGTTTCACGTTTTTTGCATACCATTGTTTGGCCCCGGCAGGACTTTTGACCAGTTCCCATTCATACCCGAAGAGCATGTCGAAATAACCGTTGTCCCATTTTGTCGGGTTAGGTTTCCATGCCCCTTCTATGCCGCTGCTCGTCGTATGTTCTCCCTTTCCGGTACCGAATGAATTTTTCCAACCCAAACCCTGTTCTTCAATAGGGGCGGCTTCGGGTTCTGGGCCGACAAGTTTAGGGTCGCCTGCGCCGTGCGCTTTTCCGAATGAATGTCCACCGGCAACGAGAGCAACCGTTTCCTCGTCGTTCATGCCCATGCGCCCGAACGTCACGCGCACGTCACGTCCTGACGCAACGGGATCTGGGTTGCCGTTCGGCCCTTCGGGATTAACGTAAATAAGTCCCATCTGGACGGCGGCAAGAGGATTCTCAAGGTCACGGTCGCCGCTGTAGCGTTTATCACCGAGCCAGGTATCTTCCTTGCCCCAGTAAATATCCTCTTCTGGTTCCCAAATATCAACACGGCCGCCGCCAAACCCGAATGTTTTGAACCCCATCGATTCCAGCGCGCAGTTCCCGGCAAGAATCATGAGATCGGCCCATGAAATCTTATTTCCGTATTTTCGTTTCACTGGCCAGAGAAGACGACGTGCCTTGTCAAGGTTCACATTATCCGGCCAACTATTAAGCGGTGCGAACCGCTGATTGCCTGTGCCACCGCCACCGCGACCGTCCGATGTGCGGTAGGTCCCGGCGCTATGCCACGCCATGCGGATCATCAGGCCGCCATAATGACGCCAATCGGCTGGCCACCATTCCTGTGAATCGGTCATCAGTTTGTAAAGGTCCTTTTTCAAGGCCTTCAAATCAAGTTTCTTGAATTCTTTGGCATAATCGAAGTCTGAACCCAGAGGATTGGACAGCTCAGTGTGTTGGTGAAGAACGCCAAGATTCAATTGGTTTGGCCACCAGTCACGATTTGAAGTGCCGCGGCCAGCCGGAATAGCACTAGTTTCTCCCGTCACCGGGCATTTGATCTCTTTATCCATAATTCTTTCTCCTTTTCATAATATGAAATTAGAATTACCAGTTTTCGGCAAGAAGTTCAAAATGTGCCTGCGGATGTGCACAGGCTGGACAGGTGCCCGGCGCTTCTTCACCTTCATGAATATAACCGCAATTCCGGCAGCGCCAAACAACTTTTTGGGCTTTCTTGAAAACAGTTCCTTCCTCGACATTCTTCAGTAAACCAAGATAACGCTTTTCATGCTGCTTTTCGGCGACGGAAACATTTTCAAAAAGCGCGGCAATTGCCGGAAAGCCTTCTTGTTTCGCTTTGGCGGCAAAGGCAGGATATACATCCGTCCATTCTTCATGTTCTCCACTTGCCGATGCTTTTAAATTGTCAATTGTCTTTCCTATTACTCCGGCAGGATAGCATGCTATTATTTCCGGCATACCCCCTTCAAGAAAGCTGAAAAATCTCTTCGCGTGCTCTTTCTCCTGATTTGCCGTTTCCTCGAAAACATCGGCGATTTGAACATATCCTTCTTTGCGCGCCACACCAGCGAAATAAGTATAACGATTGCGAGCCTGTGATTCACCGGCAAATGCCTTGAGAAGATTTTTCTCCGTTTCAGTTCCTTTTATGAAAGCCATTTACTTCCCCTTTCGTTTGGTTGTTTGTTTATGATAAATTTGACATTTTTCACAAAGACCAAAAAAATCTATTCGATGTCGGGATATTTTAAAAGAACTCAGCCGTTCGGCCTTTTTATTAATATCAGAATACTCCGGCATCTCGAAATCAATGACTGCACCGCATTTTTCACAAACAAGATGGTAATGTGGAGCAATCTTGGCTTCAAAACGGTCGAACGTGCTGCCAAAAGGCAATTTCTGAATATGACCTTGCGAAATAAGAATATGTAAATTGCGATACACGGTGCCAAGGCTCAATTCAGGAATTTCCTCTTTCAGCTTTTTATAAATCCAATCCGCGGTAGGATGAGATTTTGTCCCTTTTAGTATTTCAAGGATTCGTTCCCTCTGCTGACTACGCCGGTACTGCATATGTTCCTTATCAGTAATCGTTATTATTATTAATATGCTTCGGAGGTAATGGCCGTGTCAAATATTTTTTCGCCCCGGGACGTGGCGCGGTTTAAAGGGGGCTGCATTTCAATTCTTCTTGTCTTCCGCCGCCGCCTATCAATTCATTCGTTCCGGTTTATTTAAACCAACTACAGGCATGTTGCATTTCCCCCAATATACCAAAACGGCGTATTGTACGCAACATACCTTCATGCACTATACCAAATCGGCAAATATTCTGCAGGTCTTAACAGGATTTTACTGATGGCCGATCAGGTAACGCCTGTGTGGAATTCAGGGGGTTTTATATGTGGGAAGCGGAGCGGAACCATACCTTTTTCCGCCCCGCAATCTTTAATCTTTAATCTTCATTTCCTTTTTTTCGCCAGTACAGCTTTTTTTATTCTGTTCACATGCCCCCGTCCCAATCCCTTCACCTCGCAACCCAGCTCGAAATAGCGCTGGATTTTTTCGTCGTCGAGGATGGCGAAACAGTCGATGATGGCGGCGGGCTTTCCGATTTTTTTCACCACTGTGTCCGGGTCGAGGTCGAGGTACTGCTTGTGGCGCACGGCGAGGACCACTGCGTCCGCGCCCTTGAGCGAGGCGTTCATGTCCTTCGACACGCACAGGTTGGTGAGTTTTTCCTGGTTGCGGAAGAAGCGCGCCCAGCTGTAGCCTGTTGACGGATAAGAGTCCTGTGACTCGAACTCCCACCAGTGCGCCACGTACGGATCGTGCACGCGCATTTCGGCGCCCATTTCAGTGAGTTTGCGCACGATGATCTCCGAGCCGCTGTAGCGGGTGTCGCCCACGTCCTCGCGGTACGATGCGCCGAGCAGCAGCACCTCCGCCGCCGCGATGGGCTTGTCCATGTTGCGCAGGGCGTCGCGTGTGAGCTGGCCCACGCGCAGGGCGCGCGTATCGTTGATGTTGATCGCCGCGGGCGTGATCTTGAAGATGTTCTCGTCCCATCCGAGGATGTGCTTGTAGGCCCACATGCCCAGGCCGCCGTCCTTGGGCAGGCAGTACCCGCCGATGCCCGGGCCCGGGAAAATGATGTTGCTGTGCGTGGGTCGCACCTTGATCGCCTTGATGACCTTGACCAGGTCAACGCCGTTCTGTTCCGCGAACAGGCTCCATTCGTCGAGGAAGGCGAGGATCGTGGCGCGGTAGCTGTTTTCCACGATCTTTGCCGTTTCGGACTCTATTGGTTTGTCAAGCACGGTGAGGGGAAAGGCCTTGGTGTTGAGCACCTCGGTGAGAAACTTCACCACGCGGCGGCGCGATTCCTTGTTGACGCCGCTGCACACGCGCCAGAAATCGCGGATGCTCGCCACGTAATTTTTGCCGGGCATGACGCGCTCGTAGCTGTGGGCGAGCACCGGCTCGCTCTTGATGCCGCGGTGCTCGAAAACCTTTTTCATGATCGGATACGCCACCTGCTCGGTGGTGCCGGGAGCCACCGTGGTCTCGATGAGCACGAGGGCGTTTGGCTGCACGCGCTCGGCAATGGTATACATGGATTTTTCAAGCGCGGCCATGTCGGCGCGGCCGGTGGCCAGGTTGCCCAGCGATTCCTTGAGGTAATCGCACTGCACGTCCACCACCACCACGTCGGCGAGCGAGAGCGCGTCCTCGTTGTAGGTGGCGATCAGTGTTTTCTTGTCAAGCACGCAGCGCTTGATCATGGGGTCCACCTCGGGGTCTTCCGCCTTGACCGGCGAAAGCCCGCGGTTGAGCAGCCGTATCTTCCAGAAGCTCCTGGTGCTCGGACGCTGCACGCCGATCACGAACTTTGAAGGTTTTCCCCTTGTGTCAACGGTGTCGGCGACGATCGCCGCCATGACCGCGCCCACGAAGCCCACGCCCACCACCACGACGATTTCCTTTCCTTTTTTACGTTCGGCGTCCGCGAGTTTTTTAATGCGGTCAAACTCCGCGGAATAGTCTTCTTTTTTGGGGATCGGAAACTTTTCGCCTTCAGGACTAATAGAGAAGGTATCGGCCATTGAATTGCCCTTTCCTGTGATTTGTGATAGGTGATTGGAATTACTGAAGAAAATGGATTCTTCAAAATACAATCTTTTTTACTTCAATTCAAAATGAAGTTCGATGATTTTGCAATTAGATAATTGAAAAAAATCACAATCAATTTGCTCCATTTCGCTCTTTCTTTACCATGTGCCATAGTTTTATTTTATACCTCCATGTCTCCGGAGGAAGGGCCGGAGGCATGATGTTGTAAACAGCAAGCGGTGGGCCAAAGGATATAGAAAGGCAGAGGATGGAGCAGTTTGCGATCGGCATTGATCTGGGGGGGACCAACCTTAAAGGCATCGTGATGAATAAGGATGGGGAAGGCCGCAATCTTACGCGAGTTCCGACAGAGGCGAAAAAGGGCGGGCAGAAGGTTCTCGAGAACATTCTCACGCTTATCGATAAATTGCTGCAGAAGGAAGGCGCCAAGGACCATATCATCGGCGTGGGCATCGGCACGCCCGGATTCGTCGACCGCGACGGCACCATTATCGGTGGTGCCGAAAACCTGCCGGGATGGAAGGGAACCCAGATCTACGAGCCCATCCAGCAACAGTTCGGCCTTCCCGCCACCGGCAGCAACGACGTCACGGTCACCGCGCTCGCCGAATCACGCTTCGGTGCGGGCAGGGGCGTCAAGAACATGGTGTGCCTCGCGCTCGGTACCGGTATCGGCGGCGGCATCGTGGTGAACGGCCAGCTTTACAAGGGCACGCACGGCATGGCCGGTGAGCTTGGCCACATCTGCGTGGAGACCAACGGCCTGCAGTGCAACTGCGGTCAAAAGGGCTGCGTCGAGCGGTACGCGTCGGCCACCGGCATCGTCGACATGGCGCTACGCTTGTGCGAAGGGCTTGATTCCAGGCAGCAGACGCCGTTCGCCCACGAGGTGCTGCGCAAACCGCAAAGCCTCACCTCCAAGATCGTGTATGAGTATGTCAAGAAAAACGACACCGTCGCGTGCCGCGTCAACGAGATGGTGTGCGAGAAGCTCGCGCGCGCGGTGGGCATTATCGTCAACGCGCTGTCGCCCGACCGCATCATCCTCGGCGGCGGGGTCATGATGGCGGGACAGGTGATCATCGACACCGTGTCGCGGTACGTTCCCATGTTCTGCTGGCCCGAAATATGGAAACGCTGCGACCTCGCCATCGCGCAGCTGGGCGAGAACGCGGGCGTCCTGGGCGCGGCCGGACTCGTGTTCGAAGACTTCACCGACGCAAATCCCGCAGAACATTCGGCGCCGGCATAACCGCCCGGCGTCCGATTGCTGCTGCACCCGCGCCGGGAGTGACCATGGACGATGTTTCCTCCACGCTCTCTCACCTTCGGGAAAAAATCCGCGCTTACGATGCCGCGTATTACGGCCGCGGCGAATCGCTTGTGTCAGACCGGGAATATGACGAGCTCTATGCGCGACTTGTCAAGCTCGAGCAGCAGCATCCCGGCCTTATAACGCCTGATTCCCCCACGCAGCGCGTCGCGAGCGACCTCACCAGGGAATTCGCCAAGGTAAAGCACTCCGTTCCCATGATGAGCATCGAGAACACTTACGCCGAGCCCGAGGTGCGCGAGTGGATCGAACGGGTGCAGAAGCTTCTTTCCGGCCAGAAGGTCTCGTTCGTGGGCGAGCTCAAGGTGGACGGCGTCGCGTCGTCGCTCGTGTACGAAAAGGGACGGCTGGCATCGGGCGTCACGCGCGGCGACGGCGTCACCGGCGACGACGTGACCGCCAACGTGCGCACCGTGAGGTCGGTCCCCCTGTTGCTTGACGCTCGGGAAAGCCTCGAGGTGCGCGGCGAAGTGTACATGACCTTCGAGGATTTCCGCAGGCTCAACGACGCGCTCGTTGAAAACGGCCAAAAACCCATGCAGAACCCGCGTAACACCACCTCGGGCACGCTCAAGCTGCTCGACCCCAGGGAAGTCGCGCGCCGCAACCTCAGCTTCGCGGCGTATTTTCTGCTTTCAAAAACCCATACAAAAAGCCACCTGGAGAACCTTGCCTTTCTCGAAACGCTCGGGTTTCCCGTGGTCATCCATTCAAAACGGCTGGTTTCGGCCGACGAAGTGGTGGAATTTCTGGAAGGATGGAACAAAAAGCGTCACGACCTGGATTTCCCCGTCGACGGCGTGGTCGTGAAAGTTGATAGCATTGCGCAACAGGAACAGCTCGGTAACACCGCAAAGAGCCCCCGGTGGGTGATAGCCTACAAATATCAGCCCGAGACCGCAATCACCCGGCTTATAGAAATAGAGCCGAATGTGGGCAGGACCGGTGTGGTGACGCCGGTTGCCAAGCTCGAGCCAGTGCTGCTTGCCGGCACCACCATCCGCAACGCCACGCTTCACAATTACGACGAGATACGGCGGCTCGACGTGCGCGTCAACGACTATGTTTCCATCGAAAAGGGCGGGGAAATCATCCCGAAGATCACGGCCGTGGTCAGGGAAAAGCGGCCGTCCCACAGCAAACCGTACGAGGAGCCGTCGTCCTGCCCGTCATGCGGGGCAAAGCTCGTGCGGCTCAAGGAGGAGGTGGCGCTGCGCTGCGTCAACAATTCCTGTCCGGCACAGCTTTTTGCGTCGCTCACTCACTTTGTCTCGCGCGGCGCCATGAATATCGAGGGACTGGGCCCGGCGCTCATCACCAAACTGCTTGACGCCAGCCAAATTAAAAACGTCGCGGACCTTTTTACCCTTGAAAAAGACCGGCTCGCCGAATTGGAAGGCATGGGAGAAAAATCCGCAGCCAACATCGTCGCCGCGCTCGAAGCATCCAAGAAAAACACGCTCGACCGGCTGCTGCACGGTATCGGCATCCGCATGGTGGGCGCCCAGACCGCGCGCGTTCTGGCCCAGGAGGTTCGCGACATCGGGGACCTGTTCGACATGCCGGTCGAAAAGCTCGAGGCGCTGCCGAACATCGGGCCGCAGGTGGCGCAGAGCGTGCGCAGTTTTTTCGACCGCGAACAGAACCAAAGGCTCGTGCAGCGGCTCAGGTCGCTCGGTGTCAATTGTAAAGGAATGGAAAAACCAAAGGCCGACGCCGCATTTGCGGGAAAGACCTTTGTGCTCACGGGCGGGCTTGCAAAGTTCACCCGCGAGGAGGCGCAACGGCTCATCGAGGAGCGCGGCGGACATGCTTCGGGGAGCGTGAGCAAGAAAACGGATTACGTTGTCGCGGGGGGAGAACCGGGATCAAAATATGAGAAGGCGAAGTCGCTGGGCGTGAAGATAGTGACTGAAGAGGAATTTGTGAGGATGCTGAAGGAAAAATAAGAGATAAATGCAAATAAAATTCAAGATATGGTAGGGGCTCTGCCCCTAAGACCCCGTAGGGAAAATGCTTTTTGTAGTCCGCCCTCCAAACCTCCCCCGCCGGGAGGCTTTCAACCAAAGCACGATTCATCCGAAAGTGTTTTAGCATGAATGATGCTGCCGAAAATCCTCATCAACAAATATTTCATTCGATATTGCTTTATTGCCGCTCCGGCTTTGAACAAGAATGCTCTCAGGAATTTTTAAACGCATCAAAAAAATTCGGTTTTGGAGCGATTGCAATTGCTGCCAAGGACAGCGGCTACGTGATATTCCGGTTCTCCAGTGCATCATCGGCAATTACCTGTCTCCAATCCCTCCCGTTTTCCTCGTTCGTTTTCAGCCGCCAGATGATCGCGGCCTCTGACCTCATCGGACCGCTATTTGCCGGCAACAGGATCAATCCGTTGCTGGAAGTCATCAGAAGGACAAACCAGAAATACTCCGATATTTTTATTGAAACCGCCGATACGAATGACGCGAAACAATTGAGCCCGTTGTGCAGGAAACTGCTGGCGCCATTTGCATCGGCCCTTAAGAAGGAAAACATTCTTATTGATAATTCTTTGGAAAACAGTGCTGATCCGATTCGGCTCCATATCTTTTTTACATCAACGGATCACGCACGCGTCGGGTATTCATCAGTAAATAATTCATCTTCCTGGCCCATGGGGATACCGCGCTTCAAATTCCCCGCCGGAGCGCCCAGCCGGTCAACCCTCAAACTCGAAGAGGCGTTTTGTACTTTTTTGTCAAGGGAGGACATGGCCCGCCTGCTCAAACCCGGGATGAGCGCCGTTGACCTCGGCGCGTCGCCCGGCGGCTGGACATGGCAGCTGGTCAGCCGAGGCCTCCGGGTCACCGCGGTGGACAACGGCCGCATGGACGGCCGCGTGCTCGCTTCGGGACTTGTGCAGCACATTCGCGGCGACGGGTTCGCCTTTGCGCCGAAGCATCCGGTAGAGTGGATGGTATGCGATATCGTCGAGCAGCCGTCGCGCATCGCGAAACTTGCCGCCCGGTGGATCGGAAATAAATGGTGCCGTCGGGTTATTTTTAATCTCAAGCTGCCGATGAAAAAAAGATTTGAAGAGGTAACGCGATGCAGAGAAATTATAACTGCGGAGTTGAAGAGGAGCGGCGGCCGTCATGAGATATGGATAAAACAACTCTATCATGATAGAGAAGAAGTGACGGCATACCTGCAGTGCGTGGATTTTTAAAAGGGATTTTCCGTAAAATGTTTCCTGCCAGAAAACATTTTTTTCCTGGCATTGCAGATTATCCTTTACCGACGGCCGGTCATGGTGTACTATGGAGAAGGAGGAGAAAATCATGCAACCGGGTCGTCCAAAAATTACAATTATTATCAATAAATATCGCCAAACTACGGCATTTTTAATTAAATTATATATATGGAAAAGGTTTAATTTCAGAAACATTACATCTTTTTTTATTAACGAGATTAACAGAAAGGGTTTGAAAGGGGGGGTTAAACGATTAATGCTTATTAAAGATGTAGTCTATGTAACTAACTCAAAAAAGGAGAGAGTCTGATGAAAAAAATTTTTAACCTATTTATTGGGATTGCCTTTATGGCACCCATCATTGCTGGTGCTGTAACGTGGCAGATGGACAGCAGTCCATTTGGCTTTCCTGCGGAGTCGGTGAAAAATCCCGCACAATCAAACGCCATGCTTACGGCGCATCTGTGCAGGCCGGTAGTGAACAACGGTTTCGTCACCATCCAGTACAGCCTTCCTCAAAATGTTCGTGGCGCAACACTCACCATTTACAATCTTTTCGGCGCGAGGATCCAGACCTTTGACCTTACACCGGGAAGCAATGCCGTCCGCTGGGGCGTTTCGTCGCATAGGGTCGTGACCGGCGTGTATCTGGCCGCCATGCGGTACGGAACGAATGAAGAAAAAACCAAAATATCCATTGTAAAGTAAGGAGGCTGAGCCATGAATATAAAAACAGTATGTGGAATTCTCTTGATCGCCGCCTGCGCGCTGTATGCCGATATTAATTCGGTCACGGTGCCGGGCACAATGCTTCACCCGCCGGACGCGGGCACGCAGCTCGGATTTTCCGGGAAGGTGGAATATACCCTCACCGCCGGCGGCTACGACACGATTTTCGTGACGCTTTCCATCCTGCCTTCTGGCGGCGGTACTCCGCTGACGCTTACCGAGGTATCAGGCGACGTGGGACCGGTACGAATTGTAAACCCCAATGCGCCTGACAACCATGTAATCTTTTTCCAATGTTCCGCCCCGGCTAACACGCAATATATCGCACGGATCACGGCGGTTGCCGACTCTTCTGCCTCCAAGAAGGCGGTGGAGAATTACATTGCCACCATGAGCAAGGTTAATAAAGCTACCCTGATGGGCGGAGGCGGCGATGGGTTCGAAGGGCTTGGGGCCGGGCCAATTCCCGAGATCTATATGTCAGATGGCCCCCACGGCGTGAGGCCGCAGAGCGGCGCGCAGGCAACGCTATATCCTTGCTGTTCAGGCGAGGCCAGCACATGGGACACGGCGCTAGCTTTTATACAGGGAGCCTCGAAAGGCGAGGAATTCAGAGCGCTCGGCAAAAACTGTTCGCTTGGACCCGCCCTTGATCTTGTCTATCATCCGCAGGGCGGACGGGCGTCCGAATACTACGGCGAAGACCCCTATGAATCCGGCCATATGGCCGGCGAGGACTGCATGGGTCTGCAGTCAAAAGGCGTTGCGGCAACAATCAAGCATTATGCCTGCAATAACAAGGAAAACAATAGAGGAACTTTGAGCGCGAACATGAGCGAGCGCTCTCTGCGCGAGATTTACCTCATGAACTGGAAGCCGTGTATCGTGAGGGGTAACGATGGCTGCTGGGGGATCATGGGCGCTTACAACCAGGTCAACCATCTCGTGGCTAACCAAGGATATTGCAACCAGAACAAATACCTTATGACCGATGTTCTGCGGAACGAGTGGGGATATAAGTTCATGGTGATGACCGACTGGGGCGCAAACATGGACTTTACGCAGGCGATCCGTTATGGCACCGATATTGATATGCCGAACCCCGACACCTATAACCTCGGTTCGGTCTCGGGTCAACCTGACAGCCTTGTCAATATGCATGCTCGCAGGATCATTTACGAGCACGAGATGGTGGGCGATTTGGTTGCCGGTTATAATGCCACGGCATTCACAAGCACTTTTAAAGGCACGACGCACAGAGCAGTGGCGAGACAGGTAGGTACTGCGGCAATCGTGCTTGCCAAAAATGATGGCAACATACTGCCCATCCCAAAGACGGGCAAGACAATCGCCCTTACGGGTCCCGCCTCAATGCTGTCAACATGCCGTACAGGCCCGGGTGGAAGCAGTTCAGTAAACCCTGCGTTCCGTGTTGATCCCAAGACCGGCATTACTCAGTTGCTTGGCGGTACCGGCGGATACCCGACAATCCCGGGCGCATCCACCATTACGACGGATCTCAATGCCGCCGACTATATTTTGGTTTTCGTCGGGGTCACGGGCGAGACAGAGGGCGCCGACAGGCCGAACCTTGCAGTACAGCCGGGTGACGGTGATGCCGCGGTGCAGACTGCCCTTGCCGCCACAAACGGCACCACTAAAACAATCGTTGTGTTTACCGGCGGCAGCGCAGCGAGCGCCGGATACTGGTCAACCGCGCCGGCAATTGTTTTCGCATTTTATCCGGGACAGGAACAGGGTTACTGTATCGCTGACGTGCTGTTCGGCAATTACAATCCGAGCGGCAAACTGCCCGTTACGTTCCCCGTGGATGCTACACAGCTGCCCAACTTCAATCTGGTGAACAACATCGAGCTGAACTATCCTGCGTCGGACACGGCGCACGGGTATTTCAGGATGGATAAAAACAAATGGACGCCGCTGTTCCACTTCGGCCATGGCCTGAGCTACACGACCTTTGAGTATTCCAACCTGCAGGTTTTCCCGACGACCATCTCCGCGGGAGACCGGGTTCATGTTAGGGTCACCGTGAAGAATACGGGCGACGTGGCGGGAAAGGAGACGGCCGAGTTGTATTTGTCAATGCCTGCCGCCGCCGGCCTGCCGGTACACGTTCAGGATCTGAGGGGATTCCAGAAGGTACCGCTGGATCCGACGCAGACGCTCGCTTCAGGTGCAAGCCAGACCGTAGATTTCATTCTGGCTCCAGAAGACATGCGGGTGTTCAATCCCAACGGCGCGGATTACAACGGCACGGGGACCTGGCAGATCAATCCGGGAACCTACGGCGTGCGCGTTGGAACGTCGTCACAGGTTGATTTGCAGCCGACGATGAGCGGCAGTTTTACGGTGCAATAATACAAATCTCTCAATCGGGTCCGGCGGGCCGCCCGCCCGCCGGACTCTGTATTTCCAACTAGAATTTATAACGGCAAAAATTGACTTTTGCGTCGTCATGGAATATCCTATTTTTTTATTTGCTCGGCAATGAGGGATGACGAAAAGGAAACGACGCTCATCCGCAAGATATAAAGTGAACCATAATAAACAATGAGGGGAGGAAGGAATGTCAAAAACCAATTCAATGTTGTGTGTACTTTTGTTGGCAGCGGTTTTTTCTTTTGCGCAGGATCAGAGCAGTGACAAGGGCGGGAAAGTTGTTCTTCCCGAGGGACTCAGCCTCATTCCGCACGCATACGCTCACATGGAGGCGGGTGAGATCGAGCAGGGCAGTCTGAAGAATGATGATATCGCAACGAATAACGGCAATTACGGGATCGATCATGTTTGGACCGAGGATGCGGACCTTGAAGGCGGATTTACCGCGATTTACAAAGATCGGCTCAAGATGGAATTCAGCCTCGGAGCAAAACTTTATTTCTCATATCCTGTTTTCCTCGGTCACGATCAATACACAAAGTACCTCAGGCAGGACATTTATTTCGATCAGGCATACGCTCAATATCATTTGGGAGACGCGGCCATGCCGCTCTTCCTCGCACAGGTAGGCTATTTTAAATTCAAATACAATCCGGAAGTTGTCAACCTCGGTGAATACATGTTCCGCACGGGAACGTATCCTATATGGTTCAATATGGGTTTCGACACACCATGGCAGCGGCTCCTGGGATTTCACGTGCAGGACAATTTTTTCAAGAGCCTTAAAATCGATCTATTGCTCACCAGCGCCACGGTATGGCCCACCATGAACTGGGCTCTTGCCGCACTTGCCAATTACGATATTGCTGCGCTTCATTTCATCAATATTGGGGCGGGCGTTGATTTTGAGCACCTTTTTGATGTTTATACCGATCGTTATTTCGGATCAGGTACAGGTGACCCGACACAGCCCAAAAGCGGGAATTACAACGCGCAGTACATTCAAAATGGTGACACCCTGTGGTACACGTTTAAGGGCACCAAAGTCATGGGCCGTATTACTATTGATCCCAAGGCGTTTTTCCACTCCAAGATCTTCGGCGAAAATGACCTAAAACTGTATGCCGAAGCCGACCTGATCGGCGTTGAAAATTATCCCGATTCCGGCCTACCCCAGGGCAGTCCAACGCTTACACTGGTAGCGCCTTCATATAACAAGTGGCAGGAAAAAATGCCTATCGCAATCGGGTTTTATTTCCCGACCTTCAAGGTCCTTGATGCGCTCGACGGCGAGATCGAATGGTTCGGCGCGAAATATTACAACGACGCGTCAAACCAGTTCGGCAAGGGAAGTGAGCCACTTCCGTACAGCGTACAGGTACAGCTCACGGATCCTAACGCGCCGGTCAAGAGCCAGATTAAATGGTCGGTATATGCGAAGAAGAGCTTTTTCGACGGCCATTTCGCGATTACGGGCCAAATCGGCCGCGACCACATGACGCTTCCGTGCGCGGCATACAGCTACGAGTACTGGAACGAGCTTCTGGTAACCGCGAATGACTGGTGGTGGATTCTCAAGACAAGCTGGATGTTCTAAAAAAGGTTGAAGTTGAAAGTTGGAAGTTGAGAGCAAGAAGGGGCGCTGTCGAAAATATGGCGCCCTTTTTTTATCGCGAGATGTCAATTCCTATCGGACAATGGTCGGATCCCATCACGTCCTTTAGGATGAATCCGTCCTTCACCCTGCCCTTGATATCGTCGCTCACGAAGAAATAATCGATGCGCCAGCCCACGTTCCTCGCGCGGGCGCCGCTTTTGAGGTCCCACCACGTGTACAGTCCGGGCTCTTGGTGGAACATCCTGAGCGTGTCGATGTATCCGTGTGTTAAATACTTGTCGATCCACGCGCGTTCTTCGGGGAGAAAGCCCGAGACCCCCGCGTTCTCCTTGGGCCGCGCCAGGTCGATCTCCTTGTGCGCGGTATTGTAGTCCCCGCACATGATAAGCGGGATTTTCTTTTTCCTCAGGCCGTCGCAGAAGGCAAGGAACGCGTCGTAAAAGTCCATTTTATATTTCAGGCGCTCTTCATTCTGCTTGCCGTTGGGAAAGTAGATATTGAGGAGCGTGAAGCCGTCGTAATGCGCCACGAGCGTGCGGCCTTCGGTGTCGAACTTCTTGACGCCGAAGCCCTTTTCAATCTTCTTGGGCTGCCGCTTGGTATAGACGGCGACCCCGCTGTATCCTTTTTTGTCCTGCGCCGAGTTCCAATGCGAAGAATATCCTTGCGGCGACAGGATGGACTCGTCGAGTTCCTGCGGGTCGAACACCTTTGTTTCCTGCAGGCAAATGATGTCCGCCCCGTCCTTCACGAGCCGGTCGAGCATGCCTTTTTTCGCGACCGCCCGGATTCCGTTGACGTTCCAGCTGAGTATTCTCATTATGGTTGTTCTCCTGCCATTAAGATACGCTGCGCAAAAGCGCAAAGGCCACATTTTTTACTTGGATATTTAACGGCAGCCGTTGCCACGCGCTTTGATACCAGCTATTTTCGTATGGGGAAGGCATGTTGTTCCACATGAACCGTTCAGTGGGTGACGATAATGCAGGTACAAATACAGAAAATAAGATCCTTTGTGGCCTCATACGCCCCGGCGTGGATGAGACAGTGGCGCGCAAAGCGGGCGCTCGCACGGCTCATCAACACAAGAAGAAAGGAAAACACCTCGCTGTCCGCGAAGCAGGTTTTTGCCAGGATCTATGATAACCGCGAATGGGGGGGAGGGCCGGACCCTTATTCAGGCACCGGTTCAGACGACGCGGTCACCGGGCCGTACTGCGTGTTCGTGGGGTCGTTTATCGCGAAGAACCGCATTGCCGGCATTGTCGACCTCGGCTGCGGCGATTTCAGGGTTGGCGCCCGGATCGCTCGGGCCGGCGGCTCGTGGATTGCCGTTGATATTGTGGAAAAAGTAATCGAGGCGAACCGGAAAAAATACGCGTATTTGCGCAACGTTTCGTTTGAATGCCGCAACATCATCGATGACGATCTGCCGCCGGGCCAGCTCTGTCTCGTGAGGCAGGTGCTGCAGCATCTTTCCAACGCGGAGATCGCCTCCATCGTCCAAAGACTGCGGGTATACGAGTACACCTTGGTGACCGAGCATTTTCCCGCCGATACCGTGCGCCTGCGGCCGAACCGGGACAAACCGCACGGGTTCGACACGAGGGTGCACGAGCGGTCGGCGGTTGTGCTTGACAAACCGCCATTCTGCGTCCCCGGTGTCGAGGAGGTGCTTTCGGTGCGCGCGGCAGCGGTGATCAGCGGCGAAGGGGAGACGATCCGGACGTTTCTTGTCCGTAAATGGTAAGGCGGCCATAACCGCTTATCATCTAAGACGTGCGCCCCCGGATTCGTCGAGCCCTTTTTGCCTTGCACCGCCGCCGGTACCTTGACCGACGCTATAGCTTTTCCTTCAGGATTCGTAAAAAACCGGTAACGTTTATCCCATTGTAAGTGTCAAACCATAGTTAAGAATCATGAGATTTTGCAGTGGGCGCATTTTTGGAAATGTGTCCCACGTGCATGAAGAAATATTCGCGAAGAGCTTTTAAAAAACTGTGGAGGGAGGTGAAAAATGATGCTGATTATTTTTCCTTTGATTGCGGCTTCGGCATTGGTGTTTTTCGGATACTTTGCCCTGTGGAGCTCAGCCCAGGCAACCACGCCGAAAAGCATTTCGTCATTCGGACGGATCCTGTCAATAATCCTGTTTGTCATTGCAGGGGTTGTTCTCTTTTCTCCGGTTGCAATGAGGCATTTTCACGGCCGGCATTTCACGGGGGGAATGGGCATGCAGGGGCGTCCACCCATGATGGGGAGCGTTCCTCAGCATTGGATGGGTAAGAGATTCATCCCTCCGGAACGGGGCCAGCAGTTCCCGGCGCCTGCGGAAAAGCCCGAGGCTCAGGGACCAAAATGACAGGTGCAATTAAGGTCTTTTTCCTGCAGCGCCCTTTAAAAAAGGCGCTGTTTTTTTTTCCGAAATGCGGGTTGATTGGTTACTTTGGATTCCTTGACAGGCCAATGGAAAAACTGGCGGTGAACGCGGACGGCATTGCTTCCGCGGAAGTTCCGGAGTAGCCGCCGTGTCCATGTCCGCCGCCGTGCATACCCCCGCCGCTCCCTTCACCGTGCATGCCGCCGCCGCCCGTGGGCTGCATTTCAGAGCCGCTTTCACCCTGGCCGTGCGGGTCGATATCGGGCACGGATGACTCGAAAGTCACGTTCAGCAGTGTGTCGTTTCCGATATCGACGGCATATTTGCATAGGGAGTCTGACCTGAGGGGAACTTTTATTTGGTAAACAAGGTTTTCATCCGACGGGAATAAACGGACGATAATGCCGAAGGATTCGGCAACGCCTGTTTTTACCGGAATGCTGTCTTCTTTTCCCGGCCCGAGCAGTTCCATTTCCTGGAGCGTCTGCTCCATCCTTTCCCTCATTGCCTGCGGATCGCGCGCCCTCTCCGCGGTCGAGTGCAGCGGCGGAGCGTTTTTCATGCCGAGCGGAAAATGAATACCGAACCGTTTCCCCTTTTTAGACGGGCTGGTGAACCAGGTGGTGAATCCGAAGCGCAGGATCTGCGTGTTGACGTCGCGTTTCCACGAAGTCATGTCGAGGTATAAAAAAGTACCGTCATTCCTGACGCCGATCCCGAATTGAGGATCGTCGGGGTACTGCATGACATCCTTCCACGGCGCGGGGTTTCCGTCAAAGGGCGGAGGGGACGGGGCCCATTTGCTTTCAACAACAACGGGCGGATTGCATGTTGACAAAAGCATAAAAAGAAGCGCGGAAACAACCGGAAATAAAATTTTCATGGTGATCCCATGCCATAGAAGGAAAAGAGGTTAAGGGAAAATACGAACAAATTAGACAGCATCCGTCCTGCGGTTGTTACAGGCCGCATCCCGGCGCAGGGCTTATCGGTACCCCGCCCGCGGCCTTTTGATGGCCGTAAGCAGATCGCGATGCGCTTTTAAAAAATCCTCATTGTCAATCATTTGCTCTATGGTTACGAAGGCGTAGCCGGTGGACCTGAAATCATCGATGATTTCCTGAAGCGCCTTGAGGGTGTTTTCCTGGTGGGGGTCGGGTTTCAATTCCAATCCGTCGTGGAGCAATACGATGGCGCTTTTTCCGTTCGCCCGCTCGACCCGTTTTATGATCACGTTCGCTGCGGGATGCTTCCAATCGCCGGGATTGACGGTCCAGGTGACCACGTCATACCCCAATGACTCGGCGTTTCTGACCATCCACGGCGACTCCCATCCGTGCGGCGGCCGCAGCAGACGCGTGTGCACCCCCGCGGCTTTGAAGACCGCGGAATCGGTGCGGAGGATCTGCCCATCCAGGGTTTTCCGCGATTCAAGCGGCGCGTTTAACGGATGCGACCAGGTGTGGTTGCCCACGCAATGTCCTTCGTCAACTTCCCTTTTTACAAGGAACGGATATTTTTCCACGTTTTCTCCTATGACAAAGAACGTGGCGCGCACGCCGTTTTTTTTGAGGATGTCGAGGATCTGCGGCGTGTAAAGGGCGGAGGGGCCGTCGTCGAAAGTCAGGGCAACCACGTTTTTTGGTGCATCCAGGGTATCCCCCGACGGATTTGCTCCGTCCCACGCCGCCAGGAAACTGGATAAAATGACAAAAAAATATGGTTTCATAAGTCAGGTGTAATCTTTTCCACATCAAGAATGCGGTTATAAACAATCGAACGTCAAATAATTAAAATAAATTCCCACCACCCGTTTACTCGCACACCGTTTATTTATATTCCGTTCAGGCCGGCGACGGTATTGTCAATAAGTATAAAATAGCCCTGTTTTCAATAACTAAAAAAATCCCAATTTTGTTACTATTCTAATTGTATATTATTCGTTTAATAGCCTTCCTTCCTATATGATAATTGTGATTGAGATAGATTACAAACGGTATAACAGGTAGTTTTCATCTTAAAAAAGGGGGACTGGATGAAGCATCTGTCGTTTTTCAGTCTTGCATTGGTGTTAACGTTTTTCTTAACCGCTCAAGCCGATGTCCCGCGCGGCTATGTCACCAACACGGGTATTGTTGTTGACTCAAGCGGCAAGCCCGTGCGGAACGCCTACATCTCATACGTTACTCTTGACAAGCGCTTTACTTGGTCCTACAGCCTAAACGACGGATCGTTTGGCGGGCCCGTCGGGGTGAGGAATCCGGCCTTGTCTTCGAACGCCGCGAGCGGGCTCCAGTTGATGGTGCGGGGAAAAGAGCTTTTATTCCATGTTTCACGGGGAGACGGTGCGACGGTCGAACTGTTCGACATGCAAGGCCGCAGCCTTGGCATTGTCCTTAACAAGATCATGGATAATACCGGCTTTTTTGCCTTTTCGCCTTTCGCAAGCTCAACGAAAAACTGGGCCTATGCCATGTATCTGGCAAAAGTTACGGTTAACGGAAAATCCGAATGCGTGAAAATCATGAACCAATTCCGCGCCGGTTCCGTGCGAGCCGGTTTCTCTTCAGGACCTGCCATGGCAAACCGGCTCGGCAAAATCGCCGCGTTCATCGACACGCTCAGGGTGGGTAAGACCGGGTATTATTCTGCAATTGTCCCCATCGCGAGCTACACCGACCCCGTCGGCACGGTCAAGATCGTGAAAATGGACGTTGCCAAAAAGGTCGACTCAGTTTTCGCCCTGATGACCCCCGCCGAAAAAGCCGGTGCCATTAACGAGCCTAATTTTGATAACGCAAACGCGGCCTATTACGCACAGAATCTCTGCGGATTCGCTTTTGCCGGCGGGGATGACGGCCCGGGCGGTCACAGCATCAGCAATTGGACGACATTTACAAAGGCCCTTAATGCCGGGATAAGGGCGACCAGGCTGCACATTCCTATTCTCTGCGGGGTCGACAACGTTCATGGAGCAAGCGCGGTCGAAACCGCGGTCATTCTCCCGCACAACTGCGCCATGGGCTGCACGTGGGACCCGCAATTCGTTGAAAAGGCATATAGAATGGTCGGCTGCGAAATACGGGGCACCGGCGAGGACTGGATGCTCGCTCCCTGCGTGGCCGTGTGCCGCGACGACCGCTACGGCAGGTTGTACGAAGGCTACAGCGAAAATCCGGATCTGGCGGCGGCAATCGCAAAGTCGGCGGTGCTCGGTCTGTCAACGGGCGACCTGGGACATCCGAACGCGGTCGGCGTATGCTGCAAGCATTTTTGCGGAGACGGCGGAAGCACCAACGGAACCATGGCCGGTCCCTGCGACACGTCGTACGAACATGTTACCTATGAACAGCTCAAATACATCCATCTGCTTACCTATGAGGAATGCTTCAAGGTGTGTGCCATTTCGATCATGGATCAGTTCGGATCGTGGATGGGCACGACCTGCTCCCAGAATTCGGCAATGAACATCGACTGGCTCAGGGGGGAGCAGCATTTCCAGGGGTTTGTCAACGGCGACTGGGGAACTCAATTCAGCAACTTCCAATACGGGCTTGACGTCGCCATGCCGAGCGACAACGCCGCTGGATGTCTAGGTAACGCCAAGACCTTTTTCACAAGCACTCCCACCTCGGTGCGGGGAGACCAGGGCATCAAGGGCGTGCTCACGCCCAAGATGTGGATGTTCGGCGATTGGGGATTCTACAACAAACCGATTGACGACCGGATGGCCACCCTCATCGGCTGCGCCGATCACCGGGACATCGGCCGCGAGGCGGTGCGGAAATCCTGCGTCCTTGTCAAGAACAACGGCGCCCTCCCGGCCACAGTTTCTTCGAAAATCGCGTGCGTCGGGGCGTTCATGAACGACGTCGGTCTGCAATGCGGCGGATGGACGCTCTCCTGGCAGAGCCATGTGAGCGTGCCGGGCGGCACCTCATTTTATCAGGGATTGCAGCAGGTCGGCGGCAACAACGTGACGCTTTCCGGCAACGGAAGCGGCGCGGATATTGCCATCGTCGCCATCGGAGAAAACCCCTACGCCGAAACCGCTTTCCCGGATATCAATATTGATGTCTCGCCTGTCAATGCCGTTACCGGGGCGAAGAAGGTCGTGCTGGTGGTCGTGAGCGGACGGCCCGTCGATTTTTCGAGCGTGATCAGCAAGTGTGACGCGATCATCATCGCGATGTGGCCGGGATCGGAGGGCGAGGGCCTTGCCGACCTCATCTACGGCAAGAATGATTTCACCGGCAAGCTTTCCTACACCTGGCCCGCCAACCTAAGCCAGGAGCCGATCAACTGGGGATATCCCTACAATGGAAAGGCGGCGTACGGCACCAAAGTGCCGCAATGGCCGTTCGGCTTCGGGTTGAATTACGAAGGAGACACGCTGCACGCGGAAGACGGGCTGTACACCCAGGTGAGCGTGGATTCGCTGCGGGAGTGACGGCGGCAGTATGATTTCCTGCGGACCCAAAAAGGACCCGGATTTCCGGGTCCTTTTGCTTTTTATCTTTTAAAATCCGATCCGGAGAATGAAATGGTTGATGAGCAGCACCACCGCCGCCGCCGCACACCAGGCGAGTGTTGACAAGAGCAAACACGGCCTCAGCGCCATCGAACCGATCAGCACATAGAAAGACGCCAGAAAAACAAGCGTCGCGGGCAGCGCGGCCATGGAAAACAGGGCGATTTTCCTGAGGCCGGCGCTATCGGCGGCCGAGCCGATGAAATAAAATCCTACCAGGGTGATAACCGGGAAGAGCATGAAAAGGCCGGCGAGCACGGGATTTTTCGCTTTTGCAAACAGAGAGACGGCGACCACGAGCGATCCGCCCGCGATAAAACGGACCGCGAGTTCTGAAAATTTCATAAGGATACCCGTTCATCGAAAAGGTGAGAGGGGCGTGAAATGACTTTTCAAAATAAATTCCATTACCGACGGATTGAAAGCGCAAATGCGCCGTGGCTCTTGTTGCGCTTGTTTTTTATCATATCAGTCAGCCATGTATTTTCTCTGCCATAACAGGCCGATCGGGAACAAATGATCATGGAAAAAAGGAAATCAAAGATCATTCGGGAAACCAAAACCATCAAGGTCATGATACGCATGTTCTGTAGAGGTCATCATCATGTGTCAACATCGAACCTTTGCAATCAATGCAATGCTCTTGCGGCATACGCCCTTGAACGCCTCGACCGGTGCAAGTACGGCGAGAAAAAAACCGCCTGCAGAAAATGCCCTGCGCATTGCTACAAACCGGAATACCGCGACCTGATCCGCAGGGTGATGCAGTACAGCGGGCCGCGCATGTTGCTGCGTCATCCGGTGCTCGCCATCCGCCATCTCATGTTTTAACAGACCGTTTTTGTTCACCTGCGCCTGCAATGGCGGCATTTATTTTTACCAACACACTTTTTCACGGAAGGACACCCCATGAAACAGCCGGAACAGCCGGTAAAAAAGTCATCCGTTGCCTTATGGCTCCTGATCATTTCCCTCGTTGTCATGCTTGCGGGCGGCGCGGGTATCGTGGCGTTTGCGAACCTGAACAAGACCGTCAAAATGACATCAGGGAAAATTGTCGATACCTTTACGAAAAAAGAGTTCGCGTCGCGGAAGCAGACCATAGACCGGGAATACGACGTAGTACGTTACACGGTGGACGGCAAAGAGTATACGAAAAGAGTCGCTATGCCGGGCGCCGGGTACAGCTCCCAGTACGTCACCGTGTATTATTATGAAAAGCATCCGGGGCACGCCTGGTTTTTCAAAAAATCAAACTCAAGCATCTTCTTCAGTTCGCTCATCGCCGCGCTCGGCGCCGTCGGGGCGATCCTTGCCGCGCTCCGGATGGCCAAGGGTGGCCCGGCGCCGGTGCCGTCCCAGAAACAGCCGGCGGGCAAAAAGGGCGCATCAAAGTAGGGAGGATACATGAATCGGGTTTTTCGCTTATCCGCATTTATCGCGGCGGTATGCTGCGGCGCCTGCCTTGCGCAGACCGATTCCTTGAAACCGGACACGCTCCCCAAACAAGTGCTCATCGCCATGGGTAAAAGCTACATGGAAAAGGCCGTTTCCGCAATTGTCAAGGACAGCCTCACGGCCCGGGGCTACGGGGTGACCATCATCAGCATCAGGACGCTCAACGACCGGGAGCGCCGCAATTACCGGGCGGTGATCCTGTTCAACGCGGTCGCCGCCGCAAAGCTTACCGAGACGGCAGAAAAATTCGTCCGGTCGCAGGAGGGCATCGGCCAGCAGTCGAGCCTTCTCATCTGCGACATTTACGGTGAGCAATGGAATCCCCGGAGGGAAGACGTGAGCGCGGTGGCTTCCGCCACCAAGACCATGCGGCCCGAGGATACCGCGGCAAAGATCATCGCGAATTTCAACGCGATGGTGAACAAATAACCGACTTTATTCCGGCCCATGATCATCCCGTGCACCCCCGCTGATTTCGACGCAATGTTCCGCATTATCAACGACGCGGCCTGGGCGTACAAAGGCGCCATTCCCGAAGACTGCTGGCATGATCCGTACATGTCCCGCGAACACCTGAAATTGGAAATCGGCAGGGGCGTGGAGTTTTACGGCTGTTCTGAAAACGGAACGCTCGCCGGCGTGATGGGAATCCAGGACGTGAAGGACGTCACGCTCATCCGGCACGCGTACGTGCTCACGCGGTTCCAGAGGAAGGGGATCGGCGGAAAATTACTGGCGTTTCTCGTAAAAAAGACCGGCAGGCCCGTGCTCATGGGAACATGGAAGGCCGCGACATGGGCTATCTCATTTTACCAAAAACACGGGTTCACGCCCGTTGATGAGGAAACGAAAAACAGACTGTTGAGAAAATACTGGACGATTCCGGACCGTCAAATAGAGACATCGGTGGTATTGGCTGACAAACAATGGATCGAAACCGGGCGAGCGTAGAGATCTTATTATTCCGGCCTCTTCGACGATTCTTTTCCCCCGTGCGTGCATCGCCCCACGATCAATCCGGTACAACACCCGTCTCTCTTTTTCAGGAAGTAATCCTGATGAAAAAATACTGATTTCATGGTATAATAGGGGAAGCAACGATCGCCTGAAAACCGTCTCATCATTCAGCAACCAACAATCCAAAGGAGGTTTTATGAAAAAATCATCCACCGCTCTCAGCGTCTGTCTGTGTGCCCTTATCGCGAGTACGGGGCTCTTGATTCCTGGGTGCGGCCTGAACAATTCGCTGAGCGACGAGTTCGCGCGCATGGCTTCGCAGGAAGTGGCGAACATGAGCTCGAACTCGAGCGGCATGATCCTCGGCAAGGGACTTGCCAAGACCGCGGCAACGGCCGACACAGTGTATTACGACCTGACCATCAACCCGTACCACTGGGACGCAACCATCGGCGGGTACATCCGCACCGCGACGGTGGTCGGCTCAGACGGTTACCAGCGCGTGCGCGTCGACACGGTGATTTTCAAGGACGCCACCGGCGCATCGCTCCAGTTTCCGTCGCTGGCGACCTGCAAGACCATAAGCCATGTCCGTAACGTGACGAACACCAAGGGCGGCACCGAGCTTGACATCAGGGTGGTGATGAATTCCGTGATCAACCTCACGCCCGACACCACACACGTGAAGAACGGCACCATCACCGGGACCTACGACGGCGACCAGGTGGCGACGGGCACCATCACCAACGTGACGCGCGCCTTTACAGACGGAAAATGGCAGTTCCCGCGCAGCGGCACCGTGGCGGTGGATTTCCCGCACCGCACCTATGACGTCGATTTCACCGGCAACGGCGGTGCGACGCTCACCATCACGAACAAGACCACCAACAAGTCCACGGTGGTCACGATACAAGTTGACGAGCAATAAAGATCGCTGTTTGGTATTTTCCCGGCCGGGGACAAGCGGAAGGCAGAGTACCTTCCGCTTTTTTTAACACAGGCGCACACGGAGCGTAATTGACCTTGACTCAGTCCCGCAAGGTGGGCTATATTTTTGAGTGACAAAACACCTGTTTCCATGATCCGGAGATAAAGAATGCACGATCTTATTGTCATCGGCGGCGGGCCCGCGGGATATTTCGCGGCCGAACAGGCGGGCAAGGCCGGGCTATCAACGCTCCTTGTTGAAAAAAGCCGCATCGGCGGCGTCTGTCTCAACGAGGGGTGCGTTCCGTCCAAGACCATGCTGTACAGCGCCGGGCTTTACACGTCGGCGCTGTCGTCGCGGAATTTCGGCGTGACCGCGGACGGGGCCGCCCTTGATCTTGCCGCGCTCACGGCGCACAGGCAGAAAATCGTGGAATCGCAGCGCAACGCCATCGGCTTTACATTAAAGAAATGCAGCGTGGAAACCGTTGCGGGAACCGCCGTCATCAGGGGAAAGCGGAGCGAAGGGTTCAGGGTCTCGGTGCTCGAAAAGGAATTCGAGGCGAAGCGGCTGCTCGTCTGCACCGGCTCGGACGCCATAAGGCTCGGTCTTCCCGGCATGAATCAGGACTTTGTCTTGACAAGCAGGGAAATCCTCACCGTTTCCTCGGTGCCAAAATCGCTCGTCGTCATCGGCGCCGGCGCGATCGGCCTGGAATTCGCCACGTTCTTCGCCGAGGCGGGAAGCCGCGTCACGGTGGTTGAAATGCTGCCGCAGATTGGCGGCCCAATTGACAAAGACATAAGCCAGGCGCTCAAGCGGGAGCTTGAAAAAAAAGGCATCGTGTTCCACCTCGGTTCAACGGTGGCTTCCGTAGAAAATCACGCGGTGAAATTTGAAAGCAACGGCACATCGCAGACGGCAGAAGCGGACCTCGTTCTGCTCAGCGTGGGCCGCAGGCCTGTTACCGCCGGTTTCGGTCTGGAGACTTTGGGCGTCAAGGTTGAGAAAGGCGCGATCGTCACCGACGAAAAAGGCAGGACCAACGTGAGCGGCGTTTGGGCGGCCGGCGACGTGAACGGCAAGTCCATGCTCGCGCACACCGCCTATCACGAGGCGCAGGCATGCGTGAGCGACATGCTCGGAAAAGAGGCGCGGGTGAATTACCGGGCCATCCCGTCCGTCATCTACACCCACCCCGAGGCGGCGGGCGTTGGCTTGACAAAAGAAGAGGCCGCCGGCCAGGGCATTTTGGCAAAGGAGGCCAAGCTTCCCATGGGGTACAACAGCCGCTACACCGCCGAGACCGACGGCGGCCGCGGCCTGGTCAAGGCCGTGATTGACGAAACGAGTAGAAAGCTTGTCGGCATGCACATGGTGGGCGATCATTGTTCAGAGTTGATTTTCGGCGCGGCGATGATCATTGAGCACGGGATGACGGTGGAGGATGTTTTGAAGGTCGTATTTCCGCATCCCACGGTGTCGGAGATGATCAAGGATACGGTGGCGCTATTCGAATAATATTTTATTTGGTTATATATTGTGGAAGATTGACAAGTACGATATATCAATGTCATTCCCGCAAAAGCGGGAATCCATGTTAAAATTCCGAGATGGGCAAGATGGACTCCCGCTTTCGCGGGAGTGACAATAAAATGAAGTGTCGGATCATATCCGGAAAATATCTGCCAGCACCATGAACATCGTCCTCATTTACCCCCGCTACAAAACCCGCATGGCCGGCGGCCTCGAAGAGCCCCTGGGCCTCCTGTACATCGCAGCGACGCTCCGGTCGCTGGGCCACAGCGTGACGGTGTTTGACCTGAGCTTTGCAAAAGGGCTCGGCCACATGGACGCAGCGCTTGCCAAGGCCGACTGGGTGGGAATGTCCTCCACGACGCCGCTGTTCGGAAAGGCCATGGAGATTCTTGCGTATGTCAAGCGCGTTGCGCCGGGAAGGCCCGTGGTCATCGGCGGGCCGCACGCGACCATGTCGGCGGCCGAGGCGCTGGCATCAGGATTCGATTACGCCGTTCTGGGCGAGGGCGAAGCAATCATCAGCGAATTCGTTTCCCAGCTTGCGCAGGGGCGGCCGAGGGAATGCCCGGGAATCGCGTGCAAAATCAACAATGAAACGAAAGTCAATCCCCGTCCGGCATTTATCGCCAACTTGGATTCGCTGGCGTTCCCGGCCCGCGACCTCATCGACTATTCGCGTTATCCCACCATCGGCATGATCGCCAGCCGCGGGTGCCCGTTCAGGTGCCTGTACTGCAAGCCCATGCTCGACGGGCTGTTCGGCGCCGCGGTGCGGCGACGCTCCGCGGCCAACGTGGTTGACGAAATGGAACACGCGTTTAGCGTCGTCGGGCAAAAAGAGGTGAGTTTCAAGGACGACACGTTCACGGCCATGCCCATGGAGTGGTTCAGGGAATTCGGCGCCGCGCTCGCGAGAAAAAACATGTCGGTGCGATGGCAGGCAAATTCCCGCGTCGACACGGTCACCTGGGAAAAACTCGAAATGATGAAATCGCTGGGGTGCAAACAGCTCGGCTTCGGCGTTGAGAGCGGGTCGCCGGCGGTGCTGGAGTTTTACCGCAAGCACGCCAACCCGGAACAGGCCGAGCAGGTGTTCGCCTGGTGCCACAAGCTCGGCATTCTGCCGCACGCGTTCATCATGCTGGGCGCGCCCGACGAAACGCCCCAAGACATGGAACTGACCCACAGGCTGCTCAGGAAAATCAAGCCCCGCAGCTGGACCGTGTGCACCACGACGCCGTTTCCGGGCAACGACCTCTTTACCTATGCAAAAGAGCACGACCTCCTTAACGTGAAAAGCTACGAGGAGTATGACAACGCCGAAAACAGCCTGCTCGGCCGCATGCCCATGAAGCTCCGCCGTTCGACGGCGGCGGACATAAAGCGTTATAGGGACAAAGTCAACCGCACCCTGTTTATGAGCAATGTGTTGAATCCGAAGGTGATTTTGAAGGCGCTGCGCAGACCCGGCGCGGCGTTTCACAAGCTGCGGAACATGTTTATTCCGCCGAGATAAAACATTTTCTCGCAAAGAACGCCAGGAAAAATTTGCCACAGAGACACAGAGGACACAGAGAAGGCAATTAGTTTAAAGCGGAAGTTGAAAGCCAAACGTGTTTCGTTCGTGTCGTTGCTTTCAACCTCCAACTTCCCACTGTATGTTTTCTCCGTCCTCTCCGCAGTGAATTATTTAATGAAGCAGGATCAACTTGCATGATGGTAATCCATCTGAAAAAAGAAAAAGACAAACCGCTGCGCATGGGGCACCCGTGGGTGTTTTCCGGCGCCATCGCCCGCGTTGAAGACGAGGGGGAGCCGGGTGAAATATGCTCCGTCAAATCATCTTCCGGCGAACCGCTGGGAACCGGGTTTTACAACCCGTATTCAGCGATCCGCGTGCGGATGCTGACGAACAGGAATGGCCGTTTCGACGGCACCGAGCTGTGCCGCCGCATCACCGGGGCCGCGGCGCGGCGGGCCGCCCTCCTTGACGGTGCCACCGACTCGTGCCGGCTTGTCAATTCGGAAGGCGACCGCCTGCCCGGACTGATTGTTGACAAATACGCAACCGGGCTCTGCATCCAGATTCAGGCCGCGGGCATGGAGCGGCTGCGGCCCGCCATTCTCGAATGCCTCGCCAGGAACCTGTCGCCCGCGTTCATCTGCGAGCGCTCGGACGCGGACGCGCGGCAGCGGGAAGGCCTGCCCGGGGCAGGCGGGCTCCTGAGCGGGACGATCCCCTCGCCGCTTGTCGTGCGGGAAAACGGCCTCAGGTTCAACGCGGACATTACGACCGGCCAGAAAACCGGTTTCTTCCTTGACCAGCGCGACAACCGGAGGCTTTTCAAATCTTACGCGGCAGGGAAGACCGTCTGCGACTGCTTCTGCTACAGCGGAGGGTTTTCGGTGTACGGGCTCTGCGCCGGCGGCCGCTCCGGCGTGCTCGTTGACACATCGGATGATGCCCTCGCCGCTGCGCGGGCCAACTGCGGCCTCAACGACATTGACAACGGAAAATACGAAACCGTTAAAGCCGACGTGTTCGACTGGCTCCGCAAGACCGACCGCTCGTTCGACTGCATCGTGCTCGATCCGCCGAAATTCGCAAGGCACAAGGGCGAGGTTGACGCCGCTGCGCGCGGTTACAAGGACATCAACCTGCTTGCGTTCAAAAAAAGCGCCGCCGGCGGAATCGTTTTCACTTTTTCCTGCTCCAACGCGGTCGATCCCACACTGTTCCGGCAGATCGTTTTCGCCGCGGCCGCCGATTCGGGCCGATTCGTGCAGGTGCTGCACGTGCTTTCCGCAGGGGAAGACCATCCGTTCAATATAGCGCATCGGGAGGGTGAGTATCTCAAGGGGCTGGTGCTGAGGGTGCAATAGTTTGACCTAATTATAAATTCGCCGCAGGGACGCGGAGGGCGCAGAGAAAAAAAATAAGATAGTTAAAGAAAAATCACCAAAGAGATACGGAAGACTCAGAGAAGATAGATAGTCACTACGTGGAGCATGAAATACTTTAAACTTTCAGTTCGCGGTGAGCTTGTCGAGCCATGAGCGTTCCGAGGATTCCGCCCTTCGAGAGGCTCAGGGCGAACGGTCGGTTTCAGGTTCATGAGTAAAGTTTTTTGTGCTCTCCGGAATAATAGTTTGGGGTTGAAAAAGAAAAAAGCTTTGTCTTAAACGTTACATCCAACCTTCAACTTCCAACTACTTTTATTTAAAAAATCCAGGCTAATATTCGTCTTGTGGCCCCTGGGGCGCCGTTGCGGTACTATCTCCTGTGGCTGCTATGAAACATTATATTGGGAGCCTTTTGAAATTACCAAAGATATAAAAAAATTGCTGTTTGGTATCCGAGAAGAGAAAAATTTAAAAAGTGAATCGTCTTTAGGAGTATCAATGCGAAAAATTCTTCATGGTTTCTTTGCGTCATTACTTACCATTATCTGCATCGTCCCTTTTACCTTCTCCCAAACCGTCTCCTTCTCCGGCGACTGGGAAAACGGCATCACCGGCGCCGGCAACTGGAAATATCTCCAGTCCATGGCCGCCGACCGGTTCCTGCGGGTGACGAGTCCTGTGCGTCAAGGACAGTATGCCGCTCGCGTTGAGGTGCGGCCGGGCGACGACCCGATCAATTCGTCAGGCGAGCGCGCCGAAGTCCTGGTCATGTCGGACGCGGCGGGCACGGCCATGTATGAGGCCGAGGCGAGCGGCACGCAATTTTATGCCTTCAGCGTGCGGCTCGACACGTCCTGGCAGGCGCCGGCCGCCGATGCGGATGGCGCGTGGGCCATTATTTTTCAGCTTCACGGGCCCGACGTGCTTGCCGCGTCGCCGTCGGTCGCGGTGAGCGTGCAAGACCGGTTCAGCGTCGATCTGAACAGCGGCGACCTGGATTCCGCGGGCAAGTCGCTCCGGTGGAAATCGTATCCCCTGAGCAGCAGCGGACTTGATCTCGGGCATTGGGTGGACCTTGTGCTGCAGACCAAATTCGCAAAGGATTTCACCGGCTCGGTGACGGCGTGGCGCCGCGACGAGGGCCAGGCGGATTTTTCCCAGGTGCTTGCGCTTGTCAATGTTCCCACGCTGCAGTACAAATCGAGCCTCGGCGGCGTGGGCAACCATTACTGGAAGCACGGCTTCTACCGCTCCAAGCAGACCACCATCACCAACATTCTTTGGCTCGACGGCCTGACACGAGGGGATTCCTACGGCGCGGTGGTGAATGCCGCATTTGCAGGCACCATGGCGGCGCGCCCGTTTCCTCATCCGTACACCGTCGCGTACGGGGAAAATATCGGATGCCGAATCCAGATGATGAATCTCCTCGGCCAACGGATGGGGGACAAGCGATATGCAAAACAGGCCAATGGGGATGGCAACGCTTTACAGTCATCGGGATGCTATCTCATCGCCGGGCAATCTGCTTCCAATAGAATCATCGGGAAGATTTTTCAGGTTCGATAAATCGAAAAAAAATAGAGGGAAAATTAAAAATCACTTGACAATTCAGCCGGAATACTGCATATTTGTACTATAACGGAGTGCGAAAAATCGGTTTATCCTGTTTTAAGCCTCACACGATACCAAATCAGCCGATACATCCAATCTCGAAAAATTTTCGATACATACAATCTCCAAAAAATGGAATTTCAAATAACAGAAGCGTGATTTTTACCAAGTGATACCGGGTAGTGAAGCCTTCTTTTTTGCGGAAATCCAAAACGAAATTCGGATCTGTTTCCAGCACCGTTGTCGTTCTTCATTGACATAAAAAGAAGCGCTGGTGATGGCCCGGCCCGCGTGCCGCAATTCGTACCGGCCGTTATAAATTTGAAAACTGCTCTTCAGAACAAATACGGATTTTTTTTCGGCGGCCCTCGCGGGCGCCGTTGTGTCATTATTCCATTCATTTTTTCTTTCATTGAGGTGTTTCGATGAACGTTGCCGATTTAAAAACAAAGGCCATGACCGATCTCTACGATCTGGCCATCAGTCTCAGCATCGGGGATCACCGCAATCTCCGCAGGCAGGAACTCATCTTTAAAATCCTCCAGGCGCAGGCGGCCCAGAACGGGCAGATGTTCGCCGAGGGCGTGCTCGAAATCATGCCGGACGGGTTCGGGTTCCTGCGTTCGCCGCTCAACAGCTATCTGTCCGGGCCGGACGACATCTACGTGTCGCCGTCGCAGATCAAGCGGTTTTACCTTAAAACGGGCGACACGGTGTCGGGCCAGGTGAGGCCGCCCAAGGATTCCGAGCGGTATTTCGCGCTGCTCCGCGTGGAGATGGTCAATTTCGAGGACCCGGAGGAATGCAAGAAGAAGATCAACTTCGACGACCTCACGCCGCTGTTCCCCAACCAGCGCTTCAACCTCGAGCACGACGCAAAGGAAATTTCAACGCGCATCATGAACCTGGCGACGCCCATCGGCAAGGGGCAGCGCGGCCTGATCGTCGCGCCGCCGCGCACGGGAAAGACCGTGCTGCTCAAGAACATCGCCAACGCGATCTCCACCAACCACCCGGAGGCGGTGCTCATCGTGCTGCTCATCGACGAGCGGCCCGAAGAGGTCACCGACATGTCGCGCTCCGTAAAGGCCGAAGTGATCAGCTCCACGTTCGACGAACCGGCCGAGCGCCACGTGGTGGTGGCCGAAATGGCCATCGAGCGCGCCAAGCGCCTCGTGGAGCACAACAAGGACGTGGTGATCCTCCTCGACTCCATCACGCGGCTCGCGCGCGCGCACAACACCGTGGCGCCGCACTCGGGGCGCATCCTTTCGGGCGGTGTGGACTCGCAGGCGCTTTACAAACCGAAACGGTTCTTCGGCGCGGCGCGCAACATCGACAACGGCGGCAGCCTCACCATCATCGCGACCGCGCTCATCGAGACCGGCAGCCGCATGGATGAGGTGATATTCGAGGAGTTCAAGGGTACGGGCAACATGGAGCTCGTGCTCGACCGGAAGATCGCCGACCGGCGCATCTACCCGGCCATCGACCTCATGAAGTCGGGCACGCGCAAGGAGGAGCTGCTCCTTTCCAAAGAGGAACTCAACCGCATGTGGATCCTGCGCAAGTTCCTTGCCACCATGACGCCGGTGGAGATGATGGAGTTCCTCAACGAGAAAATAAGCGGGACAAAGACGAACAAGGATTTTCTGGAATCGATGAAGAGCTGAGTCGCATATGCGTGAATGCGTGGACCCGTAGAAGCGGAAACGCATTGGCGCATATATGCATTCACGTTTTTTCAACAACGGAGTCACGCATGCGAATCGCGGTTTTGGGTTGCGGCAACATGGGCCGGGCGATCGTCGCCGGCCTGCTCAAGAAGTACGACGACGTTTCAATTATCGCCTTTGACAAGAGCGATGCGGTGCTCAAGCACCTCCCCGACGAGGCGCTCGTGGTTTCGCCCGACGAGTGGATCCTCGATGAAAACAAGCCCGACGCCGTGGTGATCGCGGTGAAGCCGCAGGACATGGCCGACGCGCTCAAGGCGTTTTCGGGCTTTCAGGCCGGGGCCGATGATCCGCTTTTCATTTCAATCGCCGCCGGCATCGGCATTGCGAAGCTCGAAAAACTTTTGCCCGCGCACGCGCGCGTGTGCAGGGTGATGCCCAACACGCCCGCCCTGGTGGGCGAGGCGATGTCGGCCTATTGCTGCGGCGGCCGCTGCCGTGATTCCGATAAAGCAACGACTGAGCGCATTCTCGGCGCGTTCGGCAGGGTGGTCGCCGTTCCCGAAAAGCTCATGAACGCGGTAACCGGGCTCTCCGGGAGCGGCCCCGCGTACGTTTATCTTTTCATCGAGGCGCTCATCGAAGGAGGGGTTGCGGCCGGGCTTTCCTATGCGGTTGCAAAGGACTGCGCGGTGCAGACCGTGGTCGGCGCCGCACGCATGGTGCAGGAACGGCAGGAGACGCCGGCCGCGCTCAAGTCTGCGGTCATGTCTCCCGGCGGCACCACGGTGCGCGGGCTCATGGCGCTCGAGGAAAACAAATTCAAGTATTCCGTCATCAAGGCCGTCACCGAGGCCGCGGCGCGCGCCGAGGAAATTGGAAAACAGGAATAAGGTTGCACAGAAAGGGAGTGCGGTATGAAGCGGATTTTCATGATTATCTTTGCGGCAGCGGTAGGCTTCTCGGCGTTCGCGGAGAACGCCGACGAGGGAAAACTTCTTCCGGCCGGAACGGCCGCCCCGAGTTTCTCTCTCCCGTCCCTTTCGGGCGACCGGGTTTCGCTTTCCACCTACTCCGGCGAAACGCTGTCGAAGCCGTATCTCAACAAAATCCGGCACACGGTTATCCTGAGCTTCTGGGCCACCTACTGCAAACCGTGCCAGAAGGAAATCCCGGAGCTTCAGGCGTTCATCGAAAAGCACAAGAAGGACAACGTCCTTGTCCTGTGCATCAGCATCGACAAGGAGGGATCGGCCGTCGTTGAGCCTTTTGTCAAGGAAAAGAACTATACCGTGCAGGTGTTGCTCGATCCCTACACCAAGACGTCGGAACGTTACGGCGTCAAATCGCTTCCCGCACTGTTTGTGATCGATACCATGGGCGTCATACGGTTTTCCTCCCGCGGCTACGATGAGAAAAATCCCCTGGGGCCGAAACTCGAAAAGATACTGAAGGCGGTGCGTGAGGGAGGGAAAATCGCTGTCTCCGCTGATGAGGGAGGGGCGACCGTTCCGGTGAAGGCCGTTGAAGCGGGAAAGGGCCAGGAGGCGAAAGCCGGGGAGGGCGAGGCGGCAAAGGCGCAGAGGCTCACGCCCAAGCAGCGATGGAACGCCATTGCGCGGGTGGAGTGCGGCGAACCCATAGAGAAGGTCGCCGCGGCGATCCGTGTTTCTCCCGACGAATTGCGCGCCTGGTACAACGATTTGAAAAAAGCCGCCGTTTCCTTGTGGTCGGCAGACACGGCCGCACGGTAATAATTATATTATAAGAATCAGGTTCCGGGGAATCACCTTATGCCAACCTTCACCATATCGGTCAATAACAAGGTGCTGGGCACCTACGTTGTCAAGAAGACCGTGATAACCATCGGCAGGTCCCGGACCAACACAATATCCATTGCGAGCAAGGCCGTCTCGCGCAACCACGTGCGCATCGAATTGGCGCGTGACGGATGGAGCATCTCGGACCTCGGGTCGCTCAACGGCACCTATATCAACGACATCCGCGTCACGAGCGCCTTTATCTCGGAGGGCGATAAGGTGACCGTAGGCGCATACACCATCTCGTTTTCACCTGAGCCCGCGCAGGAATCCTCGCAGGAAGAATCGCCCGTGGTGCAGGCATCCGGCGGCGAGCCGTTGTCCGACACGGACGTGCGCGTTGAAGGCGCCGCTTCGCCTCCCGCAACCGATACCGCCATCACACCTCCCAAAGAGCAGACGCCCCCAGTTGAAACGGCGCGACCGCCCGAGCAGCCGAAGGCGCAGGAGGTAATCGAGGAGATTTCCGCCGCCGGACAATCACACCCCGCTTTCAGCGACACAAAAAATATTGAAGTGGGTGCCCAGCAGGCGGCGCCGTCGGCAGATCAGGTCGGCGACGCTCAGAAAAAAAAGCGCAGCGAGCTGCTCAGAAGCAATCCGGCCGGGCTTCAGCTTGAAGACAGGATACGCCTGGCGATATTCGAAAATCCTCTCGCGGACGATACGACGATCCGCAAGCGGCTTTCAGACAGCGATTTTGGCGGCGCATCGATCGGCCGCTCGGAATTGCAGACGACGCTGAAAAAAATGGGCCTGGAGACGAAAGTCAAGCGCTACCAATATTTCATGCATTCTTAAATTTATTTCGAATGGCACAGCCCGGTGGGGTGGGGTTCTTCAATTGTTAAAGAGGGCTTCACCGAAAAAAAAAAGCGCATTTCAATGCGCTTTTTTTTATCTGATTATTTGGGGCAGAATTTCAGGCCGCCGGTGGCGCCGGGGATTCCTGCTGAGGGTTTTTTACCCAATAGCTGTCATTAACCCGTTTTCTGAGTTCTTTTGAAGCCTCGAACACCGGTTTGAACCCGGCTTTCACCTGAATATGTTCATTAGTGCGGGGATTGCGCGCGCTTCTTGCCCTTCTCTCTTTGATTTTGAACCTGCCGAATCCGCGTATTTCGATATTTCTGCCCTGCTGCAGCGCCTTTGAAACGGCTTCCAGTAGGCTTTCCACCACGATCTTGGTATCCACCTGGGTAAGGCCGGTTCTGTCAGAAATCTTTTCAACAAGATCTTTTTTTGTTACGTTTCCCATGCGACATACTCTCTGTTAGAAGTTGATCTTCTTATTTTTCCCCTCGATATCGGCTTAACATGAACAACAGGATTAAGCAAGTGAGTTATCTCTTTATCAATTAATAGAATATATTTGTTAACGCAATAAAATCAAGTCTTTTTTTATTCAGCTTTTTCCACAAGTCGATACGGGAACTGAAATTATGGAAAATCCACAATATATTGTGTGCCATGAAGTTATAACATACTAGAGGATAATTTTCTTTCCAGGATAAAAATCATGGAAATTTATAATTCTCAGGGATGAAACAATTCACAGGGGACAAATCATTGTTATTGTTATACCCATCCATTTTTTTTCGATGATAACATTTATTAGATTGATTGAGGAAGTCGAACGAAGCGAATTATCACTTGTCAATGATTTACTTTGCAAAGCGTCCTCTTATTTTTATCGCCAAGACTTTTTAAAAAGCCATCCTTCCAAAAGAAACAAAAAATCTTTCTGCCAATCGCTTGACATCCTTTTCATATTGTGTTATATTTGTTAGCACTCAATCCCAAAGAGTGCTAATAATTTCCCGTTTAATCCGTATTATATTCAAAAATTCAACACTACCAAGGAGGAGTTGTTATGAACGTTAAGCCATTAGCCGACCGGATTCTTGTAAAGCCCCTTGAGGCTGAAGAAAAAACAAAGGGCGGAATCATCATCCCGGACAATGCCAAGGAAAAGCCCCAGAAAGGCGAGGTTGTTGCCGTGGGCCCCGGTAAAATTTCTGACAACGGCCAGAAAATCGCCATGGAGCTCAAGAAAGGCGACAAGGTCCTGTACGGAAAGTATTCCGGAACCGAGGTCACCGTTGACGGCCAGGAATATCTTATTGTAAAAGAGAGCGACGTTCTCGCAATCATCTAAAATGCACCCAAAGACACTCATAGACAAAAAAACAAAAACCAATAATACTTACAACAAACAGGAGAACGCACTATGTCAGCAAAGCAATTGGCATTTGATGTTGTGGCAAGGGAACGTCTGCTCAAGGGCGTTGACGTGCTTGCCAACGCGGTCAAGACGACCCTCGGCCCTCGCGGCCGCAATGTTGTCCTTGATAAAAGCTTCGGCTCGCCCACGGTCACCAAGGACGGCGTGACCGTTGCCAAGGAAATCGAGCTTGAGGACAAATTCGAAAACATGGGCGCGCAGATGGTCAAGGAAGTCGCGTCAAAGACCTCCGACGTTGCCGGCGACGGCACCACCACCGCCACCGTTCTCGCACAGGCCATTGCCCGCCAGGGCATCAAGACCGTTACCGCGGGCGCCAATGCCATGGCCGTGAAGCGCGGCATCGACAAGGCGGTGAAGGCCATCATCGACGACCTCAAGAAGCAATCCAAACCCATTTCCGGAAAGAAGGAAATTTCTCAGGTTGCCGCGATATCGGCGAACAACGACCAGGAAATCGGCGAGCTCATTGCCGGCGCAATGGAAAAAGTCGGTAAGGACGGCGTCATCACCGTCGAAGAGGCCAAGAGCATCGACACCAACCTCGAGGTGGTGGAGGGAATGCAGTTCGACCGCGGGTACATCTCCCCGTATTTCGTGACGAACTCCGACACCATGGAATGCATCCTCGAGGAACCCTTCATCCTGATCCATGACAAAAAAATCAGCGCCATGAAGGACCTGCTTCCTCTGCTCGAAAAAACCGCGCAGATGGGAAAAAGCCTGCTGCTCATCGCCGAGGAGATCGAAGGCGAGGCGCTCGCCACGCTCGTGGTGAACAAGCTCCGCGGCACCCTCAAGGTGGCCGGCGTGAAGGCCCCGGGATTCGGCGACCGCCGCAAGGCCATGCTCGAGGACATCGCCGTGCTCACCGGCGGCATCGTGATCTCCGAGGAGGCCGGCTTCAAGCTCGAGAACACCACCGTGGATTCGCTCGGCAAGGCCAAGCGCGTGACGATTGACAAAGAGAACTGCACCATCATCGAGGGCGCGGGCAAGAAGGACGACATCAAGGGCCGGGTGAACCAACTCCGCAAGCAGATCGACGAAACCACGTCGGACTACGACAAGGAGAAGCTGCAGGAGCGGCTGGCCAAGCTGGCCGGCGGCGTCGCCGTGATCAACATCGGCGCTGCCACCGAGACCGAGATGAAGGAAAAAAAGGCGCGCGTGGAAGACGCGCTGCACGCGACCCGCGCCGCGGTCGAGGAAGGCATCGTGGCGGGCGGCGGCGTCGCGCTCATCCGCGCCGCGGCCTCGCTTGACGCGCTCAAGGCCGAGGGCGACGAGAAGATCGGCGTTGACATCATCCGCAGGGCGATCGAGGAGCCGCTCCGCTGGATCGTCCAGAACGCCGGCATGGAGCCTTCGGTTGTCGCCAACGATGTGAGGAGCCACAAGGGCGGATACGGGTTCAACGCCTACACCTGCAAGTACGAAGACCTGCTTGCGGCCGGCGTCATCGATCCGACCAAGGTGGTGCGGTCCGCGCTCGAGAACGCTTCGTCCATCGCGGGACTTATCCTGACCACCGAATGCATCGTCACCGAAAAGCCCAAAGAGGAAAAAGAACCGGCCCCCGGCATGGGCGGCGGCGGCATGGGTGGCGGCATGGGCGGTATGGGCGACATGTATTAAACCGTCGACCTGTTTTCGCCATGGGGAGGCGATTCTCCCCATGGCGTCATCACGGAAATTATGAATGAAGAATTATTGACAGAACGCGAGCAGCAGGTGCTTGAGGCCGTGGTGCGCAATTACATCCTGAGCGCATCGCCGACCGGCTCGCGCTTTCTTTCCAAGCAGCCCGATTTCGACACCTCGGCCGCGACGATACGCAACATCATGGGCGACCTCGAGGAACGCGGCTTCATCTCGCAGCCGCACACGTCGGCCGGACGGGTCCCCACCGACAAGGGATACCGCTATTATGTCGACCGGATGATGAAATACATGGAGCTTCCGCAGGACGTGAAGAAGCAGATCAAGGACTATCTTGTCAAAGTGGAACCCTCCGACCTGCACCTGCTCATGGAGGCCACATCGCGGGCTCTGTCGCGGGCCACGCACCAGCTCGGCATCATCCTCGCGCCGAAGCTCAACCGGGGCGTGTTCAGGCACGTGCACATCTTTCCCATCGAATCGCAGCGCGTGCTCCTCCACCTCACCATCGATTCCGGATTTGTAAAGACCATGGTGCTTGAGCTCAAGACCGGCCTGTCGGCCGAGCGTCTCGAGCGCGCGTGCCAGGTCATCAACGAGCGGTTTTTCGGGCTCACGCTCGACGACATGCTCAAGAACGAGGACAAGATTTTCAATAATGTGGAGCAGTACGAGCTGGGGCTCATCCGCCTGTTTGTCCCGTCCATCAAGAAGATGATAGAGGCGGAACAGACCGACGAGGTATACACCGAGGGCGAAACCAACATCGTGGTGCAGCCGGAATTTTTCTCCAAGGGCCAGGTGAGCGCGATCATCGAGATTCTTGAGGAGAAAAAACTCCTGCTCCATCTGTTCGAAAAGGAGCAGGTGAACAAATCGGGCGTCATGATCTCCATCGGCGGCGAGAACGCCGAGGGCCAGCTCCAGTCGTTCTCCGTTGTCAAGACCAAGTACCAGGTGGGCCATTTGGAGGGCAGCCTCGGCGTGATCGGCCCCAAGCGCATGCCGTACCCGTTTTTGGTGAGCGCGGTGGATTACACGGCGAGATTGCTGGGGGAGATGTATTCCACGTAACCTCACCCCACCACTGAGGTTAGCACGGAAAGAAACAATCATGGAACAAGATCAAAAACAAAATCATAAAAACGGGGTGAAAGACCATGATCATCACGGTTTCGGTCATCCCCACGGGCATCCTGAGAAAAAGGCTGATGAAAGCGCCCAGGTCAATGCGCCGGAGGCTGCTGCCGCAGCCGCCCAAATGTCTGCCGAACAAAAGCCGAAGCAGGAGGAAAAACCGAAGACCGAACATGAAAAAGACCTTGAAAAAATCGACGAGCTGCAATCGCAGGTCGGCGCGGTCAACGACAAATACCTGAGGCTCATGGCGGAATTCGACAATTACAAGCGTCGGACGCTCAAGGAAAACCAGCAGATCGTGGAACAGGCCAACGAGAAACTGATAAAGGACATCATTGACGTGCGCGAGAATTTCGAGCGCGCGTTCAAGGCCCACAAGGAAGGCGCCGACGCCAAGCCTTTCATCGACGGCATGAAAATGGTGTTTACGAAACTCGACAACGTGCTGCACCGGCACGGGCTCGAGGTGTACACCGAGGCGGGTCAGGAATTCGACCCGCAGCTGCACGACGCCATGATGAAAACGCCGCACGAGACGATTCCCGAGCACCACATCGCCGAGGTGTGCGAGAAGGGATATCGGCTCAAGGGAAAGGTGATCAAACATTCAAAGGTGATCGTTTCGAGCGGGAAACCCGCGCCCGCGCAGGAGAAAAAAGAAAAGGCATCATGCGCTCCGGCGGAAAACGAGGCTGTGTTTGAAGTCGAATCGGAACCGAATGATAAGGAAAAGAAAGAAGGCACTGAAGGGGCCTGATTGCCGTGCAATAGTGAGCCGAAAAAAACGAAAAATAAAAGATAGAGAAAAGAAGGAGCTTTTATGGCTAAAATCATTGGAATCGACTTGGGCACCACGTTTTCGTGCGTGGCGATCATGGAGGCGGGAAAACCGGTGGTGATCCCGAACGCCGAAGGCGAGCGCACCACGCCCTCGATGGTGGGGTTCACCAAGGCGGGCGAGCGGCTCGTGGGGTCCATCGCACGCAGGCAGGCGATCACCAATCCAGAAAACACGGTGTTTTCCATCAAGCGTTTCATGGGGCGGCGCCACAGCGAAGTTGAAAACGAGGAGAAACGCGTGCCGTATAAAGTGACCGGCGGCGCCAGCGAGCTTGTCAAGGTGGAAGCGGGCGGCAAGGAATACACCCCGCCGGAAGTATCGGCCATGATCCTGCAGTACCTCAAGAAGGCCGCCGAAGACTATCTGGGCCAGGAAGTGAAGGAAGCGGTGATCACCGTTCCGGCGTATTTCAACGACTCGCAGCGCCAGGCCACCAAGGACGCGGGCCGCATCGCGGGACTCGACGTGAAGCGCATCATCAACGAGCCGACGGCCGCGTCGCTTGCCTACGGTCTTGACAAAAAGAAAAACGAGACCATCGCGGTGTACGACCTGGGCGGCGGCACCTTCGACATCTCAATTCTTGACATCGGCGAAGGCGTGTTCGAGGTTCGCTCGACTAACGGCGACACCCACCTGGGCGGCGATGACTTCGATCAGGTGCTCATCGACTGGATCGCCGACGAGTTCCAGAAGACGCAGGGCATCGACCTGCGCAAGGACCGCATGGCGCTGCAGCGGCTCAAGGAGGCGGCCGAGAAGGCCAAGCGCGAGCTGTCGAGCCAGATGCAGGTGAACATCAACCTGCCGTTCATCACGGCGGACGCATCCGGCCCCAAGCACCTCGACATGAACCTCACCCGCGCCAAGTTCGACCAGCTCACCGCGTTCCTCGTGGAGCGCACGGTGGAGCCGTGCCGCAAGGCCATCGCCGACGCGAAGGTAAAGCTCGAGGACATCGACGAGGTCATCCTCGTAGGCGGCCAGACGCGCACGCCCGCGGTGCAGAAAAAAGTTGAGGAAATTTTCAGCAAGGTGCCGAACAAGAGCGTGAACCCGGACGAGGTGGTCGCCGTGGGCGCCGCCATCCAGGGCGCGATCCTGGGCGGCGACGAGACCGTGAAAGACATCCTGCTGCTCGACGTGACGCCGCTATCCTTGGGCATCGAGACGCTGGGCGGCGTGATGACCAAGCTCATCGAGCGCAACACCACGATTCCCACGAAGAAAAGCCAGATCTTCTCGACCGCGTCCGACAACCAGCCCGCGGTCTCGATCATGGTGTACCAAGGCGAGCGCGAGCTCGCGGGACACAACCGGCTGCTGGGCAAGTTCGACCTCGTGGGCATCCCGCTGGCGCCGCGCGGCGTGCCGCAGATCGAGGTCAGCTTCGACATCGACGCCAACGGCATCCTCAAAGTAAACGCCAAGGACCTGGGCACCGGCAAGGAACAGCAGATCCGCATCGAATCGTCGAGCGGGCTTTCGGAATCGGAAATCAAGAAGATGGTGCGCGAGGCCGAGGCCAACGTGGAGCGCGACAAGCAGGAGCGCGAGAGGATCGACGTGAAGAACCAGGCCGACCAGCTCGTGTACACCACCGAAAAGACGCTCGCGGACATCGCCGACAAGATCCCGCTCGACGAGAAGAACAAAATTCAGGCGGCGTGCGACGATTTGCGCAAGAAGGCCAAGGGCGACGACATCGCCGCGATCAAGTCGAGCATGGACGCGCTTGTCAAGGTATCGCAGAAGATGGCCGAGGAGTTGTACAAACACGCGGGCCCGCAGGGCCAGCCGGGAGCAGGGCCGCAGGGTCAGGCGGGACCCGGGCCGCAGCAGGGGCCGTCGGATGGGCAGAAGAAGGACGGCAAGAAGGACGGTGAAGGGCCGGTGGATGCGGATTTTACGGTGGTGGATGACAAGTAAAAGGCATTCTTGACGCACGGGATATTTTGAAAAATAAAATTCAAGATATGGAAGGGCCTCGCCCGAAGAGCGAGCTGGCGCAGCTCGGATTGAGCTTAGAACCGGCAAGGAAAGGGCAAATGTTATAATAAAAGGTGCGAAGCACCATTACCTTGCCCTTGCGGAATGAAATGACAAAATGCTTATTGTATCCGCCAAAGGGAGGCTTTCATCGGAGGGTTGTTAAAGGCCATAAAGATAGGCAAAGATGAGTTTTATCCATTATAAAAAGTTTTCTTGATTGATTCATTTATAAACTGGTTTCATATTTACCTCCGGACATTTGCCCGCGTAAAAATGCCCAGTCACGATATTTGGATTTTTCCGATAATCAGTACACTCGATAAAAAATTTTCCAAATAGAGAAATCATCTATGGCCTTGCGCGACTTCTACGAAGTCCTCGGCGTCCCCAAATCCGCCTCCGAAGACGACATCAAGCGCGCCTACCGCAAGCTCGCCATGAAATACCACCCGGACAAGAACCCGGGCGACAAGGAGGCCGAGGAGAAATTCAAGGAGGCCACGCAGGCGTACGAGGTGCTCAAGGACCCCAAGAAGCGCTCGCAGTTTGACCAGTTCGGCACTGCCGCGTTCGAGGGGCCGGGCGCGGGCGGGGCGGGCGGCGGGTTCGGCGGTTTCGGTCCCGGTGGCTTCGACCTTTCCGACGCGCTGCGCGCGTTCATGAACGATTTCGGCGGCGACTCGTCGTTCTTTTCCGATTTGTTCGGCATGGGCGGCGGAAGAAGGCGCGGCGGCGGCCGGCGCGGCGGCGGTTCGCGCGGCAACGATCTCCAGGTGCATCTGCACCTCAAGCTTTCCGAAATAGCAACCGGCGTCACCAAGACGCTCAAAGTGAAGCGCAAGGATTTGTGCACCGAGTGCCGCGGAAGTGGCTCGAGGAGCGGCAAGCGCGCAACCTGCCAACATTGCGGCGGGTCGGGCCGCGTGCAGCATGTGTCGAATTCTTTTTTCGGCCAGCTCGTGCAGGAATCGGTGTGTCCGGTGTGCCGCGGCGAAGGACAGATCGTGACCGATCCGTGCCCGAAGTGTTCGGGCAGCGGCAGACAGGCGGCCGAGACGACCGTGTCGGTCGACATCCCGGCCGGCGTTTCCGAAGGCAACTACATCACGGTGGACGGCAAGGGAGACGCGGGCCAGAACGGAGGGCCTTCGGGCGATCTCATCGTGGTGATCCAGGAGGAGCCGGACAATTTCTTCGAGCGCCACGGCATCGACGTGGTGTGCTCCATTGACATCACCTTTTCCGAAGCCGCGCTCGGTGCGTCCAAGACCGTGCCCACGCTTGACGGAAAGGTAAGCCTCAAAATTCCGCCCGGAACGCAGTCTGAGAAAATCTTCCGCCTTCGCGGCAAGGGCCTGCCCGAGCTCCACAGCCCGGAACACGGCGACCAGCTCGTGCGCGTGCACGTGCACACGCCCGAAAGGCTGTCGAAGGAAGCAAAGGAGCTTTTTGAAAAGCTCGCGCAGACCGAGACGCAGGAGAAGGGGAGCTTTGAGAAGTTTAAGGAATTTTTCTCCTAAATCCTTTTGTTTCCATATTTTCCCATAAAGCAAGAAATTATTGAGGGGGAAGTCTCCCCCTGGGGTGCGGCTTCCGGCGCGCCCCAAGAATAAAAAAAGCCGAAGGCGCGCCGGCGATCCGCACCCACACCCCCTCTTTGGCGCCGATACTTCTGTGGTACACGGAAACCCCGGGTGGCTGGCGATCCCCCAGTTGCAGCAAGTAGTTTACACGGCGGAAGAAGAAATTATTATATCGGCGGAAGTTGATCTACGATTTTTCAGTGCCGCACTATATCCTCTAGTTTGACTTTTCTCCTCAAGCAACTACATTTCGTGAAAGCTCCCAAAGACTTCACCTCAGTCAAAAAGTATGGCCAGACTGTTATCAGTTCTTACATCTGGAGAAATTTCTTGGCTGAGATGAGCGCTGTTGCGTCACTGATGGAAAAACAAAAATTATAGTTGACTTATGCTAAGCGTTAGGCAGGACTGGAGGCCGCGCTGGAGCGCGGTGCTGCCCGGCCCTCGCCGTCAGGCATATCGGGGCCGTGGCAGCCCGAGGGCTTGCCCGAGACCGGAAGGACGGCCGACCCTGCGAAGCAGGGGAACGCCCGGATTGTTTTGGAAAGGTTTTGATTGGATTGACAAGAACATCACGAAACCTTATTTTCTTTCATGAGAATTCCATCAGACATCACCTTTGCAAATCCGGAATAACATCGAAAGGAAATCATCATGAAACCATCACAGCAAAAATCCCCAAAGGCGGATAAATCCCTTGCCGGGGCGTGCGGACTGTTCTGCCCGTCGTGCCTCATTTACATCGGGGCGCGCGAAACGCCGGAACACCGCGCAAGGATCGCGGCGGGGCTCGGGGTGCCGGCGGAGACGCTCGTGTGTGACGGGTGCAGGTCCGCTAACCGCTATGTTTATTGCAACAGCTGCAAGATGATTGCCTGCGTTGCCAAAAAGGGAATTGACTTTTGCGGGCAATGCGCAGAATATCCGTGTGAGGAACTCAAACGGTTCCAGGCAGAAGCGCCGCACCGCCTCGAACTATGGGAATGGCAGGACAGGATCCGCGACGCGGGCTGGGAAACCTGGTTCGAGGAGACGAGGGAACTTTTCAGCTGTCCCGAATGTGGAGCAATGAATTCGGCATATAACATAAGCTGCAGGAAGTGCGGGAAGGCGCCGGGCAGCGGGTACGCGAAGAGGCATGGGAAAGTAGTGGAGGAGTTTGTGGCGAAAAGGAAGGGGTAATGGAAAGCTTGATTTTCTTGCTCCCTTCTCCACACTGTGGAGAAGAAGCAGGGGACGAGGCGGAGGTTTACGAATGGTGAAGTTATGAATGATATGAATGCTGTGCTTGTGCGGATCGAGAAGGAACTGGACTGCATGCCGGCGAAGTAAATGCTCTTTTTATTTACGCCTCACCCCGGCCGCCGGAGCGGCCAACCCTCTCCACAGATGAAGAGGGGAAATAGAATCAAATATCATTTTAAAATCAATATTATCCGAAATTCACCTTCCCCAGCGTCTTCTTCATCTGGTTCACCTGCTCCATTGCCGCGGCGTTTCCCCCCACGTTCTTTTCAATCGCCTCGGCCGAGGCGCTCATTTCCTTGAACAGTTTCTGGTAGAATCCGGCCATGGCGTTGCACTCCGACGTGAGGTCTTCCATTTCGGCTTCGGTCTCCCGGAACGAGATTTTCGTGTTCAGGTTCCCGGTGCGAAGCTGCGACACCCATTTTTCGAATTTGTAAATGGGCACCGCCATCTTGCGCGAGGAGAAAAGCCCGATGCCGAGGCCGATGAGGATGCTGAACACCTGCGCGCCGATCACGCTGGGCAGCACGAACTCGAGAACGCTCTTGAGCTCGAGGTCCTGGCGCATGTCGTTGCTCATGTAGTAAAAGCTGCCGCCGTGCGCCTTGAAGTTGTAGAGCACGGTGAGGGCCGCGGTGGCGAGCACCGCGCCGATAAGCACGACGAGAAGAATCTTGAAAATGAGGTTCAGCTGCATCGACCGTTTGATGAAGAAATTCCGGAACGGCTGACGAGCGTTGGCCTGTGTCATGAACGTCTCCTTTAATCCCCCCAACGAATTTTATTGAAATGCTCGGCTAACAATATAACTCATGTTGCGCGATGCGCAAAATCAGGCGCGGGCGGCAAATATTCGCATGATGGCGATGGAGGTCTTCCAGGGTATGTCTGTATTGTCAAGCTGGCCGTGGATTTGCTTTTTGATCTCGGCGGCGGCCTTTTTACCGAATTCCTCCTCAAGGCGGGCGCCGAGCGGCGTGCGGCCGCCTTCGGTGCGCGGCCTGAACCAGTGGTCCACCATGCCGGGTGTAATCCGCCTGCGGCCCGCCGGTGCGATGGTCTGGACGGTAAACACGCAGGGGAACTGCGCCGCGCACTGCTTTTCGAGCGACGCCGGGTCCCAGTTGACAAGCGCGTCGCCTTTGTCAGCAAAGAGCCGTTCCTCAGCTTTCGCAAATCGGGATATGGCGTTCTGCGGCAAGTTTCTGAACGTCAGGAGGCTGCTCAGGCGCTGGCCCTGCGAATGTACGGTCTCTGCAAGCGCGATACACCCGTCTTTTGCCAGAAGCGCAAGCATTCTTTTGACAAGCGCCGGCTTGTCCCGCTCGGCCGCGATGATGTTCCTGCCGATGATCGCGTCGAACGCCACGTTCTGCCCGGCAGATTTTTTTATGTCCGCGTCGAACTTATCCATGGAGGTAAGCAGTACCGTCGGGCGTTTTAACAGCTCGTACTGGGCCGCCATCTTCACCACGGTGTCGAATTCCTTTTCGTCATGCGCGAGCGCCCACACGCTGCCTTCAGGCGAAAGGCGCAGTGCCTCGAAGGTGAGGAGTCCGGTGCGGGCGTGCAGGTCGAGCACCAGGCTGTCGCGGCCGGGCGCGGCGGCCTCGAAAATCTTTTCGCGTGCCGCCGAGAGCGTATCGCCGCCGCGCGTGCGCTTAACCCACAAACGGCGCGGGCCGGGCGTGTCCTGCGCATCGCCCTCGAAAATATCCTCATCGTCAATCGCCATGGCCTCCACCATCGCCTCGCGCAGCCTCGTCACGCGAAGGCCGATCTCCTTTTCATACCCGATGTCCGAAGGCTGGTAGAAGAATTTTCCCTGCAGCGACGACGGGAGATACTGCTGCGCCACCCAGTGGTCGCGGAACGCGTGCGGGTACAGGTACCCCTCGCCGTGGCCGAACCCCTCCTTGTCGCGGGAGGAATCCTGCAGGTGCGCGGGCACGTCGTCCTTGGTCTCGTGCGAAACCGTGGAGAGCGCGTCGAAGAACGCCATGGACGAATTGCTTTTGGGCGCCGTGGCCAGGTACAGGCACGCGTGCGCGAGATGGAACCTGCCCTCGGGGAGGCCCACGTAGTCGAACGCGCGCGCCGCGTCCACCACCACCGAAAGAGCGCGGGGATCCGCGAGGCCGATGTCTTCACATGCGAGAATCAGCATGCGGCGGAAGATGAAGCGCGGGTCTTCCCCGGCGTACACCATTTTCGCCATCCAGTAGAGCGCGGCGTCGGGATCGGAGCCGCGCAGCGACTTGATGAACGCCGAGATCGTGTCGTAATGCGCGTCGCCGTCCTTGTCGTAGAGCACGGCCTTCTGCTGGATGGAGTCCTCGGCGACTTCGCGAATGATGCGGATCGCGCCGCTTTTGTCCGGTTTGGTGGTCTCCACGGCGAGCTCCAGCGCGTTGAGCACGCCGCGCGCGTCGCCGTTGGCCACCGCGACGATGTGGTCGAGTGCGTCCTTGTCAATGGAGACTTTGCGGCCGCCGTAACCGCGCTCCTTGTCGCCGAGGGCGGCGTGCGCGATGGCGGCCAGGTCGCTCGCGGTGAGGGTTTTAAGTTGGAAAATTCTCGAGCGCGACACAAGGGCCTTGTTCACCTCGAAGTAGGGGTTTTCGGTGGTCGCGCCGATGAGGATGAGCACGCCGTTTTCGACGTGGGGGAGCAGCGCGTCCTGCTGCGCCTTGTTGAACCGGTGCACCTCGTCGATGAACAGGATGGTGCGCTTGCCGTACAGCGACAGGGTCTTCTTCGCGCTGTCGATGGCGTCGCGGATGTCCTGCACCCCCGCGAGCACGGCGTTGATAGACAGGAACTGCGCCTTGGTGGTGTGGGCGATGATGCGCGCCAGCGTGGTCTTGCCCGTGCCGGGCGGGCCGTAGAAGATGAGGCTCGACAGCTGGTCGATCTGGATGGCGCGCCGCAGCAGCCTTCCCGGCCCCACGATGTGGCTTTGGCCGAAAAACTCGTCGAGCGTGCGCGGCCGCATGCGGTCGGCGAGCGGCGCGGTTGTGCTGAGGATGTCCTGGCTGCGCTGTTCGAAAAGATCCATGATTATTAGTAATCGTTGATTGTATTGTCTGGATTCTTGTTTTTAAAATACATTTGGATGGGAAATGGCTTGAAGGATTCTTTGGGGGATTGGGATAAAACAATATTAAAAAACGGACCTGCGCCTGGAAAACTCCCTTATTTCACCCCGCTTGATTAGAAGCCCCGGAAACCCCATTGTCATAGTTGACAAAAGGTCGGAATACCCTTATATTCTCAATTGGGGGTGGACCGTAAAAAGAACTCGTGAGCGAGGCCTGGGGCCGGAGTGCATGTGGGGTGTTAAAATTTTTCAGGGGGACAGCCCGGACGCTCATGAAAAATCAAATTCCCTATCAGTTTACAAAAACAACCCCTTCAAATACTGCGCCGCTGGCATAACGGGAATGCCTTCTTCTTTATATTCCCTTTTTAAGTTTTTTATCACGGCAATTGCGGGCAGCCCGTATTTTGTGTGGATTTTTTTTAGGGAGCTCCCGAAATCCCTCCCGCCTGCTTTTACTTCAACGATTTGAAGAGGCTTGTCTTTTTCGATAATGCAGAAATCAACCTCTTCGCCGTCTTTTGTGCGAATATATTTGAGATCCGCCTGTTTACCGAGATAATCAGAAACGCCGCATACGTGTTTGTGCAGGCTTAAGGCGACCATATTTTCAAAACGGGCGCCTTCGTCGCCGATCACCATGCCCGTGTCGTAGAAATAAATTTTAGGTTCTTTGAGCAATGACCGCGCTATATTCCGCGAGTAGGGTGTTATCCTGAAAACAATAAAAAGCGCTTCCAGTATTTCGATATACCGTCCGATTGTGTTCGGCGATACCTGGATGTCTTCCGCAATGGAATTGAATGACACCGGCGATCCGATGCGTCTTCGCAGCAGTTCCATAATGGTCTGCATGGTGCGCAGATCGTGAACACGCTCAAAATCGAGCACGTCTGTCCGTATAAGGCCATCAACGTACTGCTGTCTCCAGCGGTCGGCGTCGACGTCGTTTTTTGCAATAAAGGGTTCGGGAAAGCCACCGCGGATAATAAGACGGTCTATGGCGTCCGGTTTTTTATCCGGTAATTCCTTGTAAGAGAGCGGGAAAAGACGGTGTCTGAAAAACCTTCCTGCCATGGAATCGCCGCTCTGCCTGAACGTTTCAAGCCGTGCGCTTCCGGTCACCAGCAAATGAAGCGATTGCGGCTTTGTATCGAAAATGCCTTTTACAAAATTCTTCCATTCTGGCATTTTATGTATTTCGTCAAAAATAAGAAGGTCCGTGGTTTCAGGCCAGGCTTCTTTCTTTATCAGGTCTCTGTCTTCGAACCTGTCATAATTAAGGTACATCGGGTTTTTATACTGTTCCGAGACCCTTTTTGCCAGCCATGTTTTTCCCACCTGGCGCGGGCCAATGAGAAAAACCATTTTTTTCTTTAGATCATTGAGTATATAAGAAGTCTGTGCTCTTTCCATATAATGACAATTTATCATTCCTCTGCAAAAAAGTCAAGACTTTTTTGCATTTTCATGCAAATTAGTCGAAGTAAAAAAACTCGTTTCCAAGATAAGGCATGCATATTTTAAAACGCCTCCGTGCAATAAATTTCACATTTCTGTTCTTGCGTCTGCAATTATTTATATTTTCTTGGCGCTTCCGGCAGCCCTTGTCCCGTGGCAGGCGCGCAATCCTCCATGAAAACCTCACCGACAAATAGCGATACAAAAATCCGCAACGACGCGCTCCGGCTTTTGTATGCCACCATGCTGCGGGAACTGCCCCTCGAATCGGTAAAGAAATTCTGGTGCGGCCATCCCATCAGCGACGGCGGTGTCGTGCTGAAGGACGCCGATCTGCTCAAGCATGTCTGGCAGGAAAACAAATCTTCGGATATTTCCTACGTGCTCGGCGTGTTCAATGCGGTGGAGCCGTTTCTCATTGAAAGCGGCGAGAGCACAGATGCATTTGTCAATTCATTCATCAATGGTCTCAACAAGGGCGCCGTCGTCAGCGTTTCCGCATTGCTTGGTATTTTGGCGCCGTTTTTGAAATTTTTGTTCAATTCGGACGATTTGCGTTATTTCGGCCTTAAAAACGTCATCCCCTATGTCTGCCAAAAAATGATGCCGTCGATGCTCGCCGCCGTGGTGAAGCACGAAAAAAAATCCAACCAGAACACAACAGTATTCATGCTCTGCCTGGACCGTACGTTTCAGAAAAAAATTCCTTATCACGACGCCGACCTTTTCATCGCCAGGCCGTTGCAATACTCTCCCACGCGGCTGGGCCTGCCTGCGTTTGAGAGCGTTGCCATGATAAGCGACCCTCGGCCGCTGGAAGCGGTGGTGGATCCCCATCATATTGTCAGGAGAAGCGACAAGGTCTACATAAAGGGAAACTTGTGCGGGACGGCAACAACATTTTCAGGGTTCTGCACGAGAAATAGGATATCGTTAAACGGTCATCACATTCCAAACAGGCCAGTCGTCGAGGTAACCTGCGACTATAAATGCCCGATCCGGAAAAGGGTGGTGCTCCACAGGGGAACTGTCTACGGTGCACCGGTGCACCTGTACCGGATTAAATACCGTTCCAATGTCAGGCCGTCGGAGCAATTCATGTCGCCGCTCATCCACGAGGGCCTTTCGGAAAAAAGCGAGGCGTGGCAGCAGGTGCACGACCGGCACGCCAGGCTCGTGGCCGACCTGGAGCGGAAAATCGTGTTTGTCTACCAGTCCGCCAGCGAGACGGTTTCCGTCAACGGCAGGCGGCTCGTGAAATCGGCGCCCGCGGGCATCCTCAGGCGGATCCTGCGCGAACATGTCATAGGCGGCAAGACCGAGTTTGCCAACAGCGATTTCACCACGGATTCCCGCGGCCGCCACGTTGAGATTGCGGAAAATTTTTCGCTTCGCCTGCAAAGGCTTTCAAACGTGCTCGCCGAAAAAGTGCCCGAAGTCCGCCTCGTCCGCGCCGGACGCGGTCTTTTCAAACTGCATGCCCCGTGCAGGGTGGAATTAAAAGAAGAATAAGAATATAAAAATCTGTGCGTTCCCCTCGCCCTCGGTAAACCGCGGGCGAGGGGAACGCACATTTCTATCTCTGAGGTGTACTCCTGAATTTGGACACTCCGAGAACCAAATTTATCTTTGTTCTTGGAGGTGTGTATGTCTACGTCACGTAAGAAGTATGACGATGCGTT